>JAABUZ0100002242.1_pt1 | contig 32745 bp, 50 predicted proteins | sample 5562091 | NCBI WGS metagenome assembly JAABUZ01 (sample SAMN12813069, study PRJNA571459) | rock metagenome | isolation source: Antarctica rocks | place: Antarctica: Victoria Land, Linnaeus Terrace sud | collected 2015-12-21
CGGCAGCCCCCCGGCCACCCGGTCGGCCGCCTCGGCGAGCGAGTCGATGCGGTCCCGCTCGGCCTCGCGGTCGAGGTCGGCCAGGGGGAACACGCGGATCCCGACCCGGCCGTCGACGTCGCCGGGGATCAGGACGCACCGCGACCGGACCAGGGCGGTGCCGGGGCGAACCCGGGAGGCGATGACGGCGGCGATCCGGTCGGCCTGGGCCCTGGCGGCGGACTTGCGGGGCCCGGGCGGGCAACCGGCGGCCAGGAGATCGGCGCGGAGGAAGTCGTCGGCCAGGCGGTGGGTCGGAGTCTCGGGCGGGGCAGGGGCCCCGGGGGCGATCGGCTCGATCATGGCATCCCTCCAGCGGGCGTGGGGGTGGGGGCGGCGGGCGACCGCTCCAGCCCCTTGCCGTCCTTGTGGACCTTGAGCTCGTTGCCGCTGGCCGCGGTGAACGTCCCGTGGCCCCTCTCCGCGAGCATCCGGGGGATCAGGAGCACCTTGAGCGCCTTTTTCACTTCCCGCTGCCAGCGGAGCCGGTCCACCAGGGCGTGCTCGGTGAAGCAAGCGTCGTCGTAGCAGTCGAGCTGCTCCGCCAGGCAGAGCGACCGGAGGTGCTCGACTTCGGCCGGGTCGAGGGGCATGGGAAGGTACTCCCGGATACGGGCGAAAGATCCTCGGTGCGCAACCCGACTGTTCGAGTATATTGATTGTGTAGCAGGATTGGAATAACGCAAGAATCCGATGATCGTGTTTGCGGCGGAATTGTAATTGTCGCGATAATGCGGCGCCGCTACAATGAGCTTCCGGTAGCCATGTCCCGCCGCTACAATTCCATTTCCGCGAGAAACCCGATGGCCGGTAGAAGCGACCCAAACAAAATGCCTCGCCCAAAGACGGAACCGCCTTCGAAATCCATCAGGATTCATGAGGATCTTTATGATGGAATCATGGTGCTGTCGTCCATCTACAAGAAGAACGCCACGCAGTTCACCAGCGAGGTCCTGAAGCCGATCATCGAGGGGGCCTTGGCATCGCACGGGATCGAATACCCCATCAAGGCTACGGATGAGCAATTGTCCGAGGTCATCCAGCAAGTCATCGCCCGCCTCAAGGCATCGAAGCCATAGGCGGCCGGGGCCGTCGGGACGACGGCCCCGGACCGCGTCCCGATCACGGCGACACGCCCTCCCGCGAATCGTCGTCCTCGATCGGGATCACCATGCACCCGTCGTATTCCTGCATCCCGGCGTGGACCCAGCGGTCGCCCTGGAGCCGCTCCAGTCGGGCCCGCGCCTCCTCGCCCTTGCCGACGTCCTCGGCCCGGCGGTAGGTCGGCCCCCCATCGACGAACCGGAAGCGGTCGCCCTTGCGCAGGTCGAGGAAGTGTCTGCGTGTCACGGTGCGCACCCTCCCATGTCCACCGGCGGCGGGACCGACAGGTCCCAGAGCGGATCCTCGCCGCCCGAGGCGGCCCGCTCGCGGCGGACCGCCTGCAGGGACTTCCAGGTCAGCCGCTCCCAGATCGGGTCCCGCAGCATGGCGGCCAGGACCTCGCGGGCGAGCGCCTCGCCGCAGCAGAGATAGCGTGAAATGAAGACGGTCGCGTCGGTCGTCCGATCCATGATCCGGCCCTCCTTCGAAGAAGTCCCGGCCGGGGGCCCGGCCGGGCGGGTGGATCCGGATCAGCAATACCCGTGGGGGTAGACGTCGGCGTCGGTGATCCGGCCGTCGGACTCGCGCTCCGCGTACATCTCGTCGACCAGGGCGTCGAATTCGAGCATCTCGCCGATGAAGTTGTCGCGGCCCGAGAGCAGGCCGGCCCGGAAGGCGGACTCGAGGTCCCGGGAGTAATCGGCGGGCGGCTCGACGTCGTGACCCTTGGACCCGAGACTGAACCCGAGCCACCAGGCATCGTCCCCGGTGGTGGGCTCGAAGTCGTCGCGATCCCAGCCCGGGCGGTAATCGCCGGGCTCGTTGGCGGGGCTGTCGTTGAGCCAGGCCAGGCGGTCGGCGATCGCGAGGTCCGACTGGACCGGGGAAGGGGAGTAGGTTAGACTCATAGCGGATTCGAGCCTTTCATAGAAGGTGACGGGTGCGATCCAACAGGGCCGTCCCGCGTGCCATCGCGGGGCGGCCCATTTCATGCGCGATGATTGACGGGTGGGCGCCCGGCCGCTTTGGGCCGATGCCGTTCGTGAGGGCAATAACCGTAGTGCCCAAGGGAGAAATTGCAGTTGGAGCAGAGCACCCGGAAGCCTTCGGGATAGCCTTCCCCGTGAAGCCAGCGGTAAAAGGTCATCCCTTGCCGAAAAAGTTCCTTGATGTGAGCGGTTCCGCCTCCGTTGATGTGATCGATTTGGAGGAATTCGAGGTTCGCCTCGCGACAGCAGGCGCAGCAAGGTACGGGGCCGCTGTAGCGGACGAGGGCGGCCATCCGCAACTTCCTGGCGTTCCTCTTGCACCTCGCTCGGTCGGCCGCATTCTTGATAGGTTCCGTCCTCTGACGGGCGCGGCACTCACGGCAGCAGTCGTCTCGGCCCCCCTTCCGAGTTGGGTTCGCCGCGTATTCTTCCTGGTCCTTGAAAGCTTTGCAGTCGCGGCAACGCCGGGATTGCCCGCCGAATAGCCGGCCCTCGCATTCCAGGCATCTCCTCGCAAGTTCCTTGAACAGTTCCCTCCCCTTGACTTGGCTGCATTCGATGCATTTCCTCGTCATGGAGAGCGCGTTGAGGCGATAGATGGCCCTACGGCATGGTGTGCAGACGAATGTCAGGCCATCCGGGCGCGAACGATCGCCGCCGAAGACGGTCGCCGGCTTGAGTTGCCCGCACTTGTAGCACTTCCGATCCATCTCAGCCCCCGATCGAGAGGGATACGATCCTGTCCGGTCGGATGACCACCACGGTCTCGCCCTCCGACTGGGCAGGATCCTCATCGACGATGTAAGCCTTGTCTCCGACCTTGAAGCCACGCGCGGTAAACGGGTTGTCCTCTTGCGGGTCCGGCTTCTGACCTTCGGGCGACAGGATGTCATAGAGGTTGAAGATGGCCAGGGCCAGGGTCGATTCGGCCGCGTAATACTCCGCGTCGATCGCCGCCTGGAGGCGCCTCCAGGCTTCCGCCTCGGGGGCCTCGGGGCCGGCGGGCGTCATGCCTTTCATCGCAAATCGGGGGATCGCGGAATCGACCTCCGTAGCGGCCATCAAGGCTTCCTCGTAGCGACGGACGCACCGAACGATAAGCTCGTGTGCCATCCTCTGTCGGTTGGGGTCGGGCTGTAGATGGGTCACAGGGCTCCCCTTTCACTTAGACTGGTCGAACCGCTCGACCACGAAAGGAGTATACCCCTTTCAGGAAAAGGGGTCAACCCCTTTTCCTGAAATTTTTATGCGTCGCTATCCGGCCTGAGTGATCCGGGGTATACTCCTTTCGGGCCACGATTGACGGAGGCGCGATGCCATCGAAAGAGAAGGTTCGCATTCCGTTCCGATGCACAGACGCCTATGCCGAGGCGTTGGAGCGTCTGCGCCTGGCGGAAGGCACCGACGACCTCAGCACTCTCGCCGAAGTCGCCTTCGCTCGCTTGGCGAAGAGGCACAAGATCGATCTACCGGAGCGTATCGGGCCAGTGGGCAGGCCGCCGAAGGGACGAGCCTGACCGTCCCTTGACACTGTTCGCGTGTCCTTTTGCGGGGTCACCCTGAACACCGGGCTCCAAGGGTCTGATTCACCCCTGGGGCCCTTTTTCGTTGCCGTGCCGACCTGTTCGACCCGACATCCAGATGATACGGCTTTGTTGTCACATTGTCAACCGATTACCTAAAATGATTTTGCCCCTTTGCTGCTTGCCGGCAGATTGTATAATCGCAACAGGTGACTCGACCGTGTCGGCCGATGTAGAATTACTTTTGTTGCGGAGGTGCTTGGGATGGCCGTAGCTTCGGAGCGATCGCCGATGGGCAAGGCGAAGGGTCGTCCGGCTAAGCCGGCGGGAGAATCAGCGCAGGTCCGCATCGACGCCAACTTGGTGTCCCGGGCCAAGACCCTCGCGTCCATCGAAGGCATGTCGATGACCGATTACCTGTCTGGGATCCTTCGCCCCATCCTGGAGCAGAACGCCCGGAAGGCCGGGCGGAAGTTGCTCGGCGAGGATCAGTGATCCCCCAACCAGACGAGATTCCTGATGAGGGAAGCGACGAAGAAGGGTTGCCTTTCCAGGGTGTTCGGCCTGGTGAAGCTGGCGTCCCTCGTCCTCGTCTGCCTGGTCTGCCTGGTGGTATTCCTGGTGAGCCGCAACCCTCCCCCACACCATCCGTCATCTCCCGCAGCCTCGGGCGATGCACCCGTGCCGCGGTCCGCGGCCCCGAAGGACGACACGCCTACCATCGGCGAGGATGGGGTGCTCGAAATCCCCGGTGGGAGGTCCGTCTTCCTCGCCCGGGGTGACGGTGACTGGGACGACCTGATCGAGGCGGAGACGTTCGCCGCCCGGGGTGGTGATGGCAACACGGGCCCGCTGGTCCGCATGATCGTCGCCGGGAGGGTCACCGCCCATCCCAACGGCACGCCGGTCCGGGTCCGCAAGGGCGGGTTCGCCTCGCTTTTCGTCGAGGTCGTGTCGGGCGAGGACGCGGGATGCTACGGCTGGGTCCAGCGGGAATTCGTGCGCCGGCCCGGTCCGGCTCCCGCCTCCGAAAGCCCAGCGGATCTCCCGGCGGCAAAGCCTCAACCCAAGGTCGTGGCGATACCCAAGTCCATCGACCCCTCGCTCAGGGCAGCTACGCTACTCCGAATGGGGCGGAACCTCGAAGCGGACGGCAAGCCGAAGCCGGCCCTGGAGAACTATCGGCGAGTGGTCGAAGAGTTCGGCGAGACGCCCTCGGCCGAGGCGGCGGGAGAGAAGATCAAGGCCCTAACCGGGAAGAAGTGAGCCGACCATGACGATCGAGTCGCTCGACCGGGCCTACCGGGCCAGCCCGTTCCGGCCGTTCGCGCTGCGGCTGGCGGACGGCCGCTCGGTGCCGGTGCCACACCCGGAGTTCCTCAGCTTCAACCCCAAGGGCCGGACGGCCGTGGTGGTGGACGAGCGGGACGGCTTCGAGGTGGTGGACCTGCTGCTGGTGGTGTCGCTGTCGTTCGAGGGTGAGGCGGCCGAACCGGTGGCCCGGCGGCAATGAACCGGGCATCAAGGGGGTGTCAGTTCAGCGAAGGGTCCCGGGGCCGGTGAGAGGGCTCGGGCACAGCGGCACGGCGGGCTTCGAGGGCCGCCTCGATCCTGTCGAGCCGCTCGCCCCCTACAACCCGGCGATGGACCGGTCCAGGGGGTCCTTCCCGGGCCCGGATCCGGCCAAGGCGTTGGCCGAGATCGACGCCGCCCTCGCCAGGTTCGAAGCGGACCATGATCGGAAGAAGGACCAGGGTTTTCCCGGCTGGGTGCTGGAGGACATCTCGCGGCACTCGGCGACCTTTCGCAGCCTCATCGAGCGGCACGGCGAGCCGGGCGGCGCCCACCGCAAGGACGCGGAGAGGCTCGAACGGGAAGACATGGTCCCCAAGGCACGCATGCTCCAACTTCATGGCATTCTCGCATCGCTCCGCGACGACCTGGCCGGCGTCGACGCCGATCGGGCGCCGGGCCCGCGGGGCCGGCCTACAGATTAAAGCCGAAAACCGAGCCCGCCGGCGACGGGGTTCATCGATCCCCGCGCCGGATGGCGGGATGCGCGTCGTGGGTCGAGTCTGAGGATGGGACGGGGAGTCGCGATGGCCGAGTCCGAGCACGCCGAGCCGATGCCGGGCCAGCTTCCCCTGCCGGGGATCGCGCCGGAGATCCCGGCCACCCGGAGCAAGGCGTTCCGCTCGGCCTGGCACAAGGGCCGGGCGGCGGCGCTGGAGGGGTTCAGCCTGGCCGACTGCCCGTACCCCGACCGGCGGGCGGGCGAGCATCGGCAGGTGGTCACCTTCTCGCGGGCCTTCCGGAAGTTCTGGCGCGACGGATTCGAGTCGGTTAGGCTATTCCCGGGGAAGGGGGCAGGCGGTGCCTAATGCCAATCTGATGTTCAAGAACCGCTTCGCCAGGGAGGCCAAGAAGCCCCCCGAGGTGAGGCTCTCCGAGGCCGACATCCGGATCGCGGTCGAGGTCGACCTGGCGAAGCTTGCCGAGAAGGATCGCATCAACCAGGAGCGGGCCGCGGCGGCCCTCCGGTCCGCCGCGGCGGGTTGGCTCGACGATCTGTCCCGCTGCCAGACCCTAGACGAGGCGATCGACTGCAGCTGGTCTTTTTACAGGGCGCCGTGTCGTGCCTCTTGCGGCCACGGGCTCAATCTTGCTCGCCTCCGCGAGCAATTGATGGAGATCAACGGGGCCCGCAACGCCAGGGATGGTGAGGAGGATTTCGTCGCCGAGCTGGTCGAAGCGGGCGTCTTCCCCGGCTCCCCCGATTCGGCCTACGCCTTCATCCAGGCCAGGTTCCTGGCGCGGCTCAAGGAGCCCGGGCTCGAGGCGTGGGCCTACGCGGTGGAGACCGGAGATTATCAGGCGATCGCCCGCCAGTGACCCGGGCGGTTGGTTTCAATCTTGTCGTGCTGTTCCCGGGGAGTTCCCATCGATGAGCCGAGCCCTGCTGCTGCTAGCCGCGATCTGCGTGGCGCCCCTGGCTTCGGCCGCCCCCGAGGCGGAGCTGGCCCGATGCGTCGGCGCCATGCCCTGCAAGGCGTGCAAGGACTGCTCGGCGTGCAAGTATTGCCACAAGGACGGCGGCTACTGCGGGGTGTGCTCGAAGCCGATGCCCGAGGGGCCGGGGGTCCGACCTTGAGCGACGCCAGACATCCCCGGCGATACGTGGCCTTCGGGCCGGGCTTCAGCGGCGATTACGACACCCGGGTCGAGGCGCTCGCCGTGGTGAGGAAGAATGGAGACGGCGCCGTCTACGAGCGGGTGGGGGGCGGGGGGGAGATGCCGATGTCTGATGAAGGCAAGACAATGATCTACTATCAACGCCAATTCATCCGCCTCGCGAGCGACTTCCGATTGCCCCGAACCGTCGGCGAGACCGTCGTCATCCGGGGCGTCCGCTACCGCATCTCGAATGTCGTGAACACGTCGACGGCTCTCGGCGAAGTCGCGCAGTCTTGCCACCTCGAAGAGGATTCGTCGCCCCTCCCGGAAGTCCGATAATGGTGTCTATGTTCAATCGGTTCCAATTGGTTGGGTCGTGAGGGTCGCGAGATGAGCGTGTTGCACTGGATCGGTAACCCGTGGGACGTACCGGTTGGCCTCACCATCATGCGGGGTGGCGGGATCGGCATGATCTTTGTCCCGAAGGAATTCTGCTCGGAGTGGGACCGCTTCGACAACCCGGACGTGGTGAGGAGCCGATCGGAACGCCCCGAACCTTTGTCGGTGTTGACGATCGAGGCTAACGATCGAGGTTCATGGGCCCGTGATCTATGAAGACGGGGGTAGCGATGGAAGTCAAACAGGCTGAGGAATTGATCGCGAATGGAGGCAAGTTCTACACGATCGATGGAGAATCCTGGTGTGACACGCCTCTCCATTCGTGGAGATTGGTCTTCGGTGTCGGTTATGTCCGACAGGACTGAACTTTATCTGGTGTCTATGTTCAATCGAGGCAAATTCCCGAAGAGGCGGTCGAACGCACCACCGGCGCGGTGCCCCGGGTGCTGCTCGGCGGTCGGCATCCCCACCCCTCCCCACCCGGGGCCACGCTCGGGCCGCGGCCCCGGGCCTTCATCTACGAGCTGAGCTTGGACTGATCCCGCGGTTTGCCTCCCCCTCTTCCGCGCCGGTGGGGCGGCGGAGGGGCGCCGTGACGCCGGGCACTCGCGGCCTATCCCGGCGAGGCGTCGGCTCAAATCTAGCGCCGATATCGCATCATGTCAACGCCGCTCGTACAGATGCCCCGCGCATAGTTGGCCGGTAGTGTGCTAAGCGGGTCCCGGATTTCGCGATATGTCCGAAGGCGGACGATGGCGGACGATCGGGGGGCCGGGCGCGATGACGATCGGCGGGCGGGTGATGCGGTTGAGGGTGGCGAAGGGCTGGGGCCCGGAGGAGCTGGCCAGGCGGGCCGACGTGTCGAGGACGACGCTTCACGAACTGGAGACGCGGCCGGGGCGGAGGCCGAGGGCGGCAACAATCTACCTGCTGGCGCTGGCGCTGGGCACGACCGTGGCCAAGCTCCTCGGGCTCGACGACGTGCCCGGGTTTCCCGACCAGGCCGGGGCGCTGGGGCTGATGGAGTCGGAGGCCGGCCCCGTCCGCTGCCGACCGGCGCCGGACGAGGCCCCCCACCACGAACCTCGGCCATCCGACATGTAAGGATTCGGCCAACGGGCATGCGTATCCGTTGGCATGGAAAACGCGCCGGGCCCTTTGATTCAAGGCATTTCCCCACGTGGCGACCGACACCGGATCCGCCCCTCTTAAAGTGATCGGATATGCGCGGGTCAGTACGGCCGAGCAGGCTCAGGACGGCGTCTCCCTGCCTGCCCAGTCCGCCAAGATCCACCAGTTCTGCGGGCTCCACGACCTCGAACTGGTGGGCCTGGTCGAGGATCGCGGGGCCTCGGCGAAGACGCTCGACCGCCCCGGCCTCCGCTCGGCCCTCGCGCGCCTGGACGCGGGCGAGGCGCGCGGCCTGGTCGTCGCCAAGCTCGACCGCCTCACCCGCTCCGTGGTCGACCTTGGCAAGCTGGTGGAAGTCTACTTCGGCGGCGACCGCCCCCGGGCCCAGCTCCTCTCCGTCGCCGACTCGATCGATACCCGGACGGCGACCGGCCGCCTGATTCTCAATTTCATCGTGATGTTCGCCCAGTGGGAGCGGGAGACGATCGTCGAGCGGACCCTGGACGCGATGAGCCACAAACGGTCCCGGGGCGAGCGGCTCGGGGGCATCCCCTTCGGGTCGAAGCTCGACCCCGACGACCCTCGGCTCTCCAAGTCCAAGCGGCCCGTCGCCCTGGTCCCCTGCCCCAGGGACCTCGCCACCCTGGTCCTGATCCGCCAGCTCCGGGGCGAGGGCCTGAGCCTTCAGGCGATCGCCGACGCCCTGAACGACCGGGGGATTCCCGGCAAGCGGGGCGTCACCAGGCGGAGCACCGGCCGATGGTCGAAGTCCAGCGTCCACGAGATCCTGACCCGAGGCACGGAGCGAACCGGCGGGGAGCCCGGGACGCATGAATAAGTTGGAAGACGTCCCGGTTTCCCGACGGCCCGGGGATTTTCAAGGTCCGCCTTTGTCCGCTTTTGTCTGTCGCCCTTTGGAGCCCGACTATGCCAAACACGACTATGCCAAACACGATCACGCCCGAGATCGCCGCCCGGGCCGACGTGCTCAAGGCCGAGGCCGCGGCCGCCCTGGAGCAGGCCGTGTCCCTCGCCGAAGCGATCCTGATCCTCGCGCCGACGAGGGACGCGGCCCGTCACGAGGCCACCACGAAGACGAGGGACGCGGCCTCGATCCTGGGAATCGTTCGCGAACGCAACGGCTACCTTGACCCCCCCGGCCCGGAGCGAGCATGCCGCGACCTAAATCCCGTCCCGCCGACGCCGAGCCCCCGCTCATCACCGAGCTGCGATCGGCGATCGCCGATTCGGGCCAGACCCTCTACGGCCTGGCCCGGGACGCGGGGGTCGGCGAGCCGGGCCTCCGGCGGTTCGTGTCCCGCGAGCGGTCGCTCTCGCTCGGCTCGGCCGCCCTGCTCTGCCAGGCCCTGGGCCTAAAGTTAATCAGATCCTCGAAGCTCCGGGCCAAGGCCGCCGCCGTGAGCGCGAAAAAGCCGGCCGGGTAGGCCACCCGGCCGGCTCGGTGACTAGTCGCGGACGATCGTGCTGGGCGGCGACGAGCCCTCGAATCGCCGTCGATTCCGATCGCGGAGAACCTTGAACGCAGGGCAGCGTCGGCCGGGTCCGCCAGGGTCAGTCTAGGATGATCCTCCCGCCCATGCAACCTTGCCAGGGCCGGAAGTGACCGGCCCGGATCCCCCGAGTCTTTTGTCCGGGACGGGTTTGCGGCGGGGCGGTGCGCGGGAAACCGATCGGGGGCGGCGCTCAGGGGGAGTGACCTCCCCGACCGCACGGCCCCGCGCAGGTATCCCTATGCTCAGGCGTTTCTCGATCGCCGCCGCCTTTGGCACGGTCAAGGGTTTCTTGAACCCATCGGAACTGTTGAAGGCCGCGCTCTCGGGCCTGGGGGCGTCCACCCTGACGGGCCTGGCGATCGCGGTCCTCTCGTCCCTCTCGGCCCATGCCGCCGCGATCCTGCCGAATCCCCTGGTCGCCAGTCTCGCCGCGTTCATTCTCGGCCAGGCGGTGGACCAGCTCCGCCGGCTTGGCCACGGGGTCACCCCGGCCACGATCATCGTCGCGAGGCCCGAGCCGCCCGCCTCTGGCGGGTCGGCCGGTCCCGTGCCGTTCTACCGGACCCTCGGACCGGCCCTGGCCACCTTCGCGGCGCTCATCCCGTTCGCGTTCGCGGCGCTGCTCTTGCTCTGCTCCGGGTTGGCCCGGGCCGACGAGCCCGGCTTCGCCCACTGGTTGAACGGCCAGCGGGCCGTCCGGGGACTCCGGCCGGTCGGGATCGATCCAACACTCACCGCCGCCGCCGCCGCCAACAACGCGGCTCAGCGGTCGGCCGGGCTGGGGCATCATGTGATGGGCCATGCTCGCCGCCAGAACGCCGGGGCCGGCCCCGAGCCGGCGGTCTGGGGCGCGTGGGCCTCCAGCCCGGCGCACGCTTCGGCCCTCTTTGATCCGACTGTCACCGCGATCGGCTACGCCTTCGACGGCCGGTACACGACCTTCAGCGGTCGCTGATCGCAACATCCCTTGTGCCTCGCCCTTGTGCCCGGGGCGACGATGTTCCACCCCCGACCGATGGTGAACTCATGAGCTACTCGCCGCAGGCCGTCAACGCAGTCGGATACGTGATGATGGGACTGGGCATGGCCGGCGAGGTCTCGGTCTGGCTGCTCGGCCAGGTCCCCGGGGCGCTCCCCGGCCCGGGCGGGACGGCCGGCACCAACGCCTTCTGGTTGGGCTTGGCGGGTTTGTTGACGATCGTGGTGAATGGGATCGTCTCCGACCGCCATAACCGGCGGTCGGCCGAGTCCGGCGCCGCCCGGTTCGCCTTCGAGTACGACCGCAAGCTCGTCGAGGCCAAGCAGGAGAACGACCGCAAGCTGGACTGGATCCAGGAGGAGAACGACCGCAAGCTGGTCGAGGCCAAGGTCGAGAACGACCGCAAGCTGGCCGAGGCCAAGGTCGAGGCCGACCGCAAGCTGGCCGAGGCCAAGGTCGAGGCCGACCGCAAGCTGGTCGAGGCCCGGAACGAGGTCGACCGGCGGGTGGCCGAGGCCCGGAACGAGGTCGACCGGCGGGTGGCCGAGGCCATGGAGGAAGCCGACCGCAAGCTGGTCGAGGCCAAGGTCGAGGCCGATCGGCGGGTGGCCCGGCTGGAGGGTCGGATTGCCGAGACCGACCGCTCGCACACCGCCGGGATCGCCGCCGCCGCCGCCGGGATCGCCGCCAACACCGCCGGGATCGCCGCCAACACCGCCGCGATCCTGGAGGTGGCCGTTATCCCGCCCAACCCCGCCCCGGACCCCTCATGAACGCCCCCTTCCTGGTCCCGCCAGAGGTGGACGACCCCGGCGCGGCCCTCCGCCTGAGCTGGCTCCGCCACCGGCTGGCCAGCTGGGACGGGATGACGATCGGCCAGCGAGAGAAGCTGATCCGCGACTTCGGCCTGGCCGCCGCTTCCGCCTCCGGCCTCTCGGTGCGCCGGTTGGCCGAGGGCCTCGGGCTGACCCATTCCCGCGTGGCCGTGATCGTGGCCGGGATCCGGGCCGAAGCCGGCCCGCCGGAAAGCGAGTGAGAACCCATGACCACCGACCCGATCGCCGAAGCCCTGGGGATCCCGACCCTCGACCTCGCCTGGCAAGCGACCACACTCGCGGTCCCGGTGACCAAGTGGGGCTCGATCGCCCGCTCGGCCCCGATGCCCGGCACGTACCACTTTTACACGCATGACTACAAGTTCTCGGCCCTCCTGAAGCATCCCTTCAAGCTCGTCGACTCCGGCTGCCGGGTCGCGGTCGAGCCCAACATCAGCACGTGGCCGGGCAAGGCAGTGGCCGAGGTCCTGGCCGAGGTCTGCCGCAAGCGGACCCTGGCCCGGCTCTGGCAGCGGTCCGGGGTCCGCCTGCTGGTCGACCTGAATGTCGAGCCCGAATTCCGCGAGGTCAACCTCCTGGGCGTTCCGCCCGGCTGGGCCTCGTACGCGGTCCGCTGCCACCGGGGCGTCGACTGGTCGACGATCGAGACCGACCACGCCGCCGCCGTCGCTCGGGCCGGCGGGCCGGTATTCCTGGCCGTCTTCGGCGGGGGGAAGGCGGCCCGGGCCCGCTGCGAGGCGGCCGGCTGGGTCCACGTCCCCGAGCATCGGCACGTCGTCGAGGGCCGGGAGGCCGCCCATGGGTAGAGGCGGCGGCGGCGGCGGTGGGGGTAAGGGTGGCGGCAAGAAAGCCGGCGCGGGTCAGGCAGGCCACACGATCCATCCCGACGAGGTCGAGGCGTTCACCAAGGGCTCGGTGATCGGGGGGCTGGTGATCCACCGGACCTATCAGCCGGCCGCGGACGACCTGATGAAAAACGGGATCGACCTGAACAAGGCTCGCGGCGTCTACGGCGAGGGGCTCTACACCTCGACGGGGCACGAGAAAGCCTACGGCCCCGTGGCGGTCCACCTGGCCCTGAATGTACGAAACCCGCTGGTCGGCAGCTCCGACCAGCTCCACGCCAAGTTCCGCGAGTGGGGCGGGGGCAAGAACGGCTTCGACCCGGTGCAATTCAGCGCGATGGCCCGGGCCCGGGGCCACGACGCGATCGTGACGGGGTGGCACGGCCTCGACCCCCATTCGCCGGCCAGCGGCGGGACGAAGTGGGTCGTGGTCACGAACCCCTCGGCCGCCCGTGTCGTCATCCCCCGTCGGTCCAAGTAGCCTCACCCGAGAGTCGTCCCACCCGAGCGAACCCAACCATGGCCGGCAATCACGGCGGCGCCCGCCCCGGATCTGGCCGGCGACCGAACTCGGAGAAGCATCAGGAGGCGATCGCCGGATTCACCGAGCTGGCCGCGGAGTACTTGCTCCAGGCGTTCGCGAACCTGGTGAAGCTGGCCGAGGGCTCCACCCGGACGCAGACGAAAAAGATGGCGGCCGGCGCGATCATGCGTAAAGACGTCGTTCGCGAGGCGGACGGCACGCCCTGGCTCGACGGCAAGGGCAAGCCCGCCGCGTGCGAGGCCCTGGCCCATCCCGACCTGCCCCCGGACCAGCTCGTCATCGTCGAGGAGATCACGGTCGCCCTGCCCGAGGATTACAAGGCGAACGAGCTGATCGTCAACCGGGCCATGGGAACCCCAGCGCCCGAGGCCCTGCCCGAGGCCGACATCCTCGACGTCCGGGAGGCCCTGCAAAGCGCCCTGGCGACGCTCGCCGCCAGGAGGACCGCGCGGGCAGCCCAGGCCGCCGAAGCGGGCGAAGCGGGCGAAGCGGGCGAAGCGGGGGGGCCGGCGTGACGGGCTTATCCTCGGAGATGGCGGCCGTCCTGGCGGAAGTCCTGGACGACCCCAATCCGCTCGACGCCTTCAATGACGCGATCCTGGACCGGGTCGACCGCCGGGTGACCCTCCACGACGGGAGCCATCCGGGCGAATACTGGGCCAAGCAAAAGGAGATCGCCGCGGCCCTCTGGGATCCCACGGTGGACACGATCGTCGTGCCCGCCGGCCATAGCGTGGGCAAGAGCTTCTTCGGCGCGGGGGCCCTGCTCGGCTGGCCGACCCTGCAACCCGACGGCCTGGTGGTCTCGACCAGCCCCAGCAACACGCAGCTCAGCGGCGTGTTGTGGAAGGAGGTGGGCAAGGCCCGGGCCCATTCCGGGGTCGTCCGCTCGATCAGCCGGCTCACGAAGGTCCCCAACAAGTTCGACCTGGGGCCCGGCTGGGGGGCCATCGGCTATGCCACGAACAAGGCCGAGCGGTTGCAGGGCTGGCACTCCATTGGCCCGCTGCTGGTGCTGGTGGACGAGGCTTCGGGCATCGATAATATCGATATATGGACAACGCTCGAATCGTTAAAGCCCTGGAAGAAGCTGCTGCTCGGTAACCCCCTCTGGGCTCACGGGGAATTTTATAGCTACTGCCGGCGGGCCGACGAGGGTGATCCCACCGTCCGGAAGATCCAGATCCCCTCGACGCTCTCCCCGGATATCCGCCAGGAGCGGAGCTTGCGGGGGCTGGCCGACCGGAAGTTCCTGGAGAACATGGCGGCCCAGTACGGGGTCGGGTCCCAAACATGGAAAGTTCGGGTCGAGGCGGAGTTCCCCGACGACTCCGCCGACGCCCTGATCCCCTCGGCCTGGCTCGACCGCTGCGAGTCAGCCCGGCACGTCCCCGCCGGCCATCGCCGGATCGCCATCGACCTGGGCCTCGGCAACGGGGGGGACCCCTCGGTGATCCTGGTCCGCGACGACAACGGTGTGTTGTATTTCGAGCAATCCGACCGATGGGCCTTCGAGGAGACGGCCCGGCGGGCGAGGCTTGCCTCCGACAAGTTCGCCGTGGCCTCCCACCGGATCACCTGGGACGTGGAGGGCCTGGGGGCCGGCTTCGCCAACTTCCTCCGGGACGCCGGGCTGGTGGGCTGCGTGCCCTACCGGGGCCAGATCCTCAGCAAGGACCCGAGCTTCGCGAACCTCCGGGCCGCCTGCCACGTCCTGCTCCGCCGCCGGCTCGACCCGGCCTGGAAGGTCGCCGGGCGGGATCAAACCCCCTTCCAGATCCCCCGGGAGTTCATGGTCCGGCTCCGCAAGGAGCTCCGCGAGCTGACCCACACCCCGGGCCTGAAGGGCCAGATCGTCCTCCGGACCAAGGAGGCCGTCCAGCTCGCCCTCCGGCACTCGCCCGACTTCACCGACACCCTGGCCCAATCCTTCGCCTTCCCGCACTCCTGACGTGACGAGGACACCGTGATCCGAGCCGTGGACATCCAGGACGAGATCCTCGCCGGCCTGCCCAACGAGCGGGAGCGGCTGGAAGACGCCCGGGTCGGGGCCGACTTCTACCGGGGCCGTTTCGACGCCTACTCGACCCGCCCCCGGTCGGGCCTCTGGCAGGGCCCGCGGTTCGCCCGCGAATCCCGGATCATGACCTGGCTCGTCGACACCCTGGGCTCGCACCTCTACGCCGAGGGGCCGAGCCGGACCTTACCCGACCATCCCGAGGCCAGCCAATGGCTGGCCTCGGTCTACAAGGCCGGGGCGGTCGACGCCCTGCTCCAGGCGGCGGACAAGTGGAGCACGGTGGGCGAGGTCGCGGCGATCCAGGTCCTCCCCACCGAGGACCCCGACCGGCCGATTCGCCACGTCCTCTGGCCGGCCCATCAGCTCGCGGTCTGGGAGTCCGAGGACGACCCCTTGAGCCCGGTGGCCGTCGCCGTCATCGATCGGTTCGACAGCCGCCGCCGGCTCCGGCTCTGGACCGCCGAGGGGCTCTGGACCTATGCGACGGACAAGGTCGCCCCCAACCAGACCACCGGGGGGACCGCCTACCGCATGGTCGCGGACCCGGAAGTGAATCCGTTCGGAATCATCCCTTTTGCCTTCGTCCACTTCAATTACCCGGCGACGGAGTTCTGGTCGGGCGGGCCCGGAGAGCAGTTCCGGGGCTTGAATGATTACATCAACAACGCTTTGACCGAAGTGGGCGACGCGCTCCGCTACTGTGCCAAGCCGGTCATCAAAACGTATGGCGTCCGGGAGGGCTGGAGTCCGCCCACCCCGATCCAGCCAGGGGACATCTGGAACGTTCCCCCGGAGGGGATCGACGCCTCGGGCAACGGGATCCCACCTCAGGTGGAGCCGCTCCAGTTCGACCTGGGATTCGTGGATGCCTACTGGACTGATATCCAGTCATATTTAGATCACTCGATGGAATGCGCCCAGGTCCCGCCCACGGCGTTCCGGATGATCCAGGGGACCGCCCCCTCCGGGGCCTCGATCGTGGCCGAGCAGCTCCCGCTCACCAACCGGGCCAAGGGCCGCCAGCGGCCCTTCGGCTTCTACGAACAGGACCTGGCCCGGGTCACGCTCCGGGTCGGGGCGGCGCACCTGAGCGCGAACGGGATCGCCACGGCCGGCCGGCTCGCCGAGGCCGCCGACCACCCGGACCTGACGCTCCGCTGGCCGCGGATCGGCGGCCGGGTCCCCGACCCGACCCGGGACGCGGAGGACCAGTGGAGGCTCACGAACCGCCTGGCCAGCCGGACCCTGATCGTGATGGAACGGAATAGCTTCACCCGGGAGGAGGCCGAAGCCTACCTCGACCAGGTGGAGCTCGACCTCCAGCGTGAGGCGGCCCGGGCCCCGGAGCCCGCGACCGTCCCAACCTCGAATCCCTCCGACACCCCGATCCCCACCCCAGAGTGACCCCCGATGGCCCGAGACAATCGAGACGACCGACCACGGACCAACCCGGCCGCGACCGGCCCCACCGCCGACGAGCTGCCCCGGACCGCCCCCCGCCTCGACGCCCCCCGCGTCCCGCTGGCCGACCTTCCGCCAGAGGCCAGTTCCTCGGCCGCCCCGGCGACCTCGGTGGACGTGATCCCCCAGGCCACCCCGGCCTCGGGTCCGGACCCGGCCCTCGCCGTGGCTCCAGGCTCAACTTCGGCCGAGCGTGAGCAGCTCGCGCGGGAGCTGGTCGAGGAGCGCCGGAAAGCCGACTCCGGCGACCCCGCCGCCAACCATGACCGGCTCCACGATCTGCACTACCTGGTCCGGGGCGAAGAACCCCCCCGGTAATCCCCACCCCCACCGAAGCGAGGCGAGCCGAAGTGAGCGAAGAACTGGTGAGAACCTTGCAGGGCCGGATCACCGAACTGCAAGCAGAGCTGGCCAAGTCCAACGGCGAGGCCAGGGACCGGCGGACCAAGGGTTCCGACCTCCGCAAGGAGTTCGACAAACTCAAACAAGATCATGCGTCGCTTCTGTCCGACCGCGACGGCTGGAAGGACAAGGCCGAGAAGTCCAATCCCGAACTGACCTCCCAGGTCGCCGAACTCCAGGGCAAGCTCCGGGCGGTCACTCACAAGGCCGCCTTCCGCGAGGCGGCCGGGGCCGCCCGGGTCAATCCGAAGGCCCTGGAAGCGGCCTGGAAGCTCTCGGGCTACGAGCCGGCCGGCGACGAGGCGGATCCGCTGGCGATCGAGGCGGCCCTGGCCAGAGCCCGGGAAGACCACCCCTACCTCTTCGAGCCGGCCGCGGAACTGGCCGAGCCCACGGCCGAGAGGCCGGCGAAGCTCCTCCTCCCCACCGGAGCGGGTGGAGGCAAGGGGTCCGAGGCCGGGCCGGGGCTGTTCCGGGTCAAGAACGCCGACCTGGGCGACCCGGAATACATGGAAAAGAACTCGGCCAAGATCGCCGAGCACCGCAAGGCTGGCACGCTGGCCTTCGTGGATTGATTTGATCGAGGGAGCGACCGGAAGGGGGCGTGAGCCCCAGCGGCCCCGCGACGGGGCGACGGGACGCGCGGGCCATCGGGCCGGCGCGTCCGGGCGGGTGAACCGCCACCGAGCCGAGCCCTTGCCCGGGCCAGGACGCTCCCCGTCACGCATGGATCCATTGGTATCTCACTCCCATGGGCGTCTCCGGAAATACCGTCTCCTCCTTCTTTCAGTCCCTGGTGGCCGCGTCCACCGACGCCAACCAGGTCCTGGTCGGGACCAACTCGCTGATCGACGCTGTTTACGTCGATTACGCGCCGGTGGCCGCCGCGAAATTCTCGACCATCAGCATCCCGATCCCCGTCTCGGTCACCTCGCAGGTGTCCGACATGAGTTCGGGCAAGGCGACCTTCACCGCGGTGAACGCCGGGACCAAGCCGGTGAGCCTGGCGAACCACCCTCAATATGGGTTCGTCATTTCGGATTTCGAGCAGTACCGGACCGATGAACAACTGGTCAACGTGTTCATCAAGCCGGGGATCGCGGCCGTCGCCGAGAACGCCAACGGGGCGATCGCCGCGCTGCTGAGCAGCGCCAACCTGACGGTCAACCCGGTGATCGCCACCACTGGCAGCCAGATCGCCCCCACCGACCTGATCCAGGGGTATATCCGCCTGGCCGAGCAAAAGGTCCCGGTGCTCGACACGCCCAACATGTCGTTCATCATGCCTCCTCGGGTCTACGGGAACATGCTCCCGGCTTCGAGCTGGACCCAGGAGTCGATCGCCTCGGCCGCCACGGCGATCGAGGCCCGACGCCAGGGCATGCTCCGCGAAGCCTACGGCTCGCGGACCGCGATGGACCAGCAGATGCCCACGACGGGCGTCGCACCGACGCGGACCTTCACGTCGGTCTATATGCATAAGTACGCAATTGCCCTGGTGAGCCGGCCCCTGCCCCCGGCGCCCAACAACGGGAGCAACAACTTCTGCACCTTCACCAAGTGGAAAAACTTCAGCATTCGGATCACCATGCAATACAGCGTTGAATATGGTGGATGGTTGGTTTCGATCGAGGCTGGTTTCGGGGTTGCCGTGATCCGTCCCGAATTCGCCCAGCTCTTCTCCACGGCCGAGTGACCGGGAAAGGCGGAATCCGTGGCTCTCCGAATCCGCTTCCAGTATCCGACCGGCGCCCGGCTGGGCTACTCGATCGAGCGCCTCGCCGACGGGATGCTCTACGACCCCTCCGACGGCACCTTCAAGGTCGCACCGGCCAATACCGCGCCGGCCAATCCGGTCGGGATCCTGGGCGAAGGCGGTCCGGGCTTCGCCGGCCTGTATCTGTCGACTCTGGCGACCCCCGTCCCGCCCTTCCTCGACGGGGATTATGTCCTGGCGATTCACGACCTGGCGGCCGCCAGCCTCGTCGTGGCCGTCCTGGGGGCCACCCTCGTGGGGGGGGACGACGGCACGCTGGCGAATTCCGGCGTCTCCTTCGCCTCTGGCGTGGTCGCGGCGACCCCGGCCCCCACGGCGTCCACCTTCCGGGCCGCCGGACTGCCGGCGGGCCTGGTGACCGGCGACCTCCTCGGCCAGCAGCTCGCCTTCCAGACCGGGGCCCGGACCTCCGTGCGGCGGTCGATCTCCACGTTCTCGGTCGTCACCCCGGGGACCGCCGACTTCACACTGTCTTCCCCGATGGGATCGGCACCGGCGGCGACCGACACCTTCGACGTGGCCTGATCCGGGAGGATTCGTGGCGTGGCAGACAAGAAGATCAGCGACCTGGTCGAGGACACCAGCCCGGCCGCCGGCGACTACCTGGTCATGGTGGACCTCGATGACCTCGCGATGGGGCCCACCGGATCCAACAAAAAGGTCAAGGCGGCGAACCTCCTGGCCCTGGTCCCCCCTGCCCCCGCCCCGGTGACCTCGGTCGCCGGGAGGACCGGGGACGTGAGGCTCTCGACCGCCGACGTGGCCGGGCTCGGCTCGGCCGCTGCCCACGCCACGACCGACTTCGACGCCTTCGGGGCGGCGGCGGCGGTACTGGCCTCGCCCGCGTTCACCGGCATGGCGACCGCCCCGACGGCCGCCGTCGGGACCAACACAACTCAACTCGCCACGACCGCATTCGTGCTGGCCAATGGGCCGAAGGGCCCCGGATCCGCGGGCGCTGTCGGAGACATCCAGATCGGCGACGGGTCGGGCGGATTCTTGACCGCCACGAAAAGCCCGATCCATTACGACCCAAATTTGGGAATCGCCAGCTTCGCCGGTGGCAATTTCCAAATCGACGCCAGTGGAGGAATTCACCTTGGGGAGATCCGGGCATCTTATCTAGAACTATCCAATTATCCTAGCCAACCCGCGACCCGAATCACCAGGCGGATCGGGCAGACCAGCCCGCTCATCATTATTCGTGATGAGGCGACGAACGCGACGGTCGCCGGCCACGACGCGAATGGGGCCCAGATTCTCCTACAGCAAGCTGACAGCGTGGCCCTGAACGGCTCCCAGTATTACTCGACGACCCAGCTCAAAGTGGTCTTCAAAGACTCCAATGGCGTGTTCCGCTAAACCGGCCAGACCGCCGCCGGGACCGCGATCTGGGCGGCCCTGGCACTTCTTCATGGAATGAGGCCCGAGCCTTGCCTTACCTTCTTTTCGAGGACGGGTCGGCCGCCCCCCTCCAGGAGGGCGGCAACCTGTTCGTGGAGCAATCCTCGGCGATCGCCGTCTTGCCCCCCGCGATGTCCCGGGCCCACTACCTGCTGCTGGTGCTGCCTCCGGTGCTCGCCCTGGTCCCCTATCGCCCGCCCGCCCCCACCGGCTGGGCCAGCCTCGGCACGCGGCGGGGCCCCGACCCCGACGCCGGGACCGGCTCTCGCAGGGCTGGCCTGGGAGTTGATTGAATGGACAATTACCCGGTCGAGGCCGGCACGGCGCTCCCCCTCGACATCATCCTCCGGACCCCCCAGGGGGACCCGATCACCGGCTACACCGGGGCCGAGGCCCTGGCCGCCGAGGTCTGGCCCGGGGGCGACCGCTCGGACCTGTTCCACCCGTCGGTGACCTGGTCCAACCCCGCCGCGGGGGCCCTCGCGCTCACGGTGACCGGGGCCCAGACCGCCGGGCTCGACCCGGGCCGCTACTTCGGCCAGGTGATCCTCCTGGACCCGGCCGCCGGTCCCCTGGTGGCCTACCGCTGGTCGATGGACCTTTCGGCCGCCCCGGGGCTCGCCACCGCCCCGCCGGCCTACTGTCGGGGCCGCCACCTGCTGCTTCATGCCCGGGGATGGTTGAAAAAGCTCCCCTCGGAGGACGACGAAGCGGGCTACGCCGAGCAGTGCGGTCGGGCCCGGACCTGGCTGGACGATCTGATCCTGGCACGATCGAGGACCGCCGGCTACCTCTCGCTGGGCAGCCCCGGTTATGGCTCCTGGGGGGGCACCAGCTCGCAGCCCAACGTGTGGCTCCGGGGCCTCCTCGACGGCCCCGGCCTGGTCGTCCGCGACTGGGTGATCGAGGCGACCGCCAAGCGGGCCCTGTCCTACCTCTGCGACGGGCAACTGGGGTCGGGGGACAAGGGCTCCGAAGTCCAGGCCCTGGGCCGACGGTGGCGGACCGAAAGCTCGGCGATCGCGGCCTCGAACGACGCCGAGATCGCCACCGGAACCGGGCCCGGGGCGGTCCCCAACCTCTTCGTTCACTTAGGATCCAGCTCGGTCAGAGGGTGGTGAACCGGTGGGCCTGAACCAACCCCTGGCCGGGCGGATCGAGCCCACGGCCCGGTCCTGGCGGGACGCCCGCCCGGCCGACCGGCTCGCGTTCTACAAGGCGGCCGGCGAGGCGGCGGTCCGGCTCAAGCGGGCCGAGCTGGCCCGGGCGATCGGGTCCAACGGCCGGCGGATGCAGCCCCGGAAGCGCCCCCGCCCCGACGGTGCCGACGGGCCGGTCCTCACCCCGCACGGCGAGGCCAGCCGGACAGCCCGCCTGCTGGCCGCCCGGGCTTCCGCCGGGGGCGTCACGCTGTTCTGGCACTCGGGGATTGGCAAGGCCCACAGGACGCCCTGGGGCACGATCCTGGGCTTCCACGCGGCCGGCCAGGTCAAGGGCGCCCCGGTCCGGGACGCCCGGCTCTCGGCCCGGGGGGTCAACGCCGTCCGGGCCGAGATGACCACCTGGTGGACACGCCGGGTCGCCGCCCGGGACCGCCGGGAGGAAGACGCCCGGCGGCAAACGACCGCACCCAGGCGGGGACTGGCGGCGAAGGCCCGCGCGGCGATCGTCGCCGCCCAGGTCGCGCTGGTCGGGAAATATCGGTCGCTCCGGGGCTACTTCCGCACGCCGGGCCAGGGGATCTGATCGGTGAAAGTCAATTACCAGGCCAAGGCCCTGAAGACGCTCGACGCCAAGCTGAAATACGTCCAGGGGCCGGGGTCCAAGACGCTCGCCGGCAAGGTCGCCGAGGCTCTGGAGGAGGGAAACCGGAACGATCGGCTGGCGGGCACCGACCGCTACGGCCAGCCCCTCGCGCCCGTCAAGCCGCGTCGAGGCAAATATAAAAATGCGTCAGGCCCGCCCCTGGCGCCGTTCGGGGCGGCTTCGAGGGTGGTGACCCACTTCCGCACCAAAGTCCTCGGCCAGAGTGGCAACTACCATATCGCCGCCGGCTGGGACAACGTCCTCTCGAAGCAGGGCGTCCCCTTTTTACCCTTCCATGATCAGGGCGTCCGGCTCCGGCCCAACTCGGGCGGCGGGCTGGTCGCCCGCAACTTCGCCCGGATCAAGGCGGCGGTCCGCGGCTCGTGGTTCTTGCCACCCCGGCCGATCTTCGGGATCAGCCCCCGGACCTGGGCGCGGATCCGGCCCCTCGGCGACACCTTCAAGGCGGGAGTGAAGAAGGTCAAATAAATGCCCATCAAAGGTGTGCCGCTCAGCCTCACTCACCAGGTCCTCGACGCCTTCCTCGGCCAGCTCCGGAATCACCCGCTCCTGGCCAACGGCCGGGCCGTGAAGACCTGGATCACCTGGGACGGCCAGGGCCCGATCAACCCCCCGCCCGAGTCCGAGATGCCCGCCTGCCAGGTCTGGCTGCTGGGGGGGCCGGTCCGGCGGCTCTGCTCGGCCCGGGCCCCGGGCGGGCCGATGATGGGGATCTCCGAGTCGAAGTTGCAGGTCGTCATCGACCTCTACACCCCCGGGACCGACCAGCGCGACCTGGCCGACGTCGCCGCTCTGATCGACCGGGCGCTCGCCCCGCGGGACCACCGGGAGCGGGCCGCGCTCGGGGACCGCTTTCGCCGCGCCGGGATCAAGGATTGGCGCAAGACCCGCGAGATTCTCCCCGGCTCGGCCGAGTCCTTCGCCCAGCTCGCGATCGCCGGCCAGGGCGCTTATGAGCTCACCGTCCATTCCTATTCCTGAACCACGCCCGGAGGAGCCCGGGAGACATATCCATGCCAGTCGTACTGACCCCCAATATCACCATCGGCGAAGCCGTCGCGGTCTCCGTCGGCGGGACGCTGATGTACTGCAAGAGCGGCTCGGTCGACCGCAAGGCCGCCGCCGTGAAGGTGACCAACGCCCGCTCCGGCGGCTACGCGCAAAACAAGGGTGGCACCAAGTCCGCCGACCTGTCGCTGGAGCTGGTCTACAACGGCGATTCGCCCCCGGCGATCGTCGAGGGCACCGAGGTCACCGTGATCTTCGACTCGGTCGGCTACGAGACCTCCGAGGGGCTGGCCAACCCCACCAGCACGACCACGCCCGCGCCGGTGGGACGGCTCGTCACCGGCCAGTTCCTGGTCACCGGCGTCAAGGACGCCTGGCAGGTCGAGGCCGATTACGGCGTCACGATCACCGCCACCAGCACCGGCCCCTACACCGTCGCCGACACCGCCACGGGCGCCACGCCCACCACCTGATTGACCCCGGAGCACGACGACCATGCCCGTCTCGAATCCGACCGACGCGAACCCCTCGCCCGCCGAGACCGACAGAACCGAATTCTTCGCCCTGCTCGCCAAGATCCGGACGGGCCACGGCAATGCCGCGGACGCCCACCGCTTCCGCGAGCTCAACCAGAAGCTCCAAGGGCGCGGGCCGGCCGTCCCGACGCCCCCGGCCACTCCCGCCGTCCCCGCCCCCGCCGAGGAGGCCCGATGATCGGTGGGGAGCTCCCGGCCAGTGTCGCCCGGGCGGTCCTCCCGGGGCCCGACCTCTCGAAGCTCGACCCGGCGGCACTGAAACGAAACCGCGAGCGGGCGCTGGCCCGGGCCGGGGCGCTGAAGCCCCCGATCACCCGCGTCCTCCCCGTGGCCCGGGCCCTGGAGATCGGGGGCCGGGCCCTCGTGGTCGAGGAGCTCCGCCTGGCCGACCTGGCCGAACTCCAGGCGTGGCTGGAAGGCCAGGTCCCCCACCCGCTCGACGGGCTCCCCCCGGCCTGGGCCGACCCCGAGCCCGACACGCGACTGGGCCGCCTGGGGGCCGCCTGGGAGGCTTCGGCGACCTGGCCCCCCCGCCTGGGCTCCGACGAGGGGGCGAGGCTCCTGGCGAGCCGCCAGGGCCACGCCTTCTTCGTCCTGCTGGCGGCCCGACGCCGCCAGCCTGGATTCGGCCTGGCCGAAGCGCTGGAACTGGTGGACCGGGCCACCCCCGCCGAGTGGGCCGGCCTGGTCCGGTCCGCCTACGCGATCCACCCCCGGCTGGAGATCGCCGCCGAGCTCGCCCCCGACCTCTCGCCGGGCGGCGGGAGCGACTGGTGCCGCTCGCTCCACCGGGCGGCCGAGGTCGGCAACTCCTACCCGGAGCTGGCCGAGATGACCGTGGGGCAGTGGAGGAACACATACTCCGAGGGGAAGGCCGCCGAGCTGTCACCGGAATTCGCGGCGACCTCGCGCCGCGTCCGCCAGGCGCTGAATGGGGAGGGCCGGGCCGATGGCTGAACAGGACGAAGTGATCCGCCTGGACATCGCCAGCGACGTCTCCGAAGGGGAGATGGCCCGGCAAAAGCTGGCCGACGTCGAGACCCAGGTCGACAAGCTCAACCCCGCCTTTGGCCGGGCCCGGGACGCCGCGGGCCGGTTCGTCGCCGGGGTCGGTCAGGACGCGGCCGGGGCCCGGAAGTCCTTCGATTCGATGGCCGCCTCGGCCGTCACCGCCACCCACTCGATCGACGCCGGCGCCAAGCAGATGGGCTCCGGGTTCTCCCTGAGCACGAACAAGCTGCAAGTCTTCGCCCAGGGGCTGGACGACCTCCAGTACGTGCCCGAGCAGGGGCTCCGGCCGATCCTGAACAACCTGGTGCAGATCCACCCGGTGTTGGGAATCGTGGCCATCGCGGCGCAGGTGGCCTACTCCCACTTCAACGACCTGGCCGGACTCTGGGGGGCGGGCCACACCGAGACCGAAGCCGACCGCATGGAGGCGCTGGGAAAGAAGACCGAGAAGACCGCCGACGAGACGGCCCGGCTGGCGAAACACGAGCGCGAACGCGAGGCGATCAAGCTCCAGGAGACGGCGCCGACCGATACCGAGAGCGCCCAGACCAAGGCCGTCAACGAGGCGATCGTCAACGCGCCGGTGGTCAAGGTGGACCAGGCGATCCGGGAGATGCACGGGCCCGCGATCCGGAACGCCGATCCTGACGCCCAGGAGAAGTCCGAGCTGCGTCAAAGCATCACCGAGCTGGAGGCACAGGCGAAGCGGGTCAAGGCCACGGGCGATCAAGAGCGGATCGACGAGCTGCCAACGGCGAAGCTGGACGCCCAGAAGGCCCGGCTGGCGAAGCTGGACGCCGCGCTGGAGAAGCGGGTCCAGGACTGGGTCCGCGAGTACCGGGGCAAGGTCGCCACCGACCCCGGGGCGCTCCGGGCCTTCGCCGCGGACCTCCGCCGGACCGGCAAGCTGCCCGATCTCGCGGACAAACTGGAGGAGGCCCAACTCTCCCCGGAGCAGAAGAAGGCGCGCGACGATGCCCAGGACGCCGAGATCGACGCGAACCTGGCCACCGGGACCGACAAGCACGACCGCCGGCTCGCCCGGAATGCCGCCGCGAAGCGGAAGGACGACGCCAACGAGGCCGTCATCGGCTCGATCCTCGACCCGCTGGACGCCGCGACGGAGTGGAAGAAGCAAGCCAAGGCCGAGCGGAAGAAGCAAGCCAAGGAGCACGACGACGCCAACGAGGAGGTCATCAGTTCGATCCTGGACCCGCTGGACGACGCGTCGGAGCGGAAAAAGCAAGACCGGGCCGAGGCCGAGCGGAAGAAGGCCAAGCTGGAGAAGGACAAGAAGGAAAGCGTCGAGCGGGCCGAGAAGTTCACCGCCGGGACCGGCCTGGACGAGCGGGGGGAGCTGGCGACGATGCGGGCGGCCCTCGCGAGCCGCTCCCAATACGCCACGATCCACAAGGTCGAGATCGGCCTGAAGCAAGAGCTGGTGCGCCGCGGCATGGACGAGAAGGGCGCCGGACTGGCCGCCCGGGAGAAGGCGACCGAATGGTTCGCCAAGGTCGGCGACGACGCCCACGCCCGGGCCATGAGCCCGCCCGAGGCGGCGGCCCACCGCGGCGTCGACCGGATCGACGCCGGCGACTTCGCCCGCTCCGTCGAGTCCTCGGGGATCGAGGCCCAGAAGAAGCTCGTCACCCTCACCGAGCAGCTCAAAGACCAGACCGTGAAGCTGGTCCAGAACACCCAGAACAACGGCCGCATCGGCCCCTGATCGGAGTCGCGCATGAGCACCTTGGCCTCGGTCCAGGCCGCCGCCCCCTCGGCGCAGATCCGGGACGAGGGGATCGATCTGCAAGTCAGCGACAACGGCGTCGACGGCTCGCTCTCGTTCTGGGTGAGCGGGGCCGACCTGGGGGCCTTCCGCCTGGCCGTCGCCGGCTCCCCGTCGACGGCCGTCGTGATCGGCGGCTACTCGGTCTCCCGGCTGGTCCCGATGCTCCACCCTTACGAGTCCAACTGCTACGCCTACTCGTTGCGGGCCTACCCGGCGCCCGGGGCCGCGATCAGCCTGGGCGGTGGCTCGACCGGATTCAGCTTCGCCGACTACTTCGTGGACGTTCGGTTCCGCACACCCAAATATGACTACACCGGCCCCTATCCGCTGGTGACCCGCCAGCGACGCAATGGCGTCGAGATGGTCACCCGCCCGGGCTTCGCCTACCAGTTTCCGAGCGATAGCAAGCGGCCCAACCACGACGTCGGAATCCCGGTCCTGACCGTGGAATACGGCCTCACGTTCCACCGGCTCCCGGCGCTGAACGACGACCTGTACGATAGCCTGGCCGGCTGCGTCAACGAGGTCGCGTTCCTGGGACGCCCGGCGGGGACCGTGCTCTACCGGGGCTGCTCCAGCGGCGGCGAGCTCACCTTGGGCGGGGTCCCATCATTCGAAGCCACGCATGAGTTTTCGTACCGGGCGATCCCCCACAACCAGATCATGCGCGACGACGGGATGGGCTTCGAGGCCCCGATCCAGGTCGCCGACGCGGCGGCCACCGGCACCACCCTGGTCGCCGACCAGGAGCTGATCTCCAACCCGGCCTACCTGCTCCCGATCGCGGACCTCAACCAGCTCTTCGCCCACTGACCCCGGCGGGCCATGACCGAACCACCCGACTTGCAGGAGTCCGACCCGCCCCCCGGCGCGTCCTGGTACAAGGCGCTGCTGGCCTGGGTCCGCTCGATGCGCGTGACCGTGGCCCGCGACTCCGGGCTCTACTCGACCTCCGGCCCCTCGGGCACGGCGATCGGCGTCCGCTTCCCGCCGGCCGCCTACCTGGGCAAGACCACCACCATCCTCCAACCCCGCTCCGGCGAGACGCCCGGCTCGGGGACCGTGCAGCCCCTGACCTATACGGGGACCGTGCTCGCCCCCTTCGGCGGGACGATCACCGTGCTGAACTGGACTGGCACGCAGGTCGTTCAGGGCCAGCGTATCGAATACAACACCATGTACGGTCGTTATTGGCTCGAAGGCCACGACTGTTCGGGGGTAGCCTGATGGGCATGGGAGAGCTCGCCCCCGGCTGCTGCGACTGCGGCCCCCCGCCACCGCCCTCCCTCTATTGCTCCCCCTGCGATATCCCCAAGTCCAACCTCGTCCTGTCGTGGTACTACTGGCAGGTTCATAACGGTGGCACATATGGGACCACGTACACGGCGGCGGGCCCGATCGAGACGCCCCTGGTCTACGGGGGCGGCCTGGGGCCAAACTTCGATTGGACCTCCGGTTGGTTCGCCGGGCCGGGCGATTCGGTGGCATGCAACCAGGGTACTTACTCCCAGGCACAAGGAACGTACATCCTGGGGTCGCAATGCTGCTTCATCCAAATTACTTTGTCCTGTAATCAGCAGCAGGGTACAAACATAGCGATCGGCCTATCCTCCGACTCCATGGGCCGGCTCGCTCCGGACGGCAAAGCGTATTGCTACGACGGCACGGTCTCCGCCCGGGTCGGACCGGCGACCTTTAACTGCTCGCCATTCATGATTACTTATCAGGGAACCGGCTTCGTAGGGAACCTGTTCGCCTATGGGGTGGCGAGTCTGTGAAGACACTCGGCCCGGCGATTCACCGTGAATAAGCGCGTGCGAGGGGGGCCGTCCCGGCTGGGACGGCCCCCTTTTCGCGCGCCTCGGGTTCCTGATGCTATGCACGGTGCATAGCCGGTCCCATCCCGCGGCTATGCACCGTGCATAGCCGGCTCACGCCCCGGCCGGCTCCATCTCGCCGATCTCGGACTTGACGCGGTCGGCTAGCCTCAGGATCGCGCCGTGGAGCGCGGCGGGATCGATCCCCTTGCGGTTGGTCACCGCGAACCGGAACGGTGCCTCGTTGAAGACGCGGTCGGTACGGAGCTTCGGCGACTTCGCCCCCCTGCCCTTCGCGGGGCCCTTGCTCGGTGTCCGCTCGCGAGTGGCCTTCCGCACCTCCTCGATCGCGTCGGTCCGGCTCAGGCCCCCCGACGCGATCCTCTCGGCGACCTCGCGCTGTGCCTCGGCCCCCTCGACCTTGGACACCTCGCAGGCCGTCGATGGGTTCAGGCCGCCGCTCTCGACCATGGCCTGCACCTCCTCCGGCAGGCTCAGGAGGGCGAGCGATCGGGAGATGCTCGACTGGTTGACCCCGATCTCCTGGGCCAGCTTGTTGCCCGACCAGCCGAAGCGACTCATCAGCACGCGGTAGGCCCGGGCCTCCTCGATCGGCTTCAGGTCGGACCGGATGCTGTTCTCGATGACCTGGAGCGCGAGCAGCTCGCCCGGCTCCAGCTCCCTCTGCTCCATGACGCAGGTCATCACGGCGATCCCCGCCTGCCGGGCCGCCCGCCATCGGCGCTCGCCGACGACCACGACCCACCGGTCCCTGGCCTCGTCCCACCGGACCCGTATCGGCGAGATCTGGCCGTGGGCCTTGAGCGAATCGGCCAGCCGGTCCAGCTCGGCCTGGTCGAAATCCTCGCGAGGCTGGCCCGGGTCCCGGTCGATCTTCTCGATCGGGATCTCCGCCACGTTCTTGCTCCGCTCGACGCCCCTCATCCGCCCGGGCTTCGCCGGCGCCGGGGTCGGGGTGGCGGCTCCCTTGGGCCGGTTGGCGCCCATGCTTTCGTCGACATTCCCGCCGAACTCCCGGCCCAACTTCTCCAGCTTCGACGCCATCACGCCACCCCCATCGCGGTCGCCGCGCCGCTCCTGGACTCGACCCTCGACAGCAGCTCGGCCGCCAGGTCCCGGATCGCCTGGGCGGGCGCCCCCTTGGGCCGATAGAACCCGATCGGCTTCCGGGCCGCGATCGCCTCGACGTAAGCCACGGCGTCGGGGACACGCGCTGCGAAGACGTCCTCCCCGTACAGCGACCTCAGGCGATTCTCGTACAGTTGGTGGACCGCCTTCTTGCCCACCCGGGTGAGCAGGTATCCCAGCAAATCGAGCGACGGATTCGGTCCGGCCTGGACCCGCTCGATCGACTCGGAGACCGCCCCGATGCCCTGCGCCCCGTAGTCCTCGGGCTGCATCGGGACGACGATGTGATCCGAGGCCACCAGCGCCGCCCACGAGCAGAGGTGGAGGTTCGGCGGGCAGTCGATCAGGGCGACGTCGTAGGAGCCGGCGGCCTCGGCCAGGAAGGATCGCAGGCAGTGCTGGGCGTCGTCGTCGGCCTCGAACGGGCGCGGGACGTTGAAGTCCGTGGCCGCCACCGACCCGGGAAGGATGTCGATCCCGGCGAAGCCGGTCGGGCGGATGACCTGCTCGGGGAAGGGGCGGTCGCCCCGGTAGAGCGCGGCCACGGTCTGGGACGGGTCGATCGAGAGGGCCGCCACGGGCCCGAAGAACCCCTGGCTCAAAGAACTCTGGGGGTCGTTGTCGACCAGGAGCACACGCCTCCCCATCAGGGCCAGCGCCCCGGAGAGGTGATGCGAGCAGGACGACTTCCCGACGCCCCCTTTCTGGTTCAAGAGTGTCAGCACTCGCACGGCCTATGCCTCCAATGGGTCAGTTGTCCACGACGTTCTATCGGAAATTCCATGCACCGTGCATAAGCCCCCCCGGCCCGACCCCGGGGCGGTCGGCCGCGCCCCCTATGCACGGTGCATGACCGGCGCGACGTGGCGTCCCATTCGCCGCGCCACGGGGGCCCCGCGTCTCGACCCGAAAAATCGACGTAAATTCCTGAAATCGTAAGGATTTTCGCGTTGAAATTCGCGCCGAATTGAGATACAATTCCGTGGTCGGTTTGGCTCTCTGTCGCCGCCCGCCCGTGGGAACTTATCCGGGGAACCACGGGCGGGTTTTTGCGCGCCGCGATCCTCATCGGGATGCCTCCAGGGCCGGGGGCGACTCCGGGCCGGCCCCGGGTTCGATCCGGGCGAGCCGGTGTCCCGCGACCAGCTCCCATTCGGCGAGGTCGGGGCCTTCCGATTCGAGCCGCTCCACGGCCAGCCACCGCTCGATCTCGCCCATCCGCATCGCCGCCAGCAGGTCCGCCTGGCAGGACTGGAGCCAGAGCGAGATCAGGCAGGCCACCCGGCCCGTCGGCAGGGCGGGGCCGACCGGGACGCCGTTGACCGCGATCCGGTAGCTGCTGGGTTCGGACTCGACGATCCTGATCCCGGACCTGGCGTGGGCGTGCTTCACAGGTCCGCCCCCGGCGAGAGCAGGCCGTTCAGCGTGAAATGGAAGATGGCCCCCTTGCTCCCGGCCTTGGTCGCCTTTCGGGCGACCTGGTAGGACTTGATGACCGGCTTCAGCTGGATCTTGCGACTGGCCGCATCCCGGAGCCGGGCGGCGAACCCATTCACGGAGCCCGGGTCGTCCCATTCCGCGGCGAACCGCCGGGCCAGCTCCCTCACCAGCTTCTCGCCGGCCTCGGACCCGCCCGGATTGGCCAGTCGCCGGAGCAGGTCCTCCGTCGTCGCCGGCGCGGGGGCGGCCTTCGGCCGGGGCTTTTCGGGGACGACGACGGGCTTCTCCGGGACCGAGCCGGCGAGGTCCTCCGGCAGCCGCCCGCAATCCTGCAAACCCCAGAGCGCCACCTTCCGGAGTAGCGAGTTGGCGCGGGGATGCCGGGCCAGGGCGATCCACTCGGAGACCTGGGTCTCGTCCGGCGGAGTGGCAGGGGGGGGCGGAGTGGCAGGGGGGGGCGGAGTGGCAGGGGGGGGCGGAGTGGCAGGGGGGGGCGGGGGCGGCGGGGGCGCCTCCGCGGGGGGTGGATCGACCGGCTTGGCCTCGGGCTCCGGATCCCCCCCGGGCGCGAGCCGCGTTAACGTAACGTTTCTGTATTCGTTCGAAGAGAATTCGTTCGAACTCTCTGGCGCAGGTTTCTGCGCGCAGGTTTCTGCGCTTTTGGCGCAGGTTTCCGCGCTTCGGATGAGGGGCAGGTCGTCGGCCGGCTTCCGCTTCGGGGGGATGACCCGCTTCGCGTCCACGTCGTAGCGGATGCCAACCCCGAAGTCGACGACCGCCCCATCCCAGGCGCCGCGCCGCCGCGCTTCGGCTTCGGCTTCGGCCTCGGGCTCGGGGCCGGGGTCCGTCAGTAACCAGCGGCACCAGGTGACCTTCACCCGCTTGCCCCGATAAATCTCGACCGTTCGCGTGATCCAGCCGCGTTGGGCCAGCCAGGGCAGGGCCTCGGCCCGGACCGTGCTCTCGGCGAGGCCGGTCCCCCTGGCGATCTTCCGGGTCGCATCCCAGGTGCAGCAGTCGTGGAACTCGCGGGCCCGCCGCTCCAGGTGGCGGAAGACCTTCCGGGCCGACCCGGGCGGGTCCTGATCGTCGAACTCGTCGGGGTACGCGAATCCGCCGGTGATCGCGGGGCGAGTGAGGCCGGGCGGGGGCTTGGGTCGGCCGTTGGTGCGCGGAGTTTCCACGACACCCGGCTTCCGCCGAGCGGCCGGAGTTGCTAGATTTGACATGACTCTGTCGTCGCTTCTCGTGGGCTGCCGGCGGTCGAACTTTCCGGGGACAACCGCGGGCGGATCTTTAAATGACGCGGGGTTGATGGGACGGGGCCGCGGTGTTTCCACACCGGGGGCCTCGTCCCGTCGCGCGCGGATCGCGCGATCGTCACGTCGACCATCTTGAACGCGCCAACTTAAGGCGCCAAGAAGATTCCGCCGAAATCCGCGCATCGCAACGACTTACGACCATCAAAAGATAGATAAGTCGGCGCGTACCATCCAATTTACCGCCGGATGAGGCGGTTTCGGGGTCGGTGATCCGTCGCAATCAACAGGCTCCTCTCAAGCGTTAGGGTCGGACCTCCGGAGGACTTCCCGGACGCAGGCGAGGCCGAGGCGGCGGATGGCCTCCGCCTCGACCGGGTGGAGGTCGGCGAGCGCCCCGGATGGGTCGACCTCGCCGAGTTCCAGCTTTTCGGCGAGCCCGGGCAGGAAGCCCGGCCCGTGGAGGGCCGCCCGGTTGGCGACCGTCCTCAGCTCGCGATCGATCCAGGCCAGCCCGGGCAGGTGTTCGCGGGGGATGCTGCTCATGGCCGGTCCTCCCAGGGGGGCTGCCAGAGCGAGGGGTAGTCTTCCTCCCGGGCCTCGGCCTCGTCCATCAGGAGCTGCAATTCCTCGGGCTCGATCGGCAGCCCCCCGGCCACCCGGTCGGCCGCCTCGGCGAGCGAGTCGATGCGGTCCCGCTCGGCCTCGCGGTCGAGGTCGGCCAGGGGGAACACGCGGATCCCGACCCGGCCGTCGACGTCGCCGGGG
>JAABUZ0100002244.1_pt1 | contig 32742 bp, 31 predicted proteins | sample 5562091 | NCBI WGS metagenome assembly JAABUZ01 (sample SAMN12813069, study PRJNA571459) | rock metagenome | isolation source: Antarctica rocks | place: Antarctica: Victoria Land, Linnaeus Terrace sud | collected 2015-12-21
GCGCGGCGCCGGCCCCACCATCGTGACTTCATCGTGTTCCTCATCCGGCTCCCTACTGGCGCAGGGCCTTGCCCAGCACCGTCACCATCTCTTTGATCGCGGCGTCCCCGTCGTCGTCCTTGATCGCGTCGGTGATACACCCTCTGAGGTGGTCTTCCAGCACGATGAGGGCGACCTCGCGCGCGGCGGCGCTCAGCGCGTTGATCTGCTGCACCACGTCGAGACAGTAGCGGTCGTCCTCGACCATCTGCTGCAGGCCGCGCACCTGTCCCTCCATCTTGCGCAGACGGCGCAGCAGCGCGTTCTTATCCTGTTCGTAACTCGTCCGATGCGCCATCGCGCACGCTCCATCACTCGCTGTCTTCAGTGTGCTACCATCACTATATACAGTGTGGGAGTATCAAGTACAGGCACAACTCTTGCTCCGCTCGCTACCACGCCCCTCCGACGCCCCTTTGTCCACACGTCGCGCAGCGTACACCGTGCCCCTTGCTTGAGGACAGATTATGACACCGCTGGAGCAATACGCCATCCTGCTCGGCCTCGTCGTCGGGACCGTCGGGTTCGTCGCCATGTTGCGCCTGATCGCGCGCGCGCTCGGCCGCACGCGCCAAGAGCCGGGCAAAGACGTGCCCTTCACCGGCGGGACGCTGTCGCCGAAGCCGGCCTGGGTGCGCTACCACGCCCACTACTATGGGCTCGCGTTGCTGTTCTTATGCTTCGACATGGAGATGGCCTTCATGTACCCGTGGGCGGTCGTCTTCCAGCAGGTCGGACTCGAAGCGCTCGGCGACATGGGCGTCTTCCTGCTCATCCTCTTCCTGGGCCTCCTCTACGGCTGGAGTCAGGGGGCCTTGAAGCGCCAATGACGACGACGATGAGCGGCGCGCGCATGGGGGCAGCCAATCTAGCGCGACGGCTGGTGGCGCGGGCGCTGGCGCGCGACCTGACGGTGTTCGTGGCGCCGGGGCTGGACGTGGCGCGTGCCTACGGGCTCGACCCGACAGCGGCGGGGCTGCGCATTGTCCCCACCCCGCGCCACGCCGCCGTCTTGCTGCTCGTGGGCGAGATCCCGCCGGGTCTCCGCGCGGCCACGGCCGTCGCCTACGCCCAGATGGCGCGGCCGCGCACGATTATCGCTCTTAGGACGGACGGTGCGCCGCCCCTACCCGCGCCCAATGTCGCGGTCACGCTCGACCAGGCGGCCCTAGTCGCGGGGGTTGAGGAGCTACAGCGGATCGTCGCGTCCGCCGCCTGGTCATCCGACGCGCCCATCTTCGACACACCGGACCTCCAACCCAAGGAGGATGACGGGGGCGGCATGGACCACAGCGCCATGGACAGGGGCGATAACAAAGGCGCCATGGACATGAGTGGCATGGACCACGGCGCCATGGACATGGGCGGTATGAATCACGGGGCCATGGACCACGGTGACATGAGCAGTGACACGGACAATGGGGGTGAAGGCAAGGGCGACGGGGACGAGGATAGGGGCGGCATGGATATGGACATGGGCGGCGGGGGCATGTCGATGGTCATGATGACCAAGGACTTGCCGCGCAGCCCCGACGGGCTGCCCATGGAGTGGGTCGAGGCGCCCGTCGGGCCGATCTTCCCCGGCTTGCCCGGCGGCCTCGCCCTCTCCTTCACGCTCGATGGCGACGTTGTGGCCGCGGCCACGGTCTCGTCGGGCGCGGTTGGGCGCGGGCTCGACGCCACCTGGGCCGGTCCGGCCACGTCGCTACCCGAACGGCTGGCGCTCCTGGATCCGTTCGCGCGCGTCTCCTATCGTCTCCTCGCCGCACGCGCTGTCGAGAACGCGGTGGGCGCCACGGTCGAGGAGACGACAGCGGACGCGCGCGTGGGCGCGTTGGAGCGCGAGCGTGCGGTGAGCCACCTCGGCTGGCTGGCCTTGTTCGCGGGGCTGCTGGGCGACCGTTGGCTCGAGAACCGCGCGGCCGCGCTCCAACGCGACCTGTTGCGCGCCTCGCATATCGCCGAGGTCGAGCGTCTACGTGGTGAGGTGGGCATATTCGCGCGCCGGGTGCGCCGCACGCCGTACCTACACCGCCGCCTCGTGGGGATCGGGACGCCCCGCGCCGCCGACAAGGACCAATCTACCGGCGGCGCGCACTTTACGGCGGGGTCGCTCCCGCGTGGTCCGGTCGCGCGCGCCGCCGGATGGCCGGAAGACGCGCGCGCCGACGATCCGGCCTATCGTCGCTTGGGCTTCGCGCCAGTCGTGCGCGACGACAACGACGCGTGGGCGCGTTTGGACGTGCGCCTGGCCGAATTGGAGCAGAGCCTTGACCTCGTCCTGGTGGTGGGTGCGGTAGTCATGCCAGAGAGACCTCGCTTGACAGATAGGGACGGGAGCGGCACGGCGACGGTGGAGACACCGCGCGGCGCCGCGACGTTGAGCCTGACGGTCGAAGGAGGAATGGTCCGGGAGGTGATACTCGACACGCCATCCATGCACAATCGGACGTTGATCGAGAAGGTGGCCGAGGGACGCGAGCTGGCCGACGCCCTGACCGGCGTCGCATCGCTCGACCTCTCGCCCTGGGAGATGGACCGATGACCGGAGTGTGGTTGGTCATCCCATTGCTATTAGGGGCTTATTTTGTCGCTGTCGTCGAAGAATGGGGCGCGACGGGGCGCGTGCGGCCGGCCGCGCCGTTGCGGGCGGGTCTCGCCCTGATGGGGCGCGAGTCGCTCGTGCCGCGCCAGTCCGACCGCCTCTTGTTCGAAACGGCGCCCGCGCTCCTGCTCGTCGCCGCCGTCCTCGCCGCGTCCGTCCTGCCGCTCGCGCCAGGCTCGATCATGGCCGACCTCGCCACGGGCGCGCTCTTCGTCAACGCGGCGCTAGCCTACGTCCTGGTCGCGGTGGTCATGGTCGGCTGGGCGCCCGACGGCGTCTACGCCATGGTGGCGGGCTGGCGCTTCCTGGGCCAGCTCGTGGCCTACTCGATGCTGATCGTGATGCCGCTCACGGGCGTGGCCATGCGTGCGCAGTCGCTCGTCACTACCACGGTCGTCACATCGCAAGCCGTGCTGTGGAATGCCGTGGCGCAGCCGCTCGGCTTCGTCCTGTTCGGCCTGGCGGCGCTGGCGGTCTGCTTTCTGCCGCCCTTCGACCTACCCACCGCTCCCGACCTGGCGGATGGGGTCATGGGCGAGTACACGGGAGACCGTTTGGCGGTGTTGCGCCTGGCGCGGCTCGTCCTGGTGGTGACGCTGGCGACGACGATCACGGTCTTTTTCCTGGGCGGCTGGCTCGGCTTCGGCCCCTGGCTACCGCCGTGGGCCTGGACGGCGGTTAAGGTCCTGATCGTGGCGACGGTCATGCTCGTCGTCGGCCGTTACGTTCCGCGCATCCGCGATGAGCACCTGCTTGCATGGAGCTGGAAGCTTGGCATCCCGCTCGCGCTGGTCAACATCTTCTGGGTTGGCGTTACGCTGCTGATCGCGCGGTACGGCATCACAATGGGAGCGCGTTAATAGTGCTGACAAGCCAGACTATCTTCGTGGCGTTCTTCGGCCTCGTGGCCCTGTGGTTCGCGGTCGCTGTCTTCCGCACAAAATCCATGGTACGCTCGGCCCTCGCTTTGCTGTTCTGCATGGCGGCGTTGGGTGGAATGTTCCTGGCCATGGAGACCGAGTTCCTGGGTGTCTTACAGATCATGATGATGGCGACCGAGATGGCGATCATGGCTATCTTCATGGTCATGTATATGATGGACCCCGGCGGCCTGATGGGCATGGACATGACGCACCAGAAGCGGACGTCAATCGTGGCGGGCGTCGTCGGAGGGCTGGCCGCCGCCGGCGTGGTCTTTCTCAGTCCGTGGGGTCCGGTCGCGGTCCATGCGCCCGCCGCGACGGCGCAGGTATTCGATTTGGGCATCGAGTTGATGGGACGCTCCATGCTGCTCTTCGAGACGACCGGCGTCACCATCCTGGTGGCCATGATCGCGGCCACGACGGTGGCTATCGTCCGGGGGCAACGCCCATGATCGCGACATGCAGAGGGGGGCGGACGCCATGACCGCGCTCATCATTGCTCTCTTGGTCGGCGCGGGGCTCTTCGGCGTTGGCCTCTACGGCGCGCTCTCGCAGACCAACCTGGTCATGATCATGATGGGCATCGAGCTCATGCTCGGCGGGGCGCTCGTCAATCTGGTGGCCTTCTGGCGCTTCCTGCACCCCGGCGCCTATGCGGGCCAGATGTTCGTGTTGATCGTGATGACGGTGATGGCGTTGGATATGGCGGTCGGCTTCGGCGTGGGCACGGCGCGCTTCCGCGCCAAGGGCTCGGTGGAGATGGGCGAGGCGGAGGAACTCAAGGGATGATCCGACCATGATTGTGCCCGCCCTCGCGGCCCTGGCCCCACTCGCCGCGCTCCTGCTGATCCTGGTGTCCCGGCGTATCCCCGCCGTACTGGCCCTGGTTGGGGCGGCGGCTGGGGTCGGCGCGGCTATCTATACCTTTACGCGAGTGGCGCGCGGCGCGCGCTTTGCCACGGCGACGCTGCCAGGGTTGCCGGGCTACCCGCTGCGGCTCGTCATGGACCCCCTCGCGGCGGTGCTGCAGACGACCGTTGCCGTCGTGGCGCTGTGCGTGCTCGTCTACGCCGCCGGCTACATGCGTCGCTATGGCGGCCACGCGCGCTTCTACGCCGCGATGTCCTTCTTCGTCGCGGCGATGCAGGCGCTCATACTCGCCGGCGACTGGATACTGTTCCTCGCCGCCTACGAACTGATCGGCCTGGCCTCCTACCTGCTCATCGGCTTCTGGTTCGAGCGTCCCGGCGTGCCGCGCGCGGCGGCGCGCGCCTTCCTGGTGACGCGCGGGGCCGACCTCGGGCTCTACCTCGGCGTCTTCGTGCTCGTGTCGCACGCGGGGACGAGCGCGATCGCCGGCACGCTCCGCGTCGGCGGGACGGCGGCCACGATCGCCGCGTTGCTGCTGCTTGTCGCGGCGATGGGCAAGGCGGCGCAGGTCCCCTTCCAGGGCTGGCTGCAAGACGCCATGCTGGGCCCGACACCGGTCTCCGCCCTCCTGCACGCGGCCACGCTCGTCATCGCGGGGGTCGTGCTGCTGATGCGCGCCCTGCCGCTGTTCCCGCCAGGCGTGCTGTTGCTCGTGGGCGCGGTCGGCGGCGTCACGGCCCTCGTCGCGGGGCTGATGGCCATCGCGCAGGGCGACCTCAAGCGCCTGCTGGCGGCCTCGACCTCCAGCCAACTCGGCTTCATGTTCCTGGCGCTGGGCGCGGGTTCGGTCGTTGCCGCCCTGGTCCACCTCGTGGCGCACGCCGCCATGAAGAGCGCCCTGTTCCTGGGCGCCGGTATCTACCAGGAAGCCTATGACTCCACCGCCTTCGCCGACCTGCATGGGGCCGGACGCGCCCACCGCGCCACCTACCTGCTGTTCGCCGTCGCCGGCCTCGCGTTGGCAGGCATCCCGCCGTTGGCCGGCTTCTGGTCCAAGGGCGCCGTGGTCGCCGCCACTTTCGCGGCGCCCTCGTCGGGGTTGTTGGGCGCGCTCGCCCTCGTGGGCACGCTCCTGACGGGGGGCTACGTAGGGCGCGCACTGCGCCTGCTGTGGCGCGGCGACGCCGAGGAGAAGCCGGTGGCCGGGGTGGGTTGGATGATCGCGGGGCTGGCCGCGCTCGCCCTGCTAGCGGCGACACTCGGCCTGGCCGTACGCCCAATCACCCATCTGCTGGGGCTGCTCGTGCCGGAGAACGCCCTGAGCGCCTGGCTCGACGTCACCGCGGCGATAGCCGGCGTGCTCGCGGGCGGCCTCTTCCCCATCGGCCGCCTGCTCGGGCCGGCGCGCCCATGGGCGGCAACCGGCTTCCGCGTTGGCGGCGGCTTCGACGGCCTGGTGGCGCGGCCGGCCCTGGCCCTGGCGCGCCTATGCGACCGGGTCGACCGCGCGCTCGAGCGGGGCGTGCGTGGGATCGGACGGACCGGGCTCGTCGTGGCCCGCGCCGCGGCGTGGACCGACGAGCGGGTGATCGACGGTATCATCCGGGAACTCATCGCCGGCACGCGGGGCCTCGGCGGGCGCGCCCGTCGCCTGCAGACTGGCCTGGTCTCGCGCGAACTCGTGTTCACCCTGGGCGGCGTCGCCCTCGTCGTCGTGCTCGCGCTGATCGTCACAAAGTAGTAGCTACGTCGAAAGGTTACCTGTGTTCCCACTCGTCACCGTCACGCTGTTCCTGCCGCTCGCGGGCTGCCTGCTCGTCGCGGCCCTGCCGCACGCCTCACCGCGCGTCGCGCACACGGTCGGCGTCGCCACCTCCGGGCTGACCCTGCTCGGCGCGTTGGGCATCTGGGCGCGCGGGGTCGGCCCCGGCTTCACGCAGGTCGAGGGGGTGACCTGGATCGCCTCACTCGGCGCCGCCTACCGCGTCGGCGTCGACGGCCTCAGCTTCCCGCTCGTGCTGCTCACCGCCGTGCTCTTCCTCGCCGCGCTCGTCTTCTCCGCCAAGGTAACCGACCGCGCGCGCGCCTACGTCGCCTTGTTCCTGCTCATGGAGACGGCCTGCCTCGGCGTGTTCCTGGCGCTAGACATGGTGCTCTTCTACGTGTTCTTTGAGGTGACGCTGGTGGGCATGTACTTCATCATCGCCGGCTGGGGCCACGCGGATCGCCAGCGCGCCGCCCTGACCTTCTTCCTGTACACGCTGATGGGCAGCCTGCCCCTGCTGCTGGCCATCCTGGCGCTCTACCTCGGCGGCCACCCGCGCACCTTCGACATGCGCGCCGTCATCGCGGCGCCCCCGCTCACCGGGCTCGCCGCGACGCTCGCCTTCATCGCCATGTTCGTGACATTCGCGGTCAAGACACCGCTGTTCCCGCTGCACACCTGGCTGCCGCTCGCCCACACCGAAGCCCCGACGGCGGGCAGCGTGGTCCTGGCCGGCATCCTGCTCAAGCTGGGCACGTACGGCTTCATCCGCTTCGCCCTACAGATGACGCCGGACGCCTTCCGCGCGTTGGCTCCCTATGTCGCCGCGCTGGCCGTGTTCTCGGCGCTCTACGGGGCCTTTGTGGCGCTGGCGCAGACGGACATCAAACGCCTGGTCGCCTACACCAGCGTCAACCACATGGGCTACGTGGTCCTGGCGATCGCGGCGGCCGCGGCGGCGACCGATCCCGCGGCGCGGGCGCTGGCGCTCGACGGGGCGACGCTGCAGATGGTCAGCCACGGTGTGGTCACCGGCGCACTCTTCCTGCTGGTCGGCGCGATCCAGGACCGTGCCGGCACGCGCGAGATGGCGCGGTTCGGCGGCCTGCTGCGCGTGATGCCCTTGATAGGTTGGGGCTTCATCCTGGCCGCCTTCGCCTCGCTGGGCCTGCCGGGGCTGGCGCACTTCCCGGCCGAGTTCCAGATCTTCCTCGGCGCGTTCCGTGAGTGGCCCTGGGCGGTGGCGATCGTGGTCGTGGGCCTCCTGATCACGGCGGGGCTGTACCTGCGCGCCATCCAGGCGACGTTCCTGGGCAGCCTGCCGGAGCGATGGGAAGGGCTGCCCGACCTGGGCGTGCGCGAGGGGCTGGCTATCGCCCCGCTACTCGTGCTCATCGTGGCCATCGGCGTCGCGCCGGGCGCCCTACTCACCCTGATCCATGGGACGACGACCTTACTCGGGCGCGGCGTCTGACGCGCGCCCCTCATCCTGTTTGTCGAGAGAGATAACACCGCCATGCAGATGCAGCCCGTCGGCCCCGACCTGATCCCGCTGATCCCCGCCTTCGTCGCGCTCTTCGCGGCGGTGTTCGCCCTGGTCGCTGAGATGCTGCGCCGGCCGCGCCTAGCCCTACCCATTGTCGTGGTCGGGCTGCTCATAGCCGCGGGGTTGGAAACGCGGCTCCTCGGGGCGAATGAGACGATCTTCCAGGGAACGTATCGCATTGACGCGCTCTCGGTGTGGGCCATGGTGATCCTGCTGCCCGCGACGGCGCTCGTGGCGGTGCTGGCCTATCCCCAGGTGCGGGACACCGACCGCGAAGGGACCGTCTACAGCCTGCTCGCCTTCACGACGCTGGGCGCGCTCGCGCTCGCCGGGGCCGGCGACGTGATGTTCCTCGTGCTGGGTGTCCTCTTGAGTTCGCTGGGCTCGTTCGCGCTGGTGGCCTACCCGCGCGACGACCGCGCCACCGAGGCGGCCATGAAATATTTCGTATTTGGCTCGGTCTCGGAGGCGGTGATGATCTTCGGCCTCACCTACTGGTTCGGGGCCACCGGCTCGACGCTGCTGTCGAACCTGGGCCGGCTGCACGGCGCGCTACTGCCCGCTACGGCGGGGCTCGTCGCCGTCCTGGTCGGGTTGGGCTATAAGGCGGCGCTGGCGCCGTTCCACTTCTGGGCGCCCGACGCCTACGACGGCGCGCCCGTCGCCGTGGCGGCCTACCTCTCGATCGTGCCCAAGGTCGGGGCTATCTTTGGGCTGGCGCAGGTCATGAGGAGCCTGCCGGTTGGCGCCGTCAACTGGCCGCTCATCGTCGCCGTGCTCGCGGTCGTGTCGATGACGTATGGCAATCTGGTGGCGCTGGCGCAGACCAATGTGGTCCGCCTGCTGGCCTACTCCTCGATCGCGCAGGCGGGCTACTTCCTGCTCGGCGTCGTGGGCCTGGGGCACGGCGCGCTCGCCCTGCGGTCGCTGATCGTATTCGCCGCCGCCTACGCCGCGATGAACCTGGGCGCGTTCGCCATTGTCGCGCGGGTCGGCCGCGAGTTGGACGCGTTCGCCGGCCTCCTACGCGCGTCGCCGTGGACCGGCGCGGCCATGGCGATCTTCCTGTTCTCGCTCGTCGGCGTGCCGCCGCTGGGCGGCTTCTTCGGCAAGCTGCTCCTGTTCGGCGCGGCGATCGACGCGGGCTATACGTGGTTGGCCGTGGCCGGCATCCTCAACAGCGTGCTCTCGCTGGCCGTCTACCTGCGCGTCATCGTGCCCATGCTCGGGCCGGCGCGCGGCGCCCCAGCCATGCCACGCCGGGCCATCGCCGTCGTCTGGGTGATCGCCGTCGCGCTGACGTGGGCCGTGGGTCTGGGCGCGCAGGCGCTGGTGGGGCATGTCGCATGACTATAAAGAGGATCAACGGCCTACAATCAGCCGCCCGTGAACGATCCGGTAAGCACGAGCATCGCTTTCGCTAAGATGTGGGACCCCAGCGGCATGGTGGGTTGGAATATCACGGGACCGGGACATGGTTTCACGCTGGTCAACATCAATGATTGGCAGGACGCGGTAGACCGAGGATATACACGGCGCCGTCACCCCCATCGGCGACGAAGGCGCGGTTGGTCGCCGGGTCCAGCGCGAGGGCGGTGGGGTCCTAACCGACCGGCACGACGCGTAGGGGGCGGCGGTGCGCACGTCGAGGAGGACAACGACCGGCTCGTTCTTGACCAGTCCGAGCATGCGCCGCGGGGGACATCGACGGTCAGCCCCGCGATGTGGCCGTGGTCGGGCACGCCGCCGCGCAGGGACCGGCCCCTGCGCGTGTCGAAGAGCGCCGCCTGGCCTCCATAGCCGACGGCGGCGCCGCGCCCGCCCTGTGGATCGAGCGCCAGTTGGCCCGGCAGGTCGCCGGCGGCGAAGGGTCGTGTGAACAAGGCGCGTCCCGTGCGCGCGTCGAGCGTCGTCAGTGTCCAATCGGCCGTGCTGCCGACGAACAATATACACAACGGCGGCAGAGGGGCCGTTAAGGGTAGGATAACAGGCGCGCCGCCGGCCCGACGTTACGGCGTCTGGGTCATGCGCCCATCGGTGACCGGCGCGATCGTCCCCTTTTGAGTGACCGCCGCGATGACGACGTCGGCCACCAGAGGAGCCCCGGTCGGTCCGATGAGCGTCGCGCCCGCGGCGAGCGACGCATAGCCGTCGCCTCCGCCGAGCAGATAGTCATTGGTCGCCAGCGTATACAGATGGGTCGGCGAGAGCGGCTGCCCGTCGACCAGCACGGAGAGGATACGCGCGCCCACGGGCCGCGACGGGCTCCACGTAAACCGCACGCCCGAGACCTGTGGGAAGCGGCCGGCCGCGTCCTTCCACTGGCTCACGCCATTTTCCAGAGCGGCCTTGAGGCCCGCGCCGCTGATCCGCTCGGTGACGAGGAGGTCACCGAAGGGCAAGAACGAGAGGATGGTCTTGCGGGTGATCGGGCCGGGCGGCGTGACCGCGTCGGTGCGGATACCCCCGCTGTTCACCAGCGCGATATCGGTCCCCGCGTGAGCGCGCATCGCGTCGGCAATAAAATCACCCAACGCGCTCTCCTTCTGACGGATCACCGACTCACGGGCGTCGAGCGGCGTCGTACTATGGCCGATGACCACGGAGAGTTGGCTGCTCAAACGCGCCTCGTACCCTTTGACCAAGGTGGTCATCGCGGCGTCGGGGGGTGTGTTGTTCGGGTCGATTAGCTCCGGCTGATCGACCAGTGAGATGACGCGCCCATCGGCGCCCACCTCCGCCGTCACCACGCCCAGGTAATGGGCGTCGGACTGGGCTTTGGTGATCAGCGTGTGTCCCACGGTCGCGTCCCACAGCACATGGTCGTGTCCGCCCACGATCAGGTCCAGGCGCGGGACCGCCCGCGCGAGGGCGATATCGTCGCTCATGTCCTCGTGTGTGACGGCCACGATGACGGTCGCGCCGTGCGCCGTGAGCCGCGCCACGGCCGCGCGCGCGGCCGTGACGACGGGCTCGATCGTGAGGTCATGTCCCGGGTTAGAGAGGATCGCCGTTTCGGGCGTCAGGAGTCCGAGCAAGCCAACTTTCACCCCATGGACGGTCGTGACCATCGTCGCCACCGCTCCGGGAAACGGCGCGCCGCTGGCCGTGACGATCACGTTGCTGCTGAGCCAGGGGAAACGCGAAGCGGCCACGCTACGCGCCAGCGCCGCGTCACCGCGGTCGAACTCGTGATTGCCGAACGTCGCGGCGGTCACACCCAGCCGGTCAAGCGCGGTAATCATCTGCGATCCTTGGAAGACCGAGGATTCGACCGACGGCGACAACAGATCCCCCGCGAAGAGGAGGAGCGCCTGCGGGTCCTGAGCGCGTGTCGCGTCAACTTGGCCGGCCAGGAACGCCATGCCGCCGAGGTTGCCCGTCGGCGTCAACTCGTAGTCGTCGTTGAAGTGCATCAATGTCAACGTCGTGGTAGCGACACCGCCTCGATGGACCGCGGCGATGGAGTGACCGGGCGGCCGCCCGAGCAGACCAAACAGGATAACGAGTGTGCCGACAGTGATGGCCGTCGCCCGACGCCGGAGGTTCCGGGCGCCGTGTCCAACCAGAAAGCCGCTCATGCCTCTGCTCTCCTACGATAAACAATTTGGTGACGTGAGGACGTCATCGCCCTTATGGTAGCAGTCAATGGTAGGCGCTACCAGCTTTTGTACGATGCGCACACGATGGACCGTGCTTCGGGGATCGCGACGCAACCTAGCTTAGAGGGCCGCATCGTGCTACAATAGCGCCAAGACACCGGCTGCTCGCCCTCGTTTTCGCCGTCGTGCGCCATGTTGTAGTGACGAGGTTATCCGCTCATGATGTATCGTTATACGCTTCGGCGCTCCTGCCCACACCGCCAGGTCGGGATACGCGGCGATGGCTGATCAACTGTTGGATCACGCGCTCGCGGCCGTCCCGCGGGCGCGCGTGCGCCGGTCACTCTGGGAAGGGGAACCGCTCGTCGCGCTGGCGTTCCTGCTACCCAGTGTAGTCTTGCTCGGTATTTTCGTCTTCTACCCTTTAGTCTACGTCGTCTACCTCAGCCTGCTCAAGTGGGACCTGATCACACCCGCGACCGCCATCGGGCTCAAGAACTACGCCGCCCTGCTCCATGACCCCTATTTCCTGCAAGCCCTGCAGGTGACCGTGATCATCTCACTGGCCAGCATCGTCATCACGCTGCCGTGTGGCTTCCTCTGCGCCGCCTTCCTGAACCTCAAGCTGCGCGAGTCGCCCCTCTACCGTGGCGTGCTCCTGGCCCCCTACATCTTCCCGCTGGTCGCCTCAGGCATCGCCTGGAGCATGATCTTCCAGCAGGATGGCGTCCTCAACTGGGCCTTACACCACTTTGGGGGCCTGAGCCCGAACTGGCTCGGCAGCTCCACCTGGTCCGTCGTCGCCATCGTCGTCGTAGGCGTCTGGCAATACCTGGGCTACTACACGCTCATCTTCCTATCGGGGTTACAGGGTATCCCCCCCGAGTACTACGAGGCGGCCGCGGTCGATGGCGCTGGCGCGCTGGTACAAGCGCGCCGCATCACCCTCCCCCTCCTCTCACCGACGATCCTCTTCGCCACCGTTATCCTGGTCATCCAGAGCTTCCAGACGTTTTCCCAGGTGTACGTCATGACGCAGGGCGGCCCGGCGGGCGCGACGACGACGCTGGTCTATTATCTCTACGAAGTGGCCTTCCAGTACTTCCAGGTCGGCAAGGCGGGAGCGATATCCGTCTTGTTGCTGCTCTTCCTGGTCGGTATCACGCTGCTGCAACTGCTCCTCGCGCGACGGTGGGTGCATTATGAGCTCTAGAGGGACGACGATCACGGTGACCGGGGCGCGCGGCGTGTCCGCTAGCCGCAAGCGGCGTGGCCGTGCGTCGCGCCTGCTGTCGCGGGCGCTGCTGATCATCATCTGCGCGAGCGTCGCGCTCCCCTTCGTGTGGATCGCCATCAACTCGCTCCAGCCCCTCGCTCTGGTCTTGACCACGCCGCCCCACCTATGGCCGTCCCATCCGCAGTGGCATAACTACTCCGACGCCTGGCAAGCCGAACCGTTTGGCCGTTTCTACATCAACAGCATCGCGGTCAGCGCCGCGATTATCGCCGGGCAGGTGATAACGTGCGCTATGGCGGCGTACGCCCTGAGTTGGGTCGAGTTCCGCTTCAAGGAGCCCGTGTTCTTCCTGATCCTGGTGGCCTTAATGGTGCCGGAGCAATTGATTATTGTGCCGGTCTTTCTGGAGATGCACGCCGTGGGCTGGATCAATACTTACCAGGCGCTCATCGTGCCGTTCCTGGCCAGCGCGTTCGGCATCTTCTTGCTGCGCCAATCCTTTCTGCGCGTGCCGCGGCCCCTCATCGAAGCGTCGCGTCTCGATGGAGCGTCCCATCTCGACATCCTGTTCCGCATCATCGTCCCCCTCTCTCGCCCCGGCTTCATCACGTTGATCGTCCTCAACTTTATCTGGCACTACAACGACTTCTTCTGGCCGCTGATCATGACCAACTCGGACGACTACCGTACGCTCCCCGTGGGGCTGTCCATGTTCGTGCAATCGGGCGAGGGGCTCGTGCCCTGGAACCAGTTGATGGCGGCCGACATCTTCACCGTCATCCCCCTCTTCATCATTTTCTTCGTCGCCCAGCGTTATCTGGTCAACGGCCTGCTCGCCAGTGGGATCAAATAGAGGCCGCGCGGCGGGGTGCGAAAGGAGGTGATCGGCCGCCGCCCCGTCCCTGGAACACACGCACTGCATTCGGTTTATTCATCACCAGCTATGCACAGCTTGGATACCTCAAAGGAGAGACATCATGGCCGACACGAAGAATCGCCGTCGCTCACTAGGACAACGCGCGCTAGCCACCGGGCTCGCGACGGCGCTAACACTAGGCGCGGTCGTCACGACAGGGCGTCCGGCGGTGGCAGCGCAGCCGACGCAGGTCACCTACTGGTACGGCATCGGCGGGGCGTTGGGCAAAGTCGTCCAGACGATGGTCGGGCAATTCAACGCCAGCCACCCCTCCATCCACATCACCGCGCAGTTCCAAGGCAGCTACTCCGGCGGCGGCCCGGAGCAGCAGAAGTTGCTCGCCGCGATCGCCTCCGGCGCCGTCCCCGATATGGCGCAGATGGAGGTCAACTCGATCGGCCAGTTCGCCGCCTCGGGCGCGCTGCTCCCGCTCAACAGCTTCATGCAAAAGAGCAGTGTCGATGCGCCCAGCGCTTTCCTGCCAGGTTTGTTATTGAGTGGGCAATATAAAGGCGCCCAGTACGGCTTGCCATTCAACCGTTCCGTGCCCGTGCTGTATTACAACACAGCCATGTTCAAAGCAGCGGGGATCGCGAGCGCGCCCACAACTTGGACCGCGTTGGCGGCCGACGCCAGGAAACTAGCGCACGGCAGCGGCTCTAGCAAGGTCTATGGCTTCAACCCCCTGGTTGACTGGTGGCCCTGGGAATCCTACACCCTCTCGGCGGGCGGTGCGTTCTTTAGCAAAGACGGTACACAGGCAACCTTCGACAGCGCGACCGCCCTGGCTCCGCTGACGATCCAACAGGATCTCGTGAAGGCGGGCGTGGCCAAGATCAACACCGGCGCGACCTACTGGTCGCAGAACATTGAGGACTTCGCGCAGGGCAAGACGGCCATGACGCTCGGCTCGCCGGCCGATATGGCGACGATCAATCAAGACGCCGTGTCATCCGTCGCCAAAGTGTGGCGCACCGCGCTGTTACCGACGACGGCGGGGCATAAACTGATCGTGCCGCCGGGCGGCGGGAACGCGGTCATCTTCAAGAACATCTCGCAGAGCCACATCCAGGCCGCCGAGACGTTCGTGCAGTAGTTCACGTCGCCGAGCGAGCAGGTCTACTGGAGCGAGCACACGGGCTACATGCCGGTGACCAAGGCGGCCGTCGACACAAGGGAGTACCAGTCGTACCTGAACGCGCATCCCAACAGCAAGGTCGTCATCCAGGAACTCTCCTACCTGGGCGCGATGCCGCTCAATACGCACTATCTCACTATGCTGCAGTTCGTGCAGCAAGGGTTGCAGGCCGTCTTCGATAAGCAGCAAGACCCCGCGAGCGCCATGCAGCAGGTCGCGATGCGCGTCAACGGCATCTTGCAGCAGTAACCGACCACTATTCGCGATGGCGGCTCTCAGACGCCGTATGGGAGCCGCCGTCACTACCGGGTTAGCGGCGACGGAACGCGTCGAGGACCGCCGGCAGCAGATAGTCGCCGCGGGACGCGCGGCGGTGTATCGTATCGCCCCGTTCTGGTCCACCCCGTCTGTGCCGTCCAGCCGTGCTCAGACGCGGGGTATCCAGCCGCGCGTCTGTTGTTGGTCGACGCGGCGCCCGCGCCGACAGATCGCTGAAGGAGCGCTGATGATGAGCCAAGAAAGCACACCAGCCGATCCGCCGGTGGATCATGCGACGCTGCGGCGACAACAAGAGCAGTGGACGCACACCTTCGCGACCCATCCCGATATGTATGGCACGGAGCCGAGTAACCCAGCAAGGGCGGCCGCCGCGTCGCCTGTTTCGTGTGACCATGCGCCGGGCATAACCCTGGCGCACCGCCAGAGCGGGGGACGGACGCGCGCCAACCCCGGCGCTCGCGGCGGCGCGTGGACTTGACGCGCGTCCTTGATCGGGCTATCATCTGAATATGTGTTCAGGTACAGAGGCTACTATCGTGACACACCCGACGACGACGGCGATCCATCCCGACGCGGTACGGACAGGACGCGCCGCTGTCCCGCCCGATGATCTGCTCACCATCGTCGTGGAGACCTTCGCGGCGCTCGCCGATCCGACCCGCGCCCGTATCCTCTACGCGCTCCGCGCGGGGGAGTTGTGCGTGCGCGACCTGGCGCTGGTGACAGGGGTCTCCGAATCGGCGGTCTCGCACCAGCTCCGCGTCTTGCGCGACCGGCGGCTCGTCAAGCCCCGGCGCGACGGGACCATCATCTACTACGCGGTGGACGATGCGCACCTCGCCGTGCTCTTCCACGAGGCCGAATACCATGCCGATCACGTCCGGCGCGGGCTCCCCGACCACCCGCATCCGTGAGCGTGCCGTGGCGTACCGACGCGACCCCATGCGCGCGACTACATGCATGAATAAACAGGTACTCAGATAAAGGAGATGATTTATGGCCAGCGCCTCCGTCCCGCTCCTGCTGGGAGCGGCCGCCGCCGTCGCGATCCTCCATTCCATCCTCCCGGATCACTGGGTCCCGCTAGCCGTCGTGGGCCGCACTCAACGCTGGAGCCTGCTCCGAGTTGCCCGCGTGAGCGCCCTCGCGTCCGCCGGGCACGTCGTCGCCTCGGTCGTGCTCGCGGGCATCATCGCGGCCATCGGCCTCCAATTTCAGCGCCAACTCGAGACCCAGCAAGGGCACATCGTCGGCGCGGTGCTCATCCTGACGGGCGTCGGCTTCCTCCTCTGGGGGCTGACGGGCCACGGACACAACCACGACCAGGGACACAACCACGCCCACGCCCATGGACACGAGGAGGGGCACACTCATACCGGCCAGGCTACGCCTGCACGTCAGCAGACACTGGCCCGACGCTTGGCCGCCATCGCCGTCCCGTTCGGGGTCGCGGCCTCCCCCGATTTGACGATCCTTCCCGTGGCCCTGGCGGCGAGCGCGGTTGGTCGGGGCGCCGTCGTGGGCGTGATCGGTGTGTTCGCGGCACTGACCATGGCCACGTTCATCGGGCTCACCGTGCTCGCCACGCTGGCCGGCTATCAGATCAAGGGGGAGTGGTTGGAGCGCCACGCCACCACCATCACCGCCGTCGTCCTCATCGCGATCGGCGTTGTGGCCTACATCGGCTTCTAGTACCTTACGAGTGACATTGATCGCAAGATGCGCACAAGTTTGGTTTCGGCTTGGCCGAGTTAGAGAGACGAAGCAGCAGGAGGCGCGTGCGCAGGAGCACGCCGAGCACGCTGGCCGAGGCGCCCAGGGCCACGAAGATGACGCTGAACCCGGCCACGAACGCGGCCGCGTGCAGCATGATGAGGGCGCGTGATGGCTGTACCCGCACGGCGATGGCCGGCCCTGACCCTGTGCCGGCGGGGGATGCGAGCGCCGTGACGGCCGTCCCGCGTCCGGCGATGCCGGCGAGATAGGACAGGTACATCGGGACCATGGGGAGGCAACACGGCGAAACGAATGAAACGAGGCCCGCGACGACGGCGAGGCCGAGTTCGACAGGGCTCATATCGATTTCCCCCTCTCCGTCACGATTGCTCCTGCCTCACGGGAGCAACGCTCCGATCGCGGCGGCCACGCGGCCCGACGTCGGGGCGTCGAAATAGGCGCGCACATCGCCGCGTTGGTCGATCAGATATAACCCTAATGAGTGGATCGGGTCCGCGTCAGGCCGTCCTGTCACCGGCGGGGGCGCGGCAGCGACGTAGTAGGAGCGCCAGACGGTGGTGAGAGCGCGACGTGTGGCCGTGAGGTATTGCCAACGCTGGTCCAGTCCCGCCGTCCGGCCGAAGGCGACCGCCGCCTGTCGTGAATCGCTCTCCGGCTCGACGCTGACCGTGATGAAGTCTACCCCGGCCCGCCGCGCCCCCAGGAGCGCTTCCACGCGGGCGAGTTGCCGCCCCTCAACTGGACATTGGCCCCGGCAGGTAACGCTGAGGAAGTCGAGAGCGACGATGTGGCCGCGCAACTCGGCCAGCGAGACGGGGCGCCCCTCCTGGTTTGTGAGTGTGAAGGCGGGCGCGCGCCATTTGCCGGACGGGAAGGTCATATCGGGCTGCGTGGAGCCCGGCCCCGAACCGCTTACGCCCGCCGCCGGCGCGACCAGGCGGGTCTGGGCGCAGCTAGCGGCGTCGGACAGACCCCACCCGCAACGCAGCGTCGCGTCGTCGATCGCCCCGACGACCGTGCCGCGCACACGCCCCGCGGCGTCGATGAAGACGCTCGTGGGGAGACCAGCGATGTTGTACTGATCGGCCACGTCTTGCCGCGCGTCGAGGATCATGGGGTAGGTCAGGCCCATCCTCCGCGCCAGGGCGCGCGCCTCCGCCGGGACATCGCCCAGCGTGTCGACCCCGACCATGACGACGCCGCGCGCCCGGTAGCGTTGGTAGGCGGCCTCCAGCGTCGGCATCTCCTGCTTGCAGGCCTCGCAGTAGCTCGCCCAGAAGTTGAGCAACACGGGATGGCCGCGCAGCGCCTCCAGCGCGAGCCGCCCGTCCCCCGCGAGCAGCGGCAAGGTAAAAGACGGGGCGGCCGCGGTCGTCGGCGCCGCCGTCGAGGGACGCAGCAACGTCGTCCCGAGCAGGGTTACCGCCAGTGTCCCGGCCAGACCGACGGCCGCCCGGCGCCAGCGTCCCCGCCATACGGCTAATCGTGGTGTCATAGACGTCCTCCATCGGGGCACGATGCAGTGACCTGTCACATTGTCCGGCACGGGGACGCGTCACGCGTCCCCGCGCCGCTCTCGATCTACGTCCCGGCCGGCCACGAGAAGCGCGTGGTCGGCGGCGCCCAGGGCGGCCCCACCTCCAGCGTGATCAGCGCATGCGCCGTGAGCGGGATCGCGCGCGGGGCGCCCGTGTACAGATGGCCGTTGATGTAGGAGCGGATACTCTGACCGTGCCCCGCCGTGGCGGAGGCGACCTGCGTGCGGCTGAGCGGCTGGCCCCAGATGTCGAAGAACTGCCCAAGGGTGTTCTGGGCGGTCGTCGGCGACTCAACATGGATGATCCCGTCAGGGCTGTGCGTGTGCAGAGCAAAGAGACACCCCGCGCTGTCGTTGACGCCGATGCCCTGCGGGACGGGAACGAGTTTGCCCGCATCGTAGATCGTCAGGTGCTGGTGTATGTGCGTCACGGCGCCCTCTGTCGCGACGCACTGGATGCCGTCGACCGTGGGGGCGGCGCTCGCCCGCTGCGTCTGATTCGCGAAGACGACGATGCCGAGCACGACGAGCACGACCACCCCGCCGCCGCCCCACCACATCCACCGCTGCCGCCGCTGCCGCTGTTGGCGCTGCCGCGCGGCCTCCTCGCGCACCCGGCGCGCCTCGCGCGGCGCCGCCCGCCGTTGCCTCCGTGTTCCCTCGGGAGCGTTCATCCCCGTCCTCCGTCCTCTGCCCTGCACGCCCTCACCCTGCCGGCACGCCACCCGCGCCGCTCTGGCGGTTGCAATCTCTTACACTATGTCGTAGTATAGTAAAGGAGCGTCGATGCGTCAACGACAAGGAGCGCCGCGGAGACATCAGTGCGCACGCCGCCGCGATGATCCGCCGACAGAGGGCCGCTACCGCCGAGAGAAACGATGACGGACGAGGAGAGGGAGGCGCCGCACCTGGGGGAATTGGAGGCGGCGATCATGGCGGTCATCTGGACGCACCGGGCGTCGACCGTGCGTGAGGTGCGGGGTCACCTGCGCCGCACCCCCCCGCCCGGCTACACCACCGTGGCCACGATCATGACGCGCCTGGTTGACAAGGGACTGTTGGACCGGGCGCGCGCGGGCAAGACCGACCTGTACCGTCCCGTGTACGACCGCGGCGAGTTCGAGCGTCGTACGGCCGCCGCCGCGATCGATCGCTTGGTCGATGCGTACGGTGATGTCGCCCTGGCTCAGTTCGCCACCGCGCTGGAGAACGCCAATCCGGAGCGGCTGGAGCGCCTGCGCGCCCGGTTCGCGCCGTCCGGGGCCGAGGGAAGCGAGCATGCGTAGGTCCGTCGCGCTCCCCCTGGCGCTCTCCACGGCTGCGTTGGCCGCGCTCGTCCCCGCCGCGTGGCAGCCTGGTCGAGGTGATGGCTCGCGCCCCCATACGCCCGGCGACGCCCATGACTAAGGGCCGCCTCCTCCGCCTATGCGCGGTCCTGGGCAGTGTGCTACTGCTTGCCCTGGCGCTGCCCCGCACGGTATCCGCCCATACGTTCCTGGTGCAGAGCGCGCCGCAAGCCGGTCAGCGGTTAGGCGTCAGCCCCGTACGCTGAGCCTCCAGTTCTCCGAAGCGGTGGCGGCGCGCGCCGCGCGCGTCACCGTCACCGGCGCGGACGGCCACGTAGCGCCCCTTGGCCCATTCGCGGCCACAGGGGGCGGGACGGAACTCAGCGCCGCGTTACCCCATCTCGCCGACGGCGTCTACGTCGTCACCTGGCAGGTCGTATCCGCCGACGACGGACATCTCTCCACCGGCTACTTTTCTTTCGGGGTAGGCAGCGCCGCGTTCCCCACGCTCACCAGTGGCGTCAGCGCGACGACGTCCTGGCCACAGACCCTCGCGAGTTGGCTCGCCCTGTGGGGGCTGTCCATCAGCGCGGGCGGCCTGTTGAGCGAGATGCTGATCTGGAGACCCCTGGCGCGCGTCCCGCCTGACACGGCCCCGCCAGCGCCGCTTGAGGTCGCCGCGCCTGTGCGTGATGAGCGTGTGGCGGCGCCGGCCGCGGCGCGGGGGGACGACCGGCTGGACCGGCCGCGCCGGATGGCCGCGCACGCGTCGCGGTCGGGAATGGGCGCGACGCCAGCAGTGAGCCCTGGCCCAGCCGTACCGGGTCAGATAGGGACCATGCCGCGGGCGCTGCTCTACGGAGCACTGCTGGCGGCGCTTGTGGGCGCGATCTGGTCGTTCGTGCTCATGGCAGGCGCTCTGCAGGGGAGCGACCCACTAGCCGGTCTGTACCCGAGCGCCTGGGGGGCGGTGGCGCACACACCCGCCGGCGCGCTGGCCCTGGCCGGCGCCGGCTTGACGCTCTACGCGCTGGTCGCCCTGTGCGTGCTGCGAGTACCCGTGATGAGCGAGCAAATCACCAGCGGACCCCACGCCACCGCGCACAGCGTCTACCATCAATCGGGAGCCAAACTGATGGACAGCGAGCCCTACACGGGGCGCGTGAGCGAGGTGCGCCGCCTGCCGAGCGGCGAGGGGCTGACGCAACTCGTGCTCTACCTACCCGGCTCATCCATCTGGGCGCGCCTGTGGGTCGATGCCCAAGGCCGTCTACGGCGCGAGGAGCTTGTGCCCCCGAGCTACCTGATCCAGCACACGTTCTCCTATCCGACCCACTGAAGGCGGCCGTATCGTAGACGCGGCCGCAAGGATCGAAAGGAACGGCACGACCGTACGACGCAACCGGATGCGCACATCGACCGCAAGGGTCGTTATGAGGCGACGGCGACCGGATAGCCCTCCTCGTCCAGCGTCGCCTCGATCTGGCCGCGCGAAACCTCGGTGGGGTTGTAGGTCACCTGGACCTGCTTCGAGGGGATCTCGACGTGGACGCTGCTGACACCGGGTAGAGCGCCGACGGCCCCCTCGACGGTGCGCTGGCAATGCTCGCAGGAAATGGCGGGGGCGGTGTAGGTGATGGTCTCCATCGATGTGGTTCCTTTCATGGTTTCTCGACCTATTGTTTACTACCTGTTGACCTGTTGTGTCGTCTCATCGGATGCGGCCTTCAGGGAGGCCGCATCCGCGCCGCGCGCCGTGGTCTCACGTCCCAATCCTCCGTCTGGCTCTCTCACACAGGCGGCGTCCGCCTATGACGCCTCGATCCGCCGTGCCGCCCGTGAGCGGTTGAGCCGCAGGCTGTTGCTCACAACTGTCACCGAACTGAGCGCCATGGCCGCCGCCGCGAAGATCGGGGTGATGACGCCGAACGCCGCCAACGGGATGAGGATCACGTTGTAGAAGAAGGCCCAGAACAGGTTCTGCCGGATCACGCGCATGGTTGCCCGCGAGAGGGCGATCGCCCGTGGGATCGTGCGCAGGTCGCCGCGCACCAGTGTGATGTCCGCCGCGGCCATCGCCACATCGGTCCCCGTGCCCATCGCGATGCCCACGTCGGCCCGCGCCAGCGCCGGCGCGTCGTTGATCCCGTCGCCGACCATGGCGACCACCTGTCCCCGGCCCTGCAGCCGCGCCACCTCGGCCGCCTTCTCCTCCGGCCGCGCCTCGGCGATGACCCGCTCGATCCCGGCGATGCGGCCGATCGCCTCCGCCGTGCGGCGGTTGTCCCCCGTGAGCAGCGCGACATCGAGGCCCAGCGCCCGCAACTGGCGCACCGCCTCCGCCGCGCCGTCCTTAACGGTGTCGGCTACGGCGACAAGGCCGGCCAGGCGGCCGTCGACGGCGACCAGGAGCGCCGTCTTACCCTCCGACTCGAACGCCTGGAGGCGCGTTTCGGCGCTATCCACGACGATGCCCCGCTCCCCGAGCAAGCGGCGCGATCCGACAAGGACCGCGCGGCCCTCGACCACGCCCTCGACGCCGCCGCCCGTGATCGACCGGAAGGCCGCCGGCAGGGGCGGCAGCGTGAGTCCACGCTCCGCGGCTCCGCGCACGACCGCCGCGCCAAGCGGGTGCTCGCTGCCCCGTTCGACGCCGGCCGCCAGGCGCAACACCTCAGAGTCCGGCAGGCCGGCCAGCGCGACGACATTAGTCACCGCCGGCTTGCCCACGGTCACGGTACCCGTCTTGTCCAGCACGATGGAGCGCAGCGCCTGGATGCGCTCCAGGCTCTCACCGCCCTTGATGAGGATGCCCTCGCTGGCTCCCCGGCCCGTGCCCACCATAATGGCGGTCGGCGTGGCCAAGCCCAGGGCGCAGGGGCAGGCGATGACCAGCACCGCGATCGCTGGGATCAAGGCCTGCGCGAACGCGTGCCCGGTCAGGAGCCAGCCCAGGAAGGTCAGGGTCGCCAGGACGAGCACGATAGGCACGAAGACGCCGGAGATGCGGTCGGCGAGCCGCTGCACCGGGGCCTTGGAGCCTTGCGCCTGCTCGACGAGCCGGACGATGCCCGCAAGCACCGTGTCGCGACCAACGCGCGTCGCCTCAATGTGCAGCAAGCCGGCGCCGTTGACGGTGGCCCCGATGACATCGTCGCCCTGTCCCTTCCGCACGGGCAGACTCTCGCCGGTGATCATAGCCTCGTCGACGGCGCTCTCGCCGCCCGTGACCACGCCGTCGACCGGCACGCGCTCGCCAGGGCGCACGAGGAGCGCATCACCGGAGACGACCTGCGCGATCGGCAGGTCGCGCTCCTGACCGTTGCGGATGACGCGCGCCGTACGCGGCTGCAAACCCATCAACGCCTTGATGGCCTCGCCGGTGCGCCCCTTGGCGGCGGCCTCGAGGTACTTACCCAGGTAGATGAGCGTGATGATGAGCGCGGCGGTGTCGAAGTAGACGTACTGGCCCGGCAGCGCGATCATCGCCACCACGCTGTAGACGAAGGCGACGGTCGAGCCGAGCGAGACCAGCGTATCCATGTTCGCGGCGCCGTGGCGCAGATTGATGAGCGCGCCACGATGGAAGCTCCAGCCGACGATGGCCCAGACCGGCAGCGTCAGGAGAGCGAGCAGATAGTTGTGCGTCTGAGCCGTCGGGAACATCACCAGCGGCGGGGCCATGGCGAGGATGAGGATAACGGCGCAGAGGGCGGCGCCGGACAGGAGGGTCGTGCGGCGGCGCGCCAACGCGCGCGCCCGGCGCGTCTCCTCCACGGCCCCGTCCTCCGCGGACGCGTCCTCGACGACCGGGGTTGCCCCGTAGCCCGCAGCTTCGACGGCGCCGATGAGCCGCGCCACCTTGACGCGCGACGGGTCGTAGGCGACCGTGGCGCGCTCCGTGGCCAGGTTGACCGCGGCGGACCGCACGCCCTCGACCTTGCCGAGTTTGCGCTCGACGCGCGCCACACACGACGCGCACGTCATGCCGCTAATCGCCAACTCTTGCCACGCCTCGCCGGGCGTCGCGACGGCGGCCGGGACAGGGGGCGCCGCGAGGGGCCGCGCCCGGTAGCCAGCCGACTCGACCGCGCCGACCAACCGCGACAGGGTGACGGAGGCCGGGTCGTAGCTCACGCGCGCCTTCTCCGTGGCCAGGTTGACGCTGGCCGCGGCGACGCCCGGCAGACGCGTCAGCTTCTTCTCCACGCGCGCGACGCAGGACGCGCAGGTCATCCCCTCGATGGCCAAATCGGTGACCTGGCCGGCCCCCTCCGTCGCTGGGGCGGACATGTGGGGAGGCGCGGCCTCCGCGACCGGAACCGTCTGATCGACAACCATGTGTCCCCCTATCTTTTCGCGGCCGCGGCCATAACCGCGGCGGCCTCGGCCTCGGCATGCGCGCCGCAACAACCCCGGTCTGCCTGAAACGCCCCGGCGTCAACGATCGGGGTAGCTGGCACGCCATCCGGCACGCCCGCCGCGCGGCCATCGGTCAGGCTCTTGTTGAACTTAAGCGCGCCCATCAGTTCGTCGATGATCTCCTCGCCCATGCCATCCTTGATGGCGTCGGACACGCAGGTCGAGAGGTGGTTGCGCAGGAAGATCTGCTGCACCTTCTCCAGGCTTGACTGCACGGCGGAGAGCTGTTTCATCAGATCGACGCAGTAGGTCTCGTCGTCGACCATGCGGCGCACGCTCTCCAGGTGCCCCGCCGCGATCTTGAGGCGTAACGCCGCCTCCCGCTTATACTCCGGTTTCATCGCCCTATTCCATCGGAAGCTGTATACTCCCATACACTATTCAATCTACCCACATTATAGCACCCCACCGGGGGTGGAGTCAAGAGGGATGAATAGCGAACTCACCGCGTCGACGACGGCCCTCCCCACGGGCGTCACCGGCTTCGCGTCCGGCATCGTCGTAGACTGAGACGGGGCATAACACCCAATCGGGCTATTGGCGCTCCCCCTTCCTGACCTCTAGACTACGTGTGCGGCCGCTATGCGGAGTTATCGCGCATCATCACACAGCCAGTGTTGGTGTGGCGCACAAACGGGAGGATGAGAGCAATCGTGGGTCTTGTCTCAACAGGCGGCAGCCTCATCGCATCTTTCGAACTCATACGATTCGCCCTCGCCTACCTCGTACTGGCGGTGGCGCCTGGCTACGGACTCGCGGCGCTGTTGCGGCCACACGGTCCCCGCGTCGAGCGCGTCGCCTTCGCCGTGCCCTGCGCCTACGCCATAGTCACCGTGTGCGGCCTGACTACCGCTCTCTTACGCCTGCCCTTCGACCTCTGGACGTACGCGGCGTTCGCCGTACCCGCCACACTAGCGGCCGCCTACACCTACACCGCCTGGCGTGCGCACGGTCAGCGGCGCGCGCCATGCGACACGGAGCAGGGCCGGTGGTGGCTCATCCCTGCCGGCGTCGCCGTGACGCAACTCGTCGCGACGGCGCTGATCTACCTCGGCGAGACTATGCCGGCAGGCTTCGACGTGCTCGCGCACGTCACATGGACCAATGCTATCGTACAGGCGCACATCTACCCCATCGCGCTCATGTCGGCGCGTCTCGGCGTCAACAACGGCGGCTTCTATCCCCCCACGTTCCATGCCCTGAACGCGCTGATCCTCGGCGTGGCGCCCATGCCGACCTACCGCGTCGTCTTCTATAGTACGGTCGCCGCCACTGTCGTATTCCCACTTGGTCTCTACGCCTACGTGCGCGCGGCGACCGGCAGCGCGCGGCTGGCCGGGCTGGCCGCCCTCGCCTCGCTGGCCTTCGAGCCGCTGCCCTTCTTCACCGTGGGGATCGGTATCTATCCTTTTGTCGTTTCGCTTGTGTTCGTCCCGACCCTGGCTGTCGCCCTGCGCGATGGCTTCGTAGGCGGCGACCGTCGCGCTATCACCCTCGCCGTGCTCCTGGGCGTCGGCCTGTTCTACACGCACCCGACCGAGTTCGTCACCGCCGGACTGCTCACCCTGGCCATCGTGCCCGGCCGCCTGCGCGGCCTACGAGTGTGGGCGCGGGCCGCCGGATATGGGTTGCTCGTCGCCGTCGCCTGGTTTGCCGCCGCTTTCCCCGCGCTCGCCGCCGTACACAGCACGATCGTGAACGGCGCGCAGGTCGAAGTACGGTCTACCCGCGACTTCACTCCGCCCCCCCACGTCGACCTCCCAGGGCTGCTCAATGGTTATGTCGAGTGGATCTATGGCCGCAACCTGGGGTATTTGTTGCTGGCGGCGACCGTTATCGGCATTGCCTGGTGCCTGGTGCGGCGCCGCTACCTCGGCCTCGTCGTCGTCCAGGTGATCGTTACCTTCCTGTTCCTGGACTCCAGCAGCTACAACATCGCGCGCCCCTTCTACGTGCTCTCGTTTCCCTGGGCGCTCTTGCAGCGGCTCGCGCCCACGCACTACTGGTTCGTGCTGCCACTGGCCGCGATCGGCGTCGACGTCATGCTGCGCGCCGTACACCGGCTGACGCGCACGCGCCGGGCCCCCTTCGTCGCCCTCGCCGCCTCGCCGCTCGTCGTCTTCGGATTGCTGTTCCCGCTGGGCATCGGAGCCGTGCGCACGGGCGCCTATGCGCGCGCGCGTCGCGTCGTCGACCCCGCCGACCTCGGCGCGCTCACATGGTTGAGCCGCTACGCCGCTAGAGACAGCGTCGTAGTCAACGAGGGCGACGTCAAGCACACCAACGAATTCGACGCGCCGAGCGACGCGGGACGCTGGATACCCGTGGTGGGCGGGCCAGAACCCCTGTTCTGGCGCGGCGGCGTTGGCCCAGGCGCCATCGGCGACCGCTACTACCTGCTGCGACACATCGCCGACACGCCTCTCCCCCCGCGCGCCGCCCACTTCATCACCCAGTATCATGTGCGCTACGTCTTCTATGGCGCTATCGTGCGCGTCTACACGCGGCGCACGCTCGATCTGCCGCGCCTATTGACCGATCCAAACCTGCGCGTTGCCTACACCAGCGCGCCCGCGTGCCGGAGCGGCGCGGCCCACGATCCCACGGCGTGCCCGCCGAACGGCTCGTACGTCTTCGCCCTGCGCACGGCCGGCGGGCAGTACGCCCTGGCGCCGGCCGCGAGGTGATGTAGTGGATGGCGCCGGCCTGATCGCGCCGCTCGACCTGACGCGGTTCGCGGCCGTCTTCCTGCTGCTGGTCATCCTGCCCGGCTACATCCTGGCCACGGCGGCGCGCCCCTGCGCGCCCCGCATCGAACGCCTGGCCTTCGCGCTGCCGTGCGCCCTCTCCGTCATCACCGCCTACGGCCTGGTCACGGCCCTCTTGCAACTCCCGTTCACGCCCACCGGATACGTGGCGATCGCGACCGCCATCGTCCTGGGCAGCGGGGTCTATGCCGGGCGGCGCCGCATGAGAGAGGCGCCGAACCGATCGCGGACGTGCGGGCCGGACCGCTGGTGGATCGCCGTCGCCGTCGTGGCCCTGATCGACGGAGTAGTCGCGCTGCTGATCCACGCGGGAGCCGTCGTGCCAGCCGCGGTCGACGTCCTCTCGCATGTGGTCTGGACGCAAAATATCGCGCGGTCGCACACCTTCTCCATCGCCCTGCTCTCCGCCCACCCCGGCGCGGCCGGCGGCGCGTTCTATCCGCCCGCCTTCCACGCCATGGCCGCGCTCCTCGCGGACGTCAGCGGCGTGGCAACCTACCGCGCCGTCTTCTACAGCGCCGTGCTCGCCGTCCCGCTGCTCCCCATCGCCCTGTTCGCCTATACCAGGGCGCTCACGCGGAGCGCGCGCGTGGCGGGACTCGCCGCGCTGGCTTCGCTCGCCTTCGAGCCGCTGCCCTTCTTCGCCCTGGCGCAGGGACTCTACCCGTTCGTCGTCTCGTGCCTGTTCATCCCCGCGCTCGCCCTGACCTTGGCCGACGGCCTCGGCCTCACCGGCGGACGCGGTTGCGCGCGGTCGGTTGGTCTGGCCGCGCTGCTCGGCGTCGGCCTGTTCTACACGCACCCCACGGAGTTCGTGACGGTCGGCCTGCTCGTCCTCGTCACCGCGCCCATCGCGACGATGCGGGTCCGCGCCTGGCTGCGCGTGGGCGCTTATGGCGCGATAATCGCCGCCGTGTGGGGTGGGACAGCCCTGCCGGCGCTCGCGGCGGTGCGCCGCACCATGGCCGCCGGCGCACAAGCCGAGATACAGACGCGGCACGATTTCGCGGCGCCGCCGCACACAACGGTAGGCACAGTGTGGAGCGGTTACATGTACGACATCTATGGACGCAACGTTAGCTACCTACTGTGCGCGCTAGCCCTCGCCGGCATCGTGTGGTGTCTCATCCGGCGCCGCCAGCGCGGGTTCGTCGTGGCGCAACTCGCGCTCGTCGCGGTGTTCCTCGACGCGAGCAGCCTCAACCTGCTGCGGCCGCTCTACGTGCTCTCGTTCCCATGGGCATTGGGCGAGCGCCTGGCCCCGACGCACTACTGGGTCACGCTGCCGCTGGCGGGCCTCGGCCTCGACGCGGCGCTGCGCCTCCTACAACGGCATCGGCAGCGTCAGCGACGTCCGTGGGGACAGAACCGCGCGCTGTTAACGCTGCTAGCGGCGCCCTGCGCGTTGCTCGGCGTGCTGCTGCCCCTCGACGTCGCGGCGCGGCACAGCGTCGCGTACGAGACGGCGCGCGTCGTCATGGCCCCCGCCGACCTCGGCGCGCTGGCCTGGTTGCGTCGCCACGCCGTGGCCGGCTCCGTTGTCATCAATGACGCGGACCCCTCGCGGCCGGCCATCTTCGACGTCCCCATCGACGCCGGCCGCTGGATGAGCGCGCTGGGCGCGGGCGTACCCCTCTTCGCGCAAGGCGGGGCCGGACCAGGTCCGTTGGAGGAACGTCTGTACCTGGCGCGCCACATCGCCGACACGCCCGTACCACCGCGCGCGGCGCGCTACGTCGCCCAGTACCATATCCATGCGCGCTACGTCTTCTACGGGGCGGCGGTCCCGCCGGGCGCGTCGCGCCAGCTAAACCTGACGCGCCTGCTGGCCGATCCGCGCCTGCGCCTCGTCTACACCAGCGCGCCAGCGTGCCGCACATCGGGCACGGAGCTATGTCCAACAGGTCAATCGTACATCTTCGCGCTCAACCGAACGGCCGGCTAGTCGCTCATCCCATGATGTCGACTATGTCGACGAACTCACGCGCGGTCACGATCCGCAGCTTTCCAAGTTCCGACGCTCCCCTGAGCGAGAGCAAATCGTCATCGCCGGTAACGAGATAATCAGCATTCCCACCCAGAGCGACGGCAAGAAATTGATCATCCTTGGGATCACGAGAGTTGAGGGGAAGCGGTGAAAGGGGAGTCACAACATCCCCATTGGCGAGGACGCGCAGAAAGAACATACTCAGGTCCGTGTCGGATAGACGGTGTCGGTCACGCAGATGAGGGCGATGGAGCACATCACTTGCCTCAGCAAGAAGCGATGGGGCAATAAGGAGCGTAAACTGGTTGCGCTCCCATGCATCTACGATGCGTCGAGGCATCCCATACTGATTGAGGACAGCGCTGACGAACACATTGGTGTCAATCACGACGCGAGGAAGTTGCCGCATGTTGCTCGTGGCGCACCTCCGCTACTGCCGCCGCTATCTCAGCCTCGATCACATCCGGGTCCACGTCACGCGTGCGCTCATCGATCTCCCGAATCGTACGGAATATCTCCTGCTTTTGCTGCTGGCGATACTGGTCGTACTGCTCGGGGCTAATAACTACGGCGACGACCTTGCCTTGCCGCTCCACGATGGTCGGTTCATTCTGATAGTAGGCGCGGCTCAAAACATCAGTGAATTTGTCGCGCGCCTCTTTCGCACTCATACGACTAGCCAACACACGCCTCCTTGCATAGCTAGAAGGAGTGTAGCAAGCCTTACCCACAATGTCAATAAGCACATTATGTGCTAATGCGTCTTTGATAGGAAATAGATAAGGATGGGAGTAACAGTGGCGTGAGTGTGCTATGTTCATGCGTCGTCGATGAATACAGCCGGCGATACATGGAAATAGGCGGCGAGCTTCTTGACGTGCTCCAGCGTCAGCTTCCGCTCCCGCCGCTCGTTGAGCACCTCGGAGACGATAGACTTCGCGCCGAAAATGGGCACGAGATCCTCCTGCTTCAGCTCGTTCGACTCCATGAGGAAGCGCAGCGCGTCAAGCCCCGTCCTCGGCGGGAACACAACATGTGCTGTCTCGTAGGTCTCCACCAAATCGGTTAGCGCGCCCAGGTACGTTTCCTGTGCCTCCGAGCGATCCGGTACGTCGAGCATCACGTCGATAGCGGCGAGCGCCTCCTTGAGATGAGCGTCGTCCCGGATCGACGTGAGCGGGAAGGCGCGCACGAGCGACACGTACTCATCGAGCGGCGTCTGACGAGTGGGCACACCGCCCGCGCGCCCTTCATAAAGGGTTGATCCGGCGGTCGCGTCGCCAACCCGCTTTTCCAGGCGATCCTCGGACGTCACGTCTAACAACTTACCCATGCGGATCGTGCTATCGAGCGCCATATGTACCCCCTCGCCGTTCAGGCTTTCCACTTGTCTCTGTCGTACTCCGCGTGCGTCAGCAGGTGTTTGATGTAGATGATGCCTTTGTCGTAATGCATCTCAACGATCAAACGGTAGTCATTGCCCTTGATATTGAACACGGTGTATGCGCCAACACTATCGGCATGTCGAAAGGACGCACGGACCTCGACGAGATTGCGCCACACCTCCTTGCGCGCGATCTCATACCAGTCCGTCACCTGGCCGACACAATCGCCATGAGCCTGAGCCAACTCTAGCAAGCGAGACTTGGCGATGATCCGCACGATCGTCACCTTACCCTTTCTTATCTCTATGTTCGCACACAGCGAACAATTCAGCAAGGGCCTGATCAGGTCTGGGGCACTCTCACCATAATAGTATCATTTGAGTTAGTATCTATTTAGATACTAACTCAAATGATACTATAATTCAGTGAGGATGTGGTCATGACCTTCGTCGATAGGGAGCGAGAGGTGGAAGCCCTGGAGCGCTTCTGGATGTCCGGCAGCGCGCAATGCATCCCAGTAACGGGACGGCGACGCGTCGGGAAGACGTATTTGTTAGAGCATTTCGCCGCGGGCAAACGCGTTGTCTACTATCGCTGTCAACTTAAAGGGACGGACGAACAACTTCCCCTCCTCGGGGCCGCGCTCGCCGAATTATCCGGCGATCCACTCGTCCACGCCCAACCCCCGAGCGTCTGGCCGGCGGTCTTCGCGCTCATCGAACGCTTGGCGACGGGCGGGCGTCTCCTGCTCGTGCTGGACGAGATCCCTTATTGGACGTCACGCGACGAGAGTGTGCCGTCGGTGCTGCAGAACTGGTGGGACGCCAGGGGGAGGCGGCTCGACCTGATGCTCGTGCTTTGCGGGTCGGCGGTCCAAATGATGGAACGCCTGCTTACGGGCGAGGCACCCCTCGCGGGTTGTCTCACCGGGCGACTGCACGTCCGCCCCTTCGATTTTCGCGCCGCGGCGCGCCTGCTCGGCTTCGCCGACCCGATCGAGGCGTTAACGGCCTACGGTATCCTGGGGGGCGTCCCACTCTATCTCACCTTCTTCCGCGCTGACCGGGACATGCGCGAGAACATCCTGCGCGCGATCGCCGCGCCGACCGCGCGCCTCTATGTCGAACCCGCCGCCGTATTCGCCGCGTATCACGCCTCATACAACGCGGATCAGGCGCTCGGCGTTCTACGCGCGATCGCGCGCGGCCGGCGCCAGTGGTCGGACATCGTCGACGAGACGAGGCTAACCGCCGCCCAACTCGGACGCGTCCTGGACCCGCTCATCGGAGACCTCGGCTTGGTCGAGCGCGTGCTCCCCGTGACGGAACGGAGCGACTCACGCGCCTATCGCACGCAGTACCACCTGACCGACAACTTCTTCCGCTTCTGGTTCCGCTACATCGAGCCCGACCAAGGGCATATCGAATTCGGTGATGCGGAGCGCGTCGTCGACGGCATCCTGGGCCAACTGCCGGATTACATGGGTTTGCCCTTCGAGGCTATGTGCCGGGAGTGGGTGCGCCTGGCCAGCGCCGCCGACGCGCTGCCTGAGCGGGTGGGAGTCGTGGGTACATGGTGGAGCGCCGATCACGAGGTCGACGTCGTTGGGCTGGATACGCGCCGCCATGTCGCGCTTACAGGCGAGTGCAAGTGGCGCAACCAGGGATTTACGTGGGCCGACTTGCAGACATATCTGGGACACGTCCGGGCCTTAGCGACGGCCATGCCAATCCGCCCGGACGCGCAGCACTTGCTGTTCAGCAAAACCGGCTTTGACGAGCCGGTGCGCGCCTGGGCCTCGGGGACGCGGGCGCGCTTGCTTGAGCCAAAGGATCTCCTCGCGGCCCTCTAACAACGCGCTCACACACGATGAGAGTAACAGTAGCCCAAACGTCTTATGTGACTGGCCCACCACGTCACCTACCATAAGCAGCAATAGGGATAGGGATACGGGCCAGACGCGGAGGGCCGAGCGGTGATCGAACAGATACAGCCGTTATCGCGCGACGATGACGATAGCGCCGTACTCATCGTGCCGGACCCACGCACGCGCGTCGTCGCCCTCATCCCCGCCTACAATGAAGAGCGCTGCATCGGCAGCGTCATCCTGCGCACGCGACAGTACGTCGACGAGGTCATCGTCGTCGACGACGGCTCGCGCGACGCCACGGCCCTCGTCGCCGCGGCGGCCGGCGCCCAGCTGATCCAACATAGCGTGAACAAAGGCAAGGGACAGGCGCTGACCACCGGCTTCCGCGCCGCGCGCAAGCTGCGCCCCGACGTCGTGGTCATCCTCGACAGCGATGGACAACACAGCCCCGACGAGATCCCGCTGCTGCTCTCGGCCATGCGCGAGCACGACGCCGACATGGTGGTGGGCAGCCGCTTCACCGAGCCCGCGCAACTAGCTAAGATCCCCGGCGGCCGGCGCGTGGGGTTGAAGGCCGTCACCACCGTCACCAACCTGCTCTCCGGCGTCGCCGTCAGCGACTCGCAGAGCGGGTTCAGGGCCTTCTCAGCGCGCGCCCTGAAAGACCTCACCTTCCAGGGCGCGGGCTTCTCCGTCGAGTCCGAGATGCAGTTCCTGGCGCGCGAGCACCGCCACAAAGTCGTCGAGGTAGCGATCAGCGCCGACTACGCGGACCCCGCCAAGCGCAGCCCCGTCATGCAGGGACTGGGCGTCATCGACGGCGTGATGCG
>JAABUZ0100002247.1_pt1 | contig 32669 bp, 32 predicted proteins | sample 5562091 | NCBI WGS metagenome assembly JAABUZ01 (sample SAMN12813069, study PRJNA571459) | rock metagenome | isolation source: Antarctica rocks | place: Antarctica: Victoria Land, Linnaeus Terrace sud | collected 2015-12-21
AGTTGGCCGAAGGATGCGACCTCATGGTTATTCCCGCCGAGCCGGAGACGGTTGCCACCGATGGCCTGATTCACACGCTGGAGAAGCTGCAAGCTCTCAAGAACGACCGCTACAAGGTTTTGCTCACTAAAGTCCCACCCCATCCGCGCACCGAAGGCAAGCAGCTCCGCGAGATGTTGGCCGGTGAGGGCTTCCCGATCTTCGCGGCAGAGATTCCCCGGTTAGCAGCTTTTGAAAAAGCGGCGGCAGGTGGAGTACCGGTTTATGCGATCAAGGACGACCGCGCCGCGCGAGCCTGGAGTGCATACGAATCTGTAGGCAAGGAGATTATCCATGAGTAAATTCGGAGCTATCAGGAACGTTCGCCAGGACTTGCCTCGGCTGCCAGAGTCAGCCGGTGTCGAGCAGGCCGTTTTGCTGGAGCTAACGCCCATCAGTACAAAGGGGCGTCCGGCAGGGAAGCGCAGCAATCCCGAGTTTGAGCCGACGACGATCTTTCTTAGGAAGGCCACCAAAAAGACGGCCAACCGCACACTTGAAGACTCAGGTATTCGGCAGGACTTGTCAGAGTTGATAGAGGAACTTTTACAAGGGTGGATTTCTGAACGTGCATAAATCCAAACATCCACACGCTTACACCGCCGAAAGAGTACGTCAATGAAGCACGACGACGACTTCACCCGAGTAGGCGATCTTCTCCCCATGCTCATTCCGGCAGCGAGGGACATGAAGCCGCGCCGAAAGCCGAAAGCTATCACCAAAGCAGAAATTGATCTGCTCAACGCTACAGCCGCGCATCATGCACAAGAATACGGCAGCGAGGAGCTGGTTTATATGCCCAGCCAGCTCGTGCAGTGTACTTTTCCCCATGACGATCCGGGCACGATCCCGGCGTGGTCCCGTTCTACACCGTGGCTTACGGTCACGTTCCAGCCGGGGTATCGGATCGACCCCAAGACCAGGCAGCCGGAGTGTATCGGTTATCCGTATGGCACAGTCCCGCGCCTGCTGATGTTCTACGTGATGACGGAAGCCGAGCGCATGAAGAACCGGCAAGAGCTAACGGACGAACAGAGGCGCACGATCTATCTCGGAAGCAGTCTCAACAAATTCATGCTCAATATCGGTCTGAACCCTGACAACGGGGCAGGGAAGCGCAGCGACAAGAGACGCCTCAAGAACCAGGTCGAACGGTTTATGCGGGTGCGGATCAATTTCGACCAGCCCCACTCATCCGGCGATGGATACGCTTTTGCCGATACGCTGATTTCCGAGCGCGGCCAGTTCTGGTGGACGGCCAAGCACGACGATCAGGAGGGCCTATTCCAGAGCTACATTGTGTTGTCGGAGGGGTTCTACCGGCAGGTGATGCAGACTTGCGTTCCGCTCGATATGCTGGCACTCCGGGCGCTGAAAAACTCCTGTCTTCACCTTGACCTTTACGCTTGGTGCCTTTATCGCGCCTACACGCTCACGCGCGGACGTGGAGGCAAGCCGGTCACCATCGGGTGGCAGTCCTTCATGATGCAGCTCGGCAGCTCCTATCAGCACATCCGACAGTTCCGCAATCGGGTGAAGAAGGAGCTTGCGGTAGTCGCCCCGTTCCTAAAGCACATGAAGGTCGAGGCGACCCAACGGGGAATGACGGTGTACCCCTCCAAGTTCGCGGTTATCCCAAACCGCAGCGCGTAAACAGTCATTCATCATCCACATAACCCCTGTGGAAAGAGCATGTTTTCCGGGATGATTTGGTGACGCTTGTCGGGATGATTTGGTGACACTTTGCTGCCCAAGGTGGGGATGATTTGGTGACACTTCTTCTTGTAGTTAAAACTCATATAGAAAACAGCATGTAGTCGATCAGCAAACAACCGAGAAAACTCCCAGAGGAGCGTTCCTGACGGAACGGCCTAGCGAACTAACGTTCGCATGTCTTGGAGGAGCTGCGCCCCTCCAAACCTCCCAGCAGAAACAAAAAACAAAAACTTCCTAATGAGGGTGGGGTTGGTCTGGCGGTTGCGGCTAACGATTAGCACCCTCGACAATCGAGCAAAAAGCCACCGCCAAGGCCACGACACAGACCGAAGTAGGGAAACTCATCCTCCGAACGGTCACAAAGCCGTCCTGACGCTCAAACCGGGATCTGGCCCGCCTTGGGTGAGCGGCTGCCGTACCTCGTAATCAAGTCGACAGCCGTGTCCGTAAAGAGGCATTCAGTAGCGATCCCAGAATGGCGGCGGTTCAACGCCAAGCGCGCGGAGATAAACGTATCCCTCTCCGCGATGATGAATCTCATTGTCGATGGCATACTGGATTCCCGCCAGCCCCGGCATCTCCCACTGCCCGAACGCCTTTTGCATCTCGCTGAAGGCGTTCGGCGGAATCTGCGGAAACTTCTCGTTCAACTGCTCCGTTTGAGCGTCCCACTGGTGGAGAAGCTCGCTCTTTGTCGCAGGCTTTGCGCTCTCGAACTTTGCCCATTTTCCGGTCGACAGACCTTCCACCATCGGTACCGTCATGCCCAGCATCTCGCTGGCCATCTCACCAAAAGACCGCATACCGCCGATGGAAAACTGAAAGAGCTTCTCCTCGGGGAACGCCTCAATGGTCTTGCGCGTGAGCTGTCTGTGCCCCTGCCAGTGTTGCAGCAGAGCGTCTGCCGTCAGCAAATTTACTGATGTCGTTTCGGTTTTCATTTTCATCCTCCGTGGCCCGTTCGGGCACAGTCTCAGAGTACGAAGCATTCCCGACAGGTTATGTCGTAGATTTGGGAAAGAATCGCAATCGTATGTACGACCCGATCATGCGCGTCTTCGCCGTTCTCGAAATCCTGCAGGCACGCGACCGTGTCACCGGCGCGGAACTCGCCGAGCGATTGGAAGTAGACCTGCGCACCGTACAGCGTTACATCGTTCGTCTGAAGGATCTGCGCATTCCCATCGACTCCTCGCCAGGAGTGGGAGGCGCCTACCGCCTGCGGCCCGGCTTTCGAATGCCGCCCCTGCTGCTGACGAATGAGGAGGCGTTCGCGCTTTCCCTGGGACTGCGGGCGCTGCACCAGATCGGCTTGGCGGCGTTTGCGCCCGCCACGGAGGCAGTGCTGGCCAAATTAGGGCGGGTTCTTCCCGAGGCGCTGCGCGAAAGCATCCGCACCATAGAGGATGTCGTGGCGATTGAGCCAGGCCCCTGGGTGGTTCCTACGTCGGTGGAATGTCTGATCGGAGCCGCGTCCGCCATCCGCACCAGCCGACGAATCCTCTTCACGTACCAATCCCATAACGAGACGACCTCCCACCGGGAGATCGAGCCCTATGCGGTGATGCACACCGACGGTCGCTGGTACCTGATCGGCCACTGCCTGTCGCGACAGGCTCTGCGCACGTTTCGGCTCGACCGCGTAACGCATCTTGAGCTTGACACTGCTACTTTCCGGCCGCCGACCGGTTTCGATGCGCGACGTTATCTGGCAGAGCATATGCCCTTTATCCAATCGGACTACCAGATCGATGTGTGGATCGACATGCCGATCGAAGAGGCCAGCAGCAGCTTTGCACTGTGGAGGATCGCTACGGAGCCGCACGAGGGCGGTACGCGCTTGCGCTGCGGGCGGGACCGTCTGGAGATGTTTGCAGCGATGCTGCTCAGCACCGGACGCCGGATCGTGGTGCATAGCCCCGACGAGCTGCGCGAGACGTTTCGGCAGATCGCCAGTCAGGCGAAACAGGCGGCCGATAGCCCTCGCCCTTGACGCGCTTAGCCTCGCCCTCCAGTTCGTTTCAGCGATCTAAAAGACAGAACGCCGCTTCGCGTCGGAAGTAGGTGCTGGACACATTACCCCCAAATGGGAACTGTGGCGTATACAGTTGTCTACGGCACGTTTACTTACGTAAACCTAATTGTAATGAAGCACTTAGCAGAATCGCGTTTACATCTGTTTACGCGCGGTTCCCGGCGTAAACGTTTTTGACTATTCTGGCGTAAACGCATTGATGCACAGCTACTTAGCTCTAAGGTGCGGTCAAGCCGGACTTGACGGCCTCCGAGGTCGCGGTCTAGGGTTTTCGTCAGGGAAATACTACTTGAGCACTCCCAGCCCGAGCACTCCCCAGACCGATCCGAAGCCCCGAACCGCCTCCGCAGGCGTGGAGGAGAAGCCCGGCTTTCGTACCAAAACCGTCGCCACCCGGATCACGCCCGAGGAGCTGCGGGAGGTCGAGACCGCCGCCGAGCGCGAGGGGAAAACCCTGGCCGAGTGGCTGCGCGATCTGGCATTGAAGGCGGCGCGGCAGCGTCCGGCGGACCCGATGGAACTGCTGCTGGCCGAGCAATCGGCGACCCGGTACATGCTCCTGAATCTCTTCCACGCGACCGCCCAGGCGAACGCGGACGGGAAGCACCTGCTGGCCGAATCGGTGCTCAAAATCCGCGACCAGGCGAACGCCCGGAAGCTGGCCGACGCCCGCAAAATGCTCGAAAGTTTCCATGCCCAGGAGATTCAGGAGGGGCAAAACGGAGGCCAGAATGGAGGCCAGCCGTGAGCCGCCCGATGCGGTTTCCGAGTCGCGGCGGGAGGGTATTGCTGCTCCTGTTCGGGATCACTTTGGGACCGTTCCTGCTCGTTCTCCCTGCCTCCGCTTGGCTGGCCTGGACGCTTTCGCCGCTGCAAAAGTTCTACCTGGGTTTCTACGTCACCAGCTCCCTTGGGGCGACCCAGCCGCACAACACGACCGGGTTGCGGTGGGTGCTGAAGACCGCTCCCGGACGCAAATCCGTCTCCATGGTTCCCCAGGATGCGGTCGCCGGACCGAACCGAAAGCTGCCAGTCAGCCTCTCGGATCAGGCTATCGCCGAGGGCTGGCGTGGCGTGGCGCTGAGTTCCCCGGAGAAGGTTCGGTCGTCTGAGTTGGCCCCGCTGCTCCGGGATTCGATGTACGACGGCGAGAGTGTTCCGCGCCTCCTTGGGATGCCTTTTCTCTACGGTTTGGCTGGGCTGATCTTCGTGTGTCTCGCTCTCCAAAAAGCGAAGGACGCCTGGGGCTATGGACTGAGTTCCTGGGCGCAGCGGCGGCAGGAAAAGCGCCACGGACGGAGGACCAAAGGGCCGGAGTTGAGCCTGCCCAGCAGCCTGAAAGTGTTCCGCCGGGACGCCGGTATCCGGCTCCGGTTACAGGGCGAGAGCATGGGGTCGAAGCTCGTTCCGTGGGGCCGGAGCTACGCGATTCCGAAGCGTCTGGAGTCGAGTCACATCATGCTCATGGGCGACACCGGGAGCGGCAAATCGTCGGCCATCCGGCAGATTCTCCGGCAGGTAAAGGACCGCGGCGACACTGCCATCGTCTACGACCCGGCGATGGACTTCGTAGGCGAGTTCTACTCGCCCGAGCGCGGCGACCTGATCCTCAATCCGCTGGACGCCCGCTGCCCATACTGGTGCGTGAACGATGAGGTCCTGCACCCCGAGGAGGCGACTGCGATTGCCGCCGCGATGCTGCCGGAGAAGGAGTACGAAAAGGCATTCTTCACCGATGCGCCGCGCCGGGTTCTGGCCCATCTGCTTCGCCGCAAACCGCAGGTCCGCGACCTATTGCGATGGATGAGCGACCCGGAAGAAATCGCCGCCATCGTGAAGGGAACGCCCCTGGCCGCCTACCTCGATCCCGGCGCTCCGGCGCAGCGGGCGGGGATTCTTTCGAGCATGAACATGGTCGCCGACAGCCTGGAGCTGCTGCCCCAGTATGCCGACCCCAACGCCCCGCGCTTCGCTACGGCGGAGTGGATATCGAACCGGAAGCGATGGGTGTTCCTGACCTCCAGCTCCGGCTACCGGGAGAAGCTCTTGCCCCTTCATTCCGTGTGGCTGGACCTGTTTATCCTGCGCATGATGGGCCACTGCCCAGACGCGCAGCCGGTCTGGTTCGTTCTCGACGAGCTGGCGAGCCTCAACAAACTCCCGCAGCTCCATACCGCCGTGACCGAAAACCGCAAGTACGGGAACCCGGTGGTGCTCGGCTTCCAGGGCCGCAGCCAGATGGAAAAGCGCTACGGCCAAGACGCCGAGGCCATGCTCTCGCAGCCCGCCACCAAGGTATTCTTCAGGACCTCCGAGCCGCGCGCGGCGAAATGGATCTCGGAGGCCATCGGCGAGATCGAGGTCGAGCGGCTGAAGGAGTCGCGCAGCATGGGGCTGTTGCGGTCGAAGAAGTCTTACGTGATGGAGATCGCCACCAAGCCGCTCGTCATGGCCTCCGAGATCGCCGGCCTCGACAGCCACCGTGCCTACATCAAGCAGGAGAACCGAGTCGTGCCGGTGCGCTTCCGGTTGGCGAAAAAGCGGAAGAAACAGCCCGAGTTCATCGAGCGGAAGATGGAGAAGCCAGCGCCCAGGAAAGCGGCGGGGGTGTCAGCACCCGCGCCGGTAGTTCCGGTGCAAGTGACCCCGAAGAAGCCGGTTCAGGCCGCGTTGCCGCTCCTCCAACCGCCCGCTGTGAAGCGGGAGGGGTTTGCGTGGGATGCCAGCCAGGAGATCGAATGACCGATCAAGCATGGCTAAGGGGTGTTTGATATATGACCTACCTTCAGCAGATCACATCGGAACACGCTGCTGCATTAAAGACCGCCCGTCTCCGGTCTCTGCAAGATACGCCGACCGCATTTGGTAGCACCTACGAGGATGAATCGCAGTTTGGAGATGTTGACTGGCTAAAGCGCGCTTCGGATTGGAACAGCGATCGCGTCACTGGATATCTGGCGCTTGATCAAGAAGTGCCATGCGGTCTTATACGAGGATATATCGACGAAGAAAACCCCGAGCGAGCATACGTGGCTTCCATGTGGGTTGCGCCCGCGTACCGGAGAGCGGGGCTGGGCAGTGATCTTATGAACGCGGTGCAGAGGTGGGCAGAGGTACGCAATGTCCGCCAAATACGACTGATGGTTACGAACATCAACAAAGGAGCGATTAGTTTTTACGAACGTCAGGGATTTTCGCTAACCGGCCTGACCGAACCGTACCCAAACGATCCTGCTCTTAGAGAATGCGAAATGCTCAAGCTCCTGCGGCGAGGGTAAGCGCAATCGGAGGCGATGCCATTCATTGACCAGCGTTATTCTGGCACAAGCTATTGAGATCATGCTCACCATGTCCTCCAAACCGCTTTCGGCAGGCCAGGCGCGGACGTACCACGCGCGGGAGTTCGCGTCGGAGCGGCAGAATTACTGGAGTCGCGACCAGCAGGGCTTCAGCGAGTGGCAGGGCAGGCTTGCCGAGCAGTGGGGTTTGGAGGGTGCGGTTGGCAATGATCACTTCGCGCGACTGAGCGAAGGCCAGCACCCGTTCACGGAAGAGCAGCTTGTGCGGCATCAGGTTTCCCGGACCTACGAGGGCAAGCAGGGGAGGGAAGTGACCAGCGTGGAGCACCGCGCGGGATGGGATGCAACGTTCTCCGCCCCAAAGTCCGTTTCGCTGACCGCGCTTGTCGGCGGCGATGAGCGGGTGCGGGAGGCGCACCGGGAGAGTGTCCGCGTGGCCCTCGGCGAGATCGAGCACTACACGCAAGCACGGATCGGCAACGTGCATGCCCCGGAGACGACGGGCAAGTTCGCCGCCGCGACCTTCGAGCACGACACCGCGCGGCCCGTCGATGGCTATGCCGCGCCGCAGCTCCATACCCATGCCGTGATCTTCAACGTGACCGAGCGCGACAATGGGCAGACCCGCTCCGTGCAGTCGCATGAGCTGTACGCTTCGCAGCACTACGGCACGGCGATCTACCGCGCGGAGCTGGCCACGCGCCTCGAAAAGCTCGGCTACGAGCTGGAGCGCGGCAAGGACGGCCAGCCGGAGATCAAGGGCTACACGCGGGAGTATCTGGAGGCGTCGAGTCCGCGACGGCAACAGGTGCAGGATTACAAGCGGGAGCAGGGAATCGACGGCGCGGCCGCCGGGCAGATCGCCGCCCACCGCACCCGCGACAAGAAGGAGCTGCTGTCGCCGGAGGAGGTGCAGCGGCAGCATCGGGAACTGGCCGGGCAGTACGGCCACCAGGCCGACCGGGTTGTGGCGGAGATGCGGGAGCGTACGCAGAAACTCACCCAGGAAAACTCCCCAGCCCAGACCCGGACACCGGAGCAGACGGCGCGGCAGGCCGTGACCTACGCACGCGACCATCTCTTCGAGAAGGACGCCGTACAGGACCGGAGAGCGCTTTATGAAACGGCGCTCAATCGCGGCATGGGCGAGATCACCTACTCGCACGTTCGGCAGGAGTTCGAGCACCGGATGCAGGCAGGCGAGTTTCGCGAGGCGCAGGCGTCCGTGCGAGGACCGCAGATCACGACCGCTCACATGGTACGGATGGAGCGGGAGATCGTTGGCCAGATGCAGCAGGGCAACCGGCGCGGCTTTGACGACCCGATGCTGCTACAAGGCCGGGAGCGCTTCGATACGCTAGGGCGACACCCGGAGTTGAACCGTTCGCAACAGGAAGCCGCCCGGGAGGTCTTCGCTTCGCGCGAGAAGATCGTCGGTATCGACGGCATAGCCGGAACCGGAAAGACCACGACGCTGGCCGTCATCCGCGAAGGTGCCGAGGCCGAAGGGTACAGGGTGGAGGGTTTCGCACCGACGAGCCGCGCGGCCCAGAAGCTCGGCGAGGCCGGCATCGAGACTTCGACATTGCAGATGCACTTGGCGCGACGACAAGGGCCGGACACCGGAGAGAAGCGGCTCTATGTGCTCGATGAGTCTTCACTCGCGTCCACCAGGCAGATGCACGAGTTTGTGACGCGCCTGCACCCGAACGACCGTGTGTTGCTGGTAGGCGACCGGCGGCAGCATGAAGCGGTAGAGGCCGGAAAGCCCTTCGCGCAGTTGCAGGAAGCCGGGATGAAGACCATCTCGCTCGATCAGATCGTGCGCCAGAAGGAGCCGGAGCTGCGGCAGGTGGTCGAGCAGCTCGCGCGTGGCGAAGTAGGAGCGGCGGTCAAGAACCTGGACAGCCAAGGCCGGGTGTATGAGTTCCGTGGCCGGGAGGAGCGGATCGACGCCATCGCGAAGGAGTATGCGAAGTCGCCGGAAAGCACGCTGGTCGTCTCGCCCGACAACCGCTCCCGCACGGAGATCAATCAACACATCCATGCCGAGCTGCAACGGCATGGCGTTGTCGGCAGGGAGGAGCATCGCGTCCAGACGCTGGTGCCGCGCCAGGACCTCACCGGAGCGGCCCGCACATGGGCCGAGCGGTACGAGGTGAATGAGGTGCTGCGCTATAGCCGGGGATCTAAGGAGACCGGCATCGGCAAGGGTGAGTACGCCCGCGTGGTCGCGATCGACGCTCCGCATAACCGGATCACTGTGGCGCTGAAGAACGGCACCGAGCGGACGTATGACCCGCATCGGCAGCAGGGTGTTTCGGTCTACCGCGAGGAGCCGCGCAGCTTCTCCCAGGGCGACCGCATCCAGTTCACCGCGCCCGCGAATGACCTGAAGGTCGCTAACCGCGAGCTGGGGACCATCGAGAGCATCACCGAAGGTCGCATGTCCCTGCGCATGGACGATGGCCGCTCTGTGCAGCTCGATCCAGCCAGACATCCGCATCTCGATCATGGCTATGCCGTGACCAGCCACTCCAGCCAGGGGCAGACCGCCGAGCGGGTGTTGGTGCATGTGGACACGGAGCTGGGCGCGAAAGATCTGCTCAACAACCGCATGGCCTATGTCGCTGTCTCGCGCGGAGCGCACGATGCGCAGCTTTTTACCAATGACCGCGAGAAGCTGCCCGCAGCGCTCGGGCACGAGGTCTCCCGCGAGAGCGCTCACACGCCGCAGCACAAGCAGGAGCAGGCCATCCAGCCGCCGCAGCAGGAGATCGCGCCGAAGCACGAACACAGCTATGGATTGGGACTCGGCCTGTGACCCTATCTGCTTCGAGGTGGCGAGTGAATCGAAACAAGAGCTTGTGTCGAGTTTTAGATGTTGGAGAGCTCTACGGCGAGGTTCTAAGCCAGAGCTTTTCTACTCGGGTTGTTTTGTCTCAGATTGAGTACGCCGCCCAGGTCGAACACCCGCCTCACGCGAACCGTAATGCTTTGCTCGTCTTTGTTGAAGCGGGAGGTTACGAAAAGTCAGTCGGCCGTTCAGAGTTCGGTTGCGGAAGCGGCAAACTTCTTTTTGTTCCGGAAGAGCACGGGCAGTCACGACGCCCTGACTTGGCGCGATTCGCTTGCAGATGGTCTTATTGCCCTGTTCGGTCCGGAGCGTCTGGAATGGTTTAGATAGCCAAGCGAGTGGGTCCTGGAAGCCATCTTTCTCCTTGTACTCTCTGAAACCACCGTTTCAATAAAGTACAGCTTATGAACCTCAGGAGAAACATTGAGCGGCCACCTCACGCATCTTTCATCCTTGACTAAAATACGTTCGGACGTATTATTTAGTAATGGGACGTCATTCTTTTCGCGACAAGATCATTACTTCGGGAATGCAGACCGTGCAACAGCGCGGTTTCGGAACCGTGGGACTTCGAGAGATAACGGCTGCGGCTGGCGTCGCCCAGGGGTCTTTCACCAACCATTTCGCCTCCAAAGAGGAGTTCGGCGTGGCAGTGCTCGATCACTACTTCGATCAGCTTCGGACTGTAATCGCACAGACGTTGGGAGAGGAAAGACTCAGGCCGATCGAGCGGCTTCGTGCCTATTTCGAACAGATTACCGACCTCTTTGTTCCAGTCGGGTGGCGGTATGGATGTCTGGCGGGGAATATGGGGCTCGAAGCGTCAGAGCATAGCGAGGCAATCCGTCAGCGCCTCAGCGAGATCTTCGCTGAGTGGACCCAGCCCTTTGCTGAAGTGATCCGGCAAGCTCAGCTGGCTGGCGAAGTTCGCCCGAACCTCGATCCTGACGAGGCAGGCGCCGCGTTGCTGGAAGCTTGGCATGGGGCGATGCTACGCATGAAGATCGAGCGAAGCTCGGCACCTCTCGATCGCTTCAAACGGCTCACGTTTCCGGCGCTGCTTTCGGGGCCTTCGGCCGCCTAGCCACGGCTCGTCAATTTTTCGGCAGGACTGCTCATCTCAAACAAAAGGAACACAATGATGACGAACAGGAAACCATGACCATCCCCTACGATATCGTTTTGCCGCGGGTAGACGTTCTGGATTCAACTATCGCCTACCGGGAAGCGGGTGACACCGATGCGCCGGTAGCGCTGTTTCTGCACGGGAACCCAACCTCGTCGTTTATCTGGCGGAACATTCTCCCGCTAGTGGCACCGGTGGCGCACTGCATTGCGCCTGACCTTATCGGGTTTGGCCAATCCGGAAAGCCTGACATAGAGTACCGTTTTGCCGACCACGTCCGGTACCTCGATGCCTTTCTCGAGCGTACCGGGATCTCATCCGCGTTTGTTATCGCGCAGGACTGGGGCACTGGACTCGCGTTCCATCTTGCCGCCCGCGAACCGAACTTTACCCGCGGGCTTGCCTTCATGGAATTTATTCGGCCCATTCCAAGCTGGGATGATCTTCATGGCGACGGCGTCGAGACATTCAAGAAGTTCAGGACGCCAGGCGTGGGCGAGAAGATGATTCTCGAAGGGAATGCCTTCGTGGAGGGAGTGTTGCCGAGTGCAATCGTTCGAAAGCTGACGGACGAGGAGATGTCCGTGTATAGAGCTCCTTTCCTGACTCCAGAATCTAGAATACCCACCTGGCGATTCCCAAATGAGCTGCCCATTGCAGGCGAGCCAGTGGATGTATATCAGTCGATAGAGAGCGACCATCGTGCTTTGGCTGAATCCACATACCCGAAGTTGCTCTTTGCGGGAAACCCAGGCGCTTTCGTTCAGCCTGCGTTTGCAGAGAGCTTCGCGAAGGGTTTGCGGAACTGCGAACTGGTACAACTCAGTTCCGGCACTCACTATTTGCAGGAAGACCATCCGGATGTCATTGGCGCTCGGGTGAAGGATTGGCTTGATCGCCTCGGGATTGGCTCGATCGCGAGCGGGCGGCTGGAGTTATAGCCCGCTCTCCTGGCTGTGCTGATTGCCATGGTCTTTGGTTTATGAACCCAAAGAGCTGCGAATTTCACTCACCTGCCGATCTACCATTTTCCGATTTTTAGGCGAAGGCGGACAAGCAATTCGCGTTGCCCTATGGCTGTGATCGAAAGTGCCCGGCTATCCAGATCTTGAATTACCCACTTTCTTCTCAGCAGCAGCTCCAATAGAGCTGCCCCCAGCGCTCCCCCCAGATGAGGCCGCCGCTCGCTCCAGTCCAGACATGCATACGCGAAGCGTCGGCGAAGCGCCCTGGTTTTTTCCACATCAATACCGAGAACTGCAATCGCTGTGACTCCTGCCGGAGTCAGGTCGTAGGCACTGCGCCCTGACAAGAGCCATCCGTTGGCTTCGAACCGGTCGCAAATCGAGACACCAAGAGTTCCCGCGATGTGGTCGTAGCAAGTACGTGCAATTCGCAGGCGGTTCGGGGTGTTTGGGGCGAAACCCTTATGGGAACCAGCCAGGATGCTCAATCCTTCGAGCACGCGGGCGACCTCCGGTCCTCGCAGGCTGTAATAGCGATGCTTTCCTTGGGCAATCACTTTGACCAGATTTTCTGCACTGAGGCGGCTCAGGTGAACGCTGGTGGTAGAGGGGCCTATGCCTGCCACGATGGCGAGCTCGGTACTCGTCCTCGCATGGCCATCCAGCAGACAGTAAAGCATGCGGGCTCGTGCTGGTTCGCCGATTGCGGCGGCGATTCCGGAAGCCGCCGTATCCGTCTCGGTAATTGCATCCATGGTTTGATGGTAAACGAAGTATGTCTGCTGCTCATTCAACATACTTGCTTTGTGGAATCAACAATACCGCAATCAACGCAACGAACGGTTTCACGGAAAATCAAGGAGAGGTGCCATGAAAGATTTGACCATCGACTTAGAGAACCGGCCAGGAGCATTGGCAGAAATGGGCGAAGCTCTGGGACGCGCCGGAGTCAGTATTGAGGGTGGCGGAGCCTTTGTCGTAGACGGCAAGGGCATGGCTCACTTTCTCTTCGACAGCGGAGCCCTTGCTCGTCAGGCATTGGAGGCTGCTGGAATCCGGGTCGTTCTGGAACGCGAAGTGATTGTCCAACGGCTGAAACAAGAAGAATCTGGCCAACTCGGTAAGCTTTCGCGTCGCATGGCAGAGGCGGGAGTAAACATTGAAGTTCTTTACAGCGACCATGATCACCAGCTCATTCTTGTTACAGACGACATAGAGTCTGCCCGGATCGTTTCAGAAAGATGGGCGCAGGAACGAGAGGAAGTCCAGCCTGCCAGCGAGAAGAGGCTAAGCGGAGGGCAGGAGAGAGTGTTGAAACATCATGCTTATGAATTACAGCTGTGCTGGACGGGCAACCATGGCGAAGGAACGAAAAACTACAAGAGCTACGGGCGCGACTTTGCCGTTGAGTCTACAGGCAAGCCCCGGATTGAAGGCTCCAGCGACCCGGCTTTCCGAGGGAATGCGAATCGCTACAATCCGGAAGAGCTGCTGGTTGCGAGCCTTTCCTCCTGCCACATGCTCTGGTACCTGCACCTGTGTTCCGCGAACAGAGTGGTTGTTCTCGACTATGAAGATGCAGCTTCCGGAGTCATGGAAGAGGGAGACGATGGTTGCGGGACATTCGTTCGGGTGCAATTGAGCCCTACTGTAACCATTGCCTCCGGAGGCGATCCGGGGAAAGCTCTTACTCTTCACGAGGAAGCCCATCGCCATTGCTTTATTGCCAGATCAGTAAATTTTCCGGTGAACATTGTCCCCCGAATCGTCGAATATCCAAAGCAGGATGAGAGATCGGCAGAGTGAAATCGCACACCGCAGTGTCACCTGTTGCGAACACGACAATGTATTCATTTGGGCTCACGTCGAAGTTTTCAGCCAGAGAGACGGGCGACCGGATGACTAATCATCTTAATGTTCTCTTCAATGCCAGGTCCGATTTTGGCGCAGGAGGTCCCCAGATCAGATGGCCTTTCCACATCAGCAATCCGGTAAGAACCATAAGCGGAAAGAAGACAAACCGGGTAGGAGGAGCGTACTGGGGAAGCTTTTGAAACGGACTGTAGATGTATCCGTATATCGGGATGCTCAGGATGAGGTGAATCCAGCGAAGAATCGAACGTTTGGGGACAGTTTCCCTCATGGCCAGGTCTCCTTTTCGATGCAGATGTTTATTGCAGCCCGGCGACAACTCGTTCCAAGTCACCGATGAACTTCTGCCAACCGTACTGAGCGCCCTGATAGTTGGCCTCTTGACCGGGACGGAAGCCAGTCTGCTCCATGCGGACATGGGTGCCGGCATCGGTCGGTGTCAGCGTAAACGTAACGATGCTTTCCAACCCTAAGGCGTTCCAGGTGTAGGAAAGAGACCGGCACGCTTCCATGGAGAGGACCTGGCAGTCGATGACACCGTTCCAGTTCGGCATTGGCTCCATCCGCAGGCTGAACGAGTGGCCCGCAACTGGCTGAAAGTCATTCTTCATCAACCACTGCTCAACCAAAGAGCCCTCTGTGAGAGCCCGCCACACCTTCTCTGGCGGATGAGGGAATTCCCTTTCCACGATAACGGAACGGATAGAAGTATCAGGCGTTGTCACTTGTCCATCCTTTCAAGAACGTCTCCGAGGCGATCAAATTTGTTTTGCCAGAAGACGCCATAGTCGCCGATCCAGTTCACGAGCGGCGCGAGGGCTTCCGGTTGGGCTCTGTAGTGTGTCTCGCGGCCCAGGCGGCGGTTGCGAACAAGCTTGGCACGCTTCAGAGCGGACAGGTGCTTGGAAACCATGGGCTGCGATACTCCAGCACGTTCCGTCAAGGCGTGAACGGTCTGCTCACCGTTGCTAGTCAGCCGCTCGAAAATGGCTCGGCGAGTCGGATCGGCAAGGGCCTTGAAGAGATTGTTTGCGGTGCTCGACATGACAAAACCATAACCAAATGGTTATGGTTTGTCAAATGGGATGGCCCTGGAGTATCAGGCCATTGTTTACGGGGATAATGGCTTATGCGTCTTTGCTCACATGCTGCGTTCATTTTGGTTTGTCTTTACGGAAGCGTTTCCTACGCGTCTGACTTGGAACTGACACACGCGACGATCTACACCGAGCCTGGACGCCCTGCCATCCGGGATGGCGCGATCTTGATCCACAACGATCGTATCGTTGCGGTCGGACCCACCGCAGCGCTTACAAAACGTGCCGTCCGGATGCATGTAGAGGTGTACGACTGCAGCGGTCTAAGCATTACCGCGGGGTTCTGGAATAGTCATGTGCATATGATCCCGGAACCACTTCTGCATGCCGGCCCGAAGGTTTGGACCGGAAGCCGCCAACCGGGAGGGCTCGTCAGCGTGAGTGCAAGCCGATGTGGTTCCCCTCTGAATCCTTCAAGACCGCGTAGAAGCCGAATGCGCCTCCGATAGCGGTGCGCGGAACAACGAGCTCTATTCCGTTCTCCCGTGCTCGGTCCAGCACCTCGTCGAGCCTGCCATCTACATTGAGGTACACGAGTGTGCCATTTGCCACTGGCTTCTGCTGTGGCCGCTGTACCAGGCAGCCGCCGACGCCACCCGGACCAATCGGAAACATCCTTGTAGGCTCAGAACCGGGCCAAGCTCTGAGTTTTACCGAGAGAACTGTTTCGTAAAACTCGGACGCACGTTCGATATTCAGAGTGGGTATTTCAAACCAGGTAATGGCGTTGGTGTCGAATTTGCTCATAATTTGTGCCCCACAAGCATTGAGTCTGTAAGCAAAGGTTGTTAAAGACGAGCTCCTGATCGAGTCATGTCAAGAGAGTGTAAGGCTATCGTGCTGGAAGGTAGATTGCCACATCGGCTTGCTTATTTCACCGCATCGGTGTGCCAGCCCGGATTCACCCAGCGTCCGTTACTCCAGACGAAGACCTCGTTGACGCGACCTGAGTTCACTGACCGCTTGCCACCGGTTTCGGTTTCGATCAGATATTCGCTCCAAATGATAGCGACATTGCTGAAATGCTGAATACGAGTCTGGGGAAAATCGAGGCGGACCAACTTCGCACCCGAAGCACGGAATTCGTCCGCTTCCCGCAGGATGTCGGCCTGATCCTTCCACTGTTTCTCTCCGGCGCTGAACACGATCGTATCTGAGGGGACTAGGCGACGGAGGAGCTGCGCATCGTCGGTGAACCAGGCGCGCCACACGGATTCACGCACATTGAGCAGATTCTTGTCGTTCGCCGGCACTTGGGCGCGGAGCGGGAGCGTGGCGGCAATGACCAACAGAAGGTAAAGAGTTTTTTCTATTCGAGTCACGATAATTCCTTTCATGGAAACCAGTGAGTCACTTAGCTTGCTTGCGCGGATTTTCCGCGACGAACCCAAGAAGAACCGCCGCGGCGGATGCTGAGAATACCGAGTAATCGAGCGGAGATTTGATGCCCATGGAAATAGCCATTGCGACACCGAAGAGCATCAGCAGCACGGCGCTGCTCCACGCGACCCAGCGCCGCCAGACTCCGGCCAGCAGGAGCACGCCCAGAACGCATTCGGCGACGGTGGCAGCCCACGCGAGGAACGGAATTGTAATTGCAGGCATGAACGCGTTCACCTCGGCCGTGTAGCGTATGAAATTGGCGAAATTGCCGTAGCCTTCGTTTCTGCCGTAGAGACCGAAGCGCGAGGCGATTCCGGAAAGAAACGCAGCCCCGAGAGCGATGCGCGCATAAAGTGCGGCCAGCGTTTGAGCGCGGCCGGCATCGGTGTCAGCACCGTTCATGGCTTTGCTCCGGATGGGCTGTTCGGAGCATCACTGCTCAGCGGAGCATCGTGGTCGCACACAAAGAAGGCCAGGAATCGCGCCGGTGCGCTGCGGTTCGCATTGGCCGAGATCAAGTGCAATCCGCCTGGCGGTTCATAAAAGCTGTCACCGGGCTTGTAGATCGCTTCGGGCTGCCCCTCCACCTTGGACCGAACGCTTCCCTGGAGGATGTACACGACGACCGGGCAAGAGTGCGTGTGCGGCGGCGACGCCTCGCCCGCTCCGTAATGCACTGCGACGAGAGTGGCCGTGAGGTGCCGACCATCCATGCCGGGCGGCAGAGTGGCGGTCCGCAGGATTCGCGCGCGTTGCAAGTCCTGGCGACCACCCAACGCAGATTGCGAACAAACGGTTCTTGCAGCAATGATAGAGACGGCTGCCAGAAACAAGGCCGACGGAAATCGTGAAATGCTCATTGACAATCTCCCTGGGACAGAACTTAGACTCGATTGGACCACTCAACAAGGGCCATTTAGGCAAAATCGAGAGGACCATTTTGGATGACACGTCGAGCTTCAAACTTGGGGCTGGCTCTTTCCACTGGTGGCGAACGTTCTCCGGCATGGCGGTGGCTGTGCGAAGCGCTGCGCCAAGAGATTCTTTGCGGACGGCTGCGGAATGGCTCGCGCTTGCCTGCAACACGGGACCTAGCGCGGCAGTACGGGCTGTCGCGAGGAACGGTGGTCTCTGCCTTTGAGCAGTTGAAGGCCGAGGGCTACCTGGAAGGAAAGGTCGGTTCGGGTAGCTATGTCAGCCAGATGCTGCCGGAGGTCTTGCTACAGGTAACGCCTTCCGCGGCAGTAGCAAGCCCACGCGCGGACAAGAGGCCGGTCAGCCTGGGTCGCTACGGTCGACATGCGAGACTGTTTGCAGGATATGAAAGTCGGCCGACTCGCGCCTTCAGGCCCAATCTGCCTGCTCTGGATTTGTTTCCGACGGAGTTGTGGGCGCAGCTTGCTTCGCGGTTCCTGCGAAGCGCTCCCGTCGGCGCATTCATGGGCTGCGATGCGCTGGGGTATTTACCGTTGCGGCAGGCTGTCGCGGAATACTTAGTCACAACGCGCGGAGTGCGCTGCTCGGTGGGGCAGACGGTGATTGTTTCAGGTGTGCAGGAGGCGCTCGATGTGGCAGCGCGCTTGATGCTGGATCCCGGTGACCGCGTCTGCGTCGAGAATCCCGGATATCCCGGCGCCGCAAGAGTATTTGAGGCGTGGGGTGCAAAAATCTACGGCATTCCCGTCGATGAGGACGGGATCCAGGTGCAACGCCTGCCGCGAGGAAACGTTCGAATGGTTTATGTGACGCCGGGACACCAGTTTCCTCTGGGAACTACCATGAGCCTGGCGAGGCGGTTGGAATTGATCCAATGGGCGGAGCAAGCCAGCGCGCTGATCATCGAAGACGACTACGACAGCGAGTATCGATACGTGGGGCGTCCGGTCCCTGCTCTGCAGGGTCTGGACCGCAATGGTGCGGTGCTCTATGCCGGGAGCTTCAGCAAGGTGCTCTTTCCCGCTCTGCGTCTTGGGTACATGGTTGTGCCGGAGAATCTTGTGGATCGTGTCGAAGCGATCAAATCCATCACCAGTCGACATGCTCCTTTGCTGGAGCAGGCTGTTCTGCATGCATTCATCATCGAGGGCCATTTCGGACGCCATGTACGACGCATGCGCACAATTTACGCCGAACGTCACGGCATACTTCTCGACGAAGCCGCCAGAAAGCTCCAGGGACTATTGACGATCACCGGCGTCGAAGCGGGCCTGCAAACAGCTGCCTGGTTCGGCTTCGGTATCGATGGAGAATCGGCAGCTGCGGCGGCTGACAAACTGGGCGTGGACGTCACCCCGCTCAGCCGCTATGCGCGAGGCAAATTGCCTCGGGAGGGTCTGCAGTTAGGATTCGCCGCGGTAAATCGTGGCGAGATCAAGCGTGGAATCGAAAAGCTGGGGCGAGCCTTGGAGGATCTGTTACGGCCGCATCATCGCATAAATCACTCAGAATAGCCTTGGTCACTTCGCGCCGTCGACGGGACCACATGCGAATCTGCGTTGGTGACAAGCTTTCACTTATCCCCAAATCGCCAACTTACTCAGCGGGCAATGCATGATTGGATTTCACGCATGATAATGTCCTTTATCATGCGTGATAAGGAGGCTATCGTCGATTCCTGGAAGGCGGATGCCAAACCTTAGAAAGTGGTGCATAAAACCCAAGCATCACCAAAAGAAGATGTTGCACCAGAAGTCAAAATGATCCACAATGGAATAATGAGAACCAGTATCAATCTTGACGCAGATGTTCATAGCTTTGCCTCCGCGTATGCAGAGGCAAAGGGGATCTCGCTCTCTGCCGCCATCAGCGAACTCGTCCGGCGGGCCGAGCAAGCGCCGGAGCCGGAGAGCAATTCAGTCAGGCTGAAGACAAGCCCGCATGGATATCTTGTGATCGCCGGGACCGGCGATCCGCTCACCCTGGAGATGGTGAGAGATGCCTCGGAGGATGCGCTTGTCTAAAGCCAAGTACCTGCTCGACGTGAATGTGTTTGTCGCCTTGCTGGCCGAGAACCACATGCATCATCCGCTCGTGACCGAGTGGTTTAACACTCCGAAACTCCAGTGGGCCATCTGCCCCTTTACGGAGGCGGGTTTTCTGCGCAACGCGACCGCAGCCCGTCCCGGCCAGATCACCATGAGCGAAGCCACCGCTGTTCTGGCGACGATGGCGCAGCATCCGGGGTATCACTACCTGCCGATAGTTGCTGGCTGGCATACCCTATGCAGCCCTTTCTTCAAGCGGCTGTACGGCACCAAGCAGGTCACCGATGCTTACCTGCTCGGGTTGGCCGTGCGCGAGGGGCTGGAATTGGTCACGCTCGACAAGGCCATCGTCCATCTGGCTGGAGAGCACCGAAGTCATGTGCTCCTGTTGACCGGAATGAGTAAGTAGAAGAGCGAAACCGAAGAGGTCCAGGATGAGCGTAGAACTGATGAAACCGAGGACAGACGCTTCCCTGCCCTCCGTCTTCACCGTCCAGCCGCAGGCGAAGAAGAGGATGCGGGACTTCTTCAGCTCCCACATCCGCAATAAGAACACCCGCCGCGCCTACATGGAAGCGGTTCGGCAGTTCTCCGCGTTCTGCGCTGTGCATGGCATCGAGGATCTCGCCCAGGTCGAGCCGGTCCACGTCGCGGCTTTCGTCGAAGACCAGCTCCGGGAGCACTCCAAGCCCACGGTCAAGCAACGGTTGGCCGCGTTGCGGATGCTCTTCGATTGGATGGTGGTCGGCCAGGTCCTCGCCGTGAATCCGGCCCATGCCGTGCGGGGGCCGAAGCACACGCAGCGGAAAGGCAAAACCCCGGTCCTGAATGTGGACGAGGCCCGCACCCTAATCGGCGCGATCGACACCACTTCCCTTCCCGGCCTGCGCGATCGCGCTTTGATTGCCCTGATGGTCTACACCTTCGCCCGCGTGGGAGCTGCGGTCGCGATGCGGGTTGAAGATTTCTTCGTGCAGGGGCGGCGGGGGTGGGTGAGGCTCCATGAAAAAGGCGGCAAGGAACACGAGATGCCCACGCATCACAATCTGGACAGCTACCTGGAGGAATACATCGCCGCCGCCGGCATCGCCCAGGACAGAAAGGGGCCGCTCTTTCGCACCAGCAAGGGACGCGGCGGCGAGCTGGCCGACCGTTCCTTGTTGCAATCCGATGTGTGGCGGATGATTCGCCGGCGAGCTGCCGAGGCCGGGATCGAGACCGAGATCGGCTGTCATACCTTCCGGGCAACCGGAATCACCGCGTATCTCAGAAACGGCGGACGGTTAGAAATCGCCCAGCAGATGGCCGCCCATGAGTCCTCTCGCACCACCGGCCTTTACGACCGCCGCAGCGATGAAGTCTCGCTCGATGAGGTCGAGCGGATCACTATTTAGGGCAGCTCCGTATTTCAGCCGAAGCTTCAAATCTTAAAGGGGTCACTACACCAAACGTCCGAAATCGTACGCTTGTATGTTGAATCTGTTGCCAGCGATAAAGCAATCGCAACAGGCTTTTGCAACCACAATTGCAGGGCTTTGACCCTTTGCTCTCAGCGTGCGCAAACGTTCGTTTCCGCAACTTGGAGGCATCAGCCGATTAGGTGGGAGAGTACGACTTCCCGATACTGAAGTGCTGCATTTGGCGATTGTGTCGGTATGATGAGTGCGACTCGATCTGAGGTGAATGTGCGTCGCGTTTCTAAGATGATTGGCGCCGCGATTCTGTGCGTTGCGTTTGTCTCGTTGATCATGGCGGGGTGGTCCTTCCTGGCAGCTTGGCGGCAGCATCGCGACAACCCGCCACCAGGGGAGTTTTTTGAAGTCAACGGCAAAAGGCTACATATCGAGTGCAGCGGCGAAGGTTCTCCAGCAGTAGTCTTGGAAGCTGCTGCGAGCGCTCCTTGGTCGGAGTGGCGACTAATTCAGCCGCAGCTCTCTCAGGTTACTCGGGTCTGTTCGTATGACAGACCTGGTCATGGCTGGAGTCCACCGGGCAACGGCACTCGGGATGCTGAGGCTATCGTCCGAGATCTACATGGTCTACTCGACGCCGCTGGCGTCGGAAGGCCATTCGTGCTGGCCGGGCATTCTGCTGGCGGCCTTTATGTGCGTGAGTATGCCCTGGAATATTCCACAGAAATAGCAGGAGTGGTGCTCATTGAAGCCAGCTCGCCACATCAGATTGACGAACTGCCTGGCTTTCGAGATTCATACGAAGAAGATAAGCGCGATGCACGCGATGATTTATGGAAGGACAGAGTTCGGGTGTGGACTGGATGGGAACGTCTGATGGGCCACTGCTCTGTGTCGCCTTCCGCGACAATTCAAGGGACATGGGTCGCGCAGTATGCGGCAATGGCGTGTCGGCCAGGTTACGTCGACACAGATGAGATTGAACTGCCTTATTTCGAAATGTCCTCACAAGAGTCATCTCGCCTTCAGAGCTTGGGCAAGGTCCCGCTCCTGGTGATTTCTCGTGACGTGAGCTTTCACGCTTCCGAACAGTCACCGCGAGGACGTGATCAGCTGCCGGTCTGGGATCGTGAGCAGGAGCAGGAGAAGGCTCTCTCAGAGAGAAGCTGGCGTGTCGTGGCAGAGCATTCCGGCCACATGGTTAATAATGATCGTCCCGATGTCATCGTGCGGGAAGTGACCCGGCTCGTCACGTACTTACGTGGGGGTGAGGTGCCACCGTTTGGTTCCACAACACAAGCTCGGTAACGATTCAGCACACGTAACGACAAGCGCGCTTGATACCGGTTGAGAGACGCCAGAGCCCCCTGACGCCTTACCGTACGATTTTTGACGTTTGGTGTGGTGACCGCTTAGAGGGAAAAAGTCTCTTCCCTGCTCTAGCCGCCGATGAAACCCGGCGTCTTCCGCCACCCATCACAGCGGGGACACCCCGCAACGCCCCGGCCATTGTCCTTCGGACCCTTACGGGTCGGCTGCGCCGCCCCAAAACCCGCTGCGACGACTGGCAAATCATGCCCTGCCACAAGCGAAAGTACCCCCTCTGCTGGCCTTCATCAAGCATCTCCTGCAGCTCCAGGCCTCCCTTCGGTCCGGGCTTCGCTTCGTCGGCCCCTCGGGGCGGCTACGCCGTGCTTGACAGAGGCCAGCAGATGGAAAAGCCGCTTTTTATGGCAGGGCATGATGGGGGACCAAGCTCCAGAAAAGGAAATTCCCGTACGCGCGAATGGTGGAGGAGTGCGGGCCGGTTTAGAGAACCACTTCAAACCCTTTGCGGCGAATGACGTTCAGCAAGGTCAGCGCCGGACCTTTCGGTTGTTTGATTCCGCGCTCCAACTGCGAGACATAGCCCACGGTGAGATTCAGATAGCGGGCAAATGCCGCTTGGCTCAGGTGCGCTTGCTCGCGCAGTGTGCGGATTTCTTCGCCGCTGATCGGCTCAGCCGTGCTCAGAGCTTCTGGTCCCAAGTGGCGAATCGTGATCTTGTGGTAGGTAGCGTCGTCCATGACGCCGATGCGGTGCATACCCTCGGCGGTTTCAAGGAGCGCCTCGCTCAATCGGCTAAGTTTTTTCGTAGTCATTGGAAACCTCCTGTAACTCATCTTCTGCAATGCCGAGTGCGATTCGCTCGGCGTTTGCGCTAAGCCAAGTTGTAGCGATCTCTCGCAGGGTTGCCAGCTCAGACGGGTTGATGTTTTCCCGTTCGTTCTTGGCAAAGCCATAGAGGAAGACGGCCCGGTCTTTCGTTTGATAGGCAACGATCATGCGATATCCGCCAGATCTTCCCTGCCCTTTCCGAGCGACACGCTGCTTGATAAGGCCGCCGCCCAGATCGGCGTCGATCAGGCCGCGTTCGGCTCGTGTGACGGCCTCTCGCAAGCTGGCGTCCGTGATCTGTTCGTGCCGACTAAATCGCGCAAGCCATTTTGTTTTGAAGACCTGCATTCATTATCTATCACTATGAACTATAGCACATAAAACTATACCCTTTTGCGCTGGTGACGGGAGAGGGGTAAAGAGCCGGTATTCAGCTAGATACCTGCGAGTGTTTGGACGTGCAAAAAGCTACACATTCACGCGTCCGCATGTTTAGATTTATGCAAGGGCATCCCGGATGATTGTGACGGTCACGAGCTATAAAGGCGGAGTAGGGAAGACGACGACTGCCGTTCATTTGGCCGCTTACCTCCAGCGCCTTGCACCAACGCTCCTTGTGGATGGGGACGGGATTCGCAGCGCAACCAAGTGGGGCCAACGAGGAAATGGACAGGGTTTGCCGTTCAAAGTCACCAGTGCCGCGCAGATGGCAAAGCACATCCGCGACTATCAGCACATTGTGATCGACACGGAGGGTAATCCGTCCGACGAGGATTTCCGAGAGTTGGCCGAAGGATGCGACCTCATGGTTATTCCCGCCGAGCCGGAGACGGTTGCCACCGATGGCCTGATTCACACGCTGGAGAAGCTGCAAGCTCTCAAGAACGACCGCTACAAGGTTTTGCTCACTAAAGTCCCACCCCATCCGCGCACCGAAGGCAAGCAGCTCCGCGAGATGTTGGCCGGTGAGGGCTTCCCGATCTTCGCGGCAGAGATTCCCCGGTTAGCAGCTTTTGAAAAAGCGGCGGCAGGTGGAGTACCGGTTTATGCGATCAAGGACGACCGCGCCGCGCGAGCCTGGAGTGCATACGAATCTGTAGGCAAGGAGATTATCCATGAGTAAATTCGGAGCTATCAGGAACGTTCGCCAGGACTTGCCTCGGCTGCCAGAGTCAGCCGGTGTCGAGCAGGCCGTTTTGCTGGAGCTAACGCCCATCAGTACAAAGGGGCGTCCGGCAGGGAAGCGCAGCAATCCCGAGTTTGAGCCGACGACGATCTTTCTTAGGAAGGCCACCAAAAAGACGGCCAACCGCACACTTGAAGACTCAGGTATTCGGCAGGACTTGTCAGAGTTGATAGAGGAACTTTTACAAGGGTGGATTTCTGAACGTGCATAAATCCAAACATCCACACGCTTACACCGCCGAAAGAGTACGTCAATGAAGCACGACGACGACTTCACCCGAGTAGGCGATCTTCTCCCCATGCTCATTCCGGCAGCGAGGGACATGAAGCCGCGCCGAAAGCCGAAAGCTATCACCAAAGCAGAAATTGATCTGCTCAACGCTACAGCCGCGCATCATGCACAAGAATACGGCAGCGAGGAGCTGGTTTATATGCCCAGCCAGCTCGTGCAGTGTACTTTTCCCCATGACGATCCGGGCACGATCCCGGCGTGGTCCCGTTCTACACCGTGGCTTACGGTCACGTTCCAGCCGGGGTATCGGATCGACCCCAAGACCAGGCAGCCGGAGTGTATCGGTTATCCGTATGGCACAGTCCCGCGCCTGCTGATGTTCTACGTGATGACGGAAGCCGAGCGCATGAAGAACCGGCAAGAGCTAACGGACGAACAGAGACGCACGATCTATCTCGGAAGCAGTCTCAACAAATTCATGCTCAATATCGGTCTGAACCCTGACAACGGGGCAGGGAAGCGCAGCGACAAGAGACGCCTCAAGAACCAGGTCGAGCGGTTTATGCGGGTGCGGATCAATTTCGACCAGCCCCACTCATCCGGCGATGGATACGCTTTTGCCGATACGCTGATTTCCGAGCGCGGCCAGTTCTGGTGGACCGCCAAGCACGATGACCAGGAGGGCCTATTCCAGAGCTACATTGTGTTGTCGGAGGGGTTCTACCGGCAGGTGATGCAGACCTGCGTTCCGCTCGATATGCTGGCACTCCGGGCACTGAAAAACTCCTGTCTTCACCTGGACTTGTACGCTTGGTGCCTTTATCGCGCCTACACGCTCACGCGTGGACGTGGAGGCAAGCCGGTCACAATCGGGTGGCAGTCCTTCATGATGCAGCTCGGCAGCTCCTATCAGCACGTCCGACAGTTCCGCAATCGGGTGAAGAAGGAGCTTGCGGTAGTCGCCCCGTTCCTAAAGCACATAAAGGTCGAGGCGACCCAACGGGGAATGACGGTGTACCCCTCCAAGTTCGCGGTTATCCCAAACCGCAGCGCCTAAACGGGCCATTCATCATCAACATAACCCCTGTGGAAAGAGCATGTTTTCCGGGATGATTTGGTGACGCTTGCCGGGATGATTTGGTGACGCTTTGCTGCAAAAGGTGGGGATGATTTGGTGACGCCTTTTCTTGTAGTTAAAACTCATATAAAAACAGCATGTAGTCACTCGGTCAGCAAGCGAGAAAAACATCCAAAAGCGCGTTCATCCAGAACAGCCTAGCGAACTCGTGTTCGCAGCCTCTTGGAGGGGCTGCGCCCCTCCAAATCTCCCGGCAGAAACAAAAACAAAACCTTCCTTGTGAGGGTGGGGGTTGGTCTGGCGGTTGCGGCTAACGATTGGCACCCTCGACAATCGAGCAAAAAGCCACCGCCAAGGCCACGACACAGACCTAAGCAGGGAAACCATCGTCCGAACGGTCACAAAGGCCGTCCTGACGCTCAAACCAGGATCTGGCCCGTCCTTGAGTGAACGGCTGCCGTACGTGGCAATCGGGTCGACAGCCGTGTCCGTAAAGAGGCATTCAGTAGCGATCCCAGAATGGCGGCGGTTCAACGCCAAGTGCGCGGAGATAAACGTATCCCTCTCCGCGATGATGAATCTCGTTGTCGATGGCATACTGGATGCCCGCCAGCCCCGGCATCTCCCACTGCCCGAACGCCTTTTGCATCTCGCTGAAGGAGTGCGGCGGAATCTGTGGAAACTTCTCGTTCAACTGCTCCGTTTGAGCGTCCCACTGATGGAGAAGCTCGCTCTTTGTCGCAGGCTTTCCGCTCTCGAACTTTGCCCATTTTCCGGTCGACAGGCCCTCCACCATCGGGACCGTCATGCCCAGCATCTCGCAGGCCATCTCACCAAAAGACCGCATACCGCCGATGGAAAACTGAAAGAGCTTCTCTTCGGGGAACGCTTCAATGGTCTTGCGCGTGAGCCGTCTATGGCCTTGCCAGTTTTGCAGCAGAGCGTCTGCCGTCAGCAAATTTATCGATGCCGTTTCGGTTGTCATTTTCATCCTCCGTGGCCCGTTCGGGCATAGTCTCAGAGTACGAAGCATTCCCGACAGGTTCTGTCGTAGATTTGGGAAAGAATCGTAATCGTATGTACGACCCGATCATGCGCGTCTTCACCGTTCTCGAAATCCTGCAAGCACGCGACCGTGTCACCGGCGCGGAACTCGCTGAGCGGTTAGAAGTAGACCTGCGCACCGTACAGCGTTACATCGTTCGTCTGAAGGATCTGCGCATTCCCATCGACTCCTCGCCGGGAGTGGGAGGCGCCTACCGCTTGCGGCCCAGCTTTCGAATGCCGCCCCTGCTGCTGACGAATGAGGAGGCGTTCGCGCTTTCCCTGGGACTGCGGGCGCTGCACCAGATTGGCTTGGCGGCGTTTGCGCCCGCCACGGAGGCAGTGCTGGCCAAATTAGGGCGGGTTCTTCCCGAGGCGCTGCGCGAAAGCATCCGCACCATAGAGGATGTGGTGGCGATTGAGCCAGGCCCCTGGGTGGTTCCTACCTCTGTGGAATGTCTGATCGGAGCCGCCTCCGCCATCCGCACCAGCCGACGAATCCGCTTCGTGTACCAATCCCATAACGAGACGACCACCGACCGGGAGATCGAGCCCTATGCCGTGATGCACACCGACGGTCGCTGGTACCTGATCGGCCACTGCCTGTCGCGACAGGCTCTGCGCACGTTTCGGCTCGACCGCGTAACGCATCTTGAGCTTGACACTGCTACTTTCCGGCGGCCGACCGGTTTCGATGCGCGACGTTATCTGGCAGAGCATATGCCCTTTATCCAATCGGACTACCAGATCGATGTGTGGATCGACATGTCGATCGAGGAGGCCAGCAGCAGCTTTGCACTGTGGAGGATCGCTACGGAGCCGCACGAAGGCGGTACGCGCTTGCGCTGCGGGCGGGACCGTCTGGAGATGTTTGCAGCGATGCTGCTCAGCACGGGACGCCGGATCGTGGTGCATAGCCCCGACGAGCTGCGCGAGACGTTTCGGCAGATCGCCAGTCAGGCGAAACAGGCTGCCGATAGCCCTCGCCCCTGACGCGTTTAGCCTCGCCCCTTCCCGCCTTCGTTTCAGCGGCCTTAATGCCAGAACGCCGCTTCGCGTCGGGAGTAGTCCTGCACATCACCCCCAAATTGGAACTGTAGGTAAACGCCAAAACGTTCTAGTGTTTACAAAAGTAAACGCGCTTGCAATGAGCAACTTAGCGAAATCACGTTTACATCTGTTTACGCGCGGTTCCCGATGGAACCGATTTCTCTACTCCGGCGTAAACGCATTGATGGGAAGCTACTTAGCCCAGAACGGCGATCCAGCCGACTTGACGGCCTCTGACGGCGCGGTCTAGGGTTTCAGCAGGGAAATTTACCAACTTGAGCACTCCCGGTACGAACATTCCGGCAACCCGAAACGCCTCCGCAGGCGTTGAGGAGAAGCCCGGCTTTCGCACCAAAACCGTCGCCACGCGGATCACGCCCGAGGAGCTACGGGAGGTCGAGACAGCCGCCGAGCGCGAGGGAAAATCCCTGGCCGAGTGGCTGCGCGATCTGGCACTGAAGGCGGCGCGGGGGCGTCCGGCGGACCCGATGGAGCTGCTGCTGGCGGAGCAGTCGGCGACCCGCTACATGCTCCTGAATCTCTTCCATGCGACCGCCCAGGCAGGGGAGGAGGGGCGCAGCCTGAGCCCCGAATCGGTGCTCAAAATCCGCGAGACGGCGGACGCGCGCAAGCGCGAACAGGCGCACAAACTGCTTCAGGATTTCCTGGCCGAGCCGAGCCGAGGCGGGAGCCGAAAGGGAGCCGAGCGATGAGCCGGAAGGGGAAGAGTGCGGTCGGGTGCCTAGTCGTGGTGCTGTTCTTTGGGCTGGGATTCGGTCCGCTTCTGAGCCCACTGCTGTACACTCTGACGCCGCTCCAGCGGTACTACCTCCCTACCTATATCGCCAGCTCCTGGCATGAAAATGAGCCCGAGGCGCATACGGAGATCCGCTGGATATTGAAGCTCGCTCCCCGGAAATCCGATTCCAAAGGCAAGCGCGAACGCGGCTCCAAAGCCGAATCCAAGCTGGAGCTGGCCTTCGCCACAGAGCGGGATGTATTCGCGAAGAGTGCGACCGCCATGGTGTGGGCGGGCAATGCGCTGCCGTTTTCCTTGAGTGCGGATGCGGCACGGGAAGGGTGGACGGGGCTGGAGTGGAGCTACCCGAAGCAGGTCGAATCCGCCAAGCTCGCCAGTATGCTGCGAAGCGATTACTTTGACGGAAGGGCATGGGAGAGCTTCTTTGTGAGGCCCGCGCTGTCGCTCGTCAGTTTGTTTTTGCTCTTCCTGATCGCTCGCGCCGGGGTCCAGGGGTGGCGGGAGCGGCGTCTTTGGGGGCGGCCTTTGCGCAGACGTGAACTCTTATGGCGCTGGATGTTCGAGCCGCCAGCGCGGCAGATTCCTACCCCGGAAAGGTGGCTGGAGCTGGAGAGACCTATGCCGCTCACGCTGGCAGCGCCGCTCGAATCTTCTCCAGCTCCCCTGCCGATTCCGGCATCGCCGGTGGCGATTCCTTCCGCGTCCGAGTCGCCGACGAGACCGCCGAAGGTCGTCCAGAGCGTTCCGGTGGCCCCTCCGGTTGTCCCGGAGAAGGCGAAACCGGCGTACACCTGGGATGCCAGTAAGGAGATCGAGTGAGGTAAACTGGTACTACCGAGGTATACCTAATGCCTACCATCGAGAAGCTGAGCATCGCCCTTCCAACCGAGATGGCTACCGTTGTCCGGCAGGCCGTGGATGCTGGCGAATACTCCTCCCAAAGCGAAGTTGTTCGTGACGCCCTGCGCGACTGGACCCACAAACGTAACTTGCGGGCGCAGGGTCTTGGAGAGCTGCGCAGAGCATGGCTGGAGGCTGTGGCGGACGACTCTGAGGGAGAAGACCCAGGACCGATCCTTGATGCCCTGGAGAAAAAATACGAGGCGTTGGCTGAGGCATCCGGGCGATAATGCGCTTGAGATTTTCCCCTTTTGTGAAGCACGACCTCGCGGAGATTGCGGAGTACATCTCCCAGGACAGCCCCCGCCACGCCGCCAATTGGATTCGGGTGCTGCGGTCGCGCTTCGGAGAGATTGCCAAGCAACCGCTGCTCTATCGGCTCCGACCGGAGCTTGGCGTCGATGCCCGGCTTGCTCCAGTAGGCCAGTACGTCATCCTCTTTCGGATTCGCAAGGATACCGTCAGGATCGAGCGCGTCGTCCACGGAAGCCGTGATCTGCTCCCCATCCTTGAAGAGATCGAACAATAAGCCAACAACGGCCATATGCTCACGATGTCCTCCAAACCGCTTTCGGCAGGCCAGGCGCGGACGTATCACGCGCGGGAGTTCGCGTCGGAGCAGGCAAACTACTGGAGCCGCGACCAGCAGGGTTTCAGCGAGTGGCAGGGCAGGCTTGCCGAGCAGTGGGGTTTAGAGGGCTCTGTCGGCAATGACCACTTCGCGCGACTGAGCGAAGGCCAGCACCCGTTCACGGAAGAGCAGCTGGTGCGGCATCAGGTTTCCCGGACCTACGAAGGCAAGCAGGGTAGGGAAGTAACCAGCGTGGAGCACCGCGCCGGATGGGATGCCACGTTCTCCGCGCCGAAGTCGGTTTCGCTGACCGCGCTTGTGGGCGGGGATGAGCGGGTGCGGGAGGCGCACCGGGAGAGCGTTTGTGTGGCTTTGGGCGAGATTGAGCACTACACCCAGGCGCGGATCGGCAACGTCCATGCCCCGGAGACGACAGGGAAGTTCGCCGCCGCCACCTTCGAGCACGACACGGCGCGGCCCGTCGCTGGCTACGCCGCGCCGCAGCTCCACACCCATGCCGTGATCTTCAACGTGACCGAGCGCGAGAACGGGCAGACCCGCTCCGTGCAGTCGCACGAGCTGTACGCTTCGCAGCACTACGGCACGGCGATCTATCGGGCGGAGCTGGCAACTCGCTTGCAGAAGCTCGGCTACGAGCTGGAGCGCGGCAAGGACGGCCAGCCGGAGATCAAGGGCTACACGCGGGAGTATCTGGAGGCGTCGAGTCCCCGCCGTCAGCAGGTGCAGGATTATAAGCGCGAGCAGGGAATCGACGGTGCGGCGGCAGGGCAGATCGCCGCCCATCGCACTCGCGACAAGAAGGAGCTGCTATCGCCGCAAGAGGTGCAGCGGCAGCATCGGGAGCTGGCCGGACAGCACGGCCACCAGGCCGACCGGGTTGTGGCCGAGGCGTGGGAACGAGCGCAACGATTCACCAGGGAACAGGCTCAGACCCGGACGCCCGAGCAGAAGGCGCAACAGGCCGTGACCTATGCCCGCGATCATCTGTTCGAGAAAGACGCGGTGCAGGACCGGAGAGCGATTTACGAAACGGCGCTCAATCGCGGCATGGGCGAGATCACTTACAGCCAGGTACGGCAGGAGTTCGAGCGCCGGATGCAGGCTGGCGAGTTTCGCGAGGCACAGGCATCCGTGCGCGGCCCGCAGATTACGACCGCAGAGATGGTGCGGATGGAGCGGGAGATCGTCGGGCAGATGCAGCAGGGCAACCGGCGCGGCTTTGACGACCCGATGTTGTTGCAAGGCCGGGAGCGTTTCGACACGCTGGAGCGGCACCCGGAGCTGAACCGTTCGCAGCAGGAGGCCGCGCGGGAGGTCTTTGCTTCGCGGGAGAAGATCGTCGGCATCGACGGCGTAGCCGGAGCCGGAAAGACGACGACATTGGCCGTCATCCGTGAGGGAGCCGAGGCCGAAGGATACAAGGTGGAGGGTTTCGCGCCGACGAGTCGCGCAGCGCAGAAGCTCGGTGAGACCGGCATTGAGACTTCAACCTTGCAGATGCACCTGGCGCGAGGGCAGGGGCCGGATACCGGAGAGAAGCGGCTTTATGTGCTCGATGAATCCTCACTCGCGTCCACCAGGCAGATGCACGAGTTTGTGACGCGCCTGCATCCGAATGACCGCGTGTTGCTGGTAGGCGACCGGCGGCAGCATGAGTCGGTCGAGGCCGGAAAGCCCTTCGCGCAGTTGCAGGAAGCCGGGATGAAGACCATCTCGCTTGACCAGATCGTGCGCCAGAAGGAGCCGGAGCTGCGGCAGGTGGTCGAGCAGCTCGCGCGCGGCGAGGTTGGAGCTGCGGTGAAAAACCTCGACAGCCAGGGCCGGGTGCATGAGTTCCGAGGCCGCGAGGAGCGGATCGACGCCATCGCGAAGGAATACGCGAAGTCGCCGGAGAACACGTTGGTCGTCTCGCCCGATAACCGCTCCCGCGCGGAGATCAATCAGCGCATCCATGCCGAGCTGCAACGGCATGGAGTTGTGGGCAGGGAAGAGCATCGCGTCGAAACGCTGGTTCCGCGTCAGGACCTCACCGGAGCGGCCCGCACCTGGGCTGAGCGATACGAGGTGGGCGAGGTGCTCCGCTACAGCCGGGCGTCGAAAGAGACCGGTATCGGCAAAGGCGAGTATGCCCGCGTGGTGGGCATTGACGCTTCGCACAACCGGATCACGGTGACGCTGAAGGATGGCACGGAGCGGACGTACGACCCGCACCGCCAGCAGGGAGTCTCGGTCTACCGCGAGGAGCCGCGTAGCTTCTCCGTAGGCGACCGCATCCAGTTCACCGCGCCAGCAAACGACTTGAAAGTTGCGAACCGCGAGCTGGGCACCGTTGGGAGCATCACCGAAGGACGCATGTCGCTGCGCATGGACGATGGCCGTTCCGTGCGGCTCGATCCGGCCAGGCATCCGCATCTCGATCACGGCTATGCCGTGACCAGCCACTCCAGCCAGGGGCAGACCGCAGAGCGGGTGTTGGTGCATGTGGACACGGAGCTGGGCGCGAAGGACCTGCTCAACAACCGCATGGCGTACGTTGCTGTCTCGCGCGGAGCGCACGATGCGCAGATCTTCACCGATGACCGCGAGAAGCTGCCCGCCGCGCTCGGGCACGAGGTCTCGCGCGAGAGCGCCCACGCGCCGCAGCACACGCAAGAACAGTCCATCCAGCCGCCGCAGCAGGAGATCGCGCCGAAGCACGAACATAGCTACGGATTGGGACTCGGCCTCTGATTGCGGGATTCGAGTCGCAGTCATCACAATGCACCAAACCATCATGGCCTTCAAAACGTTCTCCGAAGGCTGAAGACTACAGAAGCTGATGATGTAAGGCTGCGCTTGTCCTGATAGGAAAGCGGCAAGGTATTGCGCGGCCCGGCGTAAATGTT
>JAABUZ0100002248.1_pt1 | contig 32668 bp, 30 predicted proteins | sample 5562091 | NCBI WGS metagenome assembly JAABUZ01 (sample SAMN12813069, study PRJNA571459) | rock metagenome | isolation source: Antarctica rocks | place: Antarctica: Victoria Land, Linnaeus Terrace sud | collected 2015-12-21
TGGCGGGGGCTGGCGCTGATTGCCGATGAGGTCTTTCTGGACTACCCGCTGCGGGATAGGGAGACGATTGGGAGCTTTGCAGAGGGGCCACATCCGTCGTTGACGTTTGTGCTGAGCGGGATGAGCAAGATTGCGGGGCTGCCGCAGATGAAGTCGGCTTGGGTGGCGGTGTGCGGGCCTTCTGCGGAAAAGGGCGAGGCGCTCGGGCGGCTGGAGGTGGTGGCGGATACGTTTCTGTCGATGAGTGCGCCGGTGCAGTTGGCGCTGCCGAGCTGGCTGGCCGGGAGAGAGGGGGTGCGGGGGCAGATCGCGGCGCGGGTGCGGGCGAATGTGCGGATGATTGCGGAGTGTGGGGTGGAGATGCTGACGATGGACGCGGGGTGGAGTGCGGTGCTGCGGCTGCCGCAGCGGCTGGGGGAGGCGGGGATTGAGCTGCTGGAGAGAGGCGTGGTGGTGCATCCGGGGGAGTTTTACGGGATTGCGGAGCGGGGTCGGGTGGTGGTGAGTTTGATTGGGCCGGAGGAGGAGTTTCGGGCGGGGATGCGGGTAGTGCGGGGGTGGTGTGAGGGGTAGCCAAGACTTTTTGAGGTATTGCGACGCGGTGGTTGCCAGCAAGGACTCCACCCTTTTGCGATGAGGCTGCGAGCGGGTGGGCACTCGGTGTGGTGGGGCCTCCGATCTGGCGCAGTCGTGGCGCGGCGGAATCGGGGTTCTTCCCCTTTCGACGAGAAGATGAGGGTGCTTCGACTTCGCTGCGCTCAGAATGAAAGCGGGGGCGGGGTGGACAGTATGGGTGAGGTTTCGGGGGAGACGGCCCGCTAGAGATTCTGGAGGAAGGGATTGGACTGGCGTTCTTCGCCGATGGTGGTGGCGGGGCCGTGGCCGGGGAGGACGCGGGTGTCGTCGGGCAAAGGAAGGAGGCGGTCGTGGATGGAGCGGAGGAGCTGGCGGGTGTTGCCGCCGGGGAGATCGGTGCGGCCGACGGAGTTGGCGAAGAGGGTGTCGCCGGCGAGGAGGAGGTTCTGCTCGGGGAGGTGGAGGCAGAGACTGCCCTCCGTGTGGCCAGGCGTGTAAAGGACGGTGCCGGTAAGGCCCGCGATGCTTACGGTGCTGTTGTCGGCTGGGCTGAGGTCGGGGCTGGGGACGTCGGGGGTGGCGATGCCGAGCCAGCCAGCCTGAATGTCCATCATCTTGACCAGGGGGAGGTCGAGCTGGTTGTAAAGGAGGGGCGCGCCGGTGAGGGCCCTGAGGCGCCCGGCTCCGGCGATGTGATCGATGTGGGCGTGGGTGACCACGATCTGCTTGACGGTGAGGTGGTGCTTGTCGAGGAGATGGACGATGCGGCTGATGTCGTCGCCGGGATCGACGACGATGGCTTCGCGGGAGGTCTCGTCGCCGAGGATGGAACAGTTGCACTGGAGCGGGCCGACGGGGAGGACTTCGTGGATCATGGGGGCCTTTGGCTGTGTCAGATGGTAGTTCTCAGCTGCTAGCTTTCAACCGATGGCTTTCCGGCGTTGGGATTTGTGTGGCTCCCAAGAAGAATGCGCGAGCCTGTTGGCTCGCGCAAGGTGTGGAGAGTTGAGCTATTTCTTAGGCTGGGTCTGGGTTTGCTTGACGGCATTGGAGGCTCCGGAGAGGACCGAGTGGTCGCCACTGTTCCGTGAGAGGAGGACCGTGAGGCCGATGGAGGTGAGCATGAAGATGACGGCAGACCAGGTGGTGAGCTTGGTGAGAAGGTTGGCTGCGCCGCGCGGACCAAAGGCGGTCTGCGATCCCTGGCCGCCGAAGGCGCCGGCGAGATCGGCGGACTTGCCCTGCTGGATGAGGACGACGCCGATGAGGAAGAGGCAGATGATGATGTGGAGGACTACGGCGAGGTAGATCATGCTTTAGGTTTCGAGACCTCTGGGGATGGCGTTGTGGGGGCGGCGTTGCGGGAGGAACGGTTTGGATTTGTGGGGAGAAAGGAACTTGAACCCCTGTGCTTTGCGGCGCCAGCACCACAAGCTAATTTACCATGTCGCCCGGTGTATGTGCCGTAGCCTTGAGGGTCTTGCCTATCAAGCCCGCGCCGTATTGGATCGTGAGGACATGCTTCAGGGTGTGGACGAATGCGTTCCCAGATTCTGAGATAGGCGTGCGTCTTGCTGCCCGCCTGCGCCTCGCCCAGCGCTTTGGCGATGTTGCTGATAGTTTGGGTGGCATAGACCGTCGCCACCATCGAGGACCGGGCGACCTGGGCAAACTCGTTATCCATTGTTTTGAAAGAATTGCGCTTCGTCCACAAAGAGGAACGAAAATCTCTGCTGGTCCGGCGTGTGAGTCTGCCATAGCCATACCATCTGGAAGATCAGCTTGAGCAGGGTCTGAATGAACCTGCCCGTCTCGCCCATTTCCAGTACCGGAAATCCAGAATGATGATCTTGTGCTGGAAGACCGCGTGTTCTGGCGTCCAGGTATATTTGCCGCTCGAAAAGGGCTTCTGATAGGGCTGAAAGAGAAACTTGCCGATCATGCTGGTGAAGGTTTCGAGGATGTTGGAGCGGGTTCTGTCATGGATCCCCGGCCATTGATATCCGCATACCCTCTCCTACCAAAGAGGAGCGTCGCGTGAGCAACACACCGACGTGATCGAGATTGCTGTGCGCTGAGCCAGCCTGGCCGTCTTGTTCTCTCTGCCGTTCGGTAAGCATCAGATATTCGGGAGAAGATCGAAGTACTCATCGTCTTCGTTCTTTCCTCCCTCCCCTAGTCCGATACTTTTCTCCGACTCAATGAACTCGATGCGCTCAATCCACTTGACCATCTTGTAGCCAAGCTGATTTTCAACTCGCAGGCGGAGGGGAGCTCCGTAGACAGCAGTGAGAGGCTCTCCGTTCATCTCAGAGGCCAGAAGGCACTGCGCCTTGAGGACATTGTCGAGGCTTTGAGTGTCATAGTATGCGCCACCATAGAGCGAGTCGCCGAACGAATAAAAGGCCACAACCTTGGCATTCGGCTTCGGCCGGACGTGTTCAACAAGGGATTTCATGGGGAGTCCGCCCCACTTTGCTATCCCGGTCCAGCCCTGAATGCAGTGATGCATCGTAATCTCCTCGGCCTTCGCCAGCGCCTCGATGTCCCTCAGAGAGAGTTCGACCGGATTGTCTACCAGACCATCCACTTGCAGCTTGTATTCCCGAAAGTTTGCGGCAGCGAGTGCCTTCCAGTCTTCACGAACTGGCATCTTGCCATTCGGCCAGAAGCGCGGGGAGATGTCGGCCTCCGTGTAGTGCTGGCTTGGTGCTAAGCGATTGAGCGTCGTCAGTAGTAATGGGTAGGTAAGGAACTTCTGCGCATGCTGCAGGGTTCGAGGGTAGATCCAGGAGATGTAATGTGCCACAACCCACGAGAGAACGACGACTCCGATGCCGACGAAGCCGAGAATCATTCCCATGTGATTGCTATCGTCCGTCCCCAGCACGATGTGATTCATGTTGCGAATGAAGCCGGTCATCACGACCAGCGCCACATGCACAATGATGAATCCGAAGAAGCTGAGCATGGTCAGGAAGTGAATGGACCGGGCAGTCTGCCTTCCGCCGAAGAGCTTTGCATACCAGGGGAAGCGATTGACGGCCGCCGGGGACATTGCGATACCAGTCAGGATGGCAAGCGGGCCAAACACAAAGACTACTGAGAAGTAAGCGACCTGCTGCAGCGCGTTATAGCCATAGTAGCCGTTGAATTCAGGGGGGAGGTGGAACGTTGCATAGTGAACCCATGTGCTCCAGGCCTGCAGCATTACCAATGTCGATTGTGGTACCAGCCGCCGCCACTGCTCTGTATCGAACAGCATGATGACGAAGAAGACGCCTGTGATGACGAAGCCGTAGACATTGAGAAAATGCCAGGATCGCGCGATGCCGACCGTGTGGCGATAACCCGGCGTTGCCACCATGGCAGAGACGTACCGAGCATCGTCCTTGGCGGTCCAGATGCGGTCGGTCGGCACCTTGATTGGGGTCAGGCGTATCCACTCACTGCCGGGTGTGCAGTGATTGTTGAAATACAGGCGGGGGTGATCGGCGAGGATGGAGAGACCGCTGCGTATCAGCATCATGAGAAAGAGGAAGTTGAAGAAATGACAGTAGCGCACCCAGAGCGGAAAACCGTGAGGTCCGGCGAAGTTGTTCGGATAAACCTGTGGAACCGGTGGGATGTAGGGAAGCCCAGAGAGCAGATACTCAATCCACGCTGCAGCGAGCGGAAGCAGGATCAGCACCGCTGCAATGAGCAGGAACGAAGGCCGAATCCAGAGATGATGCCGGCGGTCAGGTGGATGGTGGACGGCCGCGTGAGCAGCATCAAAAGCAATCATCTCTGACTCCTGTACCTATCGCGTACGTTCTTTCGAGGAAGGATTACGAGCCGTATCCTTCGTGCCGGTGCGTGTCCAGTTTGGCGGCACTTGGCCACGAGATGGTTAGCAGAAATGCGGCGGCGTCACGGGCCTCCACATCATGCTTGAGCCCTGCCAAGATGGTAAGGACCTGCCCGGCAGGAACATCGTGGGCCTGACCCTGAACATGAACGCAGAGAGCCCCTTGCAAGCAGTGGATCGAGATGGTTCCATCCGCGTGATGCTCTTTCAACCTCGCGCCGGGTTCGAGCGAGATCAGAACCAGGCGTAGGTCATCGGTTTTGAAGAGGAGCTTGGAGAACAATCCAGACTGCCAAGGCTTGTGCTGTCTGGATTGGGAAAGCTCACTTTCGAGATCAAGCGATGAAGCACCGGGAACCGGGGAGACGTTGGAAGCATGTTCCGACATGGGAAGACTCCGTTGTGATCATTTATGGACGTGCATGGACAGCAGGTTGGCCGCGCTTGTAGGCAATGGCAAGCTGAAAGTTCTTGGCAATTTGCTCGGATTTGCGGGTGACGAGAGCGGCATGGTGGGGACTGAGGAGTTCGGTCGCAGTCTCGGCGAACAGAGCCAGCCAACGCTCGAAGTGTTCCCTCTCAAGTGAAAGTTTTAGGTGAGTCGCCAAGGGGTCGCCTCGATAGGCACCCGTCGTGAGGAGCACAGTGGCCCAGAACTTCTTGAGCAGGATGAGATGACGTGGCCAGTCCATAACAGTGCCATCGAAGATGGGTCCAATCGTCGCGTCTTCACGGACTCTGATATAGAAGGCGTCGACGAGCGCGCCGATCTCAAATTCACTGATTGCAACCATGAAATACCCTCAATGCGGCTTAGCTTCGCGTGACTCGGAAAACAAGCGCGCAGCCATTGCTTGGTCGGCTACTTGCGGCATGGTTTAGCCGCCCTCCAGGTCGGGGATTTCGTGGGTGGCGAAGGACGGGTCAGGGCCGAAGACTTCGCTATGGCGACGCTGGGCGGGAACGTTGAGCTGCTCGAGGGTAGCCTCCATGGCACTCATGAATCCCGGAGGGCCGCAGAAATAGAAATCTGCACCACGCTCCTTCAGATGGCTTGTGAGCGTCTCGGCAGTGATGCGGCCAACGAGATCGTGGTGCTGTCCCGGTTGGTCGTCTGGCCCGATCTCCTCATAGAGGACGACTACCTTGATGCCTGGACGCTTGTTGGCAAGTGCGCGCACATGTTCGTTGAAAGCGTGGCGTTCGCGTCCGCGGGTTGCGTGCACGAAGAGCACTTCGCGCAAGCCGCCCTGAGGGCTGGCGAGGTGCTCAAGCATGCAGAGCATGGCGGTGGCGCCGGCACCTCCACTGAGCAGAACCACGGGCGAGTCGCCGTCACGAAGAATAAAGTCGCCGCCGGGCATGTGGACTGAAAGCAGGTCGCCCTGGTTCACACTGTCGTTCAAGAAATTTGAGACCAGACCCTGGGGCACATCCATCTTGTCGGCCGGAGCCGACTCCCTCTGAATACTGATGCGGTAGTAGCGGCCGTTCGAGGCTGAGGAGAGGCTGTATTGACGGATCTGATCGAAAGGATATCCCTCTGGGTGGACCTTGATAGACAGATACTGGCCGGGGAGGAAGGGGGGAAGTGGCTGCCCGTCTTCGGGGACAAGGTAGAACGAGGTCATGACCTCGCTCTCGCGAAGCTTGCGGTCCACGCGAAAAGGCTTGAACCCTCGCCAGCCGCCGGTCTGCGAGGCACTGGCATTCGCGAGGGCTTGTTCTTGCCCGATCATGATGTCAGCCAGCTGACCATAGGCAGCACCCCAGGCATCGAGAATCTCAGGCGTCGCAGCCTCTCCCAAAACCTGCTGCACTGCGCCAAGGAGGTATTTGCCGACGATTGGGTAATGCTCGGGCTTGACGTCGAGGCTGACGTGCTTGCCTTCAATGCGCTGGAGCATGCCGCCGAGCACGCCGGGGTTGTCGATGTGTTCGGCGTAGGCGAGGACGGCGGCAGAGAGACTTCGCGGCTGCCCACCGTTTTTCTGATTGGCCGGATTGAAGATGTTGTAAAGCTCGGGATGGGCGCCAAACATGTTTCCGTAAAAAGTGCGTGTGATCGTCTCTCCGTGCTGACGCAATGCTGGCACTGTGGCTTTGACCAGAGCCGCCTGTTGATCAGAGATCATCGTGATAACTCCTTGTATTCTCAACCTGGAAGCCCCGCCCGGACGGAGGGGCCAGGATCGCAGGGTAAGATGGATTGTAGAGACACCTTCTGCAACTGATGTGCACCTAAGATGTATAGAGAATACATCTTATCTTGGCTAAGGAAACCTATGCGGCTCACGGTTTACGCCGATTACTCTCTCCGGCTGCTGATTTACCTGGCGGTCCGGGGTGAGGATGTGGCCACGATTCCAGAGATCGCCGAGAGCTATGGCATCTCGCGGCATCACCTGGTGAAGGTGGCTCATCAGCTTGGGGTGAAGGGTTACATCAGGACGACGCGCGGAAAGAAGGGTGGGCTCCGGTTGGGGCGTCCGGCTGGCAACATCAACGTAGGGGAGGTGGTGAGGCAGATGGAGCCGGACATGGCCCTGGTCCCATGCTTCCATCCGGTGAACGCAAAGTGCCCGATCGTGCCGAGCTGCTTTTTACGTCAGGCAATCGAACGGGCACGCGAGGCGTTTCTGGCGGCGCTCGATGAGTACACGTTGGAGGACCTGCAAAGGCCACGTGAATCACTTAGAGAACTGTTGAGGATCGTCGAACCGAGTTCTGCCCGTCCTCCTACCAACGCGATGTGACAGGCCGGAATAGGTTCTCCTGTGCGTTCGCGCTTGTAGGGAGCTTCCACTGTACAGAACACTTATTTACAGGCTTCCACTTGCTTCTTTACCAATCTTCGTCACGGCTGACCCGCGGAGTCTCGTGGGAGGGCGCAGTAGATCCGGCTAGGGACAGATCATTTCGTTTGCCGGCAGCGTAGTCGAGGCGCCGTTTAGGAGATATCCAACATGAGCCAAATTGATGCGCCACTTCTCTCGCACCAACGTTATGGCGAAGAAACTGATCGGCGCTGTGGTTGGGCGCCAGGCGCTTCCAGCGGCAGGTTTTGGAAGAAAAGATGGCCCACTCTCTCGGAGGGCCATCTTCTAGCGAAGGAGCAACACGGACCAGGGGAGGGGTGACGTTCTAGGGACGCCTTTACCCTCGTAATTGGTTGACGGCGTCGTTCCAGGCACAGATGGGTTGAGTGCTAAACATTGATAGACCTGTAGTAACAGTCCAGACCACCGATGGTCATCAGAGTAGGACGTACCTTGATATCCTTGCAGGACTCGCGCGCGCGGTTGCCCTCCAGCATCGGAGGTGCGGGAGATGATGGCGATAGCGAAATGCTGAATCCGTTCGCCATAAGCGTACTGTTGCGGAGGGCAGGGAAGAAGAGTAACGGATACCTAGGGCCCTCTTTTTCATGCTGGCGACGGCGCACGTGTGAACGGCGAAGTGGAATTTTAAGATACGAGGGTACGTAATCGCTCAAGGGAGGCTTCGGCTGGGTGAATGTGAGCGCGATATTGGTGCGGTTCCCCTGTGAGGATGGAGACGCTTCCTGCGAGATAGTCCCCGGTTAAGACAGAGACTTGAAAAGAGGATTCTTCTTTGACCTTAGGGCTGATATGGAATAGGCGCAGCGTACGACATCATCCAGAATGCTATAGCGGCTCGTTGTAAACAGGTCCTTTCAAGATGATGCAGATAAGAATCAAACGGGCGGTCGAGAGGATACCCGGCGGCATGATGATCGTGCCGCTCCTCGTGGGAGCGGTTATCACAACCCTGGCACCCCGAACGGCGGTCTTTTTTGGATCGTTCACGAGCGCGCTTTTCACGGGAGCGCTCCCCATCCTTGCCGTGTTCTATGTATGCATGGGGGCGAAGATCACTGTACGGTCGCTTCCACAGGTGCTACGGCGAGGCGGTGCACTGATGGCGACCAAGCTCGGCATCGGTCTTGCAGCCGGCTTTGTGCTAGGCCACCTCATTGGGGTCGAACCGATCCACGCCGGATGGTTTGCCGGTCTTTCCACCCTGGCTGTGGTTGCGGCTGTGAACGACACGAACGGGGGCCTCTACATGGCTTTGATGGAGCAGTACGGAAGCCCGGAAGACTCCGCAGCCTACTCCGTGATGGCGCTGGAGTCCGGTCCATTTCTCACCATGGTCTCTCTTGGCGTCGCTGGCCTCTCCGCATTTCCATGGCAGACGTTGGTGGGGGCCATACTGCCGCTGATGGTGGGAATGCTGCTGGGAAATCTCGACTCTGAGATGCGCGAGTTCCTGTTTCGGGGAGTGGCGGTGATGATCCCCTTCTTTGCGTTTGCGCTGGGAGCCACACTCGATCTGCACCGCGTTTGGGCGGCTGGCCTTCTCGGTCTGGCGCTCGGTCTGGTCATTGTCCTTGTGTGCGGAGTGTGCCTTCTTGTCGTCGATCGGCTCATCGGCGGCAACGGAACGGCCGGCATCGCAGCCTCGACTACGGCTGGTAACGCCACGGCCGTTCCGATCCTTGTGGCCTCCGCGAATCACAGCTACGCTGCGGCTGCGGGGCCTGCGACTGTCCTCGTTGCCGCGAGTGTCATTGTCAGCAGCCTGCTTGTTCCTCCCCTGACCGCATGGTGGAAGGCGGGAGTACAACGGCGCGGCACGAGGATGAAGGATAAGCCTGTGTCTCGCGAGTTCGACTGAATGCCTCGATGCCCATGGTTGCCAGAGGTCTGCTTACACGATGAACCGAGCCGAAGGAGCCAAAGCTTCTAGCTCGGTGGCTGGAGCGAGTGAAGATATCGGGTAAGCTGCCAGCGCTGGGGGTCTGGCAGACGGGACCACGACGGCATACCACGACTCAGGTTGCCGTTCGTGAGCAACCAGTGGAGTTCTCCATCCGTGGCCTGCTGCACGCGTGAGCTATGCAGATTTGGCCGGGAGCCGATGCCGGCCGCATTTTTCCCATGACATGAGGCGCAGTTACGGATGTACAGGACCTCGCCTGCAGCGACAGCGTCATCGCTGTTGCTGAACGGGTTTTCGCGTGAGCGCTCCGAGGCCGGAACACGGCGAAGCCAGGAGCCATCCGGTGTAGAGGCCGCCAGGAGCAGTACCGGCCAGACGAGGGCGAGCGACACGAATATCCGAGCGGGCCGATTCATCAGCGAAGGCCCTCCTCGCGGGAGTGGAAGAGCCGGGAAAGCTGGCCAATCTCGTAACCAATGCGGAAGCGATAAATCCGGGCGAAGCTGTTGTCATTCAGGCCGAAATTTGGCGAGAAAGAAATGGTGGGTCCGTTGGGGACGCTCCAGTTCACGGTGGGGCCGAAGTAGTGGGAGGTGTTCTGGATTCCGAACGAATCCTTGTCTCCCAAACCACCATACATTTCGGCTCCGGCAGCGAAATTTTGTGATGAGAGGAATCCGGGATGAGCGCTGCCGACTAATCGCAAGGGGCGGCTCGCAGCAAGGGCATAACCGAATTCCCACGGTGCATGGCGCACATTCTTTTCTGCGATGACGTTTTCCGAAAGATTCCAACCGCCCAGGTTGCTGGAGAGGATCAGCTTGAGTTCCACCTCGCGTTTCTTTTCCCTGCGAGTTTCACGATTGTTGGCGGACAAGTCGCTCTCGCCGTCATGGCCCACTACCTCCAACAAGCTCTTGTTGGCACCGTTGATGTCCTCGAATTCGAAGTAGAGGACAGGATTGAGGATGTGTTCCCGAAGGAGAGGACGGATGCGGTTCTCAAAACGAAAGCCTGTGCAGACGGTGCTTTCGTGCGCGGTAGATTGGCTCTCCAAGTAAAGTTCGGAGGTCCACCAAGCGCGAGTTCCGTACTCAAGTTCAACGGCATTGGCGAGGAAGCGATTGCTCTCTGCCGCGCGCCCCGCAGCGGATTTGATCTCAATTTCGAGCGAACCGGGCTCCTCCATCTGATGAGAATAGGTGACGAAGTAGGGAAGCTCCTGCGCCGGGAGGAGGGTGGGATCGAAGGTGCAGAACCCGGCCACGATAAGGAAAAGAAGAGGGAGGTGACGAAGCGAAGTACGGAGCAGGCCGGCGTGGGAACCGCCCCGCAAGCAGCAGTGTGAATTCACGAGCAACTCCAGGCAGACTACGAGGCCCGGCCGGGCTGCATGAGCAGCACCGACACCGAGGATCCCCGGTTGTATGCGCCGACTTGCACACCTATAGTGGAGGTGTCCGCAGCCGACGTGTTGTGGTCAACCAGATCTTCGCGGTTCTCCGCCAAAGAGTCGGCCGCGAAGGTCTGGGTCGTTTAGGCGCTTGTGTCCTTCGGTAGACAGCTAAACAGGTTCCCAAGAATTACTTGGAGCTGGGCTGGTTCCTTAGAAAGGGCACGTACGGGAGCGATGCCTTGGGCACCTCTCAACCTCCAGATCATATACGACCGGAAGGGTCCGTGTTCCCAAAATCTCACGAGCACGCCACAACCATCGCGACATCCGTCTCGAATCACGGCTTTGATGGGGAGCGGTGCTCAACCTCTTGTTGCGCGAGGCATCGACGCCTCGCATCGCGCTGCGTCTTTTCCGGAGTTATTGCTGCTGGAATTTGATCAAACTGGTGAAGTGCACGTGCCGGAGTTGCACAGGTGTCGGTTGGAAGGGTTTACCCGAGCAACTCATGGAGGGGTTATTCCATGCGCCTTTCTTATTCTGGGTGACGGGGGGTAACGCTCGGCTGTGTGTTTCGTGCGAACTGCGCTGCCGGGCTCACCTCCAGGGGGTCACCTCCAGGAACAATGGACCATACCGCTGCGGGCTCACCTCCAGGGGGTCACCTCCAGGAACAATGGACCATACCGCTGAGGACATCCATCCCTTCGCCCACGCTTTCAGAACGAAGCTACAACATTGAAGTACGTGGTTTTGCGGTTCGCTCTCCCGTAAGCCAGAAACGCTCGATCTCCTCCAGCGTCTTTCCCCTGGTCTCTGGCGCCATGAACCAGATGAGTACAAACGCGACCACGCACATCCCGCTGTATACCGCGAAGGCGCCTGTGATGGTGAGTGCGCGTGAGAGTGAGAGGAAAGTGGCGGTGAGGGTGAAGCTGGCTACCCAGAGCGCCACATTGGCAAGTGACATTGCACGTCCACGCACACGCGTCGGTAATATCTCCGCCATCAGCACCCACGTACACGGCCCAAGGCCGACCGCAAAGGCGGCAACCGACAAGAGCATGCATCCCAGGGCGAGCCACGCAGGTGTTGGATGCACAAGGAACGAGATGCCCAACCCAAACTGACACAGTGCCATGCACCCACAAGAGAAGAGTAGAAGGGGGCGTCGGCCAAGCCGTTCGATCAGCCAAAGGGCTAGAACTGTCGCCGCAAAATTGACGATCCCTATCGTGACGTTGGCTCCAATGGAGGCCGAGTGGCTTTTGCTCCCAAGATGTTCCTCCCAGATCAGCGCGCCATAAAAGAGGACTGTGTTGATGCCCGTGAGTTGCTGCAAGATCGCGAGCGCGGTGATAAGGAATAGGGGTCTCCTTAGCTGCGGGGCTAACAGATCTCGATAAGACGATTTTTCGAGGGCGACAGCCTGTCGTATGCCGGTCAGCTCAAAGGACGCATTGTCGCCTTCGACGCGCTGCAGGGTCGCCAATGCTTCATCTTCACGGCCTCGTTCCATCAACCAGCGTGGGCTTTCAGGAACAAAGAACATTCCACCGAAGAGGAGGATAGAGGGCACAACGCCGATGGCAAACATCCATCGCCAACTCGAATCGCCCAGAAAAGAGAAGATCCAGTTCACAAGGTAAGCAAGGAGGATGCCGCTTACGATAGCCATTTGGTTGAGTGAGACTAGCCGCCCACGTACTCTGGCTGGAGAGGCTTCGGCGATATAGAGTGGCGCCAGCATCGAGCCAACGCCGATAGCCAGGCCTCCCAAGAACCGTGCTATCTCGAACTGCATAAAAGTAGACGCAAGCCCCGCACCCAGGGATGAGAGCCCGAACAGCAACGCCGCGATTGCAAGCGGAATGCGACGGCCATATCGGTCACTAACGATTCCGGCGATCGCGGCTCCGCCGATGCATCCGAAGATCAAACTGCTTGCAGCCAATTCAATTTGCTGCTCCGACAGGTGAAATGCGTCGCGAAGGAACACCAAAGCGCCATTGATCACCGCGATATCAAAGCCGAAGAGCAGGCCAGCGAGAGCGGTTACACCGGAGATGTAGTACACGTAACGCAGATCGGTGTGCTTACGTTCCATGCCGCTCCCCGCGAAGCCTTGGACCTTTTACTAGAACGGTTTCGGAGCCAAGGAGTGATACCTGTCACCTGTGGCCAACGGTTTACAAACGGTTCTCTTGCTCGATGCAATGCTCCGCCCGGTCAGAAACTCGAAGCAGCATCAACGATTGCGTAGCGACCAAGGCGCTTGCTGCAGTTTGACTTGTGATTGTATTACCCAAGACTTGCTCCCACCGAGAGGCGGTTCAGTGCGCGTCTGTTCGGGTGGCTTGCAATGCCACATGGTCTCCGGAGTAGGGCGCAGCCGTCGCACTCTTGATCACCTGAAAGAACTTCTTCAGGGCAAGAGAAAGGCGCAGAGCTTGCGAGCTCTGCGCCTTCTGTGTGCCGTGAGGAGGAAGATCTAGGCGCCGGCTGGTTTAGGGTCGGCGGGGTCGAACTTGGCGATCTGGACCTTTTGGGCGAGGCCTACTTTTTCGAGGAGCCAGATGCCGTAGTAGTTGACGTCGAACTCGTACCAGGCGAGGCCGTGGCGCGCCGAGACGGGGTGCGCATGGTGGTTGTTGTGCCAGCCTTCACCGCCGGTGAGGATGGCGACCCACCAGTTGTTGCGGGAGTCGTCCTTGGTCTCAAAGCGGCGCTTGCCCCAGAGGTGGGTGGCGGAGTTGACGAGCCAGGTGGCGTGAAGGCCGAGAGTGGTGCGGAAGAAGGTTCCCCAGAGCATCATGCCGACGGCACCGATGACACGGTGGCCGGTGGGCGCGAGGGCGGCGCCAATGGCGAGTTGAAGGAGGCCAGTGAAGACCAGCGGGAGGTAGTGGAACTTCGAGAGCCAAACGTGGACCTTGTCGCGGGTGAGGTCGGGGGCGTAACGGCCGAGGAGGGCGGTCTCGGAGTGGAGGGCGCGGCCGGAGAGAATCCAGCCGGCGTGGGCCCACCAGGTGCCGTCGTGCGGTGTGTGCGGATCGCCTTCGTGGTCGGAGTTCTGGTGATGGACGCGGTGAGTGGCGACCCAGAAGATGGGTCCGCCCTCAAGCGCGAGGCAGCCGCAGGCAGTGACGAAATACTCCAGCCACTTGGGGGTGCGGTAGCCACGATGGGTGAGCAGGCGGTGGTAGGCCATGCCGATGCCGACGTTGATGGCGAAGAAGTACATGATGGCGAAGGCGGCGAGATTCTTCCAGGAGAAGAAGAACAGGGCGGCGACCGCACCAATGTGGAAGGCGCCCATGGCTATGGTGGTGATCCAGTTGATCTCACCCTGCTGATGCTCACGGCCCATGCGAAGGTCTTGCTTAACCTTGCGGGCGACCTCCTCGGCAGAGCTGATTCTGGTCGAGGCGGGAGCGGTGACGGCGGCCTCGTACGAGGCCTGATCGACGCGCTGGTGAGCTGCTTGAGCTTCGGTCGGATCTTGTAACTGGTCTTGAACCTGATCTGGGGAGAGCGCTTGCGGGGTCATATTTTTGAGATCCTTTTTGCTGCTGTATCCACGCTAGCAGGGGTGATAGGGGGAGGGGTGTAAGAGTTTTGTAATGCTCCCAGGGGGTTGTAGTTGATAGGGTTGCGAGATGAGTTATTCGAAGGTGTTAGGTCGGATCGCAGGGACTCTGGTGAGCCTGGGCTTCGGTGCAGGCGTGGCGATGGCACAGGTGAGTGGTCGACCGATCGATTTGCCGACGAGCAAGCAGATCTCGCAGCCGGTGCCGGGGGATCCGCAGCGGCTGAACAGCCTACCGGTTTCGATGGCGGTGAGCCCGGACGGGCGGTGGGTGGTGACGGTGAATGCGGGCTATGGGACGTGGGAGTCCGGATACAAGCAGTCGCTGGGGGTGGTGGATACGCGGACGGGGAAGGTGACGGATTGGCCGGATGACCGGACGCTGGTGAATGCGGGGCAGACGCTGTACTCGGGGCTGGCGTTCAGCGGGGATGGGCGGCACCTGTATGGGACGGTTGCGAGCCTGACGGATCCGGAGGGAAAGAAGGCTGGGGATACGGGCAACGGGGTGATGGTTTATGGGTTTGCGGAAGGACGGCTGACGCGTGAGCGGGTGATCCGGATTCCACTACAGCCGCTGGCGGGAGGGCGGCGGACCATGCTGATCGACGGGCTGAGTGGGGCCAAGGGGGTGCCGTTTCCGGCGGGAGTCGCGGTGGTGGGGGCAGGGAGCAGATATGAGGGAGAAGGGCGTGGGAGCCAGGAAAAAGCAGGTCCCCTTCGGCAAGCTCAGGGCAGGCTCTCGACTTCTCCTCCGACAGGCTCCGGGTCCGGTCGGGATGGTCGATCGGGAGGGCGGGGTAAGGAGATGCTGTTGATTGCCGATAATCTCTCTGACGATGTTTTGCTGATGGATGCAGGGACAGGGGAGGTCGTAACCAGATTCGATGTTTCGGAGAGCGATGCGGTGCCGGGGACGTATCCGCTGGCGCTGGCGGTTTCAAAGGATGGGACGCGGGGGTTTGTGACGCTTTGGAATGCGAGTGAGGTGGTGGAGCTGGATCTGGTGAAGGGGGTGGTGGGGCGACGGCTGCCGCTGCTGAAGCCGAGCGGGGCGACGGTGGCGGGGACGCATCCGTGTGCGCTCGAGATTTCGCCGGATGGGCGGACGATGTACGTGGCGCTGGCGAACCGGGATGCGGTGGCGGCGGTGGATGTGAGTTCAGCAAAGAGAGGTGCAGGGGCGTTCGCGGTGAAGGGTTACTTCGATACACGGCTGCCGGGACAGAGCTATTTCGGGGCGGAGCCGGAGGCTTTAGCTGTGAGTGCGGATGGGCGGCGGTTGTATGTGGGGGATGGAGCGACGGATGCCGTGGCAGTGATGGACACGGCTAAGCTGACGCCGGGTGCGGCGAAGAAGGGGTTTGTGGAGCCGATCGGGTTTGTGCCGACCGAGTGGATGCCCATGGCAATGGGGATAACGGGTGGGCGGCTGTACCTGGCGACGGCGAAGGGCAAGGGGACGGGGCCCAACAACTTCGCGCAGCGGCAGACGGGGGAGACGAAGGGGAAGCGCCGGTTTCAGGGTACTTCAAGCTATATCGGGTCGCTGATCTATGGGTCGGTGGCGGCGCTGGATATGGGAGCCATGGAGCGGGAGCTGCCACGGTGGACGGCAGAGGTGGTGGAGGATAACCGGATGAAGGCGGCGGAGGAGCCGATCCGGTTTGCGGGGGCGGGCGGGGCACAAGCGGGTTCCTCAGCTTCGGCTGAAGAGGGCACAAAAAGAAGCACGGAGAAAGGTCTGAGGTTTCCGGGGCCGATACGGCATGTGATCTACATCATCAAGGAGAACCGGACCTACGATCAGGTGTTTGGGGATCTTGAGCAAGGTGGGCGGCCGGTGGGGAATGGCGACAGGAGTTTGACTATGTATGGGGCTGAGGTGACGCCGAACCAGCATAAGCTGGCGCTGCAGTTTGGGGTGCTGGACAACTTCTTCGATTCGGGGGAGGTGTCGGGGGATGGGCATGTGTGGTCGACGGCGGCAATCGGGACGGACTACCTGGAGAAGACGTGGGAGGAGAACTATCGCGGCGGTCAGCGGACCTATGACTTTGAGGGTGTGGTGTCGGAGGGGTACCCGATCAGCCAAGGAATTCCGGATGTGAACGAGCCCGCGAGCGGGTATCTGTGGGGGAATCTCGCGCGGCATGGGCGCACGCTGTATCACTTTGGCGAGTACATCTCGACGAGTTTTTGCAACGAGAAGAAGAGTGGGAGCTCGCAGGAGGGGCCGGTGCTCGAAGGAGCGAAGTGCGAGCGGCCGACGATCAAACCGGGCGGGGCGATTCCGGCGGAGTGGGGCGGTGGGGTGAGCAGGTTTGGGTGGGAGATTCCGCTGATTGCAAGAAACGTGGCGACGAAGCCGGAGCTCGTGGGCCACTTCGCCGTGGAGGCTCCGGACTTCAATGTGCGAGTGCCGGACCAGATTCGGGCGGAGGTGTTTTTGCGGCATCTGTCGGGATGGGTGAAGGATCGCGAGGCGGGGAACGACACGATGCCGAACTTTGTGATGCTGCGGCTTCCGGATGATCATACCGCTGGGACCACGCCGGGTGGGCCGACGCCGAAGGCTTCGATTGCGGATAACGACCTGGCAATCGGGCGGGCGGTGGAGGCGGTGTCGCGCTCGGCCTACTGGAATGACACGGCGTTCTTCATCCTGGAGGATGATGCGCAGAATGGGGCGGACCATGTGGATGCGCACCGGAGTTTGGGTTTGGTGGTGAGCAAGTACTCGCCCAAGGGGAAGGATGGTGGGGCGTTTGTCGACAGCCGATTCTATTCGACGGTGTCGATGATTCGGACGATGGAGTCGGTGCTGGGCCTGCCGCCGATGAACAACAACGATGCGTTCTCGTCGCTGATGGCGCCGGAGTTCGAGGGGCTGGGGGATCAGGCGGCGTTTGCCGCGGACTACAGCAATCGGGATAACGGGCTGATCTACAGGGCGAATCCGAAGGTGACGGCGGCGATGCCGCCGGAGCGGGCGGAAGGGGCGCTCGCGTCGGCGAAGATGGACTTCCGGCATGCGGACCGGGCAGATGCGCGGAGGCTGAACGTGATTTTGTGGCGGGATGCGATGGGGGATGCGCCGGTACCGGCTCTGGTAACGGAAAGGCGGAAGAAAGGGAGGAAAGATGATGATTGAGGTCTCAGTGTTCCGTTCTCGGCTGTTTAGCTTCTAGCCCTTAGCTGTTACATTTCGGGCGATCTAACATGATGAAGTTTTATGTTCAGGAAGTTGGAGGTTGTGCTGTGGAGCCGTTTCGGTTGAAGCCGTTTTTTAGTGAGAAGGTTTGGGGGCGGGCTAGCCTGGCGCCGTGGTACGGAGAGACGGGGACGTCGGAGCTGGTGGGCGAAGCTTGGCTGACGGGGCCGCAGTGCGTGGTCGAGACGGGGCCAATGACGGGGAGGATCTTGGCAGAGGTGGCGAAGGAGTGTGGAGCGGAGCTGCTGGGGGAGGGTGGAGACGGGGAGTTCCCGCTGCTGGTGAAGGTCCTGTTCCCAAATGACAAGTTGTCGGTGCAGGTGCATCCGGATGACGAGCGGGCGCAGGCGATGGGGCAGCCAAGGGGAAAGACCGAGTGCTGGTATGTGCTGGAGGCGGAGCCGGGGGCGGCGGTGGCTCTGGGGCTGAAGGAGGGGTCGGATGCGAAGGGGGTGGAGCGGGCGATCGCGCAGGGAACGATCGAGGAGATGCTGGTGCAGGTTCCGGTGAGTGTGGGGGAGATGGTGTTTGTGGATGCGGGGACGGTGCATGCGATCGGGCCGGGGGTGACGCTGCTGGAGACGCAGCAGACGAGCGATACGACGTTCAGGATGTGGGACTACGGGAGGCCGCGGGAGCTGCATGTGGCGCAGGGAGTGGCGGCGACGAAGTTCAGGACGCGGGCGGGGAAGGTGGAGGCGCGGGTGCTGGGAGAGGGACTGACGCGACTGATTGCCGAGCAGTACTTTACGGTGGATCGGTTCGATGTGCACGGGGGTTCGGTGCTGGTCGAGATGGTTGGGGCTGGGTGCCTGGTGGGACTGGAGGGCACGGCCATGCTGCGTAGCGCGGGTGGGAACGAGGTGGAGCTGCAGAAAGGAACGGCGGTGGTGGTGCCGGCCGGGAGTGAGGTGGTGGTTGCGGCGGAGGGAGCGGTGAGCTTTGCGCGATGCTTTGCGCCGGGGCAGAGGTGAGCGCGTGACGAGGTGTGTGGCTCTGCTGCGCGGCGTGAATGTCGGCGGGAAGAATTTACTGGCGATGCGGGAGCTGGCGGGGATGTTTGCGGGAGCGGGATGCGTGGATGTGGTGACGTATATCCAGAGTGGAAATGTGGTGTTTGGGGCTCCTGGTGAGTGTGTAGTGGGATTGGCGGAGGGGATGGAGGCTGAGATCGCGGAGCGGTTTGGGATTCGGTCGCCGGTGGTTCTGAGGACGGCGGCGGAGATGCAGAGGGCGTATGCGGGGAATCCATTTGTAGGGGCTCCAGAGGAGATGCTGCATCTGTATTTTCTGCGGGACGAGCCGGACGGGGCGAAGGTGAAGGGGCTGGATCCGGAGAGGTCTACGGGGGACTCGTTTGCGGTGCGTGGGCGGGAGATTTATCTGCATCTGCCGGCGGGGATGGCTCGGACAAAGCTGACGAACGGGTATTTCGACAAGGCGCTGGGGACGGTGTGCATGGCGCGGAGCTGGAAGACGGTCGGGAGGCTGGTGGAGATGGTGGGGGGTTAGAGGTCCACGCGACGGGATTGGGGATTGTGCGGGTTGGTTGGGTGGCTTTGGACCCGGTTGGGGGGTGGCCCTAGGGAGGGTGGGGTTGCGAACGGCTGACTAGCTGGCTTTGGTGGCTGTTGACCCCACCCTTTTCGGCGGTGGTGCTGCCAAAGAGGGTGGGGCACCCGGTTTGGAAGTGGCCCTGGGCGGGGTGGAGGTGGGTCGAAGCCGTGGAGGCTGCCCTCGGGAGTGGGCTGCTGATGGGATGAGTGGGGTGGTCAAGGCCAAGGCCGAGCATGTTGCGCATGCAGGTGCTTAGAACTGGAAGTAGAGGAAGGAGGTGGTGCTGTCGAGGTTGGCGAGGACGGCGAAGAAGAGGACGGCCATGAGGACGGCCCAACCCGTGTTGGGGGACCAGCGAAGGCGAGCGAGGAGCGGTGTGGGGGCGGCGGGGTCCTCCGGCTCGGAGGTGGGAGAGTGGTGGCCGGGTACTGGGTGATCGGGGGTGGGCTCCTGTCCAAGAATCTGCTGGGAGTTGGGGAAGAACCAGACGATTGGGAAGAGGGCGAAAGCGAGGGCTCCGTCGAGCAGTGAGCTGGTGGTTCCGAGGCCGTGGCGGCCGGCCATGTCGTGGAGAAGGGCGAAGGCGGCGTGGAGCGAGTCGGAACGGAAGAAGATGAGAGCAAAGCTGACCTGGGCGTAGACGCCGATCATCATGGCGAGGCGCGGGAGCCCCGTGACGGGAGCAGCTGCGACACCAGCATTGGGCCCGCGTCTGCGAAAGTGCCGCCAGGCCTGGTTGGCGGTGAGGTAGAGGCCGTGGAGGGCTCCGAAGATGAGGAACTGGATGCCGGCTCCGTGCCAGAGGCCGGTGAGGAGCATGGTGACCATCGTGGGGTAGGCGACCATGGTGGTAAAACCTTCGACGGTAGCAAGGGCCTTGCGGGAGGTCTTCTTGCCGGCGGCGACGCGGCGGCGCTGCACGGCAAGGAGCAGCGGGTTATAGAGATAGAGGGTGATGTAGCGGGTGAGGGTGATGTGCCAGCGCTGCCAGTACTCGGTGACGCTGGTGGCCTTGTAGGGCGAATCGAAGTTGATGGGAAAGCGGATGGAGAAGATGCGGGCCAGGCCGAGCGCCATGTCGGAGTAGCCGGAGAAATCGAAGTAGAGCTGCATGGAGTAGACGATCAGGCCGGTCCAGGCGTGGGTGGCGGAGAGGGTGCCGGCGTTGTGGAACGCGAGGTCTGCCTGGGGGGAGAGCTTGTCGGCGATGAGGACTTTTTTGGCGAGGCCGATGAGGAACCAGGTGAGGCCGAGGGAGACGTCCTGCGGTTTGAGGCGGAAGCGGCGGAGGTTGGTGGCGGGATCGGGCTGGCCCTCGGGTGAGACCTTTCCGAACTGCGGCATCATCTCCTTGTGGTGGAGGATGGGCCCGGCGATGAGGTGGGGGAAGAAGGTGACGAAGAGGAGGTAGGAGAGGAAGTCCTGACGCTCGGCCTCTACCCCGGCGGGGGAACCCGCAGTGGACCCCGCAACCTTAATCCCAGCGGGGGAACCCGCCCGGGATCCCGGAACCTGGCCCTGGGCAAGATCGACCAGATAGGAGATCTGGGTAAAGGTGAAGAAGGAGATGCCGAGCGGAAGGAGGATGGGATGAGGGTGCAGATCCACGATGTTGAGGGCTGAGAGGGAGAGAAGGAGCTTATAGAGGTACTTAAAGTAGAAGAGCGCAAGGAGATTGAGGATGATGCCCAGGGCAAGCAGACGTTTGCGTTTTGCAGAGTCTTCGGCAGTGGAGGCCAGGGTATCGGCGACGAGGTAGTTGACTAGGATGGAGCCGAGGAGGAAAAGGACGAACACGGGGTTCCAGGCGGCGTAAAAGACGACCGACATGAAGGCGAGCCAGGCGATGACGGGTCGGCGACCATACTGACCCAGCAGATGAAAGCCAAGCATGGTGACGGGGAGGAAGAAGAAGAGGAATTTGAGGGAGTTGAAGAGCATCTTGGGGCTGGTTTGAGGGTAACGCAGGGGGCGTTGTTCATGGCTTACCGAGGACTGAGAGGTAATGCCGGATAGAACTGATTCACGGCGGGCGACTCTGCTGGGAGGCTGGGAGGGGCGTTGCGATGTGGCTGGGTATGAACAGCCATGGGAGAGGGGAGGGCAGGTACGAAGCAAGAGCAGAAGCAAAAACGGGGGTCTCTCCACTCCGCGCTTCGCGCTCCGGTCGAGATGACGGCGCTTCTGGGAGAGTGGATCAGGCGTGGTTGGGCCGTGACGGCGGTTGTGAGAGGGTGGATCAGGCGTGGTTGGGGCGAGATGACGGCGATTGTGGGGAATAGGCCACGCGTGCTTTGAGTCACGGCGGTGCTGGAGAGTGGGGGCCCTGGGGCTTCCCGTCGCGGGTTAGCGGCGGCGGAAGAAGACGCGACGGAGGTGCGCTACGGATGTCGGAGCGAGGTGGCGGGGGGCGATCGTAGAGCTTTGGCTTGTGGCCTCGTTGAGCTCTTCGGAGACGAGGCTCGAGACGACGTTGGAGCCGACGGCGGTGTAGTGGCGGCCGTCGTTGAAGAGGCCGATCGGCAGCGGGAGGAGGTTGTTGCTGGTAACGCCGTCAAGCTGGGAGCTGTAGGCGGCAAGGTTCTGGTCGCAGGCGGGGATGGGCGCGACATTGACGAGCACGAGGCCGGTACGGGAGGCGTACTCGGTGCGGTACTCATCGACAAGGGAGCGGGGGTAGTCGCCGCGGGTGGAGGGAGGCGCGGCGGAGGTCGCAGCGGGGTCGCAGGAGGTGCGCGGGGGTGCAGGGGGGGTGAAGAAGCCGTTGTGAACGGTGATCAGGTCTTCTTCGGGGCGGAGGTGGGTGAGGTGGAACCAGACATCCTTGATGCCGTAGAAGGCGCTGAAGCCGGCGGCGTAACCGGCGAAGGCGATGGCCTCCTGCGGATGGTGGAGGAGGGTACGGCGGCTCTCTTCGGAGCTGCCATGACGGAGAAGCTCTAGGAGGCCTTCGGCGTAGATGGTCCGGCGCCAAGCGCGATTTTCGCGCTGGAAGCTATCCGGGCTGAGCTGGACGAGAAGAACGCGGGGCTGCGGGTTGTGCTGGAGATAATGGTCGAGGGTGAGGTTGGCGGTGACGGCGAGTACGGCGTTGGTAACCGAGATATTGCAGGTCCTGAGGCCGGTGTTGCGCTCGACCACGTCGGGGTTGATGCCTGTCATGGCAGTCGAATCGCCGAAGATCAGGACGTCACAGGCGCGGCCCTGCATGCCGAAGACGGCATCGTTCGATCGAACCCAGACGCTGGCCCCATGGTTCAGGAAGAAGTCGGAACGGCCGAGAGCGACAAAGAGGGGGATGGCCAGGAGCGGCAGCAGAACGAGGGTGCACAGGTAGCGGAGGGCCGAACGGCGGGCACATGAGGCCGCTGCAGAGGTCCGGATACCGGCTGGGGCGAGGGGCAGCAAATGGGGGTTCGCGATCTCCAAGTCGGTGGCAGAGCTACTGCTTTGTTCGCAGCCTGTGATGTGGTCTGAACCCGGCCGTAAGAGAGAAGTTGCCACTCAGTAGATTGTATCCGGTGAGAGGGGAGGACTGGAGGGTGCCGGGCTTGGTTCCGGTGATCCTAAACCTGTTGAAAACAGCCCCAGGCGTAACATTGGCTATCGAAGGAATACGCCGAGCTCATTGGCGGCGGCGCGGAGGGGTGGAAGGAAGCGAGTCTGCATTTCGAGGACGGAAAGCCGAGGGGCGTTGCCGCTCAGGTTCAGGGTAGCAACGGCACGGCCTGATGGCGCGTAGACAGGAACGGCGAGCGAGCGGAGACCGACCTCATACTCCTGGTCGCAGAGCGCGAAGCCGTTGCGGCGAGTGCTGCGAAGCAGAACCCTTAGCTTTTCGACGGAGTTGACGGTGCGGGTGGTGTGTGGGGTCAGAACGACGCGAGAGAGGTACTGCTCAAGTTGGTCGGGAGGGAGCCACGCGAGCAGAATTCGACCCATGCTGGTGCAGTAAGCCGGAAGGCGGCTTCCGATGTGGAGGTCGACGCTCATGACGCGCGTGAGACCCGAGACGCTGGATCTGGCAATGTAGACGATGTCGTCGCCATCGAGCGTTGCGACGGAAAAGCTCTCGCGAAAGCTGGCGGACATGCGTTCGAGCACGGGCTGAGCGGCGGTGGCGAGGTTGTTGGAAGCGGTAAAGGTGTGCGAGAGGGTTAGCATGCGCGGGCGCAGGCTGTAGCGGGAGCCATCGTCGGAGCCGGCAAAGCCGAGTTTGGAGAGGGTATAAAGGCAACGGCGAACGGCGGCGCGGGAGAGCCCGGTGCGTAGGCTGAGCTGCGAGATGGTCATCTGCGGATGCTGCTGAGTGAAAGCCTGGATGACGACCAGACCGCGTGCGAGTGAGGTCATGAAGTTGGGGTCGCCGATGTAGACATCAAGGGCGGCAGCCGGGCTGACCTTTGCCGGGGCGGCAGATGGAGCGACGATGGGAGATTCGGGCGTAGGAGACGGAGATAAACTCATGGTCTTTTTGGTGGTCGCCGGCTTAGAACAGCAGTCGGAGGGTGTTCGATAGCCGAACTGTTTCTACGATAAACGCACAAGGAGCTCTGAGCAAGGAACGTGAAGAGGCGAAAGCGGCTGTATCAAAACGTCTGGGTGGCGGTTGTGATGGGCTGGTGCGGGGAGCAGCGATGTCCCGGTAAATCGGTCAAGGCGGTGCGGCTGAAGGGCGGCTCTACACTACTTGGGTGTAGCGAGATCAGGCAAGGAGGAGTGAAGGACATGGCGGAGCAGGCGAAGACCCTAGGTGAACGTGAGGCATGGAAGGCGCTGACGGCGCACGCGGCAGAGATGCGGGAGGCGACGCTGCGCGAGCTGTTCGCGAAGGACTCGGATCGCGGTAAGCGGATGACGGTCGAGGGGCCGGGGCTGCTTCTGGATTACTCAAAGAACCGAGTTACAGACGAGACCCTTCGGCTGCTGGTGAATCTGGCGGAGAACTGCGGTCTGAGGCAGCGAACGGAGGCGATGTTTACGGGTGAAAAGATCAACATCACGGAGAACCGGGCGGTTCTGCATGTGGCGTTGCGGGCTCCAAAGGGCGAGAAGATCGTGGTCGACGGCGAGGACGTGGTGCCGGAGGTCCATGCGGTGCTGAACAAGATGGCGGGCTTCGCCGATCGGGTGCGGAGCGGGCAGTGGAAGGGACAGACGGGCAAGCGGATCCGCAATGTGGTGAACATCGGGATTGGCGGATCGGACCTGGGGCCGGTGATGGCATACGAGGCGTTGAAGCACTACAGCCAGCGTGACCTGACATTTCGGTTTGTGTCGAACGTGGATGGGACCGACTTTGCCGAAGCGGTGGAGGATCTCCAGGCCGATGAGACGCTTTTCCTGGTGGCGTCGAAGACGTTCACGACGCTTGAGACGATGACCAATGCGCACACAGCGCGGGAGTGGGCCTTGAAGGCGCTCGGCGGTGATCAGAAGGCGATCGCGAAGCACTTTGTGGCGATCTCGACCAACGCGAAGGAGGTGGCGAAGTTCGGGATCGATACGGAGAACATGTTTGGGTTCTGGGATTGGGTCGGCGGGCGCTACTCGATGGATTCGGCGATCGGGCTGTCTACGATGGTGGCGATCGGGCCGGAGAGGTTTCGAGAGATGCTGGAGGGCTTCCATGCGATGGATATGCACTTCCGGACGACGCCGATTGAGAAGAACCTGCCGGCGCTGCTGGGCCTACTGACGGTCTGGTACACGGAGTTCTTTGACGCGCAGACGGTAGCGATCCTGCCCTATGAGCAGTATCTGAAGCGGTTTCCGGCGTACCTGCAGCAGCTGACGATGGAGTCTAACGGGAAACACGTGACGCTGGACGGAAGACAAGTGACCTATGCGACGGGGCCGGTGTACTGGGGTGAGCCGGGCACCAATGGACAGCACTCGTTTTATCAATTGATTCACCAGGGGACGCGGCTGATTCCGTGCGACTTCATCGGCTTTGCGAAGTCGCTGAACCCGCTGGGGCGTCACCACGATATTTTGATGGCCAATGTGTTCGCGCAGGCCGAGGCACTGGCCTTCGGCAAGAGTGCGGAGGAGGTGCGGGCGGAGGGAACGCCGGAGTGGCTCGTACCGCACCGCGTCTTCGAAGGAAACCGGCCATCGAATACGATTTTGGCGGATCTTCTGACGCCGAGGCTGCTGGGGAGCCTAGTGGCAATGTATGAGCACGCGGTGTTTACGCAGGGCGTGGTCTGGAATATCGATTCGTTCGACCAGTGGGGGGTGGAGCTGGGCAAGGTCTTGGCGCAGCGGATTATCGGGGAGCTGGATAGCGAGAGCGAACCGGAGCTGAAGCACGACTCATCCACCAACAGCCTGATCCGGTGGTACAGAGAAGAGAAGTGAGGCTGCAAGCGGTGTTAGGGAAGCGGATAGGGGTTCTGGCCGCTCGGATGTTATGGCGCGAGCAGGGCCAGGGCGGCAAAGACATCTGCGGGTTCGGGGCGAACGCGGAAGTCGGCGTGCGCCTCGGCGAAGGCGATGGTGGCGTCCTGATCGATGACGAAAGTGGCAGGCAGCGGCAGACGCCATGCGGACTCAGGTGCGTCGTCGTAGCTTTTGCCTGAATTGGCGAAGGGGATGTTGACGAGGATGGAGCGGAAGTAGCTCCGCGCCCCCGAGGGGATGGTGTAGGCGATGCCAAACTTAGCCGCGAGTTCTGCCTCCGGGTCGGAGAGGATGGGAAAGGCGAGCTGCTGCGGGGCGTTCTTGAGCAGGTGCTCGGCGGTGAAGGCGTTGTGGCGGCGGTTCTGGGGAGAGACTGCCGCGAACAGGGCTCCAGTACGACGGAGCTGTGGGTAAAGGTCTCGCCAGGTCTCAAGCTCGGTGATGCAGTAGGGACACCAGCGACCACGGAAGAAGTTTAGGACCAGAGGACCGACCGCCAGAAGATCTGCGGAGCTGACGATCTTCCCGGTGGAGGCATCCTGGAGCGAGAAGGGCGGGGCAGGCGCGCCGACGGAAAGGATGCCGTCCTCGATGCCGGTCGAGAAGAGGTCGGCCGTGGCTTGCTCAGAGATGGCGAGGCGCTCCGGCTGCACAAGGCGACGGGTGTTCGAGGTGATCTGGTCGAGCTTGTTCTGCAGATCCTGCATTGCCTCAGTGTAGATGCGACGGTACGGCTCCGCACCCGGAGAAGCGGCGAGACTGCGTGGATGTGAGGGCCTAACGCGATTGACTAGCGCGGGAGCCGGCGGCGGAGAGTTCCGAAGAGAGCCAGACCTCCCGTGCCGAGAAGGAGTAGGGAAGAGGGCTCCGGAACGACGTCGGTCGAAAGATCCTCGGCGAAGACGAGGGTGTTGTGAATACCGTCTATGAAAACAGCGTCTCCGCTTGAGTTGATGAATCCACCATCGATGGAGCCGTCGCTGAGGAGATCGGCGAAGACGTGCGGATTGGGGCCTGCCCAAATGCCGCGGAGCTGCGACTGATCGGGGAGGACGTAATAACCCGCCGCAAGGAAGTGAGATCCGTTGCAGAGCCCATAGAGAGCAGACCCGTTAAGCGATGGCATACATAGGTAGCCGTTGTCCCAAGTGAGCGCCGGTGGCGCCACGGTAAAGACAGGGGTGTTGCTGCCGGCGTAGAAGGTCTCATAGCAGGTGGACACGCTTACGACCGTTCCGCAGTGGGAGCCGTACATCCCGATCGAGTTGCTGCGGTTGACGGTATAGTCCCCGAGGCTGTCGATGCCAAGGAAGCTTTCGCTTTGGGTATTTTCTACAATCGTGAGCTGGTAAACATCGGCCAAGGCGCGGCTTGCGAAGGCAGGCAAGAACAACATTGCGAATACAGCGACGACGAAGAATTTGTTACGGGGATAACTGATTTGAGTGCACATTGCTCGACGACTCCGGTGGGTTTATGAAAGCATGCAGTGGCAAGTAACAAGTGGGTGCACTGGAATTCTGCATGAGCAAATCATCAGTAACATGAACAAGAATAATTAGTAACCATGGCAGCGACTATACGTTAGCAGTCAGTTAATATAAGCTTGGCCCGGCACGTGGGCGCAGTCTGCGAAAAGGCGTCACCCAGCCAGATGCCGGTTCGATAGAGGTGGGCTTGGCATAGATGTCGGCCAGCGTCGGCACAGTTTGCCGAGAACTTGGCTGGCAAAACAGCGGAAGACGGTCCGAACCCCACCCCAAAGCTGGGGCTACGGTTTGCATTGCGTCTGTGATAAGCAGGGCTTGGCTGTGGTTCGAGTGTGTGGCAAGTGCAGGCAGAAGAATCGGGTGGGTGCGGCGCACTTAGCGGATACAGGCAGGTGCGGAGCGTGCAAGGCGGAGTTGCCGCCATTGGGCGAGCCGGTAGCGGTTGCTTCGGCGGAGTTCGATGAGATCGTGCAGGGGGCGCGGGTTCCGATCCTAGTGGACTTCTGGGCGGCGTGGTGTGGGCCATGCCGGGCGGCGGCCCCGGAGGTGGCGCGGACGGCGAGGGCGATGGCAGGGCGGGCCGTGGTGTTGAAGGTGGACACGGAACAAGATCCGGGGCTGGCTGGGCGATATCGCGTGCAGGGAATACCGAATTTCATGGTGTTTGCGGGCGGAAGGGTGGTTCGGCAGCAGGCGGGAGTGGTGGGTCATGAGGTGATGGAGGCCTGGCTGCGGGAGGCTGCTGGGTAGCCTGAGCCTGCGTTCACTCTGAGCTTGGCCATTGCAACGCTGAAGATCGGCTCATAGCAACTTTCGAGGTGGGGCCGCGTTTTAGTCATCAGGCCTAGCAGGGGTGTCGAGTAAGGCCGATATGGGTGATGAGTCCTGGTGAGGAGTGTGTTTCCATGCGGCTGCTACGTTATTTCGCTCTGCTTTTGGTGTTGGTGCTTCCTGCGGCTTACTCGCATGCCCAGGTTTCGGTGGGCATCGGGGTTGGCGTACCGTATGTTTATGGTCCGCCGGCTTACGTTTACGGGCCGCCGGTCTGCGAGTTTGGGTACTTCGGCTATGCTCCGTATGCCTGCGCTCCATATGGGTACTACGGGCCAGCATGGTTCGATGGTGGGCTCTTTATAGGGGCAGGACCCTGGCTGCGCGGCGGGTACGGCTATGGCCGCGGCCTCCGTTACGGCCCTTATGGATATCGGGGCGGCTACGGGTATGGGGGTGGGTACGGCTACGGACGGGGCGGCTATGGGTATGCTCGCGGGCCGGTAGGTGGTTACGGCGGCGGGTATCGTGGCGGCTTCGGTGGTGGTTCCCGTGGCTTCGGCAGTTTCCATGGTGGTGGAAGGCGGTAGTTCCGATTGAGCTATGAAGATCTTGGCGCTCACCTCAGAAGATGAGGCGGGCGCTTTGCTTTTTTGGGAGGGCGGTTTCAGGGGTGGATGGGGTTCCTCCCCACCTCCCCCTCCTACTTTTCGCAAAGTCTTCGGACAATTGAGCTTAGATTCGGCCAGGTCTGCGGCTTCGGTGTCGAGTGCGTTTTTGCTGTGCGATGAGTGGCTGGTTCTATTTTAGGTCGGCGGGTGGGGTGGGTGCGCCAGTCGATGCGGCTCTGGGTCAGATGTGCGGGGGGCCGGCGCTTTGGTGCGCGGCCAACCAGCAGCTCAGGCTCTGGATGTGTGGGACACGCCTCTGAGGCAGACCTGGGCAACCCGGGGGAGCGTGAGCCCGCAGCGGGGCCTCTCATCGTATTCGCGGCGCATCCAATCGAGCTTGGCGCCATCGCGCCTTTTTGGAGTCAGAATGCCGCCTTCCGCAGTTGTTGCCCATGTGGCCACGCCCCTTCTTGGGGTGAGTACGGGTCTCCGCTCCTTTACCCCCCTCGCTGTCGCCGCGTGGTTTGCGCGGATGGGCAAGCTGCCGCTGCAGGGTACGTGGGCCTCATGGATCGGGCACCCCGCATCGGTGGGGGTGTTCACGGCGGCGGCGCTGGGCGAGTACATCGGCGACAAGCTCCCGGGCACGCCGAGCCGGACGGCACCTGTTCCGCTGATCGGGCGGATTGCGTTCGGGGGGATGGTGGGAGCGATCCTGGCAACTGCGTTCCGAAGACCGCTGGCCGGCGGGATCGCGCTGGGGGCGCTGGGGGCCGTGGCTGGAAGTTACGGTGGCTACTATGCCCGGCGCGGGTTGACCAAGGGTGCGGGGCTGCCGGACATGCCGGTGGCGCTCTCGGGAGATGTGACGGCGGTGGCGCTTGCGGTTCGGTCGCTGCTTCGGCTTACGGCTTAGGGCTGGTCATCGCCTGGGGTAATCTCCTCCCGTACTTAGGATGAAGCGGTTCGCGCGTGGCGCGATAGCCCTCCTTAGCGACGATGAGACTGTCGCGAAGATGGGGCACCCGGGTTGTGGCGAATCTGAGACCTGGGCCACCTGGATGCATGGCCAGCTTGGTGGAAGATCCTGTAAAGAGATCTTCCTCTTGCCTCGCAAAGATTTGCGCTCACCTCCCCGCAGCCATCTTCCATCTCGTGGAAACGAGAGTTGAACCGTGGCTCGGATGTGGCACCGAAAGTGCACGCAGAGGTCTGGAACCCTGGGCCAAGGATCAATCTTCGATACTTAGGGAGTTCACATGAAAATCAAGGACGTGCTCTGTGCGTTCGCTGTGGTCGGCTTTTCGACGGCGGCGTTTGCATCTTCCGTTTGCCCTGCGTTGAACAGCTCTGCGGGATCGGCGTATCTCGCCGCGGCTGCCATCGTTGGGGACAACTGCAATACCCTCATCACCGCCAACCCGGGCGGCACGCTTACAGTCACCTTTCCCAACACAAACCCGTATGACGGATCAGAGGACAACTACGTCGGGTTCATCAACAACAGCGGAGCTTCGATCAGCAGTATCCAGCTGACCGGCGTCACCGATCTCTTCGGTTTTGAAGGCGATGGAATCGACACGTTTGGGATTGCGGGAAACTCGCAGGATACGGGCGGACTGGGCGGATATGGCGGTCCGAATGTCTTCTTCTCGAACATCTCGAGCAATTCCTTCTCGGGGACGGTGAACTTCATCACCCCGATCGCAGCGGGAGGAACCGGCTATTTCTCGCTCGAGGAGGCTCCTTCTTCCGCCAGCCCCATCACGGGCACGGTAGGCGGAGCGACGACCCCGGAGCCGGGAACGCTGATTCTGCTCGGCACTGGTGCACTCGGTCTGGTTACCCGGAGATGGCAGGCGCTGCGAAGCTAGGATTGCAGCTTCGGCTGATGAGTTGAAAGAGGCTGGACCGGCGCGATCGCCGGCCCAGCCTCGTTCGCTCTCAGATCTCATGCTTGTACGTCCGGGGTTCGGGCGAGCCTCAGGATGAAGACGTAGTCGTGCTCGGGCCCGTGAGAGCGGCTCCCTTCGAGGTGTGTTCGGTGGTTGGTGCCCTGACAGGAAAGATGGCGGTACCAGCTGACAGTGATGAAGTGGGGTTCGCCGTTGGTGGAAGCGCTTGAGGCCTTGTGGCATTTGGGAGTTTAGAGACGGTTAACCTCCCGGTCGATGACCCACTCATGGCGAGAGGATGCCGTGAATGGGGCACCCGCCTTTGGCCTGGCTCTTAGAGGGTGGTGCCTGGGCCACCTGCCATCTCGCGCTCAGCAAGACTTTGCTCCTCGTGCCATCTTCGCCATTGTTCCACTTCACCCCTGACGGCTTCACCATCGACGATGCGAGGTCTATAGCTTGGAATTGAAGGGTCTATATGAGGCGAGAAGATGTACCGGTGTGCGTGTTCGGCCATCATCTTTCGCAGCATCATCGCCATATGTCGGGGGAGAACTTCGCCGCGCTGAAACGACTTCTCGCCAACTTGGGTAAACAGCAGATGCCGAGGGCTGAGCGGCATGAGTATGTTCGTCTTTGGTATCTCCCAACCACCCCCGAAGTCGTAGCTGGAAGGATCGCGGAAGTTTAGTCGTATCACTGGATCGTCTGTCGTGAACCATGGCAAGTCATCCTCCGCCGAGAGGATCGTCCAATGATGGCTTGATAGCCTCTCAATGGTGCTTGTGAGTAGGTGACGCATCGCGAAGATCCAATACCCGCGCCCGACGACGGTTTCCATTTTGATCAGTGCCCCCTTGCCGTCTGGAGAGGGTTCCGTTCGAACGCGCATGGGAAAGTACTCAGCTACCGGATGTGGAGGGATTCCAACTAACTCACCTTCCTCGCGAGCCCTTCGAAGGTTGTGTTCCAAATTGGTAGCCTGATCTTCCATCTGTCGCCGCACCTGTTCTTGCCAGTGTGGAAGGCTCTTTATGAAAAATGCGGGCGTTCGAACAATCTGTGCGGCCAAAAATCGAACGAGCAGACCATAATCCTCTTGATAGAGACGCTCATCGTTGACCGCCTTCGCGATGCTTCTCTCAGCAGGAGTTTCAAAATCTCTACCCAACCATCGTTCGATTTCGTCCGAGTCACGACTTGCAAGTACACGTGTGTAAAGGTGCGGGTGATAGGCCACACCACCCACGTTCATTCGCTTCCATTCACTTACAGATGAGTTGGAGACAAGAGTGCGATATCGCTGCAGATAGCCTAATGGGGAGGCGAAGTTCTTCAGGTAGAGACGAGGAACGTAGTGGCTGTCACGTACGATCGACGGTTGAGTTGCGAGCTGTGACGTTTTGGCCAAGATCTTCTAGTGAAGAGCTACCTTCCGAACTTTTGACGTCCTTGCATTTGGCTCATCATGCGTTGTTGGGCTTTCATGCCTCCCCCGCCGCCGATGCTTTTGAACATTTTGCGCATCTGGGTGTATTGGCGGAGGAGGTTGTTGACCTCCTGGACCGTGGTGCCGGAGCCGGCGGCGATGCGTTTGCGGCGGGAGCCGTTGATGAGTTCGTGGTCCTGGCGCTCCTTGTTGGTCATCGAGTTGATGATGGACTCGACGCGGGTGAACTGGTTTTCGTCGACGTTTTCGGCGGCCTCCTTCATGCCCTGGAAGGGGCCGACGGAGGGGAGCATTTTGAGGATGGACTTCATGGAGCCCATTTTCTTAATCTGCCGGAGTTGTTCGCGGAAGTCGTCGAGGGTGAAGCCGTCTCCGGAGAGGGCTTTTTTGGCGAACTGCTCTGCCTTGCCGCGGTCGAGTTTTTCTTCGGCGCGTTCGAGCAGGGTGGCGATGTCGCCCATGCCCATGATGCGGGAGACGATGCGGTCGGGGTGGAAGGGCTCGAAGGCGTCGGGTTTTTCGCCGGTGCCGAGGAACTTGATGGGCGCGCCCGTGACGTGGCGGATGGAGAGGGCAGCGCCGCCGCGGGCGTCGCCGTCCATCTTGGTGAGGACGACGCCGGTGATGCCGAGGCGGTCGTTGAAGGCCTTGGCGGAGTTGACGGCGTCCTGGCCGGTCATGGCGTCGGCGACGAAGAGGATCTCGGAGGGCTTGAGCTCGGATTTGAGCTGGGCCATCTCATCCATGAGGAGCTGGTCGATGCCGAGGCGGCCGGCGGTGTCGACCAGGAGGATGTCACAGCCGAAGTTGGCGGCGTCCCTGCGGGCTTCGCGCGCGAGGCGGAGGACGTCGGGGGTGCCGTGGGGCGCGGCGGGGTCGAGCTTGCCCTCGTAGATCTGGGCGGAGATGGATCGGGCGACCACCGCGAGCTGCTCGCGGGCGGCGGGGCGGTAGACGTCGACCGAGACGAGCATGGGGCGGTGGCCGCCCTTTTTGAGCCACTGGGCGAGCTTGCCGGAGGTGGTGGTCTTGCCGGAGCCCTGGAGGCCGGCCATGAGGATGACGGTGGGGGGCTGGGAGGCGAACTTGAAGCGGGCGGTGTCGCGGCCGAGGATGTT
>JAABUZ0100002250.1_pt1 | contig 32626 bp, 18 predicted proteins | sample 5562091 | NCBI WGS metagenome assembly JAABUZ01 (sample SAMN12813069, study PRJNA571459) | rock metagenome | isolation source: Antarctica rocks | place: Antarctica: Victoria Land, Linnaeus Terrace sud | collected 2015-12-21
CTATGAGCCCCGTCAGGTCACCGCGCAGCCCCGACACCGCGTCGCCGGCATCATCCCGGACGGGGCCACCCGCCGGTCAGCCTGCACGAGCGTGCTGCCCGGCCGATCGCCAAGGGACGGCTCGGCAAACCGGTGGGAATTCGGCTACAAGGCCCAGGTCGTCGACAACGACGACGGCGTCGTGCTGGACCACAAGCTGGAACAGGGCAACCCGCCGGACGCCCCGCAGCTGACCCCGGCGGTCGAGCGCGTGAAGCGCCGCACCGGGCGCAAGCCCAAGACGGTGACCGCCGACCGGGGCTAGGCGTGCCGCTTCCTTGTTGCGCGAAGGATGCAGTCATGCCGAAGAGGTACCCGAACGATCAGCGTGAGCGGGCGGTCCGGATGGTCATGGATCGGCTCGAGGAGTACCCGTCGCCGTGGGCAGCTGCCCAGGCGTTGGGCCCGAAGTTGGGCGTGGGAGCCGAGACGCTGCGCAAGTGGATCGTGCAGGCCCAGGTCGACGGGGGTGATCCGGTCCGGGCCGACGTCGGAGAAGCTGGCGGAGATCAGGCGACTGCGGACTGAAGTGCGTGACCGCTCCATGAGCCCGGCGCAGCTTGTACGAGTGTCGACATCGATGTGGAGCGTCATCGGACCGAAGCCCTGTCCGTGCGGGCCGAACTCCCCTGGAAGGGGTGAGGGAGGCCGTCTCCCCGGGAAGGTCAGGAGGTTCGTGTCATGGAGGAACCAGAACTCGGGGGAGCGGGACCGGGCGGGGCACCCGAGCCGGCAGGTAGCTCGGCTGACGGGCTATTGAAAAGTGTAGCCGGTCTGCGGGACGGGGAGGACGCTGGTCCGCACGCCGGGGGTCCCGGGACGGGTGATCGTCCGCCATCAGAGGCGCGCGTGAACGCGAACCGGGCTAACGCTCAGCGTTCTACCGGGCCCCGAACTGCGCATGGCAAGCAGCGAAGCTCACTCAACGCCTTTCGTCATGGCGCGTACTCCATGCGACCGCACGCGGTAACGAGTGGCTTCTTTCCGGAAGACCCCGAGGAGATTGCGAACTACGTGCAAGACATGGTTCGTGCGCTGCGTCCGCGCGACGCCGTCGAGCAGGCGGCGGCCGAGGCGGTCGCATCTGCCTTCCTCTCGACCCGGCGGCTGTCCGACATACAGGCCGCCCTTCTGGAGGCCGGGGTGACAGTAAGGGGATTGCCCTACCCCTTGGACGGCAACTGGAACGGGCTCGTCGTCGCACACAACGAGGCAGAGAGCATCCTCGCGCTCCTGCCGTTCCTGTATCAAGACACGACGGAGGATGCCGACGAGGTGCTCGAGTTCGTCTCGGGCCAGCTTGCCGCCGACGAGACGACCATGCGGGGGCTGGCACAGGCATTCTCCGATGCAGCCGGGCACGAAGACGTACGCCTACGCGAGGCAGCCGGAGAGTTCAAAACGTCAGGCGAGATGGAAGCAGCCTTCAGGTCGTCTGGTCTGAAGTTCGAGGAGCCACCCGACGACTCGGTCGAGCGGTGGTGGCGCGTTCTGCGGCAGGTCGCGCGCATAGCCTACCCGACGGCGGCGTCAGCCGAGCGCCACTTCGCTGGTGTGAGGGACGCCCTGGGCTGCCAACTCGCGGATGTTTTGCCCGCGCAACGGTCAGCGGTCGCTCAGCGCATGGCGGCAGAACTGACCAAGATCCTCGACCTCGAGGCCCGGACGTCGCGCAATTTCGCCAGCAGGCTGGCGGTCCTCCGCGACCTCCAGGCTCGACCCGCCGAGAACGTTGATTGGGGGAACGAACCCAACGCGTGAAATGATCATGAAGTCGGTGTGACGCCTCGCGTCGGACCTTGATCAACAGGGTGCTGGCCTGGGCCTTTGTAATTCCGTGAAGACCCCACCGAGGGGTGTTCATGGTTATACGCCGTGGATGCTCACGAAAATCACAGCAAGAAGCGCCCCGGCCCTCCCAATGAGGGTCGGGGCGCTGCTTTTGCGCCGAGGGCGCTTGCGGCCTGTCGTGTGTGCCCGCTTCAGCGAGGCTTCTGCTGCGCTGAAGCCACTGTGTCCGAGCCTGAGCTCATGCTGGCGCCTACGGGGCGTGCTTGAGGGTCGCAGTGAGGTGGCGAGGAGTGCTTATGAACCCGGTGGCTGGGTGGTCAGGTCGCTCTGGGTGGCGGCTTGGCTGCTCCCGAATGTCGCCGTGGCCCGTTCTGCACGGGAGGCCAGGGCAGGAGGCTCGTTGAGGCCGACCTTGCTGGCCCAGCCGTCGAGTAGGCGCAGGTTCGTGGCGGCGGCGTAGATGCCGAGCATGAGCGAGCTCTTGCACAGGCCCATGACCCTGAACGCGCCGCGGCCGAGGGCCTCGTGGGACCGGTCCTTGAGGTTGCCGAACCAGCCCTCAACGCGTGAGCGGCGGCTGAACGAGCTGATCCAGTCCCGGCTGCCCCAGTAGTGGCGTTGCCGGGACTTGTAGTCGACGTCGCCAGGAACGGTGATCGTGCGTTGCGTGCAGCACCGATGCGCCGAGGGGGTCGGGGGTTCGAGCACCTTTGGCAGGGTGACGGGTTGCGCCATGGACGGCGGGACGAGCGGGCACCGTAGCTTCCCGGCTCGAGCTGGGCACTCGTACCGCTCGGATCCGCTGCTGTCTGGGCCGGCGACCCGTCGCAAGGCCCACTGCTCGCGCGTGCTGATCTGCCCGAGGAAGACCTCGAGCGGCGGCGATTCGGCGAGACGTTCCGGGCGCGGGATGGTGTCGAACGCGTCGGGGGTCGCCGGGCAGTGAGGGACACCGGCGATGAAGCGCGCTCCGCCGTGGCTGCCTCGGCCGCCGAGCTGGGTCGGATGGAGGTCCAGGACGGAGTCGACGTCGAGGGCGCGCAGCCCGCGGCTCCAGCCGGTCTTGTAGGTGTAGCCGCGGTCGGCGATGACCTCGCGGAGCCGCAGACCGTCGGCGCGCATTTTCGCGATCGTCGGGAGTACCGCCTCGGAGCAGTTGGTAGAGGCGGGGGTGACGACGATGCGTTCGGCGAGGCAGGGAACGGGACGGTCGTCGTTGAGACGTCCGACGCGGACGACGGCGTGCAGTTCGTACCCGAAGTAGCGCTCCTGCTTGCCCGACTTGCTGGTCTTGACGCCCCATGCGGCGTCCGGGTCGGCGGCGGTGGTCTGCTTGTCCTTGCCACGGGCCCAGGACCAGGTGCCGGTGCCGTCGACGGCGTACGCGCCGCTGGTCGGAAGCGCCGCGGGCATGGTTGCGGCGAGCAGGTCGTCCAGGATCTGCTGCAGTGCAGCTAGCCTTGCGGCGCGGTCCTCGGACCCGGCCGTTGCGCCTGGGTCGAGCCGGGCTTTGATGCTGTCGAGTAGCCGGCGTACCTGGTGGACGGTGATGACGCGTCCGGTCCGGCGGTCTCGGACCCCCAGGTCATGCTGGACGGCCTCGGGCAGCCCCTCGGTCAGGACGAGGAACACGTCCGTGAGCAGGCAGTCTTCGCACTGTCCACAGCCAGCTTCAGCCCAACCAGGAGCGCTCGAACCGTCAGCTGCCGCGGTCGTCCGCGGCCGGTGGGACGTACCACTTGCTCGAGCACCGCTGGGACGCCGCTGGCGTCGACCCACTCCAGCGTGCGCGTGATGTCGTGGCGGCGAATCATCCTGCTGTCCGCAGTGCGACCCGCGCCACGTCCGGCGCAACTGGGCAGTGGTGGAGCAGGTCTTCGAGCGGGCGTACGGTAGTCAGCCCGGCTGCGTCCATCAGCGCGGGCAGCGGCGTACGGGCGCGCAAGTGCGTCAGCAGCCACGTCGACCGCAACCGGGCCGTCTCTAAGCGGGGGAGGTCTTCGCCCCCCACTACACGCTCCAACGGTCCGCGAGTCACGTTGCGGCGGCCGCGGGTGCTGCCGCCGATCAGCAGGTCAGAACCCGCGGCCCGGGCGAGCTGCAGCAGCGGTGTCTCATGTGCCTGCAGCGTGATCACCGTGCGTGGCCGAGTTCCTCCACTCACGGTGACGATGACCGCTCCGTCGGGCAGTTCCTCGACGTCCTGCCCACGCACCCACGCCAGATCTCGCGAAGCGATCCCGCAGCCCAGACCGAGATGCAGGATGGCGCGCAGCGTCCTGCGGCGGCTCGCCGTGGGTTGTGCGCTCGCCAGCGCAAGAAGCCCGTTGATCTCCTCCGGGCTGTACGGCGGCCGGAACCGGCGGTAAGCGATCGGCAGGGGCAGGTCCTGCGGCGGGGAAGCGCAGTGCCGTGCGATCCGTCGCAGGATCGCGCGTCGCGTGGCGCGGGTGCTGTCCTTCGAGCCCGACATCCCGACGGCGACGTACCGCTCGATCACCTCAGGATCTAGCAGGGCCTCCCGCACCAACGGGACGCCCTCTGCATGGGCCCACGCCGCGAAGTCCGACAGGTGGCTGAGGTACTTGGCGAGGTTGCGAGGAGATCGGGTGCTGAGCTGGGCGGCTTCGGCCACAAGGCGATTGGTCTTAGGCCAAGCGGCGCGCGCTCGCGGGCTGCTCGGCACGAAGGCGTGGACTAGGTCCTCCAGTGTCGGATCTTCAGCCACGTCGTCAGTATGGTCTGGAGCCAGACCAACGGCAAGTCGCCCACCACATGTCGGACGGCGTCCCTACGCTCGACCAACCATGTCCAACCGTCCCAATCTGCGAGAGCCCGCGAGCTATGTGGCCAGCGGGGACTGGAAGCTCGGCCGTGTCGCTGGCCCCCGCCTCGTTCTCTACGCGCAGGGTTTCGCCGTGGCCGTCGAAGCTGCGATCGGAGGTCGAACTCTGCGTGAGGTCGCGCGTCAGGCCGAAATCAGCCACACCACCTTGCTGGCGGTTCTGCATGGGCAACGCTGGCCGGACATGATCACGATCGCGAAGCTCGAGGAGACCTTCCAGCGCTCCCTGTGGCCCGGGCCGGAGATCCGAAGGCTGGCAGTCGATTAGTGCGAGCAAAAGGTGGACTACGGGCGGACGTGCCGCATCGACGGAGCGTCTCAGGCGATCCAACGGACTTTCGAGTCGCTCGCCGGACAAGCAGCGTAGGACGGCTCAGACTCGGCCCCGCTCGCTGGGCTCATAACCCAGGGGTAGCGGGTTCAAATCCTGCCCCCGCTACACAGTCCGAAGGCCGGCCCTCCCGCAAGGAGGCCGGGTTTTCGTCGTTCTCATCATGGTGCGCCACAGGCGTTCGGGCGCAACCAAGTGCCGACGCGGCTCCTTGCCCTCAGGCGGTCAACGCAACGAGCTCGTTGAGAGCTTCCCACGGTGTCTTCCATCCGAGGGTCTGTCGTGGCCGGGCGCGAGCTGAGCGGAGAGGGTGCCTGAGGCACCCGAGGCTCAAGGGTGGGCGAGAGGTGGTTCAGTAAGGGTTTTCGGGAGGCCCGTTCGACTCCTTCGTCGCGCACGTCAAAGAGGAAGTACCTAGCGGATCTCATTGCCGCTTGTGATGGTGCGTGACTCAGAGGCCAACGTCGGCGACGAAGCCCTCGACGTCGAGCTGGTCCTGGACCAGCCACGGGTTCGACTCCGCAGCATCGAGTCCGAACACCTCGTAGAAGCCTCGAAGCGCCTCGAACGCGTCAAGGCGCGGCGAGCCGCTGCTCGTCCAGGAGTGCACTCGTTCATCGTCAACAGCCACAGCGCCGTTACCAGCGAACACGACGTCCTGCGTGTATCCACCAGGGCTGAGCCTCGCCTCGCGGGACTTCATCCGGCGCACCACAATCCGATGAGTCCACTGAGCACCAGGCAGCAAGGGAGCGACCTGCTCATCAACGAGCCTGAAGAACTCGTAGGTGAGCTCCGTCAGGACGAGCGAGCTGATCCGCAGCTCCTGGGCGTTGTCCTGTCCGCGGCCGAGGAGTCGGCGGTTCGCGACAACTCCTGCCGTAACCAGGCCAGAGCGCTGGACTTCCACCGCCAGACCGTCGCGACTTGGAAGCACAAGGCCGATGGACGTCACTTCAGAGGACTCGTAGAGGTTCTGGAAGTGGAAGCCCCGGCTGCGCAGAACGTCCTGGCCGTCGAGGTAGGCCTTCACCCCATCTGAGGCGAACAAGCGAGGAACCGGGCCGGGGTGATGCGGCCAGGACTGCCAGTAGAGAACGGCATCCTCGTCCCACCCCTGCTCCTGCTCGAACCGCCCGAGTGCTTCCTGAGCAGTAGCGGCTGTTGCCGCTGGCACGAAGGCAGGCGCGTTTTGGAACCTTGGAGCGCTCCGTGACCGTACGCCGTCGTTCAGAAGACGGTGGATCTCCTCAGCCGCAAGCCACCGGGTGCTGTCACCATCCCGGATGGGCACGGCGACGGCGTCGCGCACCTTCCCGTCCTCGGAGATGGTCTTCCGCAGCATCGCGTAGCGGTCGCGCTCATCGAGCTGCTCGATGGTGATGACCAGGTAGTAGCCGGGCTGCTCCTCGGGGTAGCTGTCGACCGAGATGGAAACAGCCGGGTAGATCCACGAGCGGACTACTTGCGTGATCTGCTGCGCCACCTCGGGAGCAGAGAACTGCGCGTTGAGCGGACGGAGCCTGGAGGCGAACTCCCCAACCGCCGTGGCGAGAGTGTCGGTCTCCACGCCGATGACGATGAGGCCGCCTTGCTTGTTGGCCATGGCCGCGACGTCCTTGGCGAGCTCCCACTTGCCCTTCTCGTTGGTGAGGACGTACGGCTCGCGCTTGAAGTCGAGCACCACGCTCTCGAGCGTTCCGAGAACGTCGGTCGCGCGGCCCCGGGCAAGAGCAGCGACGAGCTGTGTGTTGTTCGCCACCGCCATCGCTCCACCACCTCGGTCCGCGCGACGAGGCCGTCGCGGGTCCATGGTTTCACGTCATTGACGGAGGCGTCCGTGACGAGGTCGTGGACAGCAGGTAGGGGCTCACAACAGCGTAGCACCTTCGAGACAATGCCACCAACGAGAGGGCTCCCGTAGCCACGTGGGTCGCCCGTTCGGTGCTGGCACGTCGGCTGAACGGGTCACAAGAAGTGAACCTCTGGCGCGGGACACCATGACGATCAAGGTGCGAAGTTCCTCTGCCACCGCTGCAGGGTCCGACACCGAGCGGAAGTCGGGCAGGATGCCTTCTTCGAGACCTACGACGACCGCGTGGTCGAACTCTTGGCCCTTGCCCAGATGCGCGTTGAGTAGATGTAGACCCGGTCCGACTGCGGCTTCTAGGGGCTTGGCTGTCCGACACCGCGCTAGAGCCGATCGGAGGTCTATCTGGTGCTCGGCCATCAGGTCCCGAAGGGCGTGGCATGACTCGGCCACGGCGTCGCGACTGTCAACATCATCCTCGCTCAGTAACTGGTGACAGCGGTCTTGCAGCAGCTCGACGGCAGGGATGCCGTGCTCTCCTGCGGAAGAGATGGCAGCCGAGGCATGGTCACGGAGGAGTTGGATGGTCCTTGCGTCCCCAAGCGGAGCGGACCAGTCTGTGTAGGCGATCTGGCCATTCTCGAGCGCGCTGCGGATGACGCGAAGCCTCGGTCCTCCTCGGGCCAAGACGCCGACGGTTATTCCTGGGGCTAGCAGTGCAAGGACGTGTGCGACGACGGCGGTGGCTTCTGACTGGAGGTTCTCGAAGGCCTGTGTCGAGAAGGTCGCCGACTCCGGCCACCTGTCGGGCTCTGCACAGCGAAGTGGTTCTGCAGACTGCAAGCGCGCCAGCGCATTGACCGCACGGAGGACTCCCGGGCTTGAGCGGAACGAGCGTGTGAGTGTGTACCTGGCGGTTACACGAAAGCTAATGTCCTCGAAGACAGCTTCGGGATCGGCGCCCGCGAAGCTGTAGATCCCTTGCCCGATGTCGCCGGCGTAGGTGATGCGGTCGCTACCCAGGTGCTGCACCATCCGCAGCTGTGTGAGTGACAGATCCTGGACCTCGTCAACGACAACGGCTGCGAAGTGTTTTCGGTAGCCGAGGGCGACCTCGTCGTTCTGCAGGATTCTCGCGGCGTGACGAAGTAAGTCTTCGAAGTCGATCGCGTTCTCCGATCGCAGCAGCCGCTCGTAGGTCAGAGCGACCCGATTGCCTGCGGCTTCGAGTGTGGCGAGAACTTCTTCGTCTGACTGGCCACTGCCCTTGGCTGACCGTAGGACCGCCTCAACCTGATCCCGATTGGCCCACGTGATGCCTGCCTGCGCCTGGCGCGCGCTGTGGGCGCGGCGTTGCGGAACCACAAGCGTCTCTGGGTCAAGCCCGATCGTCCGCCCGTGGGCGAGCAGGATCCGAGCCGCGACCCCGTGGAAGTTCTGTACGACCACGAGCCCACGTTTGCGAAGGCCAAGCTCGCGCCTGATCCTGGTTCGCAGGTTGTCCCGGGCCTTGATCGAGAAGGTTGCGGCGAGAACCTGCTGCTGCGGCTGGACATGAGGCGAGCTGACAAGGCGAGCGGTTCTGACCGCCAGTGCCTCAGTGTTCCCGCAGCCGGCCGCGGCCGTGAGCAGCACGTTGACGGGATCGAGTGCGACGAACTCGGCGACGGCCGCGTCATCCGGATCGAGCGCATCGCGGGTCGGGTCAATCGCGCGGGTCACGAGGCAAGGCCAGCCAGGAAATCCAGAAGTGTCCGCAGTTGCTGTGTGTCGGCTTCGGTCAGCCCAACGGCGAGGGATGCGGCCGCGGCGGTCTTGTTGGCCCGGCATGCGGTCACCACGTCGTCGCGATCCACTTCCGCGAAGGTCGTCGCTGAGATCTTCCCGCAGAACTTGCGTTCAGTGATCAGGCCTGCGGACTGGACGAGTTGGACGACGCGTTCATGACCGAGTTGATCGACGTAGACAGCCTCAAGATCGGGGTTGAGCACAAGCACACCGCTGGCCGCAAGGTCGCCTGGCGAAACGCCCAGCGCCCCGGCCCAGTCCTCGCGGGCGTCCTCGTCGCAGATCGCGCGAACGTGCATGCCGAGACCTGGACTGCCAAAGAAGTTCCACGCCGAGGAGAAACCGCCGCTGCCGTCGAGTTGGAACAGGGCGACGTCCATTCGGGCAAGGTCGATGCCTCCTGCTCGCGCGATGGCCTCAACGGTTATCCGGTCGGCGTCTCCTTCGACGATGACTACCAGTCGGGAGGTCAGCGGTTCGACAAGCCCCTGCCGGTAGTCACGCAGCAGTTGGAGCGCGCCGGAGACTGGAGCGCCCTCGGGCAGTTGGCGCACCACCCCAGATCGGTCGATTGTCGCAAGCTGTTGCGGTTGGGCGGCTGCCGCAACGGCGGAGCTGTGCGTCGCCATCAGCTGTTGCGCCGTCCCCTTAAGCAGCCGCTGCACGAGTGCGCGCTGTGCTGTCGGATGCAGATGCGTCTCAGGTTCGTCGACCGCGACGATCCTGCCGGTTCGCTGCGCGTCCATGCCCATCAAGGCCGTGACCGCAAGCGCCTGAACTCCGTCGCTGTGCTCGGTCAGCGCACGGTCACCTGACATGTCTCTCAGCGTCATGATGGTTCCCGCTAGCGGTGAATCGGACAGATCTGACGACAGGACGAGCTTGACGTCATTCTTGGTGACCGGAGTGGGAAGCGACTCGGATAGCCGATCGGCGAGCTGCTCACGAAAGCCTCCGATGACGCCTGAACCTGCCAAGACGGCGCGGACCTGCGCGAGGCCGGCCTCAAGCCCTTCCGCGTCGCCACTGACGTCCAGGTTGCGAACGAGCGTCCTTGCTACGCCTTGGGCTCCGGCGAGCTCCCGACCCATGGATCGGGAGGCTGCTAGCTGGAGGAACCCGAGTCTGGCCACTTGCACGGAACTTGGACGACGGCTGTGCCCGGCGTCGGGGAAGAACCGTGTGACTGCCAAGGTCGTGTCGGGGTCAGCCGGGTCGACCTCGGCTTGGACCCTGACGCGTAGCGTTGTCGTACCACCTTCGACTTCGACCTCGTCCGGAAATGCTCCCCGGTCGACCTCGTCCAGGTTGGTCAGCAGCGCGTCCAAGACCAGCGGCTGCGTGGGGTCCTTGAAGTCCTGCACTGAGACCTTCGACAGTTCGCTGCCGACGCCGAGGACCAGCGCTGCCACGAACAGGATGCTGCTCTTACCGCTTGCGTTGGGCCCAACCAGAACGACGTGCTCGCGAACCGCAAGGCCGCCGTCTTGCAGCGAGCGGTAGTTCATCCAAGCCAGTCGCGAGATCTTGATGACAGCCTCCGCACTACAGACGCAGAACCCGTGGTCGGGACGGTCCCCACAGACCGTGCACCACGGACGTCGGGTTCGCCAAGCGACTCGCCAGGTGCTTGTGGTTGGGAGTCCGCCACCCTGACTCTCAGGACCCCCGGTGGGGCCCAATCCTGGCGCCTTGCTCTCTACCTGCCGACAGCACAGTGGCTCGATCTACAGCGGTCCGAATGAGTGCCTACCGTCTTGATCGTGATCACATCAACGCTCACGCAGATGCCCAAGCAGACCCTTCCGACCTGCGGGGATGCCTGTCAGGCAACGGAGCGAGCGCAGGTCTGGAAGTTCCCCCCGCTACGAGAGAAACCGCAGGTCAGGTCCATGATCAAAGATCATGGCCCTGGCGGCTTTCTAGGCCGTTCCCCATGGCGGTTTTCGTCCCGCGTGCGGTCTTAATGCCACCTGGCAGGTCGTGGCACCGAGTGGCAGTGAAATTTTGGGGCCAGGCGTCGGCCGGAAGCGCGTCTCGGCCGCCTGCAAGAACCTCAGGCGGCGTCAGTTGGGCTCGTGGCCTGACACCATGCACCGACGCAGCCCGTTCAGGAGACCCGATGCAGGCGAACACCCACACCCCCGCCGTCATATTCGGCAGCCACGTCCGGTACGTCGTGCCCCTGTTCCAGCGGCCCTACGTCTGGACCGAGGACGAGCAGTGGGGGCCGCTGTGGGATGACGTCCGGACGCTTGCTGAGCGCGTCCTGGAGGCGCCGACCGGCTACGGCGCCGCGCCGGTAGCCCCACACTTCCTCGGGGCGATCGTCCTCGACCAACAGCCGAATCCGGCTGGCTTCATCCAGGTGCGCCACGTCGTGGACGGACAGCAGCGTCTCACCACCCTCCAGCTGCTGCTGGATGCCGCCCAGGAGGTCACCGAGAAGCATGGGAACGACCTGGACGCTCAGACTCTGAAGGTGCTGGTTCTCAACCAGCCCCAGGTGACTCAGCATCCTGACGAGGTCTTCAAGGTCTGGCCGACAGACAGGGACCAGGCGGCTTTCCGCGCTGCGATGGACAACGCCACGATCGTGCCAGCCCAACTCACGACCTCCCGCATCGCGCAGGCGCATGCGTTCTTTGTCCGGGAGATCACAGAGTGGGCTGAACCGACCGGAGATCCAGCCAGGTGCGCTGTCCGCCTGAAGGCGCTGGCGCAGGCACTCCACGGACATCTGAAGTTGGTCGTGATCGATCTCGAAGCTGGCGACAACGCGCAGGTGATCTTTGAGACGTTGAACCACCGAGGTGCGCCGCTGCTGGCTGCCGACCTGGTCAAGAACCTCGTCTTCCAGATGGCCCAGGCCCAGGAGCTCGACGTCCAGGCGCTGTACGACGCGCACTGGGCGCACCTCGACACCGACTACTGGCGCGAGCTCACAGCACAGGGCCGGTTGTACCGGCCGCGCATCGACGTCTTCCTCAACTACTGGCTCACGATGAAGCTGCTTCGCGAAGTCCCGACCGATCGCATCTTCACCGACTCCCGAGACCACCTGCTGCCTCAAGCCGCGTCACTTGATGATCTCCTCGCCGAGCTCGCCCGCGACGCCGGCGTGTACGCCTCCCTTGATGCCTTGCCCTCAGGATCGACACCCGCACGCTTCTACTACCGGGTGATCCAGGCGCTCGACACCCGCGCCATCACGCCCGTCCTGCTCTGGCTCTTGCGGTGGTCTGGGGACGAGCTCCTGGTCGAGCAACGGGATCACGCTCTTGACGTCATCGAGTCGTGGTTGGTCCGCCGCACGTTGGCTCGCCTGACGTCCAAGAACGTCAACCAGGCCATGCTCGAGCTGCTGAAGGCACTCGGAGAAGCAGGCCCGCAGTCAGCAGGCGACACGGCCGAGCAGTTTCTGGCTACGCAGACCGCGGACTCGCGCCTGTGGCCCGACGACGAACTGGTGCGCGCCTCGCTGCGGACTGCCCCGGCCTATTCTGCCTTTCTCCGTGCCCGGCTGCGCATGCTTCTTGAGGCCCTTGAGGACGATCTGCGCAGCGACTACGGGGAGGGTCAGCCGGCACCTCGAGGGATGACTGTCGAGCACATCCTCCCGCAATCCTGGGTCGGGACCTGGCCGCTTCCGGGGCTTGACCCTGCTGAGCCCGCTGAACGCGACCGCCTCATTCACCGACTCGGAAACCTCACTTTGGTGAGCGGGAAGCTCAACCCTGCGCTGTCGAACAGGGCTTGGGTGAAGGAGGGCGAGCCCGGCAAGCGTGACTACCTGCTGGAGCACAGCAACCTCAAGCTGAACGCCGCAGTGGTCTCTGCCTACCCAGTGGCCTGGACTGAGGACGACATCAGGGTGCGCACAGAGCAGCTCACCGAGCGGCTACTCAGCTTCTGGGCCCGCCCCCCAGCATCGGCCCCGACCCTGGTCGACGAGGAGTCCAGAGAGTCCGAGGCCCCTGCCTCCCTCCCCGTGGCACGCGACGACGTGGCTGGCGAGGAGTCTCACACCGGAAAGTACCGCGAGCTGTGGCGCTGGCTGGGGCAGCAGACCAGCGACCGGGTAGAGCTCACCTTCGCCCAGGTTGAGCAGATTCTGGGCTTGCCATTGCCGGCTTCTTGTCGGCTGCACTTGGCTCACTGGTACGGCTTCGACGGAAGCGCCGTGGCCCGAGCCATCTATGACGCCGGTTGGAAGTCCACTGACGTCAGCCTGGGACAGGAGACCGTGGCGTTCGTCCCGCGATAGTGCCCTGGCCATAGGCGCAACCGGATGGGCACTGCGGGGTGTTGAACTCGTGGAACTCGCCGGGGCGCGTGGCACTGAGCGGCGCCGACTGCACACGAATGTCGGGCTTAGTCGATAGCGTCGACTAGGTGACTCTCACCACCGACTTGCGGCCGGTCGCCGACCTCCCCAGCACGGGCCAGCTTGTCACCGTCCGTGACCGCAACTGGGTCGTGACGGACGTCCAGCCCAGTGCCCTTCCGTACGACGTGACAGCGACCAGCCTCGGCGAGGGCGCCACGTTCGTGAGCTTGAGCAGCGTCGAGGACGACGGGCTTGGTGAGGAGCTCCGTGTCCTGTGGGAGCTCGAGTCGGGCCGCAAGGTCCTGAGCCGCGCGACCCTTCCCGATGTCAGCGAGGGCCGGTTCGACGACCCCGCGCAGCTCGGTGCGTTCCTGGACGCCCTGCGCTGGGGTGCGGTGACCAGCGCTGAGACCACGGTCCTGCAGGCGCCCTTCCGCGCCGGCATCGCTGTCGAGGACTACCAGCTCGAGCCGGCGACCCGGGCCTTGAGCCTGCCGCGTGTGAACCTCCTGGTCGCCGACGACGTCGGGCTCGGCAAGACGATCGAGGCCGGCCTCGTGATCCAGGAGCTCCTGCTCCGGAGCCGGATCCGCCGCGTGATGGTGATCTGCCCGGCGCACCTGACGGACAAGTGGCACGACGAGATGCTCGACCGGTTCGGGCTCGACTTCGCGGTCGTCAACAGCGAAACCCTCAGCCAAGTCCGCCGTGATCGGGGGCTGCACGCGAACCCGTTCAAGGTCTACCCCTTCACCATCGTCAGCCTCGCGTGGCTCCGTGGCCCGAAAGCCGGCCGGCTGCTCGATGAGGTCCTGGCCCAGCCCGGCCCGAGCCGCACCCGCCCGCTCGACCTCTTGATCGTCGATGAGGCGCACCACGTCGCCCCGCCCGGTAAGGGCAAGTACGCCGTGGATAGTCAGCAGACCCGCGCAGTGAAGCGGCTTGCCGATCATGCTGAGCACCGGTTGTTCATGTCCGCGACCCCGCACAACGGGTACGTCGAGTCGTGGACCGCGCTGCTCGCGATGCTCGACCCCCAGCGGTTCGCCCGCGGAGTCATTCCGGACCCGGCCGCTCTCAAGCAGATCCTCATCCGGCGGCTGAAAACCGAGATCACTAACGCCGACGGCACGCCGCGCTACCCCGCCCGGGAAGCCAAGGACATCACCGTGACCTACCCGGCCGCGGAGCTGCAGGTCCAGGAGCTGCTGGCCGAGTACACCCGCGCCCGGTCGGCGAAAGCCGCTGCGGCGCGCGCGAAGGCTAAGAAGGCCGGGATCGACCTGCTAGGGCTGCTGCTGAAGAAGCGCTACTTCAGCAGCCCGGCAGCCTTCAGCAGCACAATCCTGACCGTCCGGGACAACAGCAAGCGGGTCGACCTGCAGTGGCCGAGTGGGGACTACGACGTCGAGATCGACCTCGATTACGCCCATGGACTCGCCGAGGACCGTCAGCAGCTGCTGGAAGGCGACTTCACGGACGACGACGCGATCGACGAAGCCGAGCAGGCCGCGCTGGCCAAGGCGCAGCGCGCAGCGGGCGAGACGGACGCGAGGGAGGCCGACCTTCTCGAGCAGCTGTGCTCCTGGGCCGAGCAGCACGGCCACGAGACCGACGCCAAAGCTGCAGCGCTCCTGGAGTTCCTGCGAACGACCTGCCAGCCCAATGGCACCTGGAACGACGAGCGGGTTGTGGTCTTCACCGAGTACCGCGACACCCAGCGGTGGCTGCTGGACCTGCTGGAGAAGCACGGACTGGCCGAACAGGGCCGCGTCGCACTCCTGTACGGCGGGATGGACGACTAGCAGCGCGCTGCGATCATGCGGGCCTTTCAGCGCGACCCGGCCCAGCACAAGCTCCGGATCATCCTCGCCACCGACACCGCGAGCGAGGGCGTCGACCTGCAGAACTACTGCCATCGGCTGGTCAACTACGACCTGCCGTTTAACCCGAACCGGCTCGAGCAGCGCGCTGGCCGCATCGACCGTTACGGACAGACGAAGGTGCCGCTCGTCTACCACTTCGCCGGCAGCGACTGGCAGACCGCCCCGAAGGACAGCCTGCAGGGCGACCTGCAGTTCCTTACCATCATCGCCCGCAAGATCGCCACCGCCCGCGAAGACCTCGGCAGCGTCAACCCCGTCATCAGCGACGCCGTCGAGCGCAGGATGCTCGGCCGACCAGCCCGCGACTTCGACGTCGACCGGACCCTCGCGAAGGCCAAGGCAGACCCAGCCCTCAAGGTCGAACGGCAGTTGCGAGAGGAAACTGAGCGCTTCGCCGCGACCCTCGACGACAGCCGTCGTGAGCTGCACTGCGCCCCCGCCGACATCGAACGCGTCGTCCGCACCGGACTCGCACTCGGCCGGCAGCCCGACCTCGTCGCCGAGCAGCGTGACGACCCGACCGTCTTCCACGTCGGCACCCTGACCGGCTCCTGGGCACGCACCATCGTCGACCTCAACGACCCCGACTACGGCCAGCGGCCGATCTCGTTCGACCCCGACTACGCCGCGAAGCGACAGGACGTCGTCCTCGCCCACCTCAACCACCCGCTCGTCGCGATGGCCACCCGGCTGCTCCGCGTCGAAGTCTGGGGCAGCGACAAGAGCAGCCTCGCCCGCGTCGCCAGCATCCGCGTCGCCGACCCAACCCTGCAGCACGAAGTCCTCGCCGCATACAGCCGGCTCGTGCTCATCGGCGCAGACGGCAAGCGCCTCCACGAGGAGCTCGTTCCCGCCGGCGGCGTCCTGCGCGGCGGCTCGTTCAACCGACTCGGAGTCGGCGACCTAGCCAAGACCCTCGATGCCGCCCTCGGCCCCGACGCACGACCCGCCGCCGCCAGCGACCACGCGCGGCAAGCGCTCGTCACCAGCTGGCCGAAGGTCAGCAACAACCTGTCCGCCGCGATCGACACCCGCGCCAAGGAACGCCAGGAAAGCCTCGAACGCGCCCTGCGGCGCCGGCAGAAGGACGAAGAGACCCGCACCATCGCCCTACTCGACGCTTTCGAGGCCGCCCTCACCAGCGCGATCAGCAACCAAAGCGACCCGCAGCAGCTGTCCTTCGCCGACCTCGAACCGGACGAACGCCAGCAGCTCACCGCCGACCGCGCCGCCTGGCAGGAACGCCTCGACCGGCTCCCGAAGGAACGCGAGGAGGAACTCGCCCGGATCGCCGAGCGCTACTCCCGCGTCGACTTCTTCACCTTCCCCGCCGCTGTCGTGCACCTCGTCCCCGCGGGAACGGGCCGATGACCTCCTTCTATAGGCCCCGGCGTGGACGCCGCCCCAGCAGCACCGACTGGCTGCAGATCCTCGACGTCGACGGCCCGTTCCTCGCGGCCCCCGTCGTCCACGACACCTGGCCCGACGGCCTGCCGCGCTCAGCCAGGCGGACATGGACGCGCTGCGGGCCGCAAGCACCTTGTACGACGCCAACCCTGGCACCCGCGACGCGTTCATCAGCCATGTCCTCACCCACACCCTCGACTGGCGACACAACCTGGCCACGGGGGCAGACGCAGTCGCCTTCAATGTCGCCGTCCCCGAGCACCACCAGAGCGTCGAGATCTCCTTCGCGCTGCGCGCCCAGGACCCCGACGGCACCGTCCAGGGCACCCCGCTGCTGCTCGGCATCGTCCTACCGCCCAAGACCGCGACCACTGGCCGCACGCCCGCCGGTTCCGGCACCTGGACCGCCGGCCCAGCCGACCGACTTGCGCACGCACTGCGGATGCGGAAGGTTCCGCTCGGGATCGTCACCAACGGCGACACCTGGACCCTTGTCACAGTCTCCGACGGTGGTGCGGTCAGCACCGCGACCTGGACCCGACATGCCTGGCTCGAAGAGCCACAGACTCTGCGTGCGTTCGTCGCTCTCCTGACTCGCACCCGTTTCTACGGAGTCCCCGACGACGCGACGCTCCCCGGTCTGCTCATCAAGAGCCTCGCCAGGCAGGAAGAGGTCACCGAACGGCTAGCCGAGCAGTCCCAGGCTGTCGTGGAGATGCTCGTCGCCACCCTCGGCCGGCTCGACGCCCAACACCAGGCCGAGCACGGCACCCGCCTGCTCCCACCCGATGTCGGTCCGGCCGAGGTGTACCAGGCCGCCGTCACCGTCCTCATGCGGTTGGTCTTCCTGCTGTACGCCGAGGAACGCGGCCTGCTGCCGCTTGACGACGACACCTACGCCAACGCGTATGCCGTGAACACCCTCGCCGACAGCCTCCGCGACCGCGCGACCGACCACGGTGAAGACGCCCTCGAACGCACTTCAACCGGCTGGTACCGCCTCCTCGCCCTGTTCCGCGGCGTCCACCGAGGCGCCCGGCACGAGCAGCTCATCCTTCCCGCGTACGGCGGGAGCCTGTTCGACCCCGATCGGTTTCCGTGGCTCGAAGGGCGCGCCACCCCCGATGCGCCGCTCGGCAGCGGTGACGTGCCCGCCGTCGACGACCGGACCCTACTGAAGGCCCTGGACTCGCTTCAGACGCTGCAGTTCGCGAAGGAGCGCCGTCAGGTGTCCTACCGCAGCCTTGACGTCGAGCAGATCGGCTACGTCTACGAGGGCCTGCTCGACCAGGATGCACTCACCGCAACCGACTGGGTCGTCAGCATCGCCGTAAGCGACAAGGACCTGCGGAAGAACGGCCCAGAACTCCTGCTCGCCGACCTCGAACAGCGCCACGCGCTGAGCGACGACGCGCTCGCGACGTGGCTGGTCGAGCAGATCAAGACCATGAAGGGCAACCGCAGCAAGGCCAGCATCCTTAAAGCCCTCACCCCGCTCGATGGCGACGACAAGCCGCGGTACGAGAGGCTGGTCCGCGAAGCCTCCGGCAACGATGACGCGATTACCGCGCGCGTGATGCCGTTCGCGACACTGCTCCGGCTAGATCCGCGGGACCTGCCCGTCATGTACCCGCCCGGCAGCCTCTACCTCACTGACAGCACCGCTCGCGCCAACACCGGTGCCGTCTACACCCCTCGCTTCCTCGCGGAGCAGGTCGTGGAGACCACACTCGAGGCGATCGTCTACTCACCTGGCCCGTTGGACACCGAAGACAAGAGCAAGTGGGTCCTTAAGACGCCGGAACAGATCCTTGACCTGAAGGTGTGCGACATCGCCGCGGGCAGCGGCGCGTTCCTCGTCGCCGCAACTCGCTACCTCGCGGAGCGGCTTCTCGAATCACGGCGCCGAGATGCTGCCCGCACGCCAACAGTCGATGCCCACCCCGACGCCGACGACTCCGACGGGATCGCCGCGTCTTCCTCGCTTCGCGCCCTCGAAAGCCATGAGCGGGAGCTTCTGGACGCTCGCCGGGCCGGCGTCGATCACTGCATCTACGGCGTGGACATCAATCACATGGCAGTCGAGATGGCAAAGCTGAGCCTCTGGCTCATCACGCTGGACCGCAATCGCCCCTTCAGTTTCCTGGACGACCGGCTAGCCGTCGGCGACAGCCTCCTCGGCGTGACTAGCCCCGAACAGCTCCGCGACCTGCACTTCGATCCCAAGAAGGGCAGAGCGCTTCACGAGAGCACGCTCGACCTTTTCACGAGCAAGACCGACCAGTTGATGAAGGCGGCGAGTGAACTTCGCCAGCAGATAGCCGACATCGATTTGCGGGACGCGCGCGATGCTGACTACAAGCAGCGCCTCCTGGACCGCAGTCGGAGTCTCATTGACCAGCTGCGGCTTCTTGCAGATGGTATGTCCGGAGCCAGTTTGGCCGGAGGCACTGAGGCCGCGTACCTGCGGCTCGCCATCCTCGCCAACGCTGACGCACTAGCAACCGACGCGGGCAGAGCATCTCTTCGCAAACAAGTCACGGCATGGCTAACCGGGCTCGACGGCTGTCAGTCTCGGCCGGCGCATTATCCGCTGTTGTTCCCCGAGGTTTTCACCGATGGCCGTTGTGGATTCGATGCCATTATCGGAAATCCTCCCTTCTTAGGAGGTAAGAAGGTCACGGGGGCCCTCGGGGTCAACTATAGGGAGCACCTTGTCGCATCCGTGGCGAACAACGTGCGAGGACATGCGGATCTTGTTGCGTACATGCTGCTGCGTGCCGACGGCCTGATAGGGGCACGCGGGCAGCTCGGACTGATCGCAACGAACACACTTTCCCAGGGGGAGACCCGCGAAGTTGGGCTCGACCAACTGGTAGCTGCGGGGCGAGATCTCCGAGCGGCTATGAGTACTGCGACCTGGCCTACTTCGGGTGCCAGCCTGCAGTACTGCGTTGTCTGGCTTGGTAGACCGACTAGGGCAGCGGCCGTCCGAGCCGTTCATGACGGTCAGCCGGTCGCCGCCATCAGCGCCGGTCTCTCAGGGGTCGAGTCGATCCAGGTGCACCCACACGAGCTGGCTAGCAACCGAGGGCTTGCATTCATCGGTTGCTACGTCTTGGGTGATGGCTTCGTGTTGACGCCGCAGGAAGCGGCGGAGCTGATCCAGGCAGACGCCATGAACCGCGAGGTTCTCGCCCCATTCGTCAATGGGGACGACTTGAACGGCCATCCAACGGGGGCGGCTAGCCGATGGGTGATCGACTTCAATGACTGGTCGGCCGAGCGGGCGCAAACGTATCCAGGGCCTTGGGCACGCGTCGAGCGACTCGTTCGGCCGGATCGGCAGCGCCTTAAATCAGACGGAACGTACGCGCTCCGCAAACCGCTGCCTCAGAGGTATTGGCAGTATGCGGACAAGCGCCCTGCATTGAGGAGGGCCACATCCGGACTGAGTCGGGTCATAGCCATCACCATCACCAGCAAAGCCATGGCCGCCAATTTTGCCACCTCGACGCAGATCTTCTCTCATTCGATTGCGGTCTTCGCGAGCGAAGATCCGGCGCTCTTGGCCATCTTGTCCAGCAGCGCGCAGTATCTTTGGGTGCTCAAGTACGGGCCGACGCTCGGTTCAGCTCCCCGGTTCACCCCCTCCGCGGTGTTTGAGACCCTGCCGCTTCCAGTCGCCACCGCCGCGCTTCGGGAAGCCGGGGAGTCCCTCTACCTGGCTCGCGCCGCCCTCATGACTGAGCGCCAGATCGGGCTTACCCAGACGTACAAGCTTGTTCACGATCCCGGATGCGAGGCCCAGGACATCAAGAATCTGCGCCGCCTTCACTCAGCGGTCGACGTCTCACTCTGCGCGGCGTACGGCTGGGAGAACCTGCATCTGGGACACGGGCATCACGAGACCCGGCAGGGTGTCCGGTGGACGTTGCACCCTGAGGCGCAGACCAGTTTGTTGGACCGGCTCCTGGACTTGAATTATGCGCGACACGCGGCCGAACTCGGGGCTGGGCTGCATGACAAGAAGGGCGCAAAGAAATCGCTGCAGCAGGGAAAGTCGGGGGCCAGCGGGCCAATGCTGTTTGGGACCGAGGCATGACCGAAATGACCCACGACCAAAGCGTGCTTGCCGGTGACGTAGCGGACGCGGAAGGCAGGCCGGACCGCCGGCAGTCGTCACTCGACGTGCGGGGCGAGATCGAGCGGCTGCTCGCGAAGGACCTGCTCGGGCCATGGGCTGACGACGAGCACGAGGTGCTGCCTCAAGGCTCGACTCCGGGCGAGCGCTACATCCTCGGTGTGCTGTCGACGAAAGGCATAGCTTTGGATGCTGATCTGACGGACGTGACCGCGACTGATGACGGCACCGGGGACGGAGCTGACGAGGCGGGAGCGGCCGCTGCCGCTGGATCGATGGCGCCGGCATCGCTGGGCTTGTCGTTTCGAGTCGCCGATGACATCGATCGGATCACGGTCGAGGTGTCCTGGGGCCGGTATGAGCAGGAGCAGGTCGACACTGAGGATGCAGAAGGAGGGGAGACCCGCAAGGCATGGGTGCGCCAGCCGGAGCGGTTCGACGCCGAGCTGGACCTGGCCAAGGCGGAGTCGATGGAACTCTTATCCGGTGCGCCGCAGGGCGTGGTGGTCCGGTCGAAGGTCCGGCTCGTCGGGAAGTGTCGCTTCGTCGACGTCTCATTGGTGAACGGGCAGGCGGAACCGAAGGACAGGCGTGACGCCGCGAAGCTGTTCCAGTGCCGCCTCAGTGTCCGTGCGCTGGACGGACATGCGGCGGCGTTCCTGCCACACAGCGATGACACACACGCCGTCGCCGGTGACACGAGCGAGATCGGCGCCGAAGGTGATGCTGGGCCGTCGAGCGATCCCGAGGTCGCAGCGTTGGCGATGCTGTACCGGGGGTCGTTGCAGTTTGCGGTCGGTCGCAACTGCGCACCGGTCGCGGAACGGCGTGACGGTGAGGACCGTGCCTGGCGGCTGTCGAGCACGGCGCTGCCGACGTACGACATCGCACAAACGGTCGCGCCCGACCCCGAGCGGCAGCCACTGCTCGCCGGCTTGAAGCTGGACATGCGTTGGCTCGGCACCGCGGACAAGGCCGAGGTGCTGGCGGCCCTGTCGCCCCTCGCGACGGGATACGCAACCTGGCTCGATCAGCAGGCGCCTCGTATCACCAGCGACGCGACCCTCAGCCGCCATCAGGTGCCTGCTACGGCGAGCCTGGCGAAGGCGCGGACGATCGCGGCCCGGATGCAGACTGGGCTGAACCTGCTCGGCGAGGACAGCGAGCGTGGCCGGCAGGCGTGGCAGGCATGGCAGTTCGCAAACCTTGTGATGGCCGACCAGCGTCAACGCACGGAAGTCGCGGCTCGCCGCGAGAGCCCGGAACAGCCCATCGCCGAACTGCTGAAAGTCACCGACGACCCGCGCCTGCGCTCGTGGCGTCCGTTCCAGATCGCCTTCGTACTGCTGAACCTGCCGTCGCTGGTCGATCCAACTCACGAGGAGCGGAGCCTGCCCGAATCGGACGACGGATCCGGACTGCTTGACCTGCTGTTCTTCCCCACCGGTGGTGGAAAGACCGAGGCGTACCTGGGCCTGACCGCCTTCACCTTCGCAATCCGCCGCCTTCAAGGTGTCGTGGGTGCGGGTGAGGACGCGCGCGACGGTGGCGCTGGGGTCGCGGTCCTCATGCGCTACACGCTTCGGCTTCTGACGGCGCAGCAGTTCCAGCGGGCGGCGGCGCTCGTCTGCGCGGCCGAGCAGATGCGTCGCCTGGCCGCGGCTCGGGAGCAGACACAGGCGGGGTTCGTGAACCCTTGGGGCACCGAGCCATTCCGGATCGGCCTGTGGGTCGGATCCGGGGTCTCGCCGAACTGGTACGAAGGCGCGAAGGAAGGTGTCGAAGCCGCGAAGGATCGGCTTGGCGCGAGCAACCAGGGCAACCCGGTGCAGCTCGTGACCTGTCCATGGTGTGCGCTGCCAATCTCCGCCAAGCACGCCGACTGTGACAACGACCGCCGACGGGTCCTGCTGTACTGCGCAGACCCGGACGGGCTGTGCGCCTTCGGACGCAAGCAAAGCAGCCAGTGGAAGGAGGGCCTGCCCGTCGTCACCGTCGACGAGGAGGTTTACCGCCTCGCCCCGTCGCTGGTGATCGGGACGGTCGACAAGTTCGCGCAGCTGCCGCTGAACGGGCAGACGGCGCTGTTGTTCGGGCGGGTGCGGAGCCAGTGCGAGCGACATGGCTTTCGGCATCCCGACATGGAGGAGAAGGTCGGCTGCAAGAGCGTTCACCCGGCCAAGGGCGACTGGCCAACGGCCCGCCCGCAAGAGTGCACCGCACTGCGCCCGCCGGACCTGATCATCCAGGACGAGCTGCACCTCATCTCTGGGGCGCTCGGCACCATGGTTGGGCTGTACGAAACGGTCGTTGACCACCTCGCGACCTGGACCGTAAACGGCAAGCAGGTCCGGTCCAAGGTCGTTGCGTCCACCGCGACGGTGCGCCGAGCCGACAGTCAGGTCCACGCGCTGTTCGCCCGTAAGACCGCGGTGTTTCCCCCGCCGCTCTTCGACGCCGGCGACACATTCTTCTCCCAGCAGATCCCCGTCACGGACGACAAGCCGGGCCGTCGGTACGTCGGGATTTGCGCTCACGGCGTCCGGGTCAAGCAGGTGCAGATCCGGGTGGCGCAGATCCTGCTCGGCGCAGCGCAGACTGAGTTCGACAAGCACGACGGCGTCGGTCGCAACCCCGCCGACCCGTACATGACCCTCGTCGACTACTTCTCCTCAACGGTCGAGCTCGCCGGCATGCGCCGCATGGTCGAGGACGACATCACGAGGCGTGTCCGCCGGCTGAGCCGCCGCGGCCTGTCTAACCGTCCGACGCCGCTGATGCTCACCGAGCTCACCAGCCGCATCAACTCCGCCGACATCGGTAGGGCGCTCGCCTCTGCCGGGAACGAGTTCGTCACCGCCCTCGACAGCACCGCAGCGCACCAGCACATCCACGCGCTTGCCAAGGCCCGTCGCGAGGCAACGGCACCGAAGGAGAAGAAGGCGGCCGAGGAGGCGTACCAAGAAGCAATCGGACAGCGGGACTTCGCTGGCCGACCTATCGACGTACTCCTCGCGACCAGCATGCTGCAGGTCGGCGTCGACGTTGCCCGGCTTGGCTTGATGGTGGTTACGGGGCAACCGAAGAACAGCGCGGAGTACATCCAGGCGTCTTCACGCGTCGGACGTGACAGCAGCCGCCCAGGGTTGGTCTCGGTCATCTACAACTGGGCCCGACCGCGCGACCTCGCGCACTTCGAGACCTTCGAGCATTACCACGAAACCGCATACGCCAAGGTCGAAGCACTGTCGGTGACACCCTTTGCCGACCGAGCGATGGACCGGGGTCTGGCCGCTGTGCTCGTGGCCCTGGTGCGGCACGCCCGGCCGCAGTTCGAACCGGAGATGGGCGCGCAGAAGGTGCCCGACCACAAGACCGACAAGGACATCCAGAACCTCATCGAGGTGGTCGCCACCCGCGCCGGCTTCGTGACCGGCGACCCCGCGGTGGCCCAACGCGCACGGCAGCAGGCGGCCTCCTTGCTGGATCTGTGGGCACACCGGCGCAAGCAGCTCGAGAACGTCGGACTCACCTACCGCAAGCAGAGCGACAACGCCGTCCCCCTGCTCGTGTCCAGCCCGACAAAGACCGACGAGTTCAGCGTCGGCTGGTCCCTTCGGGAAGTTGAACCGGAGATCAACCTGATCATCGACGTCCCCGCGCCAGAGATCGCCGACAGCCCGAGTTGGGCGTACGGGCCGCCGAAGGACAACATCACGAAGCCCAAGGAGCCCGAAACCGATCAGGGTGAGGACGAAGACGAGGACGACGACGTGCTGCTCGCAGCCAAGGACGGCATGGACGAGCTGGGTCTCATCGCAGCTGCCTCGGCACCCATGCCCGAAGGTGAGGCCGCGCTGTGAGCAACGACAAGCAGATGATCCGCGTGGGGACCGAGCGACCGAACGCGCTGCTTTTCACCGGCGGTGTCGGCGCGCTCGTCGACCTGCCGAACATGAGCGTCATTGTTCGAGGGCTCGATGCCTGGGATCACGACAAGAGCCAGCTCACCGACCTCACCGAGCCACGGCTGCTGCGCAACGTCCGCGCTGTCCTGGGCCGGCAGGTTGCCGCACTCAAGCCGGCGCCGTACCTGGAGCGCGCGCCGGGGGACAAGCCGACCGGTGATCACGCCCGTGTCGGGGTCCCGGTCACGCCGTTCCCGCGCTGGATGCGGTGCAGTCGCTGCAGCATGCTCAGGGCTGTTCAGACCGACGGGACCAGCGGCGCGTTCCTGTTTCGCAACAACAACCCGTATAAGCCCGATGAGGCCCGGTTCGTCCACGAGAACTGCCCGCAGGCCCGGCAGGCGAAGATGAAGCCGAGCGCGCTTCCGGCGCGCTTCGTGTTGGCTTGCAAGGACGGCCACCTCGATGAGTTCCCGTACGTCGAGTACGCCCACCGCGGGACGGTGTGTTCAAAGGGCGTCGATGGCAAGCTCGAGTTCCACGACCCCGGTCTCAACGCCGGTTCGGCGATCAGCCTCTACTGCACCTGCGGCGCCAAGCGCACCATGCGCGACACCCTGAAGCACCACAGTGACCCGTACCAGGAGATCCTGCCGGTCTGCCGCGGCCGCAACCCGCATCTCGGTGCCTTCGAGGACGGTGGCTGCGGCAAGACCGTCCGCGCGATGGTCCTCGGCGCAAGCAACCAGTGGTTCAGCGTCGTGGCCCGCGCCCTCTACATACCGGACCAGAGCAGCCTGCTCAACGAACAGGTCACCAAGCACTGGCCCAAGCTCGCCTCCGTGGAAAGCCGGGGCGACCTCGACGGTGCTGTGAAGTACGCCGACGAGCTCAAAGTGTTCAAGGACCACGATCTCGACAAGGTCTGGGCGGAGATCCAACGCCGCCACGACGACGTCCCCGCCGAAGCCGAGGACCTCACGGAACGCGAGTACCTCGCCCTTTCCGACCCGACCAAGGCTGCCAAGGGGGACGCCGACTACGAAGCCCGGATCGTCGCCCAGTTGCCCGCCGGCTGGGACAAGCTGCTCGACAGCGTCGTCGCCGTGACCCGCCTGCGCGAGACCAAGGCGCTGCTCGGCTTCACCCGCATCGACGCCCCCGAGTACGGCGAGGTCGACCCTGACTCCGTGCAGCGCGCCCCACTCGTCAAGAACGGCAAGCCCAAGTGGGTCCCGGCAGCCATCACCCGCGGTGAGGGAATCTTCCTGCACCTCAACACCGACACCCTCGCAGCGTGGGAAGCCGTCGCTGAGGCCAGCCCGCACCTGGACAACCTTCGTCGCGCCCACCGCCAGTGGCGCATCAACCGCGCCATGACCGGCCCGCACGACGACTACTGGCCCGGCGATCGCTACCTGCTCCTGCACACCCTCAGCCACCTACTCATCCGCGAGATCGCCCTCGAGTGCGGCTACGCCAGCGCCAGCATTACGGAGCGGATCTACGCCACCACTCGCGACGACCGCAACGAAGCCGGCACCCTGCTCTATACGGCAGCCAGCGACAGCGAAGGCACCCTCGGTGGGCTCGTGCGCCTCGCCCAACCCGACGAGCTCGGTCGGATACTGCGCGCCGCTTTCAGCAACGCCCGCCGTTGCTCGAGCGACCCGCTGTGCGGCGACCATGCTCCGCTCGATACGGAAGACACTCTGCACGGCGCGGCCTGTCACGCCTGCCTCTTCGCCTCCGAGACCAGCTGCCAGCGCGGCAACCGCTTCCTCGACCGCAGACTCGTCGTTCCGGTGGACGGCAAGGAACCAAGGCTCGATCTGCTCCATCACATCGGCGGACTCCCCGGCACGGCCTGATATGCCCGTCCCCGCTTCGTTGCTGAAGCAATGTGCTGTTCTCGGGCGTGAGTTGACGCCAGGGCACGCGCGGGAGCTGGGCGCGGCTCTGGCGGCCTACCCCGCGCGAGCTGGCGCCGACCCGGTCATCGCCGTCGTGCCGTCCGCGCACTTCAGCTCCATTGCCAAGCGGCTGCTCAAGGCGTGGGACGACCATCCTGAGGTCTCCGGCAGCGAGCTCGGCCCGGCAATCGCCGCCGCCGCATACGCGCACGACCTGGCACGCACGGAGCCCGAGTTCGAACTGGTCATGAGCGGTCCCGCCTCGGCTCACGTACACGCCCGTCGAACCGATGAGGTGTTACTCGAGGTCATCGGCGCCGCCCAGAAGTCGCTGCTTCTCGTGACGTTCTCGCTCTACATGTACCCCGAGCTCAAGCAGGCGTTGAAGCACGCGATCGCCCGTGACGTGCACATCACCGTGCTCGCCGAGGACCCCCTCGACCGCGACAAGTTCGACCAGAACCCCGCGATGGCCCTCGCCGGCCTCCCCGTGACCAGACTGCGCTGGCCTCGCGACCAGCGGCAGCCCGGCATGACGTCACTCCACGCCAAGATCGCCGTCGCCGACGACCACACCGTCTTCCTCACCAGTGCGAACCTGAGCCTCAAGGCTGCGGGCGACAACATTGAAGCCGGCGTCCTTATGCGGGGCGGCAGCTGGGCCAGACGGATCACCGACCACATGGCGAGTCTTCGAGCGCAAGGGGTATTGGCCAGTGCTTGATGGGGCCAAGAACTTGGCGCAACGGGGAGGGAATCATGACGCAGTCGAATGACCACGGAGGTGCACTACCCATTTGGACCATGGGCGAGGCCCCCACCTTCTTAGAACGGGAAGCATTCGCGTGGTTGCAGGAAACCGGCGCGCTCAATGGCGCTCGTCATGTATGGACCAACGCTTACTTCACGACCGATCAGGGACGCAGCTGCGAGACGGATCTTGTTGTGCTGGGAGACGACTTCCTTACTGTGATTGAGATCAAGTCGAAGCGAGGTCTGCTGGATCTGGATGGGGCGCACTGGCAGATCACCGATGACGGCAGTACGGAGAGCATCGGCCAGCCGCATCAGCAGGCAGATCTAGCCGCTAAGAAGCTCAAAGGCATTCTCGCGCGACATTTCCCAAACATCTACGTGGGCTATTCGGTTCTGTTGCCGCGGGCCACCGCAGACTCTGTGCCACCTGGCCTTGTCAATCTCGTATTTGGCCGACGAGACAGTGGTCTTCGTCCTGCGGACGACCTCTGCGGTCTTGCGCGTAAGTGGAGACACAGCTGCGCAGCAGACGAGGTGGAGCGGCGCTTGAACGAGCTACTCACACCCGCGAAACGGGAGCCGGCGGCGCAAGTCGCCAAGCGCGCGAGCGAGGTCAAGCAACAGGGGGAAGGTGCCCAGTCCCAGGGGGCCAGGAAGTCTGCAAGGCCACCTGCACTGAATTCTGAAGAAGTCGAGCGGCTAGCGGCGGAACTTGCCGCCGGAGCCAAGGCGTTGGATGAGACTCTCGAAGCTGCCGGCTTAGCGGCGCCCGGCGGGGACGTTGAGCAAAGACTCGTAGCTGTGCAGCTATTAGTAGCCTCGCAATGTTTCGGCTGGAGCGAGTTACGTGACCACGTGCTCAAACTAGATCTTGCCGACAGGCGGCATCTGCGACGGGCTGCTAAACGGTTCCTCGCCCTCACCGAATTAGGACAGCAGGCAACAAAATGGCTTTGTCGGACTTTGGTGGAGGCAAATCTACGTGGCCTCGGTCTAAAGCGGCTCGTCGATCTTCCGCTGCCTAGCGATCTCGACCTGGCGCTCCACCGCACGCTAGAGCGGAACGCGGCGCGCGATGAGAAAATCCATCTGGAGGAAAGACGTCATCGGCTTCCCGCAGTTGTGCGCAAAAGGTTGGATGTGGCCGTCGAACTTCTCAGAGCCAACCTTGAGCTCGAGGCGGTACCCAGGGCAAGTCTCGATGCCAAGTCGCTGCTGCTGGCCTCCAAGAACGTAGTCAAACTTGTGGACGTCGCGGATGGCGTTCGCTCCGTCGAGCAGAGCATCGCCGAAGCGGCGTCCCATTGGCCTGTTGGCACTATCGACCGCGACGGAGTTTCCGAGCGATCCGATCGCGAGCTGCTGGAGCTCCTACCCACAACCGGAACCTCTGCCCGAATGCTGGCGACGAAGTTGCTTGCCACCTTGAGACAACGCATGGCGGTCGAGCGCGGTGCCATCGCAGCAGTTCCCGCCGAACTGCGACGCCACCTCGAACCCGATCGGGACAGCGTCGGAGAGATTCTCCTGCTTTTGGACTGGCTCGATTCACTGGGAGCAAAGCCAGGGACTCGGGAAATCCTTGCTGACGCAAGCCAGCGCGAGCTAGCGGTAGCCCTCGCAAGCATTCAACTTGAAGAGATCGATCCTGCCCGAGACCTACCGGCCGCCGTAGCTGATGCTTTGCTGGGACTTGACGAGGATTTCCGAGCAGCGTTCACAACGCTGCTGGGACAGCTAGCCGGATCCCCCTGGCCCATTCCTCCAGAGGCTTGGACCGACCACCAAAAGGAGGTCGTTGAGCTACTCATCACCGCGTTGGACCGTCTCGCTGCTAGCGGCTCCTGGCCCGCCGACGTGGCCATTCCCGGAGGAGTGTCCGTGCTCGACCTGGGTTCGGTCGTTGCTGGGCTGGAGCAGCACTCAAAGGCGACCATCGAGAGACTTGAGTCTGCGCCGGAGGTCAGAGAGGAGGTGGCGACTCTTATACCGACGCTACGAACCGTGGCGCAGCTCCAAAAGTTGACGCCAAACGGCAACAGCGAAACGAGGGCCTTGCGGATACTCGAGCGTCAGCTCTCGCATCTGGGATGGAGAGTCGTTCAAGTCGGAGAGCCGAAAGAGCAGAACCGACGGGAAGATATCGAATCCGTCATGGAAGTGGCGCGCGGGAACCCGGCCGGAGTTGCTCTGGACGCGCAGCAGCAGATCAGCAAGGCGCGGTCTCTAGAGTCCGTGCCGGAGCCGGCTCCCGCACCTTTCGCACCAAGCTCGCCTCCCCAGATATATACGGTCGTACAGCAAATCCTGCACGTTTACACACCTCCCCCTTCGACGACAGGCGGCCCCGCCGACCACGGTCCGCACTGGCCCTCTGGCGGCATCTCTCCGCGGAGCTTCGGGAGCGAGACGTCCTCCCGTTCCAGGCTCGACCACACGCACGAGGGCGGAGCCGGACCACGTCGCTCTCCCATCCCCTGGGGGCAGGGACTCCCGTCCAAACTCATCGACTGCGTGTCCGCCACCGCTGGCAGAAACGAACTCTGGTTAGTCGAGGGGGACAGCGCGGTCGGCACCAGCAGACAGGCGCGCAACAGCCACTATCAAGCCGTGCTGCCGCTGCGCGGAAAGATCCTGAACGTCCAGAGTGCGCGGCCGTCAGAGATGTTGGCGAATGCAGAGTGTGCAGCGATCATTCAGACCATTGGCGCTGGCTCTGGACCGACCTTCGACCTAGCCGCCATGCGCTACGGGAAGGTTGTCATAGCAACGGATTCAGACGTTGGCGGTGCGCACGCCCGCTGCCTGCTCCTGACGCTGTTCGCACGCCACATGTGGCCGGTCCTCGCCGCGGGCCGGCTATACGTAAGTGTCCCGCCCCGGCACCGAGTCGACGTTATGGGCAGCGACGCGCCGATCTACGCGCATAACGACGCCGAGCTGCGCCGGATACTGCGGGAAGTTGGGGCCTCGGGCGAGCGAGTCAGTCGCGTCCAACGCTTCAAAGCACTGGGCGAGCTGAACGCGGAACGGCTGTCTGAGATCATCATGCATCCGGCTACGCGGGCACTGCGGCGAATTACATTAGGTGATCGCGAAACAGCCGATCGGACGCTGGAGCTCCTCATGGGCGACGACGTCGTCGCCAGGCGCGACTTCGTTATTGCGAACGCCGGCCGCGTAGAGCGCGCATCCCTCGACTTCTGAGGGTGCAAGCTGTGATAAGACTCGTCATGCTTATCCGGTTCCCTCCGCTAGGATCTGGGGGGTGGTCAGGCCGGACTTCCCGCGCAGCATCATCGAGTTCCAGCGCTGGTTCCCCGATGACGAGGCCTGCCGTGACTACCTCATCAGCTCTCGCTGGTCGGAGGGGTTCCGCTGCCCTCGATGTGACGAGCAGGTCGCGGTGCTGCTGGCGAAGCGGCTGCTGTGGCAGTGCTCCGCCTGCCGCTATCAGGTCTCGCTGACCGCCGGCACGGTCCTGCACGGCACCAGGACGCCGCTGCACTTGTGGTTCTGGGCCGCCTACCTGATGAGCACCGGAACCCCTGGCATCTCGGCAGTCCAGCTCCAACGCCAGCTCGGCATCAAGCGCTACGAGACCGCTTGGATGATGCTGCACAAGCTGCGCCGCGCCATGGTCAACCCGGAGCGCACGCCCCTGACCGGACCCGTCGAGGTCGATGAGTGCTTCGTCGGTGGCCTCGAGCACGGGCTTCGTGGCGGACGCCAGCGCGGCACCAAGGCGCTGGTTGTCGTAGCCGTCGAGGTCCGAGGCGCCGGCTCGGGACGGCTGCGGATGCAGGTCATCAACGACGCCTCCGCCGACACCCTCTGCCGCTTCGTGCAGGACGCCGTCGCGCCCGGCGCCAACGTGCACACCGACGGCTGGCCCTCCTACCGGCGACTCATCAAGCTCGGCTACGAACACCACCCCCGCACCCAGCGCCCCGGCCGGATCGCGGTCGAGGACCTCGACGACATCCTGCCGCGCGTCCACCGGGCCATCAGCAACCTCAAGAGCTGGCTGCAGGGCACCCACAAAGGCGTGTCCGCCGAGCATCTGCAGGTCTACCTCGACGAGTTCGTCTTTCGGTTCAACCGGCGACGGACCCCGATGGCTGCGTTTCAGACCCTGCTCGGTCTCGGCAGCCACCAGCAACCAGCCACCTACGAGGAGATCTACGCCGTCAAAGTCCGTCCCACCCCCGTGCGTGATCCCTCGCTGCGATAGCCCTCGATCGCAGCGGAGAGAACCGGATAAGCATGAGACTCGTTATCACAGGTAGTGGGTAGAAGAGACCCGTTTAGTAGGCGTACGGGGGGAGCGGCGTGGTCGGTAAGGTTCATCACTTATCACAGGTTCGAACCGGCCCGGCCACCTTGGCCTCCGCGATCACCGCCTTTCTGGCCGATCTCGAGCAGGCCGGCCGCGGCCCGCACACCCGCCGCGCCTACGCCAGCGACCTCGCCCAGCTCGCGGCCATCGTGCCGCCGACGCTCGCGGACCTCACCCCGGCCGCGCTCCGGACCTTCTTTGCGACCCAGGCTGGGCTGGCCACCAGTACTCGGGCCCGCCGGCAAGCCAGCGTGGCGAGCTTCTGCGCTTGGGCGTTCCGCGAGGAACTGCTCGAGGCCGACCCGATGGGCCGGGTGGCTCGCCTGCGCAGTGAGCCGCCTCCGCCGCGCGGCTTCACCCCCACCGAGGTCCAGGCGCTGCTCGCCGCCATCCCCACCAATCGGCTCCGCGATCGGGTGCTGTTCACCCTGCTCGCCACCACCGGGCTGCGTGTCGGGGAGGCCCTGGGCCTGCACGTCGAGGACCTGATGCTGCACCGCGACGACGAGCGCCTCAGCGTGCTCGGCAAGGGCGGCTGGCAGCGCACCGTGCTGCTCGAGGACCCCACCTTGCTGCGGCTGCTCCGCCGCTACCTGGCGAGACCGTCTACACCCACGGTCCGCTGTTCCGCGCCGAACGCGGCCAGGCTACCACCGCGCTGCGCTACCAGTCCGCCCAAGCTCGCTTCGCCAGCTACGCCACCACGGCCGGCCTCACCGGCTCGCTGCACGACCTGCGGCACGCCTACGCCCAAGCCCTCGTCAACGGGGGAGTCAGCCTGGCGACCATCCGCAAGCGCCTCGGGCACGCCAACATCAACACCACCCTGCGCTACGCCGAACAAGCCGACGCCACCGCCGACGCTGAGCTGCGGCAGTGGCAGCTGACTCACCGCAACGGCCCGAGTTGACGGCGTCGATCTGTGCGCTTAAGGCCTGGTGGACCGGGTGAGAACTCTCGTTGGGCCGTAAAATAGCGGAGCGCGGCATTGCCGAAGGCCGAAGCCTGAGCCCAAGCGGGTCAAAGTCCGAAACCCCAACGGCAATCGCGACCAGCGCTTAACGTTTCCTAAAACGGGTCATCTGTTGGCCCCTCCAGCAGACGACCGCGCGTGCCCCAAGGGAGATGACGGATGAGCGGTGAAGCAGGACGGGCCGCGCAGCGCGCGCTCGCCGCGGCTTTGGCATCGCGATGGCAAGCCAACGCAAACCGCAAAAAGGGGCTCTCCTGCTGGTTCCGTGGGTCGGTTCACGCGGTTTGACGGCCGGGTAGGGGTGGGCAGTACCCGCCGAGGTTGAGCATCGCGAGGGCGATCATGGCTTCGGGGCTCTTGAAGCCG
>JAABUZ0100002251.1_pt1 | contig 32610 bp, 35 predicted proteins | sample 5562091 | NCBI WGS metagenome assembly JAABUZ01 (sample SAMN12813069, study PRJNA571459) | rock metagenome | isolation source: Antarctica rocks | place: Antarctica: Victoria Land, Linnaeus Terrace sud | collected 2015-12-21
TCTCGTTGGGGATCGAGCCCTCGATCACGAGTACGAACGGAGCATCGAGCTCGTCGTTGGCCGCCTGGCGGAAGGGCTTGAGGTACTCCTCCCCGCCCATCGACGGGTCGAGGACCTTGTTGTGGAGGTGGACCTTCGGCAGTCCCGGGATCGCGCCGAGGAGCACGTCCTCGATGCTGGGTTGCCCGGCCGCGGTGATGGAGATCGTGTCTCCGTCGCAGCTCATTCCCTCCGAGATCCAGAGGATGTGGACCTCCTCTACACCAGCAGCCGTAGGTGCGTCAGCGGCCATAACCCACTCCTCCGTTCGTCGTCGACATCTCTTCCTCCAGCTCGAGCGAGTCCACCAGCAGCTCCTCGCCCCTGATCACCTGCACATCCAAGCTTCCGCATTGCGCGCACTGCAGCGGGAAGTCCGGGAGCACGCTCTCGGCCGCGCAGCTGCGGCAGATGCCCGCCGCCGGCACGACCTCCATAGCCAGCTCGGCTCCCTCGAGCTCGGTCCCCTGGGCCACCAGCTCGAAGGCGAACTCGAGCGCGGAGGGCACCACCTGGCGCAGGTGGCCGACCTTGAGCTCGATTTTCGCCACCGGGCGGCCGTCGGCGTGCTGGGTCGCGATCCGCACCACCGCCTCCGCAATCGAGAGCTCGTGCACGCGCTCCTCCTCAGCAGATCCGGGGAAGGGGGTCGCCCACGAGCTGGTCCATCACGCGCTTGCCACCGAAGGCGGTCTCCACGAGCACCATGCCGGTCGGCTCGGTCTTAACCTCGCCGATCTCCACCGCCTGCTCCGAGCCCTCCACGGAGCGCAGGGCGGCGAGCGCGGCATTGGCGGCCTCGGGCGCCACGAAGGCCACGAGCTTGCCCTCGTTGGCGACGTACATGGGGTCGATGCCGAGGATCTCCGCCGCTCCGGCCACGACGGGATTGACGGGCACCGCCGCCTCGCGGACGACGATGGCCACCTCCGAGGCGCGCGCGAGCTCGTTGAGCACGGAGGCCACGCCCCCGCGGGTCGCGTCGCGCAGGCAGCGCAGCGCGGGGCCCACCTCCTCGAGCAGCGCGTCGACCGCCGGCCACAGCGAGCGGGTGTCCGACTCGACCGCGGCGTCGAGCTCGAACTCACCGCGGGCGAGCATGATCGCCGTGCCGTGCTCGCCGATCGAGCCGGAGACGATGATGTGGTCACCGGGCCGGATTCCCCGGGGAGACAGGCTGGCGCGGGGATCGATCCGGCCCAGGCCCGTCGTGCACACGTACATCGAGTCGGCGTGACCGCGCTCGACGACCTTGGTGTCGCCGGCGACGATCTCCACGTCGGCCGCGCGGGCGGCGGCGGCGATGGCCTCGACCTCGTGGCGCAGCTCCGCGGCGGGAAGCCCCTCCTCGAGGATGAGCGAGAGCGAGAGGGCGAGCGGCCGCGCGCCGGCCATGGCGAGGTCGTTCACCGTGCCGTTGACGGCGAGGTCGCCGATCGAGCCGCCGGGGAAGCGGATGGGCTTGACGACGAACGAGTCGGTGGTCAGGGCGAGGTCGAGCCCGTCCACGGATACGGCGCCGGCGTCGCCCATGTCGGCGCCCGTCCGCGAGTCGAACGCGGGCACGAGGAGTCCCTCGATCAGTCCCTGCGTCGCCCGCCCGCCGGCCCCGTGGGCCATGGTGATCTGGGTGTCGCGGAACTTCGCGCGCTTGGCCCGGGCGGTCTCGATGATCCCGAGGATCTTCTGCTCGCGGTCGGAGACGGTCGTCGGGGCGGAGTCGACGGAGTTGCTCCCCCGCCCCGCGTCCTGAACGGGACTCTCCGCCTCCGGCCTCGCGTGAACGCTCGGGCTGTGCCCTTCGCTCGTCATACCACCTCGCGCTCCCGGGCGAAGCGGCCGAAGTTGTAGTAGGCCGCGCACGCCCCCTCGGAGGAGACCATGCACGTGCCGATCGGCCGCTCGGGGGTGCACGCCGTGCCGAACACCTTGCACTCCCACGGCTTGATGACGCCCTTGAGCACCTCGCCGCACTGGCACGCCTTGGGGTCGGCGACGCGCACGCCGGGGACCGGGTAGCGCCGCTCGGCGTCGAGCTCGGCGTACGCGTCGGAGAGCTTCAGCGCGCTCTGCGAGATGAACCCGAGGCCGCGCCACTCGAAGTGCGGGCGCAGCTCGAAGACCTCGGCCATGACCTCGAGCGCGCGCAGGTTGCCCTCGTAGGGCACGACGCGCTTGTACTGGTTCTCGACCTCGCAGCGCCCCTCGGCGAGCTGGGTGAGGATCATGTGGATCGACTGCAGGACGTCGAGCGGCTCGAAGCCCGCGACCACGAGCGGCTTCTCGTAGGCGGCGGAGATGAACTCGAAGGGACGCGCGCCGACCACGGTGGAGACGTGCCCGGGGCCGATGAAGCCGTCGAGGCGCAGGTCGGGCGAGTCGAGGAGCGCGCGCAGCGGCGGCACGATCGTCACGTGGTTGCACATGCAGAAGAAGTTCGTGACTCCCTCCGCCTTCGCGCGCTTCAGGGTCAGCGCCGTGGAGGGTGCCGTCGTTTCGAACCCGATGGCGAAGAAGACGACGTCCCGGTCGGGGTTCTGCTTGGCGATCCGCAGCGCATCGAGCGGCGAGTAGACCATGCGCACGTCGGCGCCCTCGGCCTTGGCGTCGAGGAGGGTCCCGTCCGAGCCGGGGATGCGCAGCATGTCGCCGAAGCACGTGAAGATCACGTTCGGCTGGTGGGCCATGGCGATGCCGTCGTCCACCCGGCCCATCGGCATGACGCACACCGGGCAGCCCGGCCCGTGAACGAGCTCCACGTTGGCGGGGAGGAGATCGTCGATCCCGTACTTGTAGATGGAGTGGGTGTGGCCGCCGCACACCTCCATGAACTTGTAGTGGCGCCCGGGCTCCACGAGCCCGAGGATCTCGCCCGAGAGCGCCCGCCCGAGCTCGGCGTCGCGGTACTCGTCGACGTACCTCATCGGGCCACGGCCTCCTCTCGAGAAAGGCGCAGGAGCGCCGTCCCCGCGTGGACGAGCACGCTGTCACCGGGGCTGACCGGGCCGACGAGCGCCACCTCCACCGTGCTGCGCGACCCTTCCGGATCCGCGCACAGCGCGAGCTCCCGCGCCTCGTCGACGTCGAGCACGCGCATCTCCACCGCTTCGTCTCCGCACGTGATGCATCCGCCCTGGGGCGCGCACTGAGAGGCGACGGCAGCGGACCGATCCACGTTAGCTCTCGTCCCTCACTCGATCACGCTGGCCTTCAGCTCCTCGAGCTCCTGCTCGTAGTCCGCGCCCATCTCCTCGAGCAGGCGCAGCGTCGCCTTCGCCTCGTCCTCGTCGATCTTCGACATCGCGAAGCCGACGTGGATGAGCACCCAGTCGCCCGGTCCGGCCGAGGAGCCGTCCACGTCGAGCAGGCCGATGCTGACCGTGCGCCGGACGCCCGCGACCTCCACCGTGGCAAGTCGGTTCTGCTCGTCGACGACGTCGACGACCTGACCAGGGATGGCCAAACACATGTCTTTCCGGCCCTCCCTCTCCCGAGTGGGATGCAAACCCGACTGCAAAACCCGACCCGCGGAGTCATATCACCGGTCGAGCGGCGCGACAACCCCCGGTCTTGAATTCTGTCCGGCAGCCGCTCCTCGCGCCGGCGGGCACGCCGCCCCGGCGGCGCACCGCGAGCTCAGATGAACTTGGGGTACAGCGTCATCCCGCCGTCGACGAAGAGGGTGGCCCCGACGACGTACTGCGCCTCCTCCGAGGCCACCCACGCCACGGCGCGGGAGACGTCGGCGACCTCCCCCCAGCGTCCGAGTGGGATCTCCTCCTCCACCGCCGAACGGGCGCCCGGGTCGGCGAGCACGTCGGCGTTGATCGGCGTGGCGATCGCGCCCGGCGCCACGCTCAGCACCCGGATGCCGTGGGGGGCGAGCTCGCGTGCGATGGACTGCGCGAAGAGCTTCTCGCCGCCCTTGGAAGCGCAGTAGTGCGAGAAGCCCTCCCACGGGATCTGCTCGTGGACGCTCGTGATGTTGACGATCGCGCCGCGCGAGCGGCCCGAGGCCGGCGGCTCGGCGGCGAGCATGATCCGCGCCGCTTCGCGCGAGCAGAGGAAGGCGCCCGTGAGGTTGACGTCGATCACGCGCTGCCACCACTCGAGCGGCATGTCGACGAGGTTGAACTTGCGCTCCAAGCCCGCGTTGTTGACGAGGAGGTCGAGGCCCCCGAGGGCCTCGCGCGCCTCGGCGAAGGCGCGCCGGACGTCGGCCTCGAGGCTCACGTTCATCTGCACGGCCACCGCCTCGCCGCCGCCTCCGCGGATCTCCTCGACCATCGCCTCGGCCACGTCGGGCTCCGCGAGATAGTTCACCGCGACGGCCGCGCCGTGGGCGGCGAGCTCGAGGGCGATGCCCTGGCCGATACCCGAGTCGGCGCCGGTGACGAGCGCCCGCCGACCCTCGAGCAGGCGGGCGGCGGGCTCCTTGGGCTGAAACGCGGGAAGCTTCAAGGTGACGATGAACTAGAGAGCCGGCGGCGCGACGTACGCCGCAGCGCGAACACCCTAGAGGAACCGACTGCCATGACGCCGACCGTCTCCACCCCTGCCGCCGTGCGCCCGCCGGCCACCTCGCCCTACCCGCCCATCGCCGACTACGCCTTCCTGTCGGACTGCCACACGGGCGCCCTGGTCGCTCCCGACGGGACGATCGAGTGGCTCTGCCTGCCGCGCTTCGACTCGCCGAGCGTCTTCGGGGCGCTGCTCGACCGTGGGGCGGGCGGCTTTCGCTTCGGGCCCTACGGCGTGAACGTACCCATGGCCCGCCGCTACGAGCCGGGGACGAACATCCTCGAGACGACCTGGATGACGCAGTCGGGGTGGGTCGTCGTGCGCGACGCTCTGACCGTCGGGCGCTGGCACGACGAGGAGGGCGGCCGGCACTCCGACCACGTGCGCGCGCCCACCGACGAGGACGCCGACCACCTGCTCGTGCGCACCATCGAGTGCATCCAGGGGCAGGTGCAGGTGGAGCTCACCTGCGAGCCCATGTTCGACTACGCGCGCACGCCGGCGACGTGGACCATGGCCGGCGAGGACTGGTACTCCGCCGACGCCACGGACGGCACGACGACCATCCGGCTGCTGAGCGACCTGCGCATCGGCCTGGAGGGCACGATCGCCCGCGCGCGCCACACGATGAGCGAGGGTGAGAAGCGCTTCTGCGCGCTCTCCTGGACGGAGGCCCGCGGCGGCCCGCGCACCGCCGCCCAGGCCGACGGCCACCTCGAGGCGACCTCGCACTTCTGGCGCCAGTGGTTGAGCACCGGACGCTTCCCCGACCACCGCTGGCGCTCCTACCTCCAGCGCTCCGCGCTGACGCTCAAGGGCCTGACCTACGCGCCCACCGGGGCCCTGGTCGCCGCGCCGACCACCTCCTTGCCCGAGACCCCGGGAGGGGAGCGCAACTGGGACTACCGCTTCTCGTGGATGCGCGACTCGACGTTCACCCTGTGGGCGCTCCACGCCCTCGGGCTCGACTGGGAGGCCGACGACTTCATGCAGTACGTCGCCGACTTGAAGCGCAACGACGACGGCGGCCTGCAGATCATGTACGGGATCGGCGGCGAGCGCGACCTGAGCGAGCATCTCCTCGAGCACCTGAACGGCTACGAGGAGGCCACGCCGGTGCGGATCGGCAACGGGGCCTACGACCAGCGCCAGAACGACGTCTACGGCGCGGTGCTCGACTCGGTCTACCTCCACACGAAGATGAGCGGCCGCCTGCCCCAACGCCTGTGGCCGGTGCTCGAGGCCCAGGTCGAGTGTGCGATCGCGGTGTGGACCGAGCCCGACCAGGGGATCTGGGAGGCACGCGGCGCGCCCCAGCACTACGTCTCCTCCAAGCTCATGTGCTGGGTGGCGCTCGACCGGGGCGCGCGCCTGGCGGAGATCCGCGGCGAGCCGGAGCTCGCCGAGCGGTGGCAGACCGTCGCCGACGAGATCCACGCCGAGATCTGCTCGCGCGGCGTCGACGGGCGGGGCGTCTTCTGCCAGCACTACGACACCGAGGCGCTCGACGCCTCCGTGCTGCTCATGCCGATGGTGCGCTTCCTCCCCGGAGACGACGAGCGCATGCGCGCGACCGTGGAGGCGATCGCCGACGAGCTCACCGAGAACGGCTTCGTGCTGCGCTACCGCACCGGAGAGACCGACGACGGCCTCTCGGGCGAGGAGGGCACCTTCCTCATCTGCTCCTTCTGGCTCGTATCGGCGCTCTCGGAGGTCGGGGAGCTCGGGCGCGCCCGCGACCTGCTCGAGCGCCTGCTGGCCCACGCCTCGCCGCTGTGCCTCTACGCCGAGGAGCTCGACGCCCGCACCGGGCGACACCTCGGCAACTTCCCGCAGGCCTTCACGCACCTCGCGCTCATCAACGCGGTCATGCACGTGATCGCCGACGAGGAGGCGGAGTCCTAGGTGTAGGACCTAGGGCGACTATTCTCCGCGCTGAGCCGGCCGGGCCGGATCTGCGACGAGCGAAGGGGCGACCGCGTGGCGTACTTCAAAGACGACGGAGAGGTCTACGAGTTCATCGGGAGGCTCTTCGAGGAGCTCGCGACCGACGAGGAGCTCGGCCCCAAGTTCCGCAAGGCCAACACCGTCGTCCAGTACCAGTACCGCAACCCCGAGTCGCAGATCACCGTGAAGATGCGGGAGGGGGAGGAGCCGCAGGTCGACCTCGGGCAGACCACGATGGACCCGGAGGTGGTCATGTCGATGGAGGCCGACACCGCCCACCGGTTCTGGTTGGGGAAGGTCAACGTGACGGTCGCGCTCGCGCGCGGCCAGATGAAGGCCAAGGGGCCGGTGGCGAAGATCCTCAAGCTCGTCCCGCTCGTCAAGCCGGTCTTCCCGCGGTATCGCGCCCAGCTCGAGCAGGCCGGGCGCACCGACCTCGTCGAGGCGGCCTGAGGCCGGGCGGGATGGAGACCTCGGTCGGAGATGCCGTCGACGCCCGCCAGATGGGCGGGTTCAAGGACTTCTACCAGTTCCAGGCGCCGACCCGGGTGATCGCCGGACGCGGGCTGATCGAGGGCACCGGCTTCGAGTTCGCCAAGGAGGGAGCGAGCCGCGTGCTCATCGTCACCGACGAGGTGATCCACGGCACGGGGCTGATCGACCGGGTGCGCGCCGGGGTGGAGGACGGTGGCCTCGAGGTCGCCGGTGTCTACGACGGGGTACCGCCCGACTCCGACTCCGGGGTGGTCAAGGCCGCCGCGGCAGCGGGCCACGAGCACGGCGCCGACTCGATCCTGGCGGTGGGCGGCGGCTCGGTAATGGACACCGCCAAGGCCGCCAACGTCATCTTCACCCACGGCGGGGAGCCGCGCGAGTGGGAGGGCTACTACGGCCTTCCGCGCGCCGGCGACGGCCTCGGCCGCCCGCACGACCTCGCGCCGCTGGCCTGCATCCCCACCACTTGCGGGACGGGCTCGGAGGTCTCCTTCGCGGCGGTGATCAAGGACCGCGAGGAGCACGTGAAGTTCCAGATCGGGGACTTCCCGCTCTATCCCCGGCTGGCCATCCTCGATCCCGAGTCCACCCGCACGCTCCCGCCCCGGATCGCCGCGGCGACGGGGATGGACGCGATGAGCCACGCGATCGAGGGCTACGTCTCCTCGGAGTGGTCGCCCCACGGCGACGCCTGCGCGCTGCAAGCCCTCCGGCTCCTGCGCGAGAACCTCCGGCGTGCGGTGGAGAGCCCCGAGGACGAGGCGGCTCGCGGCAACATGCTGATCGCCGCCAACCTGGCCATCCAACCGACCTCCACGGGCGCGATCGGGATAACGCACTCGATGTCGCACCCGTGCGGGGCGCACTTCGACGTGCCCCACGGCGTGGCCAACGCGATCAACCTCCCCTGGGTCATCGAGTTCAACGCGGCGGGCGGCGAGGACGTGGCCGCCCGCTACCGCGACGTGAACGAGGTGCTCGGAGTGGAGGTCGGGGGCTCGGGCGCGGCCGTCGGCCACGCGCTGGCCGAGCACGTCCGCGAGGTCGTCCGCGCGCTCGGGCTGCCGAGGCGGCTCTCGGAGGTCGGCGTGCCCGAGTCGGCGATCCCCGTGCTCGTCGAGGGCGCGATGGGGGACGGATGCACGCTCGTGAACCCGGTGGAGCCGAGCGAAGAGGACTTCGCCGAGCTCTACCGGCGGGCGCTGTAGATTCCGCCTCGTGAAGCTCCTCGTCCTCGCCCCCGAGCCGGTCGACGCCGCCGCGCTGCGCGGGACCCTGGGGGAGGAGGTGGAGGGCGCCGAGGTGCGGGTCATCTCTCCGGCGCGCAACAGCTCGGGCCTCGCGTTCTGGGTCTCGGACGCCGACGAGGCGATCGGGGAGGCGCAGGAGGCGGCGAGCCAGACGGTAGAGAGCCTTCAGGGCGCGGGGATCGAGGCGCAGGGCGACACGGGCGAGGCCGAGCCGCTGCAGGCCATCGCCGACGCGCTGGCCACCTTCGAGGCCGACCGGGTGGTGATCTTCGTTCGCGCCGACGAGGAGGAGACCTACCGCGAGGATGACGTGGCCGGCCGCGCCGAGCGTCGCTTCGGCCGCCCGGTTGTGCAACACGTGCTCACTGGCTCGAGCTGAGCGGCGCTCGGCCGCGGAACACGATGACGTCCTCCTCCCGCCGTCCGGGAGCGAGCAGTCCCCGCGCCTCGAGCGCCTCGGCGCGCGCCGCGAGCAGCGGCCCGAGCGGTCCGCGGCGGCGCGCCACCACCTCCGGCTCGAGGCCAACCTCGCGCAGGCGCGCGAGGGTCTCGTCCTCGCCGCAGACCGAGGAGTGCACGAGCAGGAGGGTGCCGCCCGGGCGGAGGTGAGCGCGTGCCTCCGCGCACAGCCGGTCGAGGAGGAGGCGCCCGTCGCGGCCCCCCTCCCAGGCGCGGGCCGCGCCGCGCCCGGGAAGCTCGTCCTCCTCGCCGGGCAGGTAGGGCGGGTTGGAGACGATCGCGTCGAACCGGGCTCCGTCCACGGCGCCGAAGAGGTCGGCGCGCACCGCGCGAATCCGCACGCCGTTCAGCCGGGCGTTCAGGCGCGCGGTGAGGACCGCCCGGCGCGAGAGGTCGACGGCGGTCACCTCGGCGCCCCCGCGCGCCGCGGCCACCGCCACCGCGCCGCTGCCCGTGCACACGTCGAGAACCGCGGCGCCGGGCGGTAGCGTCTGCGCGGCGAGCAGCTCGGCCAGCAACCACGAGTCGCTGCGAGGTGCAAAGACGCCCGGAAGGGTGATGATCCGCACCGACCGCGCTCCTTCCCGTCCCACCGTGCCCTCCAAACCGCTCGCCGAGATCGCCGCGCCCACCGCCGAGGAGCTGCGCGCCGTCTTCGACGCGCCCTCCGAGCTCACGGTCGGGCTCGAGGAGGAGGTCATGCTCCTCGATCCGGAGACGCTCGACCTGGCGCCGCGGGCGGCCGAGGTGCTCGCCGCGCTGGGCGACGACACGCGCTTCAAGGCCGAGCTCCCGGCCGCGCAGCTCGAGATCCTGACGCCGCCCCGCGCGCGCGTACGGGAGGCCGCGGAGGTGCTGGCGGCCGGCCGGCGGCGGCTGGGCGAGGTGGCCGGCCCGGGGCTCGTGCGCGCGGGCGCCGCCGGGGTGCACCCGTTCGCGGCGGCCCGTGGAGTGCTGCGCCGCGGGGAGCGCTACGACGGGATCCGCGCGGAGTACGGGCCGGTCGCCGAGCGCCAGCTCGTCGGCGGCCTGCAGGTCCACGTCGCCGTGCGCCCCGCCGACCGCGCGCTCGCCGTCTACAACGCGCTGCGCTCCTACCTGCCCGAGCTGGCGGCGCTCGCCGCCAACGCGCCGTTCTACGAGGGAGCGGACAGCGGCCTGGCTTCCGTGCGCCCGCTCATCTCCGGGATGCTGCCGCGCCAGGGAGTGCCGCCCGCCATCCCGAGCTGGGAGGCGTGGGTCGAGGCGCTGCGCTGGGGCGCCGCCGCGGGAGGCGTGCCCGAGGCCCGCCGATGGTGGTGGGAGCTCCGTCCCCACCCGGCCTACGGGACGCTCGAGGTCCGCGTGCCCGACGCCCAGGTCACGGTCGCCGACGCCGCCGCGGTCGCCGCGCTCATCCACGCCCTCGTCGGGCATCTCGCCGCCCGCTACGACGCCGGGGAGGAGCTGGCGGTGGCGCCTTCGTGGCGAATCGCCGAGAACCGCTGGTCGGCGTGCCGGCACGGGCTGAGCGGCCGCCTCGCCGATCTCGCCACCGGTGAGTCCGTGCCGACGCGCGACCGGCTCCGCACCCTGCTCGAGGAGCTCGGGCCGGCGGCCGGGGCGCTCGGGTGCGCGAGCCAGCTGCGCGAGGCGTCGAGGCTCGTGGAGGACGGCGGGGCCGAGCGCCAGCGGGCGGTGGCCGCCGAGCGCGGAGTGCGCGGCCTGACGGAGTGGCTGGCCGAGTCCTTTCTCCCTGACCCCGGCAATCCGCCTCCTCGGTTGCGCGCCGGGGAGGCAGGGTAGGTCTCCCACCGTGCTGAGGCTGCCCACACCGCGCGGAGAGGCGAGCGCGCTTCTCGTCGCGGAGCTGGCGGACGCGGTCCACCCCCTGCCGCCCTTGCTGCCCGCGGTCCCCTCCGACCCGCTGGCCGACGAGGACCTGCACCTGGCGCTCTACCTCTGCTACGAGCTCTTCTACCGCGGGCTGCCCGGAGTGGACGACGCGTGGGAGTGGGAGCCCTCGCTGCTCGAGCTACGCCGCCGCCTCGAGCAGCGCTTCGAGGACGGATTGCGCGCGGCCGTGCCCCGCCCGGCGCCGGCGTCGGGGGACGCCATGGACCTCGCGCTGCGCGCGATCGACGAGGCCCACGAGGCGCCCTCGCTCTCCACCTACCTCGAGCGCCACGGGACGCTGGAGGAGATGCTCGAGTTCGTCGTCCACCGCTCCGCCTACCAGCTCAAGGAGGCCGATCCGCACTCGTGGGCCATACCGCGGCTCTACGGGCCGCCCAAGGCCGCGCTGGTCGAGATCCAGGCCGACGAGTACGGCGGCGGCCGGCCGGCGCGCGCCCACGCGGAGCTATTCGCCCGCGGGATGGGCGCGGTCGGCCTCGACCCGCGCTACGGCGCCTACGTCGAGCACGTACCCGGCTTCACGCTGGCCACCGTCAACCTGATGTCGCTGCTCGGACTGCATCGCCGCTGGCGCGGGGCGCTCGTCGGCCACCTGGCGCTGTTCGAGATGACCTCGTCCATCCCCAACCGGCGCTACGGCAACGCGCTGCGGCGCCTGGGCTTCGGGGAGGACGCGACGGCGTTCTACGACGAGCACGTCGAGGCCGACTCCGTGCACGACGCCATCGCGTCCGTCGACCTCGCGGGCGGCCTGGCGCGCCAGGAGCCGCGGCTCGCCATCGACGTCCTGTGGGGGGCCGCGGCGCTCGTCGAGCTCGAGGGGCGCTTCGCCCGGCGCCTGCTCGCCGCGTGGGAGGCGGGGGAGAGCTCGCTGCGCGTGCCGGTGCCCGCGGCGACCACCGTGGGTGCCTGAGCCGAGCGGCGAGATCCGGGCCTAGGCGTCCTCGGCGCGCCGGCCCGCTTCGAGCCCGCTCGGCGCCCGGAAGCGGATGAGCTTGTGCGTGCCGTCGCACAGCGGTCGCATGCGGGACTTGCCGCAGCGACACAGGGCGACGGTCTTGCGCTCGAGGACGATCTCGTTGCCGTCCTGGTCCTGCACGCGCACGGGACCGCGGACGAGGAGCGGGCCGTCGCGGTAGGCGGTGATCGTCGCCTCGTCGGGCCGCGCGTCGCGCTCGTGCGTGAACATGCTCGGGTTCTGCCCGCGCGCCACCCCGCCCAACCCGGCCCCTACCGGATGAGCTGGGCGCCCCGCGCGCCGGCGACCGTGGCCGCGAGCGTCGCGCGGGCGTCGTGCGCGGGCTCCCAGCCGAGCTCCGCGCGCGCCTTGGTGGTGTCCATCAGCACGGGCACGCGCATCACGTTGACCCACTGCGCCTCGGCGGGCATGAACGGCATCCGGGCGACGATCTGCGCGGTCACATCGACGGCGAGGTCGGGGATCGGCACGGAGTACCACCCGAGCGCCTCGGCCAGGTCGCTCATGGTGAGCTCGCCCGGCGCGGCCAGGTTGTAGACGCCGGGCTCGCCGCGGCCCACCACTGCCGCGGCGAAGGCGGCGGCCACGTCGTCGTGGTGGATGAGCTGGAAGGGCATCCCGTTGTCGGGGATCAGCGGCTTGAGCGCGGGCAGGAGGTCGAAGAGCCGGCGCAGGGCGCCGGGGACCTTCTCGCCCATCTGCACGTAGGGGATGTTCTCGATGATCAGCAGCGCCTCCGGCCCGGCCACGATGCAGGGGCGAAAGACGTAGGCGTCGGTCTTCTTCGCTTTCCCGAGCACTTCCTCGAGCACCTGTTCCACGGCGGCCTTCTGCTGGGAGTAGTAGTGCTCGTCGGTGCCGCGGGCAGGGACGTCCTCGCGGAGCGGGTCGGGGTTCTCCGCGTGGAAGCCGTAGGCGGCGACGGAGGAGGCGTAGACGAGGCGGCGGCACCTCTTCGCGTCGCGTACCGCCTGGAAGACGTTGCGCGAGCCCTCGAGGTTCGTCCTGCGCGTCTCCTCGTGGGAGCCGAGGATGAGGAAGGCGAGGTGGACGACCACGTCGGCCTCGGCCACGAGCTCGTCGACCGAGTCGCGGTCGAGCACGTTGCCCTGCCGGTACTCCGCCTTGCGCAGCCCCGCCGCGCGCGGGTCGAACGGGCGCCGCGCCATGCCGATGACCCGGCTCACCTCCTTCGTGCGCTCGAGGGTGCGCAGGAGCGCCGAGCCGATGTCCCCGGTCGGACCGGTCACCGCGACGGTCAGCCCGGCCGACTTCTCGCGCTTGGCCCGGGGCTTGGACTTGGCCTTGGCCTTGGCTCTGGACTTGGGCTTGGAGTCGCTCATCGCTCGCCGAGGTCCTTCCCCTTCGGGCGCCGCGGGAAAACCGCCGGGCGCGCCCGCCGCCCGCCGCAACCGGCTCAGTCCTCGTACCCGGGTTCGCCGGGCAGCACCACGCGGGCGGTCTCGCCCGAGCCGAGCACGCGGGGCTGGACGGGTCGCACCTCGCGCCCGCGCGCGTGCTCCATGACCGCGTCGGCCGTCGCGAAGCCGCCGAGCTGCTCGAGGTGCTTGATCGTCGGGAAGACGAGCACGAGCTCGCCGTGGCGGTAGGCGTCGAGGGCGGCATCCGGGATGCTCCAGCGCCAGCTCACGCACTCCTGCCCGTCGACCCGTGGCTCGGCGTGGGCGGGGGAGCGGGCGAGGAAGAACCAGGTGTCGAAGCGGACCTTGACCTCGGCGGGCGTGATCCAGCGCGAATAGGGCACGAGCGCCTCGGGGTCGGGCAGCGCCACTCCCGCCTCCTCGGCCACCTCGCGAATCGCCGCCGCGCGCAGGCCTCGCTGCCCCTCGCCGTCGCCAGCATCGAGCGCCCCGCCCGGGAAGACCCAGGCGCCGCCCATGAACCGCTGCGCGGGGTGGCGCTGGACGAGGAGCACCTCGAGCGTCTCGGCGCCGCCGCGCAGCACGATCACCGTGGCGGCGAGGCGCGCAACCGTCTCGGCGCCGTGGTTGAGCTCCTCCCCGGGTCCCGGACGATCGACCCGCATCGAGGCTCTAGCCTACTCGGCCATGAGCACGAGCGAGAAGACCCAACAGCAGTGGATCTGCGAGGCCTGCGGCTTCATCTACGACCCCGAGGAGGGCGACCCCGACGGCGGGATCCCCGCGGGCACGGCCTTCGAGGACATCCCGGACACCTGGTTCTGCCCGGTCTGCGGCGCACGTAAGAGGGACTTCATCCGCTTCGAGGACTAGGCGGCGGCCCGCAGGTGAGCCGCCGACGCGGTGGCCTCCGCGATCGCCTCGCCGGTTATCTCCACGAGGCGGCGCAGCTCTCCCTCGGAGATCGACAGCGGCGGCATGAGCACCACCACGTCGCCCAGCGGGCGCACGATCGCGCCGCGGCGCCGGGCGGCGAGCGTGACCTGGTGGCCCATGCGCTCGGCGGAAGCAAAGCCGCTCAGCTCGACGCCGACCATCGTTCCCCGCTGGCGCACCTCGGCCACGCCGGCCAGGGGCGCCACGTGCTCATCCAGAAGCTCTGAGAGCAGGGCGATCTTCGACGCGAGGCGCTCGAGCGTGCGCTCCTCCTCGAAGACCGCGAGCGTGGCGAGCGCCGCCGCGCAGGCGAGCGGGTTGCCCGTGTAGGTGTGCCCGTGGAAGAAGGTGCGCAGCTCCTCGGCCTCCCCGAGGAAGCCCTCGTAGATCCGCTCGGAGGCGAGCGTCGCGGCCAGGGGCAGGTAGCCGCCGGTCAGCCCCTTGGCCAGGCACAGCAGTTCGGGGGCCACGCCTTCCTGCTCGCAGGCGAACATGGTGCCCGTGCGCCCGAAGCCTGTGGCCACCTCGTCGCAGATGAGCAGCGCGCCGTGCGCGTCGCAGAGCTCGCGCACGGCGCGCAGGTAACCCTCGGGCTGCAGGCGGATGCCGGCCGCGCCCTGCACGAGCGGCTCGAGCACGACGGCGGCGACGCGCTCGCCGTGCTCGCCGAGCAGGGCCGCGAGGTGGCTCGCGTCGCCGGGCTCGGCGTGCCACGCTTCGAAGAGCAGCGGGCGGTAGAGGGAGTGGAAGAGGCCGATCCCCCCGAGCGAGACCGAGCCGATCGTGTCGCCGTGGTAGGCGTCGCGCAGGCAGATGAAGCCGGTGCGCTCGGGCTCGCCGCGCTGCACCCACCACTGGTAGGCCATCTTCAGCGCGACCTCGACCGCTGTTGAGCCGCTGTCGGAGAAGAAGACGCGGCTGAGGCCCGCGGGGGCGATCTCCACCAGCCGCTCGGCGAGTTCCACGGCCGGCGGGTGGGAGAGACCGAGCATCGTGGAGTGCGCGACTCGGTCGAGCTGGGCGCGGATCGCCGCGTCGATGCGGGGATGGCGATGGCCGTGGACGTTGCACCACAGGGAGGAGATCCCGTCGACGTAGGCACGGCCCTCGGTGTCGTAGAGGGTGGTGCCCTCGGCGCGCTCGATGAGAACGGGCGGCTCCTCCTCCTCCCAGCCGCGCTGCTGGGTGAACGGATGCCAGAGCACGCGGCGGTCGGCGGCGGCGAGGCGGGCGGTGTCGAACTCCACGTCTGCGCACGCTAGAGCGGCTAGCGGTCGGAAGAGGCGGCTCCTCTAGGCTCGCACGGTGCCCGCCCGCGACCGCCGCACGCTGCCTCCGCTCGCGCTTCTCGTCTTCGTGGTGGGCGCGGCGAGCCTCGGCGCCGAGATCGCCGCCGCGCGGCTCCTCGCTCCGTGGTTCGGCGCCTCGACGATCGTGTGGGCGAACACGATCGCCACCGTGCTCGTCGCCCTCTCGGCGGGCTACGCGATCGGTGGACGTCTGGCCGACCGGGCCCCGCACATGGCCGGGCTCTGCCGCCTCGTCCTCATCGCCGCGGCCCTGCTCGCCGCCGTTCCCTTCCTGAGCGGACCGGTCCTGCGCACGTCGGTGAGCGCGCTCTCCTCGCTCTCCGCCGGCGCCTTCCTCGGCTCCCTCGTCGGCGTGCTCCTGCTCGTCGCCGTGCCGGTGCTCCTGCTCGGGGCGGCGGCGCCCTACGCCATCCGCCTCTCCGTCGAGCGCGTCGAGGAGGCGGGCCGCGTCTCGGGGCGACTCTACGCGATCTCCACCGCCGGGTCGCTCGTGGGCACTTTCCTCTCCGCCCTCCTGCTCATCCCGCTCGTGGGCACGCGGCGCACGTTCCTGGCCTTTGCGCTCGCGCTCGCGCTCGTCGCCGTCCTCGGGCTGCGCCGGCGCTTCGCGCTCGCCCCGGCGGCGCTCGTGGCGCTGCTCGCGATCCCGGTGGGGACGGTCAAGGCCGGCGGCGCCAACGGCGGGCGGGTGATCATGGAGCAGGAGACCCCCTACCAGTACGCGCGCGTCACCCAGCAGCCCGACGGGACCCGCTCCCTCGAGCTCAACGAGGGCCTCGCCGTGCACTCGGTCTACCGGCCGGGGACGTTCCTGACGCAGAACTACTGGGACGACTTCCTCGTCCTGCCGCTCGCGGGCCGAAGCACTCCGCCACGCCGCGTCGCGATCCTGGGCAACGCGGCCGGGACAACGGCGCGCGCCTACGGCCACTACTTCCCGGGCACCGTTCTCGACGCGGTGGAGATCGACCGCGACCTGACGGGGATCGGGCGGCGGCTCTTCGACCTCCGCGGGCCGCGACTGCGGACCTTCTCCGCCGACGCCCGGCCGTTCCTCGAGGGCACCCGCGCGCGCTACGACGCGATCTTCGTCGATGCCTACCGCCAGCCCTACATCCCGTTCTACCTGGCCACCCGCGAGTTCTTCGCGCTCGTGCGCGACCGGCTGACGCCGGGGGGCACGGTCATCGTCAACGTGGGCCATCCCTCGGACTCGAGTGAGCTCGAGCGGGTGCTCTCCTCGACGATGCACGCCGCCTTTCCGACCGTGCTCCGCGACCCGGTCGAGCCGACGAACTCGCTGGTGGTGGGCAGCGCGAGTCCGGTGAGCCCAGCTCGGCTCCTCGCCGCGGCGCGCGGCTTGCCGCCGGACCTGCGCCCGGTGGCGGCCGGCGCCGCCCGGCGGCTCGGACCGGCGCTGACCGGCGCCACCGTCTACACCGACGACCGCGCGCCGGTGGAGTGGCTGATCGACTCCTCGATCGTGTCCTACGCGGCGAAGGGCGGGCGGTAGGGGCGCGGCGGCGTCGCCTTTCAGTCCGCCGCGGTGGGACCAGGCAGGATGTGGACGCTGTCGAAGTGCAGAACCTGCGCGAGGACGTCGAAGTGACGATCGTGGTGGAGGACGCCGACCCCTGCCGCCTGCGCGCAGGCCGCGATGAGGTAGTCGCCCAATGGGAGTCGGTGCCGGCCGCGAGCGGCGAGCTCCTGCATTGCGGTTCGGGCGGCGTCCGTGATGCTGCGCGTGACGGGGATTTCGCGAAGGACCGAGAGCGCGTCGTCCAGTCGAGCGAAGTCGGTCGCGTCTCGCGCGGAGAAGAGGATCTCGAGCGCCGCCGGGGCGCACGTCGCGAGCTGGCCGCCTCTGAGCGCGGTTCGCCACGGCTTGGCACAGCGAGGATCCGCGGCACGCTCCCATGCCGACTTGTCGGCGATGAGGACGAGTCCGCCGAACGGCGGCCGGCTACTCGGTACGCCAGGCAAGCCGATCGATGTCGCCCAGCACGTCCCAATCGATGGCGTCGATTCGCCGCATGGAAACGTCCTCGAGGTACTGCAGGCGATTCTCGTCGGTCCGTTTGCCGGTGCGCTCCCGGCTCCGAAGTGCCTCGTCGCCGAGCGCGAGGAGCCGGAGGAGCAGGGCCTTGCGGTCGGCGGCCACCGCAGGAAAGTGATGGCCGGCGCGGTCGAGGGCCGTGGCGACCTCGGACGTCTCCGTCACGCTGTGGCGACGCTTGGCCGTCGGCATCACGTTAGTGTAGCACCTAGTGAGTAGGGTGCATCACCAGCACCGGAACTCCCTCCACGGTCTCGACTGCTCGAGCTCAGCCCACCCACGCGCCGGGCAGCTGCGCCCCGGCTCGGGCCAGCGTCGCGCTGTTGAGGGGGCGCACGAGCGGCAGGCCCGCCACCTCGACCTCGCCGAGTCGCTCGATGGTCGCTCGATTCGAGCGCTCGATGGTGCTCGGGCCCTCCGGCCACGGCGTGAGCACGACGCCGGCGATCCGGAGGTTCGCCGCCCGCGCGGCTTCGAGCGTGAGCAGCGTGTGGTTGATCGTGCCGAGCTCTGGCCGCGCCGCGATCACGAGCGGCAGCTCGAGCGCGGCGGCGAGGTCGCGCACGCAGTGGTCGGGCGTGAGGGGTACGAGCAGTCCCCCGACGCCTTCGACGATGAGCACGTCGACGCCGGACCCCGCCTCCCGCGCGCAGCTCATGAGCGCGTCGAAGTCGATCGGCCGGCCCGCGAGCTCGGCGGCGAGGTGGGGGGAGACCGCCGGTCCGAAGCGCACGGGTGCCACCTCCTCGGGCGCCTGCCCCGTGACCGCCCCGAGGAGCTCGTGGTCGCGCGGCCAGCCTGCAGCGCGGTCCTCGTCGAGGCCGGTGATGACCGGCTTGAACGCGCGCACCCGCACGTGCCTCGCCGCCAGCGCCGCGGCGAGGGCGGCCGCGACCATGGTCTTCCCCACGCGGGTATCCGTGCCGGTGACGAAGCAGCCTTGCACCACCGCGGTTCGGCCGGCGGCTCAGGCCGCGCGGGCGAGCGGCGGCGGTGCCTCGAGGTCGAACGGGCGCCCGGCCACGACGGTCGCAGCCCCGCGGCGGCCGGGGACGAAGCCGCATGCCCGCGCGGCCTCGCCGAGCGACCACGCCGCTTCGCGCAGCTCGCTGCGGCGGTGCGAGGACATCACCGCGAGACGCAGCCGCGAGGTGCCCGCGGGCACGGTCGGCGGTCGGATCGCCTGGGCGAAGACGCCGCGCTCGATCGCCGCCTCGCAGACCCGCATGGCGAGCGCGGGGTCACCGAGCACGAGGGGGACGATGGGGCTGGCCCCCTCCTCCACCGCGAAGCCCTCGCCCACGAGCTCGGCGCGGAGCGTCTCGGCGTTGGCCTGGAGCTTCTCCACCCGGCGTGGCTGCTCGTCGAGCAGCTCGAGCGCCGCCAGGGCTCCCGCCACGGCCGGGGGAGGAAGGGCGGTCGAGAAGATGAGCGAGCGCGCCGTGTTGATGAGGTAGTGGGCCATGCGCGCCTCGCAGCCCACGTAGGCGCCGTAGGAGCCGAGCGCCTTGCCGAGGGTCCCGACCACCACGTCGACCTCGTCCTCGAGGCCGAGCTCGGCCACGGCTCCGCGGCCGCCCGGCCCGAGCACGCCCACGGCGTGGGCCTCGTCGACCGCGACCCGCACGTCGTGGGTGCGGGCGAGCTCGACGATCTCCTCAAGCGGCGCGAGGCCGCCGTCCATCGAGAAGACCCCGTCGGTGACGATGAGCGCGCCCCGGCCCTCGGCCTGGCGCAGTCCCCACTCCAGGTGCTCCATGTCGCGGTGGTCGTAGACGAACACCTCCGCGCGGGCGAGGCGGCACCCGTCGACGATCGAGGCATGGTTCAGCGCGTCGGAGAAGACGACCTCGCCGGGGCCGGCGAGCGCGGAGACCACTCCGAGGTTGGCCAGGTACCCCGAGCCGAAGAGCACGCAGCCCTCGGTGCCCTTGAACGCGGCCAGGCGCTCCTCCAGTCGGCGATGGATCGTCATCGTGCCCGACACGAGGCGGGAGGCGCCGGCGCCGACGCCCCAGCGCATGGCCGCCTCTGCGCTGGCCTCGCGCACGCGCGGGTGGTCGGCCAGACCGAGGTAGTTGTTCGAGCACAGCAGGAGCACGGGACGGCCGTCGAGCACCACCCAGGGGCCCTGGGGGCCGCTGATGAGCCGCATGCGCCGTTCGAGGCCGAGGTCGGCAAGCTCCTCGAGCCGCGCCTCGATCTCGATCATGCGGCGAGCTCCTCCGCGGTCGCCGCCGCCGCTCGGCGCGCCGCCGCCTCGCGGGTCTCCCGTCCGTGACCGCCGTTCGGCGCTCCGTCTGGGCGCGGGGGCACCGCCTTCTTGGGCCGCAAGCGCAGCTGGGCGGCGGGGTCCCACAGCCGAACCTCGAGCGCGCCGCCGTCACCGTCGCCCGCCGGAGCGCTCCCCCCGGCGAGCAGCTCGCCCACGACGTCGGGCGTCTCGCCCTCGAGCCAGCCCGAGCGGTTGTCGGGCCGCGGCCGCGTGCCGTTGTCGGGCTGGGGTGAGACGTTCAGGCCGAGCTCCTCGAACATCGCCCGGTCCTCCTCCGGCGTGTTGCCGAGCGTGGTGAGGAAGTTGCCCATCATCACGCCGTTGACCCCGGCCCGGACCGCCAGGCGCTGGAGCTCGGCGATGTTCTCCACCCGGCCTCCGCAGAGGCGGAACAGCGCGCCCGGCATGATCAGCCGGAAGATCGCGATCCACTTGACCGCCTCCCATGGGTCCATGTGGTCGCGGTCGCCGAACTTGGTGCCCGGGCGCGGGTTGAGCAGGTTGATCGGCACCGACGTCGGGTCGATCTCCGCCAGCTCGAAGGCCATCTCGACCCGCTGCTCGCGCGTCTCGCCGAGGTTGAGGATGCCGCCCACGCAGGTCTCGAGCCCGGCCTCCTTGACCGCGTCGATCGTGCGCAGGCGCCCCTCGTAGCGGACGGTGGAGGAGACCTCGGGGTAGTAGGACTCCGCCGTCTCGACGTTGTGGTGGACCCGCTGGATGCCCGCCTCGCGCAGCTTCCGGGCCCGGTCGCCCGACATGTGCCCGATCGACGCGCAGCGCTTGAGGTTCGTTCGCTCGGCGACGAGGCGAGCTCCGGCGAGGACCTTCTCGAAGTCGCGCGTGGAGAGCCCCTGGCCCTGGGTCACCATGCAGAAGCGGTGTGCGCCCGCCGCCTCGGCCGCCCGCGCGTGCTCGAGGATCTGCTCCGGCTCCATCATCGCGTGCATGGGCGTCTCGGCCTCGGCGAAGCGCGACTGGGCGCAGAAGCCGCAGTCCTCGGCGCAGCCCCCGGACTTGGCGTTGACCAGCGAGCACATGTCGGTCGAGTCGGCGAAACGCCCGACCCGGGCCCGCCACGCGCGCTCGATCAGCGCCTCTATGGCGCCATGGTCCTCGAGCTCGCCGAGCTGACGTGCTTCCTCGCGGGTGATGAGCGGCGGCATGGCGCGGGCGGGACCTCCGGATCGACGGACGGTCCGCGGACCATAGGTCGCCGCCCGGACGGCTCGCTGCGGCGCCCCGCCGGCGCTCAGTGGAAGGCCGCGACCCCGGTGATGTCGCGTCCGACGATGAGCGTCTGGATGGTCTCCGTGCCCTCGTAGGTGTGGATGGCCTCGATGTCGGCCATGTGGCGGATGACGTGGTTCTCGAGCAGGATCCCGTTGCCGCCGAGCAGGTCGCGGGCCTCGAGTATCACCTCTCGCGCCTTGGCGGTGTTGTTCATCTTGGCCAGGGCGGCGATGGTGTCGGAGAGCTTGCCCTGCTCCAGCAGGCGCCCGACGCGCAGGCAGAAGAGCTGCATCCCCGCCACCTCGGCGAGCATCTTCACGAGCCGGTGCTGGACGATCTGGAAGGAGACGAGCGGCTTGCCGAACTGGTGGCGCTCCTTGGCGTAGGTCAGGGCGGCGTCGTAGCCCGCGACGGCGTGCCCGAGCGCGCTGAAGGCGCACTGGTTGCGCGTACCGGCGAGGATGCGCCCCGTGTCCTTGAAGCTCCGGGCCTCGGGCAGGCGGCTCTCGGCCGGGATGCGCACGCCGTCGAGCACGATGTCGGCCTGCCACACGGCGCGGACGGAGCCCTTCCCGGTGATCACGGTGGGCTCGAAGCCCGGCGTGCCCTTCTCGACCAGGTAGCCGCCGACCTGTCCCTCCTCGTCGCGGGCCCAGACCACGACGACGTCGGCGATCGTCGCGTTGCCGATCCAGCGCTTGGCCCCGTCGAGGACGTACTCCTCGCCCTCTCGGCGTGCTGTGGTCTCGAGCGCGACGGAGTCCGAGCCGTGGTCGGGCTCGGTCAGGGCGAACGCCCCGATCGCCTCTACCCGCGCGAGGAGCGGCAGCCAGCGCTCCTTCTGCTCAGCGGACCCGAGCGTCGCGATCGCCCGCATGGCCAGCCCGGCCTGCACGCCCAGGAACGTCGCGAGGCTCCCGTCGCCGCGGCTGAGCTCCATGGAGATGAGACCGGCGGCCGTCGCGCTCATCGGCGGACAGCCGTAGCCCTCGATGCCGTCCCCGACCAGGCCGAGCTCGCCCAGGCGGCGGGCGAGCTCCCACGGGAACTCCGCTCGCTCCCAGAAGTCGCCGATCACCGGGAGCACCTCGTCCTGCACGAACGCACGAGTGCGCTCGAGGTAGTCGAGCTCCCCCTCACTCAGCTCGTCGCGGATGTACAGGTAGTCAGTCGCGAGGGGCTGGCCGACGTCCACGTCCATCGTCACCTGAGCTTAACGCCCCTGCCAGCGCGGCGGGCGCTTCTCCGCGAAGGCGCGCACGCCCTCGCGGAAGTCCTCGGAGGTGAAGCACGCGCGGCGCAGCGCGACGAGCTCCTCCTCGAGGTGGGGATCGAGCCGGTCGCCGGCGGCCAGCACGGCGCGGATGACGGTCTTGTTGCCCGAGAGCGAGAGCGGCGCGTTTCCGGCGAGCTCCCGCGCGATCGCGAGGGCGTCCTCGGCGAGCGCCTCGCCCGCGACGACCCAGTTGACGAGCCCCCACCCGAGGGCGGTGCGCGCGTCGACGTTGCGGCCGAGCAGGAAGAGCTCGCGCGTGCGCGTCGCCCCGATCGCGGCGAGGAACTTCTGCACGCCGGTGTGGGAGTAGACCAGCCCGAGCTTGGCGGGCGGCATGCCGAGCTTGATCCCGTCGGCGGCGATCCGCAGATCGCAGGCGAGCGCGAGCTCGAGCCCGCCTCCGATCGCGTGGCCGGGCAGCGCGGCGAGGACCGGATAGGGGTAGGCCTCGAGCGCCTCGAGCGCCGCGGTGAACGGGTGCGCGACGAGCTTCTCGGCCTCCACGGCGAAGACGTCGTCGGGTATGTCGCCGATGTCGTAGCCCGCGGAGAACATCCCGTGCGAGCCGGTGAGGACCACGCAGCGGTGGTCGAGCTCGGGCAGCGACTGCGCGATGCCGTCGAGGGTCGCGTGGTCGAGCGCGCCCCGCTTGCGGGGGTTGGAGATCGTGAGCCGCGCGACGCCCGGCGCCGGCTCGTCGAGGAGGATCGTGCCACCGCCCGCGACCCCCTCCGCCTCCTCCGCCGAGGACGGAGGCTCCGGGCCGGAGCTACTCAAGGACGACGAGGGTGTCGCCTTCGGAGACCGACTGGCCCTCGGCACAGGCGATCTCCTTGACCGTGCCGGGATCCTCGGCCTCGACCGGCATCTCCATCTTCATCGACTCGAGGATGACGACCGTGTCGCCCTCCTCCACCGAGTCGCCGACCGCGACCTCGATCTTCCAGACGGTGCCCGTGATGTGGGCCTCGACGTCACTCACGGCGGGGATCCTCCTCGGCGGCGGTGGGGCGATGGAACGCGGCGAGAGCGGACGATAACCGCCGTCGCGGCGGCGCGGATAGGCTCCGCTTCGCCTCGTGATCCTCGCCATCGACCAGGGCACCACCGGCACCACGTGCCTCGTCTTCGACGGCGAGGCGGAGCTCATCGGCCGCGCGCAGCGGGAGTTCACGCAGCACTTCCCGCGACCGGGATGGGTCGAGCACGATCTCGCGGAGATCTGGGAGGTCACTCACGCGACGGCCGGCGAGGCCCTGGCGAACGCGGGCGCCGTGCCGGGCGAGATCGAGGCGGTGGGGATCGCCAACCAGCGCGAGACCGTGTGCGTGTGGGATCCCGCCACGGGCGAGCCGCTGCATCGCGCGATCGTGTGGCAGGACCGGCGCACGGCGGCGCGCTGCCGCGAGCTCTCGCGCGCCGGGCACCTCCCGCGCGTGCGCGAGACGACGGGGCTCGTGCTCGACCCCTACTTCTCGGCCACGAAGATCGAGTGGCTGCTGCAGAACCTCGAGGGGCTGGCCGAGCGGGCGCGCGACGGGCGCGCCCACTTCGGCACGATCGACTCCTGGCTGATCTTCAAGCTCACCGGAGAGCACGCCACCGACTCCACCAACGCATCGCGCACCCTCCTCTACGACATCGCGAACGGCCGGTGGGATCCCGAGCTGCTCGAGCTCTTCGGCGTGCCCGAGCGCGCGCTGGCCACCGTGCGCCCGAGCGCGGGGCCCTTCGGCCAGACGCGCCCCGAGGCCCTGCACGGACACGCCGTGCCCGTCGCGGGCGTCGCGGGCGACCAGCAGGCGGCGCTCTTCGGTCAGGCCTGCCTCGAGCCGGGGCGCGGGAAGAGCACCTACGGCACCGGCTCCTTCGTCCTGCAGCACGCGGGGTGGACGCCGCCCGCGCCGGTGCCCGGGCTCCTCGTCACGGTGGCCTCGGGGATCGGCGAGCGCCGCGCCTACGCGCTCGAGGCCTCCATCTTCGTGACCGGAGCCGCCGTGCAGTGGCTGCGCGACGGCCTCGGCCTGATCGAGCGCGCGGCCGACACCGAGCACCTGGCCGCGTCGCTCGACTCGAACGACGGGGTCTACTTCGTCCCGGCGCTCACCGGCCTCGGCTCGCCGCACTGGGACCCGGACGCGCGCGGCACCCTCGTCGGGCTCACCCGCGGCAGCGGGCGCGCGCACCTCGCCCGCGCGACGCTCGAGGCGATCGCCTACCAGACGGTCGACGCCGTGCGGGCGATGGAGGGGGCGGCCGGCGAGCCGTTGGGCGAGCTGCGCGCCGACGGCGGCGCGACGGTCAACGCGTGGCTCATGCAGTTCCAGGCCGACGTGCTCGGCGTGCCGGTGCGCGTCCCCGAGGTGGCGGAGACGACGGCGCTCGGCGCGGCGCTCCTGGCCGGGGTGGGCGCGGGACTCTGGACCCAGCACCACGTCGAGCGTAGCTGGCGCGAGAAGCGCGCCTACGAGCCGCGCATGGGCTCCGACGAGCGCGAGCACCTGATCGCCGACTGGCGGCGCGCGGTGGAGCGGGCGGCCGACTGGGCGCGCGAGGGCGACGCCCGCTGAAACTTCACGCAGGCGTGCGGGTAGTTTGCGGCAAGGTGAGGGAGCAAGCCCCATGAGCGATGAGCGCCTCGCGTCGATGAAGCCGCAGGTCTACAAGGAGGTGCGGCCCAAGGAGTACTTCGACCGCTTCCACGAGCGCGCGCGCACGCGGGATCCGGACCCCATGTACGAGCTGGTCCGCTCGGTGACCTCGCTCTACGGCTGGACGTTCTTCCGCGCGCGCTGCATCTCGGCGGACAACGTGCCGGCCTCCGGTCCGGTCATCCTCGCGCCGAACCACTTCTCGTTCATGGACCACTTCTTCCTCGGCGCGTTCGTCCGCCGCAAGGTCCGGTTCATGGCCAAGTCCCAGCTCTTCAAGCGCCCGATGCAGTTCGTCTACAGCCACGGCGGCGTGTTCCCCGTTCGGCGCGGCCACCACGACGAGGACGCGTTCATCACCGCTCACTCGATCCTCGAGCGGGGTGGGTGCATGGCGATGTACTGCGAGGGCGGCCGCTCGCGCACGGGGGCTCTGGGGGAGAGAGCGCGGCCGGGCATCGGTCGCCTGGCGCTCGAGACCGGCGCGCCCGTGGTGCCGGTGGCCATCCACGGCTCCTCCAAGGTGCGCAACTGGAAGAAGCTCCAGTTCCCGAAGGTGACCGTGCAGTACGGCGACGCGTTCACTTTCGCGCGCGTGCCGGGCGCGACGCGCGAGCAGCAGCAGGCCGCCGCCGACGAGATCTTCGGCGAGATCAGGACGCTCTACGCCGGACTCGAGCGCCTGGGGCGCAGGGGGATGCGCCAGCGCCTGCGCGAGCAGGCGCTCGCCGAGCGCCGGCGCGCCGCCACCGCGTAGCGGAGCCCGCTCGGCGGGGACTCGCTCGAGCGGTGAAGCCCGGCGGATACGATGGGTCCAGAGCCTCATGGCCGAATCTCCCCGGACCCGACCCCGGCTGCCCGGCTCCTCGCCGCCGTCGCCGCCCGACCGCTCGCCCTGGCGGGTCGAGGGTCGCGAGCCGTCCAAGCCCTCCGAGGGAGGGGTGCGCAACTTCAAGCCGCCGGGCGGGCGCTGGTTCTGGTGGGTCGTGGTCGGAGTGCTCGTCCTCAACCTGTACGTGAGCTCGGTCTCCACGCGCGAGCAGCGCCCGAGCGTGCCCTACACGACGTTCCGCGCCCAGGTGCAGGCGAGCAACGTCAGCGAGGTCACCTCGCAGAGCGACCAGATCCAGGGGACGTTCAAGAAGCCGGTCGATCCCCCGGGGTCGGCCGGGCCGGCCACCAAGTTCAAGACCGTCTCCCCGGCCTTCGCCAACGACGACCAGCTCCTGCGCCTGCTGATCGCCAAGGGCGTCGAGGTCAACGCCCACCCGCTCGACGCGGGCCGCCCGTTCTGGCAGACGCTGATCTTCGGCTTCGGTCCCACCCTCCTGCTCGTGGGGTTGTTCTTCTTCATCGCGCGCAAGGCCGCGGGCGCGGCCGGGGGCGGGATCGGAGGCCTCGGCCGCTCGAAGGCCAAGCGCTACGAGGCCTCCGAGCAGCGGACCACGTTCGCGGACGTGGCGGGGATCGACGAGGCCGAGGAGGAGCTCGTCGAGATCGTGGACTTCCTGCGCAACCCGGACCGCTACCGCCGGCTCGGCGGGATGATCCCCAAGGGCGTGCTCCTCTCGGGGCTGCCTGGCACCGGCAAGACTCTCCTTGCCCGGGCGGTGGCGGGCGAGGCCAACGTGCCGTTCTTCTCCCTCTCGGCCTCCGAGTTCATCGAGATGGTGGTCGGCGTGGGCGCGAGCCGCGTGCGCGACCTCTTCGACCAGGCCAAGAAGGCGGCGCCGGCGATCATCTTCGTCGACGAGCTCGACGCGATCGGGCGCCAGCGCGGAGGTGGCGCGTCGCTCGGTGGCCACGACGAGCGCGAGCAGACGCTCAACCAGATCCTCACCGAGATGGACGGGTTCACGGGCTCGGAGGGGGTGATCGTCCTCGCCGCCACCAACCGGCCCGAGATCCTCGACCCGGCGCTGCTGCGCCCCGGGCGCTTCGACCGCCGCGTGGTCGTCAACCCGCCCGATCAGAAGGGACGCCGGCTCATCCTCGACGTCCACACGCGCTCGGTCCCGCTGGCCGACGAAGTCGACCTCGACTCCCTGGCCTCCTCCACCCCGGGCATGGTCGGAGCCGACCTGCGCAACCTTGTCAACGAGGCGGCGCTCACCGCCGCGCGGCGCGAGCACGAGCGCGTCCAGCTCGCCGACTTCACCGACGCGCTCGAGCGCATCGTGCTCGGCGCCGAGCGGAGGATCACGCTCTCGGTCGAGGAGCGCGAGCGCACCGCCTACCACGAGTCGGGCCACGCCCTGCTCGGGATGCTCGAGCCCGGGGCCGACCCGGTCCGGAAGGTGTCGATCGTCCCCCGCGGGCGGGCGCTCGGGGTGACCTTCCAGTCGCCCTCCACCGACCGCTACGGGTACGGCGCGGAGTACCTCCGCGGACGGATCATCGGTGCGCTCGGCGGCCGCGCCGCGGAGGAGCTGATCTACGGCGACGTGACCACCGGAGCCGAGTCGGACCTCGAGCAGGTGACGAGCATCGCGCGCCAGATGGTGGGGCGCTGGGGCATGTCCGAGAAGATCGGCCTCGTCTCCGTCCTGCCCGGACCGAACGACGAGCCGACGCTGTTCCCCGGTCAGAACGGCGTTGCGTCGGAGGCGACCCGCCAGCTCGTCGACTCCGAGGTCCGTCGGATCGTCGAGGAGTGCTACGTGATCGCGCGCGCTCGCCTGGCCGATGACCGCGACCGGCTCGAGCGCCTCGCGCGTGCGCTGCTCGACCGCGAGACGCTCGACGAGCGCGACGCCTACGAGGTCGCGGGCTTCCCGCCGCCGCCTTCGCGCGACGAGCGCCCCGGCCGGGTCGAGGCTCCTCCCGCGGAGGCGACGCCCGAGCCCGAGCCCGTTCGGCGCACGCCACCGCCCGGCGCGTAGCCGCACCGGCGAGGCGCTCGGTCCTGCGCAGTGACCGCGTCGATCTCCACCCTCTTCCGCGACGAGCTCCTCGCCGGGCAGGCGATCGCGCTGGCGGGCGGCGGCGGTGCACTGGCCCAGCCGTTGCGCGCCCTCGGGGCCGAGGTGACAGCGATCGAGCTCGAGCCCGCCGGCGAGGAGGAGGAGGCCGCCGAGCGCGCAGTCGCCTCGGCGCACGCCGCCGCGGGGCGCATCGACACGCTCGTGCTCGACGCGCGGGCGTACGTCGAGGTGCCCCATGTGCTCGACGCGACGTGGATCGTGGTGCGCGCGGTCGCCACGGCGGCGATGATCCCCGACGAGCGCGGAGGCAAGATCGTGCTCGTCGCCGCCCCTCCGCCGGCCGAGCCCGCCCGCGCCGGCCTCGAGAACATGGCTCGAACCCTGTCGATCGAATGGGCCCGGTTCGGCATTCGTCCGACGGTGCTCGCGCCCGGAAAGGGGACCACCGAGGAGGAGATCGGCGCCCTCCTCGCCTACCTCGCCTCGCCGGCCGGCGACTACTTCTCGGGCAGCCGGCTCTCGCTCGGCGAGGTCACCGTCCGGTGAGCGCCCAGCCCGACGACGCGCGGGTCGCCGAGGAGATGCGCGCCGTTCTCGACGCCACGCGGGCGCTCGCCCACGAGCGAGTGGACGCGCTCGAGGATCCCGCGGCGGCCATCGCTCCCTTCGCCGTGGTCGACGCCGGTGGCGAGACGAAGCTCGTTTTGCTCGAGGACGTGGCCGAGCACCTCGCCTCGCCCGAGGGCGTGAACCGCGTCGCCGCCACCCTGCTCGGGCGCTACGGCGGGGAGAGCTTCGCGATCGCCTCCGGGGCGTGGGCCTCGCCCAGCGGAGGAGTCGAGCATCCCCAGGCGCGCGAGGTACTTCGAATCATCGTCGGCCACGCGAGCGGCCTCGGCGGCGCGCTCTTCGCCGGCGTCGAGCGCGGGACCAACGGCGTGCGGCTCAGCCCGATCTGGCAGACCAACGCCGACTCGGAGGAGCTCGGGGGCTGACCGCGTGGGCGCGTGGCCCGTGTCACGGGCGTCGCGGCGCGATCGCGAGGAGCGCGGGGGCCGCCTCGTGGTCGACCTGCAGGGTGGTGTGCTCCAGTCCGAAGCGCTCGCGCAACACGCCGGCCAGCGCGCGCCGCGTGGCGTGGCAGTCGGTGTCGGGCGCCACGACGACGTGGGCGGAGAGCGCCGCGAACCCCGAGGTCACCTCCCACACGTGCAGGTCGTGCACCTGTACGACCTGGGGCTGCCGGGCGAGCTCGTTCCCGATCGCGGCCGGGTCGACGCCCTCCGGAGCGGCCTCGAGGAAGATCCGCCCCGAGGCCTTCACCAGTCCCCAACCCGCGGAGACCATGAGCGCGGCGACGAGCAGCGAGGCGATCGAGTCGGCGCGATCGAAGCCGGTGAGCAGGACGATCGCGCCCGCCGCCGCCGTGGCGAGGAAGGCGAAGAAGTCGGTGAGCAGGTGGCGGTATGCGCCCTCGACGTTCAGGCTCTGGCGGCTCGCGCCGTGCAGGAGCGAGGTCGTCGCCACGTTGACCGCCGCGCCCACCAGTCCGACCCCGAGCACGACCGACCCGTCAACGGCGGGCGGGCTGAGCAGGCGGCTCACGCCCTCGACCACGATGATGGCGGCGAGCACGAGGAGCGTCACCCCGTTGGCCTGGGCGCTGAGGATCTCGGCGCGACCGAGGCCGTAGGTGAGCGCCCCGCGCGCCGGGCGCCCGGACAGCCGGGCGGCGAGGAGCGCGAGCGCCAGAGCGCCCGCGTCGGTGAGCAGGTGCGCGGCGTCGGAGAGCAGCGCGAGGGAGTGCGCGAGGAGGCCGGCGACGAGCTCCCCCAGGAGGAGGGCGAGGATCAGCGCCAGCGCGCCGGTCAGCCGCCGGCGATCACCGGCGACTCGGCCGCCGGGCGCTCCGCGACGGGACCGGGCGTGGTGATGGTTATGATGGCCGTACCCGGGGCCCACCCCGCCCATGCTAGGCCCCACCCGGGAGCGTAGAGTGCCGGCCGCGATGGACGAATCCCTCCTCTGCCTCGTCGAGATCCCCAAGGGCAGCCGCAACAAGTACGAGTGGGACCCGAAGCTCCGGGCGATCAAGCTCGACCGGTTCCTGTTCTCCTCCGTGGTCTATCCCACCGACTACGGGTTCATCCCCGAGACCTTCGCCGAGGACGGCGACCCGCTCGACGCGATGGTGCTCGTCTCCGAGCCCACGTTCCCGGGCTGCGTCATCCCCGTCAAGCCGATCGCGCTCTTTCGCATGCGCGACGACAAGGGACAGGACGACAAGGTCGTCTGCGTTCCCGTCGACGACCCTAACTGGCACAACCACGAGAAGCTCGAGGACATCGCTCAGCCGCTGCGCGACGAGATCTCCCACTTCTTCTCGATCTACAAGACGCCGGAGGGGAAGGTCGTCAAGGTCGACGGCTGGTACCCGCGCGAGGCCGCGCTCGAGGTCATCGAGCAAGCCCGCACGCGCTGGATCGAGGAGATGCCCGAGGACGCCCCCTCCCGGCCCTGACCGGCGGGGCGACCCGGACGCGGCCCGGGCCACGGTGTGGTGGTCCCCGGGCTCAGGTGGACATGCCGGTGAACTGGCCGCCGGTGACGTTCAGCACCTGGCCGTGCACGAAGTTCGACCACGGGGAGCACAGGTAGAAGATCCCGCCGGCGGCCTCCTGCGGAGAGCCGGGCCGCCCGAGCGGGATGAGCATGGCCCCCATCGACCGGAGCTGGTCGGGGATGCCGAGCTGGATCTTCTCGCCGTCCTTCTCGATGACGTTGCCCTCCTCCTTGGAGGCGGTCAGGCGCGTCTCGATGAAGCCGAAGGCCACCGCGTTGACGTTGATCTTGAACTGGCCCCACTCCTTGGCGAGCGTGCGGGTGAGGCCGACCACGCCGGCCTTGCCCGAGGAGTAGTTCGCCTGCCCGGCGTTGCCCATCGTGCCCGAGACGGAGCTCACGTTGACGACCTTGCGGAAGTTCTCGATGCCCTGATCGCGCTCCTGCTTGGCCGGCTCGCGCAGGTGCGGCGCCGCCGCTCGCAGCACGCGGAAGGGGACGACGTTGTGGATGTCGAGCATCGCCTGGAACTGCTGGTCGGACATCTTGTGCACCGGACCGTCCCGCGTGTAGCCGGCGTTGTTGACCACGATGTCGAGCTGGCCCCACGCGTCGACGGCGCTCTGGACGAGCTCGTCGCAGGTGCCCTCCTTGGTCAGATCGCCCGCGTAGACGACGGTCTCGCCGGCGATCTCCCCCGCCGTCTGCTCGGCCACGTCGCCGTCGAGGTCGTTGATGAGGACCTTCGCGCCCTGCTCGGAGAGCAGCTCGGCCGTCGCGCGGCCGATCCCGCGCGCCGAGCCGGTGACGATGGCGACCTTCCCGTCGAGAACTCCCATGCCTGCTCCTCGGTCTGGTGGCAAAGGCGGGGAGCTTATGTCAGGTGGTCCAGCGGCCGTCCTACAGCGCCAGGGTCTTGCCGAGGATCTCCTTCATGACCTCGTCGGTCCCTCCGCCGATGGGTCCGAGGCGGGCGTCGCGCGCCGCGCGCTGGAGGTCGGCGTCCTCGAAGTAGCCGGCTGCGCCGCGGAGCTGCAGGCACGCGTCCATCACCTCGAAGCAGGTGCGCTGGGAGAGGAGCTTGGCCTCGGTGACCTCGCGCACCGCCTCGCCGCCGTGGACGAAGCGCCCGAGCGCGAAGTAGGTGAGCGCCCGGCAGGACTCCGCCCGGGTGGCGAGCTCGGCGAGCCCGTGTCGGATCGCCTGGCTCGGCCGCGCATCGCCGTCCGTCGCCGCGCCGGTCGCCCGCTCGAGGGCGACCTGCATCGCGGCCACCGCTCCCAGCGCCATCAGCAGCCGCTCCCACTGGAAGTTGGCCATGATGAGCGCGAAGCCCCCGTGCTCGTGGCCGAGCAGCCCGTCCTCGGGCACGAAGACCTCCTCAAAGGCGAGCTCGGCGGTGTCGGAGGCGTGCCACCCGAGCTTCTCGAGCTTGCTCGCGTGGACGCCGTCCTGGCGGTCGACGATGAGGAACGAGATCCCGTGGTGGCCTCCCGCGGCCGTCGTCTTCACCGCGGTGACGTAGAAGTCGGCGCGCACGCCGCCCGTGATGTAGGTCTTCGCGCCGCTCACGAGCCAGCCGCCGTCCACGCGCTCGGCGCGGGTGCGCAGAGCCGCCACGTCCGATCCCGCCCCGGGCTCGGTGATGGCCAGCGCCCCGATCTTCTCGCCGCGAATGGCGGGCGCGAGGTAGCGCTCGTGCTGCTCGGGCGTCCCGAACTTCCACACGGGCGGCGTGGCGATGCCGATGTGGGCGCCGATGCCCGCCGCGAGCCCACCCGAGCCGCAGCGCGCGAGCTCCTCGGTGAGCACGGCGTCGGCGAGGTAGCCGCGGTCCGAGCCGCCGAGCTCACGGGGGTACTTCAGGCCGAGGTACCCGCGCTCGGCCAGCGCGGTGAAGACCTCGTTCGGGAACCAGCGGGCCTTCTCCCATGCCGCCGCGTGGGGACGGAGCTCCTCGGCGACGAAGGCGCGGATCTCGCCGCGCAGCTCCTCGTGCTCAGGGCCGAAGGGCGGCGAGGGTCGGCGAGGCGCCATGCCTCTCCCCGGATCGGGTACTCGATCGAGCGCCATGAATACTTGCCTCGCCTCCGAGCCGGCACGCGCTCGCGCGAGGGCGGCCGGACGAAGGGTGAGAGGGCGATGGTCTCACACGGAGCGTCTCGAGCAGAGGGCCCACACTCGAGCTCCACGGGCTGCGCCGATGCCCCGGCTGTGCGGGGTGGTGGCTTTCACCCCCAGGGTGGCTTGGCCGCGGCGGGCGTGGCGAGGAGGAGTAGGAGAGCTCCTGCACCCCGGGGACCCGAGCGGGAGGACCCGCCTCGTCGTCCGGGGTCCGCGGGTGCGCCGGGTCACCATCGTCGGCCTCGATCCAGAGCGCGAACCGGCGCGGTTGACGGTGGAGCTCGCGGCGGAGGGC
>JAABUZ0100002258.1_pt1 | contig 32565 bp, 28 predicted proteins | sample 5562091 | NCBI WGS metagenome assembly JAABUZ01 (sample SAMN12813069, study PRJNA571459) | rock metagenome | isolation source: Antarctica rocks | place: Antarctica: Victoria Land, Linnaeus Terrace sud | collected 2015-12-21
ATTTTCGACGTTCGGTGATCGTCATCTTCTCTTCTTGCGGCATTGGACGCTCCCCTCAGTAACATTTTCTTTTGAGGGAAGTGTACCCCGTTCAGTAACATTTTACATGAGGGAATGCGGGCTATTTACAGAGCGTGTCTACTATGTTATGATTACTATAGCAAAAATTTTATATGGCACACATGAGACATGTTCCTTCCCAGCGATACTCAGAGAGGAAGCATCGGCGGCTGCAAGTGCTCCTATCGGCAAGAAGAGAATACCCCTCATGCGCCTACACAGAGCAAGTAATGTGTACGTCTCAACTTCGTTAACAGTTGTATAAGCGCGTCTCTCTGCACATCATAAAAACCCGATGTATCCTATCGTATTGGCAGGCATAGCACGGAATTGCAAGCGAGAGAAGCGGAATGTGGGTGGAACCACGAAATAAGCGTAGTACGGCACGCCTTTTCGTCCCAGGTGGGGATGAAAGGGCTTTTTTGTTGTCATTTTATCATGTTGTATCATACATGTTTATGAAAGGCTGGACTCCTATGTCGGTAGAAGTCGAACTGCAAGATGCAGTGAATTACACGCCTATACAGCGTATGCGGCACTCTGCTGCCCACGTTCTGGCTCAGGCAGTCCTGGAAGTGTTTCCAGATGCACTCCTCGCCATTGGACCCGCCATCGAAGATGGGTTTTATTATGACTTCGATCTGCCTCGCTCACTCACGCCCGACGATCTGCCGGATATTGAGCAACGTATGAAGCGTATTATCGCGGGCAATTATCCCTTCATTCATGACAGTTGGCCACGCGAGAAGGCACTGGACTACTTTGGTGAGAAGGGACAGATATACAAGGTCGAGCTCATCGAAAATCTGCCTGACCAGGAAGTTGGCATGGAACAGCAAGACACGTTTCTTGACCTGTGTCGTGGTCAGCATGTCGAGAACACGGGACAGATTGGTCCTATTAAACTGATGCGTGTCGCTGGTGCCTACTGGCGTGGGGACGAACGGCGTCCGATGTTGCAGCGCATCTATGGCACGGCATGGTTTACGCAGGAGGAACTTGACCAGTACCTGTGGCGACTTGAAGAGGCACAGAGGCGCGATCACCGCAAACTTGGGCGCGAACTCAAACTATTCATTCTAAGTGATGATGTCTGCGCTGGTGTGCCAATGTTTCTTCCACGCGGCGAAACATTGCGGCACGAGATGGAGAACTATGTACGCACGACGCAGGAACGCTATGGCTACCAGCATGTATGGACATCCCATCTCGGCAAGGTGAGTCTCTATAAAACGTCGAAACACTGGTACACGTATCGCGAGAACATGTTTCCGGTGATGAAGGGTGAGCAGGAACAGTCGGAAGACGATGCCTACATGCTTAAGCCGATGAACTGCCCGCATCACATTCTCCTCTATAAAGCACAGATGCATAGCTATCGTGAACTCCCTGTACGGTACGCTGAGTTTGCCACGCTCTATCGTTATGAGAAGACGGGCACGTTGACGGGTCTTGCACGCGTGCGTAGTCTCACTCAGGATGATGCTCATGTGTTTATGCTTCCAGAGCAGATTCAAGAAGAGTTCAGTAATGCGTTCAATCTGACGTTAGAGGTCTTCAAGACATACGGTTTGTCGGATTACTCTATCCGTCTTTCGTTACGGGACCCTCTGAAGAAGGAAGAGTATGTTGGAAGTGACGAGGTTTGGGAAGGGGCAGAGCAGGCACTACGAAACGCTGTTGAAAGCAACGGTATCGCGTATGAAGTGGGTATTGGCGAAGCCGCATTTTACGGACCAAAGATAGATGTACTGGTACGTGATGCACTGGGACGTGAGTGGCAAGGTCCAACGATTCAGCTTGACTTTGTTCAGCCGGAAAATTTCCAGCTTGAATATATTGGTGAAGATGGACAACCACATCGTCCTGTCATGATTCATCGTGCTGTAACGGGTTCGACGGAACGCTTTATGGCCTTGATCATCGAACATTTTGCCGGAGCCTTTCCTGTCTGGCTATCTCCTGTGCAAGCGATGATTATTCCTATTGCTGACCGTCATCACGAGTATGCTGACAAGGTGTTAGCAATGCTTAAGACAGCGGGCATACGAGCTGAGGTCGACGGACGAAGTGAGCGTATGAACGCGAAAATTCGTGATGCACAGATGCAGAAAATCCCGTATATGCTTGTAGTTGGTGATAAAGAGGCTGCGGCCGAAGCGGCTTCTGTGCGACTACGCACAAATGTTGATCTCAAAGCGATGCCGTTGACGCAATTTATCGAGCGTGTCACGGGTATTATCGAGTCAAAAAGCCTGGAATTGTAGACGTGTAAATAAAGTCCCTACATCCTGGCACAAATATGCCGATTAGCAATGGTAGTGATACAACACTGATCGCCATATTTGTGTTAGGAGAACAAAACGTCATGTCTTCCATAACTCGAGCAGATTTCCCGAGCTCTATGTCTGTAGGGAATATTTCACCTTACATAGAGCAGTCATCCTTACCAAAAGTGCTAGGAGGACGTGATCTTACTCTTTTCTCGCTTTTAACTGTCGTTACACTCAGCTCTATCTCTATAATACAATCGGGTGGACCCTCTGCCCTCCTCTATATACTACTAGGCATCGTGTTTTTCGTTGTACCGCGTCTTGTTATAACAAGTTGGCTAAGTAAACAGTTTGCAGTAGGAGAGACCCCATACCACTGGGCTTCACAAATAAGAGGTCCTAGCGCTGGATTCTTTGCCGCCTTCTGCATCTGGTGGCCCGGGGTGCTACTTGTTATCTCAACAACCTGGGCTTTTATAAAGCTTTCTCATTTCTTTATACCTTCACTGTGTTGGACAACCTTATCGGATTTACAGCGTGGGCTTATGAGCGTGAGTATACTGCTGATAGTTACATGTATTGCATGTCTCCCCATGCGCTGGCTTAAACGTCTTCTACTCGTGTTAGCTCTACCTTATCTCTCAATATTTCTACTGCTTGGCTGTATCGGCATATGGTGGTTAGTGAGCGGGCATGCTACGGCAATCTCGTTTACTGCGCCTCATCAGTGGTCTCTTAATAAGGAGAACATCGCCGTTTATGGTCTGGTCGTAATGTCCTTCTTGAGTATACACATACCAATTTTCTTCAGTCAGGAGATTAAAGCTGAGAACGAGGCACGTGTCAGAGCTATCCCGCGTTTCCTGTTGGCAGCTGGCATTATTGCTGGTGGAAGCATTCTGCTCGGAACACTAGGTGTTATGGTGATTGTGCCACCTGCACAAGCAGGAACGCTCACGGCTCCTGTACAAGCAATGATGATCGTATTTGGCTCTTCCTATACAGGTCAAATTGTGGCGACTATCCTGGTAATAGGTCAAGGAGCAGTGCTAATTGCTGCTCTCGTACTATACTCACGTCTGCTAGTTGTACTGGCACAAGAAAAGGTTCTACCGCAGCAATTCGCCTCTAACAATCGTTTTGGAGTCCCCGTAGTCAGCATCATCGTGCAGGCTGTGTTTACAGGAACGCTTTCAATCCTGATTTTTGTGGTGCTACCTTTCCTTATAAAGCAAATTCCTGATTCTGCGAAACTTATTCTCGGAATCGACAATGACATTCATCTTGATATTTTTGTTGGTCTGCAAGCAGGATCAGCGGTTCTTTTCACGGTGATGTCTTCGATGATGTATGTGTTCGCAATGGGTATCATGTTTAAGCGTCGACGTAAACGAGATACGCCATTAAAACAACGTATCGTACTTTTTAGCGTCGCGCTTGTAGGACTGGGAACGTCATTTTTTGCTGCATGGCTGGTATTAGCTCATGCGTGGTCCCCGAGTCATTTGTCTACAAGCACCTGGACCACGTTACTAGTAGTGGTTATTGTCGCATTAATCGGGTTTAGCTGGTTCGTGGGTGTGCTTCCACGCGTTCAGGCGTCACTGCAGGAGCAACGACGTCAAAATGCACAAGAGGCAAACCTGCGGGCACAACTACAAGAGTCTTATGAACAGCAACAGATATTGCTAGAAGAGGTAGACCATTTGTATCGTGAACATGCACAGGCTGCAATCACCGATGCCATCACGGGTCTTCCTAATCACCGTTCTGTGATGAACAGTATTGATGAAGCACTTATACAGTGTCGACGTACACAACAATCTTGTGCTGTACTGTTTACTGACCTGGATCACTTCAAGCGCGTGAACGACACATGGGGCCATCGTGTCGGTGATGCTATTCTGCGTGAGGTGGCCCGTCGATTCCGTGCTACACTTCGTGAAAGTGATATTGTTGGTCGTTACGGTGGAGAGGAGTTCGCGATTGTGTTGGCCGGAACTAATATCGAAGAGGCAAGTCAGATCGCCGAGCGTTTATGTGCTGCTGTCAATACTGAACCGTGTATATGGCATGAGGACGAACAGGCCCCGCTCCCTATTCCTATGACCACCAGTATCGGTGTTGCAGTCTATCAACTACATGGTACGACCCGCGAAACACTGATTACGAGTGCTGATCAAGCTATGTACCGTGCGAAACGTACAGGTCGTAACCGAGTCTGTATAGCGGATGTAACACAAAATACTATAGACGAGTCGAAAGCTGCCTCTGATTGTCGCGTCTGCGAGGTAGAAGCCGTGCAGGCATTGACCGCCGCTGCCTCTGCTCATGATAGTAGTACATTTGATCATGCACATCGTATGGTACAACTCGCAGAAGGAATCGCACGTCACCTGGGGCGTTCCGAGGAAGAGATTCACCTTGTTCAGACTGCCGCGCTGTTACATGATATTGGGAAAATCGGTATTCCTGATGCCATCTTACACAAACCTGGACCATTGACGAATGACGAGTGGGCTATTATGCGTTCTCATCCGGACATTGGACGCCTCATTCTGGAGCAAACGGGTGGCACTCTATGTCTGCTCTCAAATATCGTTGCAGCCCATCATGAGCGTTGGGATGGTGCTGGCTATCCAGCGCAATTGTCGGGAGAACATATTCCGCTAGGTGCGCGTATTCTCTCCGTTGTAGATTCTTATGACGCGATGACCTCGCACCGATCGTATCGTGAACCACTCTCGAGTGATGAAGCCAGAGCTGAATTACAGCGTTGTGCAGGCAGCCAGTTCGACCCCCAGGTTGTCGACGCGTTTCTCAGAGTTCTCGATCAACAGAAGGAATCGCTGTTTGTTGATGCCACGAAAACTGTAGGGGTGTAATGAATTAGACCCCTACAATTGTTTGGCGTTGCCAGCCAACAGGGTGTAATGAATTAGATCCCTACTAGCTCAGGTACTGGTATGCTGGCAGCGTCAAGAATTCGACGAACTGGTCGTCGAGGATGATGCTGTCAATGAGCTCTGCGGCTGTCTGGAACTTACGATTAGCGTACTCTTGCTCTCCAATAGACGCTTTAATCGTGTCTAGTTCCTCCGTCAAGAGCTGATGGAAGAGGTCTGGTGTAACTTTTCGCCCATCGTCGAGTATCCCTTTAGGATGGTGCAACCATTGCCAGATTTGTGACCGTGCAATCTCGGTTGTCGCAGCATCTTCCATGAGGTTGAAGATTGGTACACAGCCATTGCCACGCAACCATGACTCCATGTATTGCAAACTTACGCTGATGTTGTTGCGCAATCCTGCCTCAGTGATTGTGCCTGTCGGAATCGCGATAAGGTCAGCCGCCGTAACATGGACATCTTCGCGTTTGCGGTCAATTTGGTTTGGTGTCTTCATTACAGCGTTGAACTCTTCCATCGCTATTGCTACAAGGCCAGGATGAGCAACCCATGTGCCATCGTGTCCATCTGTAGCCTCGCGATGCTTATCGGCACGCACACGATCTAATGCCTCTTCGTTTGCTTTCGGATCATTCTTAATCGGAATTTGCGCTGCCATTCCACCCATCGCATGAATGTTGCGTTTGTGACAGGTCTGAATGAGGAGTAACGAATAGGAGCGCATAAAGTGCGTTGTCATCGTGACCTGCGAACGGTCAGGAAGAATGTAATCGGGGATGTTATGGAACTTCTTGATCGCACTAAAGATGTAGTCCCAGCGTCCACAATTTAGACCTGCCGAGTGTTCACGCAACTCATACAAAATTTCGTCCATCTCAAATGTTGCCAGGATAGTCTCGATTAGCACCGTTGCACGAATAGTACCGCGTGGAATACCAAGCTCTTGCTGAGCTAGTATGAAAATGTCATTCCATAATCGTGCCTCAAGATGGCTCTCTAATTTCGGCAGATAGAAGTAGGGTCCGCTGCCCTTTTCGATGAGGCGTTTAGCATTGTGAAAAAAATAGAGCCCGAGGTCAAAGATACCGCCAGAAACGGGTTTTCCGTCGATCAGTACATGCTTTTCGTTCAGGTGCCAGCCACGCGGACGTACCAACAGCGTTGCGATCTTGTCATTGAGTTTGTATGACTTGCCTTCCGGGCTATTGAATGTGATGGTGCCATTTACTGCATCGCGCAGGTTGATCTGGCCTTCAATTGTTGCATTCCAGGTTGGCGAATGCGAGTCCTCGAAGTCTGCCATAAACATTTTCGCACCCGAATTGAGGGCGTTGATAACCATCTTGCGCTCGACTGGCCCTGTGATCTCCACACGTCGGTCCTGTAAATCCGCAGGTATGGGTGCAACCGTCCAGTCCCCTTGCCGAATATGCGCGGTCTCAGGTAAAAAATCTGGCTTTTTGCCTGCATCAATTTCAGACTGACGCTGCTCTCGCTTTGCTAGCAGTTCTTCGCGTCGTGTCTCGAATGCGCGTGCGAGCGTTGCGATAAAACTCATCGCCTCTGGTGTCAATATCTCTGCGAACTCGGGCGTAACTGTCGCCTGAATCTCTATTCCTTGTGCATACTGCGTTTGGCTTGTCATATCTAACATTCCTTTCAGCACTGAAAAAAGGAGGGCTTATCCTGTTTGTAATCATTATCGCATATTTATACGGTTATCACTACCTGACGAAAAGCGATGATGAGGGAACGCATTGCGTTCCCTCATCATCGCTTTTCATAAATTAATGAAATTGTTCTTCTTCAGTTGAGCCGGTTAGGGCGGTGGTGGATGATGTGCCACCAGCGATAACCTGTGCCACCTCGTCAAAGTATCCAGTCCCTACCTCACGCTGATGCTTGGTCGCGGTGTAACCCTGCTCCTCCATGCCAAACTCGGCCTGTTGCAATGCTGAATAAGCGGTCATGCCATGCTTTTTATAGCCAAGAGCCAGGTCAAACATGCTATAGTTGAGGGCATGGAAGCCCGCGAGCGTGATGAATTGGAAGGCGTATCCCATCTTACCAAGTGTCTCCTGGAATGTTGCGATCGTGTCTGGGTCAAGTTTTTTCCGCCAGTTGAACGAAGGCGAACAGTTATAGGCCAACAATTTCCCAGGGAACTGCTCATGCACCTCTTCGGCGAAGCGTTGTGCCTCTTTCAGGTTTGGCTCCGAGGTCTCACACCAGATGAGATCACAATAGGGCGCGTATGAGATACCACGCGCGATAGCCGCCTCAATACCCTGGCGTGTCCGGAAGAAGCCTTCGGGTGTGCGTTCACCTGTGAGGAAACGGTGATCAGTCGGATCAATATCACTTGTGATAAGATTTGCACCGTTCGCGTCTGTACGAGCCACGATAAGAGTTGGAGTACCCATGGTGTCAGCGGCAAGGCGTGCCGACACAAGGTGCTTAACGGCGGATTGTGTTGGAATTAAGACCTTCCCGCCCATATGTCCACACTTTTTTTCTGAAGAAAGTTGATCTTCAAAGTGGACACCTGCCGCGCCAGCCTCGATCATCGCCTTCATCATCTCAAATACGTTGAGTGGCCCACCAAAGCCTGCCTCAGCATCAGCAACAATCGGTGCATACCAGTAGGTATCGCCTTTACCCTCGGCAGTTTGAATCTGGTCGGCACGTTGCAATGCCTGATTGATACGCTTGACCACGCTCGGCACACTGTTCGCTGGATAGAGGCTTTGATCAGGATACATTTGTCCAGCAAGATTGGCGTCCGCCGCAACTTGCCAGCCACTTAAATAAATTGCTTGTAAGCCAGCTTTAACTTGCTGCACAGCCTGATTTCCGGTCAACGCACCCAATGCCGCCACGTACGGCTCACTATGTAACAAATTCCATAGACGTTCCGCGCCGAGACGTGCCAACGTATACTCAATTTGTACTGAACCACGTAGGCGACGAACATCCTCCGCTGTATAAGGGCGTTTGACACCATGCCAACGTGAAGCGGTCTCCCACTGTGTTTCAAGTTCCATACTCTGTTGACCATTTGTCATGATGTACGTTCCTTTCTGAATGTATAAAACTAGGCTAATGGATTGATGGGAAATTTTGCGCTTCTGCTATGCTCTGTAGCAAGGATACCATGCAAATATATTAGAATGCTATGAAACTTCGTAAAAAATTCTGATTGTATACATAATGTATTGCTTATGCATGCTTCCCTGTACTATGAATGGTTATCTATGCAGTGGGAGCAGAAAAAGAGGAATATTGATCCTTTGGGATAAAAATTTAGGGGAGCGCCTCACGACTATCTTGATTCTCGACAGTTTTATCTAAAGGGATCAATACCAAAAAGAGAAGGTCTTGGATGCCAAAACTTAAATTAACTTTCGTTCGTTCCATACTTGAGGCGGTTTGGAGGGAAAGAGGAACATTACACTACTTAAAAGTAAACTACGAAAGAGGATCTATACTATGGATATTCAGGTTGTAAACAATACTTTAAACATGACTATTCAAATTCCCTATCTTATAGTTATTATCATCGCTGTCATCATCATTGTTTTACTGAGAAGAAAATAATTTACTTGCTCTCCCTTGCTCACAAGACAACGCATCATTTACAAAAAAATACTACAAGCTACGACGTAGGACATATCATGTCGCAGTTTGTAGTATCTCTTTGTTTCCCAAAAACTAGCTAGGTATTTCCTCTGGACTGCTAATGAGGATGCGCAAGAAGCGTCGTATAGCCCAGAAGAGCAGCCAGTAAATTGCCATTGCAATGAGTGTTGACCACTCGAATGCTTGATTTGCACGAAGCGATGGCGTGTGTACAATAGAGTCGAATGGGACAAGGACAATAGTGGTCAGGGCGTAGAGAAAACCGGCAAACAGGTTGTTCGGGTCTGCACCAATCAGCTTAAGCAGGAAGCGTATGGCCAGCAACACTTCTAGTACGGTAACGAACCATTGAATGAAGTCATTAAGTTTTCCAATGGCATACCGAACCGTACGAGCCTCTTCCTGCCGAACCGCCGCCTCTTCCTCTGGTATTGTCTCTGCTACAGGAGGCGGCTGGGGTGTCTGAGGTGCAGACCTTGGCTGGAGGTCTTCCATCTGCCTGGGCTGCACCCTTGTAGAGTCATCTGGAAATGAACTATTAGACATCCTGCTTCCCTTCATACAACTAGTCATCTAGAGTGTGTGTGCTAGCAAACACAGGTGATGATCGAATTATAACATGTCTTGCCTCTACTCTGCTACGTATCACGGCGTACCAAAAGTTTCACTCCCTCGGCCTCCGCGAGAAGACGAAATTGTTTCGAGTTCACAAGTTGGTTAAGCTCACCAGAAACACCAACTCGATCTTCTGGGGCGATGCTTTGCACATCGACAATGACATATTGCACTGTGTTGTCGATTTTCTTTGATGTAGAAAAAGTAAGTTCGGGAAACACAGTGATGTACAAACGTTCGCTCAAGTGTGGGTTCAGGTTCTCTCCTGCCGATACTGAGGCATTAGGTGGAATCATTGCCAGTAGTTGGTTGATATGCTGTTCACGTGTGCCGGGTGTATGATCGGCCCAAAAGACGTTGAGTTGAGGTGCCATTATCACTAGGTTCAGCGCCAACATCGCAACAATCCAGGTACTTGTCCACCCTTGCATTTGCGGTAGCGTGGCACGTTTTGCCAGGGGCGATATGTGCTCGTCAAGGTTTTGTTTCTGTGTCGAATAGACGTGTACCAACATTGGCGGCGTTTGCTGCACCTGTGCTAGGGAGTGTGCTAGTATAGGTCGAGCGAGAAGTGAATGCACGAATGCGTGAAATGCTGTATATATACTAGCCGTTCGCTTTTTCGTCTCTTGCAACAGAAGAATACGCTGCTGCGGGAAAGGCAAGTCACGCGTTAGCCAGCGAGAGAGTACGTTTTCTTTGCCCTGTAGGGAAGGTTCATAAGTTAGCACACTTCTGCTTTCATCTCGCCAATCGCACCAAAGGAGTAAGAAGCGACGTGTACCGTGAATGGCGGCAAGTAGAACAAATGGAATGATAACCGCGTTGTAGTGGTATACACCGCTATACGAGAGCGGGTCACCACTCAAAAGGTTGATTGCTAATGCGGGTAGTGCTGGAAGGAGCCATTCTGGTGCTAACAATGCGAAAAAACCTGTGCTACGCAAGAGACTAGCGATATAGTACATGCGGTCTAACGTAAGAAATGTCACAAACAGCAACCAGGGATGCAAAAGGAGATTCACAATGGCGACTCCTGGCGAACTTCCCAATGCCTCATAGCGATACCAGTAGTTGCTATGCTGTGCTCCAGGATAGAAATGCGGAATAACGATCAGGAATGCGAACAGTGTCCACAATGTGCCTCCAATAATCAAGATAGTGCCAAGTCGCGGTTGTTTGTATTTCCAAACTACTAGTACACCAAGTAGCGCGACAGCCAATGGCACATCCTCTTTACAGGACGCCGCAAGAATACATGCGAGGAGAAACCACGCATAGCGTTTATACTCCAGAGCAAGTACGGCGTATAACAGAAATGGTGTTGCGAGACTGAGAGGATGAAAGTCGAATAAGTTGACGCCTAGCAGTGCTGGCATGAGATAATAGGCCAGCACCATTACTGGCGCGATAAGTGGCAATGTAGGAATATACTTACGGGTGAGAACGTAGATGGGCCATCCACCAGTGGCTATCATAAGCGTTTGAAAGACGAGTAGGAGCCGGGCATCTGTGTGAATGAGATAGAGCAGTGAGAGCGGCAAAATAATCGGCTCGACATGAATAGCGAGACGTGTGGGTGGTCCATAAAAATCCGTGCCCTGATTAGTAAATTGAAAAAGGCGACCATGAAGAGTGTTCCAAAGAACCTGATCCATATTGCCGAGGTCAAACGCTGTCGCTTTGAAAGTATTATAGCGCAAAACAGTTTCATAGCTCATCCAGACTATATAGCCTAGAACGAGCATGGCTGTCAAGATAAACGCGATACGTTGTTGTGTCTCCCGTGTGCGGATATCGAATGTATGCATGTGTCCTTATCTAAACCACGATGATCGCTTGTAAAATACCAATGCCGACAAGAATCATAAATAACCAAACGATCACAAACTCAGGCCATGTGCCCGTCCGAAAGCGAAAGCTAGGGTTAGGCGGGAAGCCAAAACGCTTCTTGTTGGGCCACAGTAGCGGCACACCCCCTAGTGTCAGAGCATCGGCTGCTATATGCATTATACATCCGAAGAGTACACCAAAGAAAACGAGATGTGAACCGAGTACAAACTGCGCGGGCAGTGTCAATCCATGCTGATTCAAGAGAAAAAATACCACTTGTTCTAAGCTAAGTGCTAAGAGTGAACCTAAAACGAGTCCTAGTAAGCTGTGAAAAAGAGTACGGTGACCAGCGAGGTGCTGAATCTCTTTGCTAATCCAGCCCAACTTATGCCCAAGTGTACTACGTGCATTGTCAATGTCAGGTAACAACGCACCAAAGCCCACTGAAAAATAATACACTGCTTTATTGATGATCAGTACGAGAGGCACAGTTTTTGCTGCTGTCAATGGGTCGCCTGTTAAATGAACGAAACTATCAAGAACGACTCCTGCTGTAAGACCGACGAGGAGATGAGACCTACCTTCCATAACCACAACCTTCCTACCTGTTATCTATGAATTTATTCTTCCTCGGGCATGTCAATGTAGATCGCATCATCCTCGATCTTCACCGAATATGTGTAGAGGTCCTGCCGTGCTGGACCACGCAGAACTTTTCCCGTACGCACATCGAACTCTGCAAAGTGCCAGGGACATTCAAGAACAAAGCCTTTCAGCTCCCCCTCGTTGAGAGGACCGCTAATATGTGTGCAATTATCGGTAAAGGCATAAATAACGCCCTCGACTTTTGTGAGGCAGACTGGCTCTCCCTCAACCTCGATGGATACGAGTTCACCCTCTTCTACCTCGCTAGTCTCCGCGACCTTGATGAAACCTGCCATGTATGTATGTTCCTCAATTTTTTTATCAAAAATGATGTTTCGCATGGACATGTCTCATACCATCAAGTGCGTCCATGCGAAACATCATTAAAATTTTATGCCTGGGTAACGGGAATAATAACGCCATTCACACCATCGCTTGCTGATGATGCCAGAAAAATCGCGACTTCTGCAATCTTATCAAGACTGACCCATTTTTTGTGCTTTTCCTCGTCAGATGGTTTCATCGACTCTATGTTAGACGCAGTAATCAACAAACCAGGACCGATAGCGTTGACATAGATACCATTTGCAGCGCCTTCTTTAGCAAAGGTGTAGGTGAGTGCGTCAACACCTGCTTTTGCACTGTTATAAGCCGCCATGTTTGGACCTGAACTTGTAACGCCACCAGCACGACTGAAATTGATGATTTTGCCGCTCCCCTGATTGCTCATAGCCGGCCAGACAGCACGCGTGCAGAGGAAGACGGTGCGCAGATTGTTATTGAGTTCATGATCCCAATCTGCAAGGCTCAATTCGTCGGATGGACCGTATTTTGTGAGACCACCTGCGAGGTTAACCAGAATATCGATGCGCTCGTAGGCTCCCAATGACTCCTGGATAAGATCTTTCGCCCCCTCTTCGGTAGTGAGGTCGGCGGCAACGGGGAGAACTATTGCGTTTTCTACCTTGCTGCGTAACTCGTCGGCACGTTTCTCAATACGTTCCTTGTTGCGTGAGCAGATGACAAGATCAGCACCTTCACGTGCAAAAGCCTCCGCTACCGCAAAGCCTGCCTGTCCAGCGCCGCTAACACCAGTAATAATTGCGGCTTTCCCTCTAAGACGCATTTATTCGTCTCCCTCTTCTGGTTTTTCAAGCCCGGCCATCGCAAGACCTCGATGCAGCACGCGCAAAGAAAGGAAGGCGCATTTTGTACGCGCGGGACTAATCGGCACACCTAACGCTTCGAGTACGTCTTCTTTTCCGAGAGCGCATACCTCTGCTACTGTTTTACCCTCAATCATCTCCGAGAGCATAGAAGCTGTCGCCTGGCTAATCGCGCAACCACGTCCCTGGAAGCGTACTTCTTTCACAAGGTCGCCTTCGACTTGTAAGTCCATTCCAAGCTGATCACCGCACAACGGGTTCGAGTCCTCCGCGTGTACATCAGGATGCTCAAGTTTTCCATAATTGCGTGGATTGCGATAATGTTCCAGAATATATTCGCGGTAGTCCATCGACATAGCCGACTCTCCCCCTTTTACTTTTAAGAAATTGTTGTATTGGACACAACAATTATTAAAAACTGAAAATCTGTTTAGCTTTGTTCAAACCCTGCACGAGCATGTCAATATCTAATTTATTCGTATAGACATAAAAGCTGGCGCGGGCCGTTGCGGCTATGCCATATTTTTTGTGCAATGGTTGGGCACAGTGATTACCCGCACGAATAGCGACCCCAACCTCTTGATCGAGAATCGAAGCCAGATCGTGTGGATGAATGTCGCCCAATGTGAAGGAGGCAACACCTCCGCGTTGACTTGCGTCGGGACCATAGAGTGTCAACTCTGGTACGGTTTGTAATTGCTCAAGGGCATATTCTGTCATCTCGCGCTCGTGCTGCAAGACGTTTTCCATACCGATAGCGTTCAGATAGTCAACGGCTGCACCAAGTCCAATCGCCTCTGCGATAGCCGGTGTTCCGGCCTCAAATTTCCATGGCAGGTCGTTCCAGGTGGACTCACGCAGATCGACGGTACGAATCATATCGCCACCACCCATAAAAGGAGGCATGGCTTCAAGTAGGTCACGCTTGCCATAGAGCACACCTATGCCTGTTGGACCAAGCATTTTGTGTGCGCTAAAGCAGAGAAAATCAACATCGAGCGCCTGCACATCAACGGGTAGATGTGGCACGCTTTGTGCCGCGTCGAGCAGTACAATCGCACCCGCGGCGTGTGCTTGAGCAATCATTTGTTGGGCAGGTGTAATTGTGCCAAGTACATTAGACATGTGTGTAAAGGCGACAAGCTTTGGCTTTTGCTGCAATAGTTCTTCGTAGATATCCAGGCGCAACAAACCTTTATCGGTCACAGGGATAAACTCAAGACGCGCCCCTGTCCTTTGAGCAAGGAGTTGCCACGGAACGAGATTGCTGTGATGCTCCATCTCAGTCAAGATGATGAGGTCACCAGCGTGAATATTAGCATTGCCCCAACTATAGGCGACAAGGTTGATGCTCTCGCTAGTATTGCGTGTGAAGATGATTTGCTTACTTTGACGGACATTGAGGAATCGTGCTACTTTAACACGTGCCTTCTCCATCGCCGCAGTTGCATCTTCGCTGATCTCATAGACGCCACGATGTACATTGGCGTTATAGTTCCGGTAATAGTGGCTCATAGCGTCGAGGACCGCGTTCGGTTTTTGTGAGCTAGCAGTGCTATCGAGATAGACCAACGGTTTGCCATGAACCTGCCGTGACAGAATAGGAAAGTCGCTTCGAATGTCCTCAAATGTACGTGGTGTCTTCTGTCCCTCTGTCGCTGTGATTTGCTCTGATATGACCATGCGCTTTCCCTTCTTTTCTAAAGAGTTTTTGCAATGGAACCATACAAAGATGGTTCCATTGCAAAAACTCTTTTAATATTCGCTGAGTTGTATCTCTTCGTCGCTGGGCTTTTTGTCAAGGCTAATGGCGGTTTCATCCACGCCTTCGATCTCCCAACGTTCCTGAGCATCAACCCAGGTATCGGCTTCACTTTCGAACTCGCCACTCATGCGGCGTACGATGCCACGACGAAGACGAGCGCGTAGGTTCTCCAGGGGGATACGTTGAAGTACAGGCTCGAAGAAGCCTTGTACGATGATACGCTCGGCCTCTGGACGCGCAATACCACGTACCATGAGATAGAAGAGTTGCTCTTCGTCAATTTGACCACTGGTAGCACCGTGACTGGCACTCACCTCGTTCGCTGCGATTTCCAGGCCCGGAATGAGTTCCGCACGCGCCTTCTTGCTCAATAACAGGGCATGTGCCGACAAGAATGATGCTGTTTGTTGTGCCTTTGGTTGGATGCGAATCATACCATCAAATTCAACACGTGACTGATCGGTAAGCACGCCCTTTACTAGCGTCTCTGCATTAGTCGAAACGGCATCATGATTGGAGAGTGAATTGATGGCAAAACGCTGCTCGTGGTCGGTGAAGAAGACGCCGACAAGCTCACCCGCACTACCACTGCCTTTGAGTCCAGCACCGATATTGGTGATATTGACCTTACTACCGAGTTCGGCTAGCACAAAGGTGACGCTGGCGTCCTTAGAGAAGACAGCGTTCTTGTTGGTGATATTCCAGATGTTTTGCTCTAGCTCTTGCAGGTTGCTAAACTCAACACTGGCGGCATTCTTAGCGTAAACTTCTACAACATCATCGAGCAATGTATCCTGCTCACCCTCAACACCGGAACTGTATTCAGTGACAAAACGAACACTACTCATCTCATCCGCAACGATCAGCGTATGCGAGAAGAAGGCCGCGTTGGGGGCGTCGAGCCAGACCTGAGACAAAATAGGGGCAGCAATCTCTACACCTTTGGGGACATAGAGGAAGATACCACCGCTCCAAAATGCTCCGTGCAAGGCCGTGTACTTGTTGCTATCAACGGGAATGCAATCGGTCATAAAGTATTGTTGTACCAGATCGGCATGCTCGCGCACGGCGGTCTCAAGATCAGTCAGGATAACGCCTTGTTGCTTCAGGTCCTCATTAAGTTCGACCCGTACAACCGATGAGTTATGCTGTATGATTGTGCCAGAACGCTCATCAACTAAACCTTCCTGCCGTGCCTTCTCAAAGGAGGTAGGCAGTACATCGCCTGCCTGGGCGGGAATATAGGAGGTAAGTTGCTGAAACTGGAAGTTTGAGAAGGCACGCAATGTGCCCAAGTCGCCGCGACGTCCCAGGGGAGCAGGCATTTTGTCGTAGGTATCCCAGGCTTGCAAACGCTTCTGTAGCATCCATTCCGGCTCGCCTTTGCTGCGTGACAGTTCTTCAACTGCGGCACGCGAGAAGCCTGGGGCAAGTGTATTAAGCATCGGCTGTCACCTCTTTTGTGCTTGCATCCTCTTCGTCCACAGGACGAAGCCATTCGTAGCCCTTGTCCTCAAGTTCCAGCGCGAGTTCTTTGCCGCCGGACTTGATAACGCGTCCATTAAACATGACGTGTACATAGTCAGGGGTGATGTAGTTCAGCATGCGCTGATAGTGCGTGATAAGTAGCACACCAAGATTTGGTCCTGTGAGAGCATTGACGCTCTCGGACACAATCTTGAGGGCATCAATATCGAGACCAGAGTCAGTTTCGTCCATGAGGGCAATTTCTGGCTCAAGCAGTGCCATCTGAAGAATTTCGGCACGCTTCTTCTCACCACCGGAGAAACCGTCATTGATCGAGCGGTTGATAAAGCTGTTGTCAACCTTGAGGAGTTTCATCTTGGCCTGTAACAGTTTGCGGAACTCACCGGGGGGAACGCTCTTGCGCTTAGCAGCCTTGCCGGTTGGATTGTCACCCTCTTCGAGCGGCTTGTTGCCTTCGCGTACCGCTTCTAGTGAACGACGCAAGAAGTTCGCGACACTAACACCAGGAATGGACATAGGATATTGAAATGCTAGGAAGAGACGCATACGAGCGCGTCGGTCAGGGGAATACTCAAGAATGTTCTCACCCTTAAACCATACTTCACCATCGGTCACTTCGTACTTGGGGTTGCCCATGATGACATTTGCTAATGTGCTCTTACCTGAGCCATTTGGCCCCATTAACGCATGTACTTCCCCCTGCCTGATTGTCAGATTTACACCACGAAGAATCGGTTTACCTTCAATATTTGCATGAAGATTTTTAATTACGAGTTCTGATCCCATTCCAAAAGCACCTTTTCTTATTATCACATACGGCGTCGAGTTGAGCCTGTATGTACTATAACCCTTCCTCAAAAATCAATTATGATAGCGAGCGAACTTCTGGCTCGTCTGCTATGTAAAAATTCTTTGCCGATTGGCTCACATGGATATCTGATAGAGCGATGAAGCGTGATGTATCCGGCTCGGATGTGTCGGCCATCAGGTCTGCCAGCGTCATCATGTCGAGTGTTTGCGCCACTGCATCACGAACCTTTGCCCATAGAACCTTTGTTTTGCAGGAGTCGAGGAAATTACAAATTTGTGACATCTCACCCTCTGTAGCACAGATCATCGGTGCAATTGGTCCTTCCAGCACACGCACAATCTCGCCCATTGTAATCTTCTCGGGAGGGCGACTAAGCTTGTAACCACCATGTGCTCCGCGCGTGCTAACTACAAGAGGTGGCTGAGCTTCGCGTAACAACTTTACTAGTTGTTCGAGATATGCCAGTGGCAGGAGTTCCACCTGCGAGATATCGGTGAGCGAGCGAGGATGACTGCCGTAATGCCTTGCCAGATCAACCATGATCCGTACTCCATATTCGCCTTTCGTAGAAACTCGTAACATCATGGTCGCCCCTCTCTAAGCAGGTCACGCATTGTAAGGTTCTCGGTAAGAACCTCTATGCTGCTAAATTAATCCGACTTATTCACTAGGATATATTTTAGCACCGATATGAGAAGGCGTCAACTGCGGCAATTGACTAATTGACTAGCTATTGAAGGAAGAAAAAAGATAAAATAGTGGAAGGAAGGAAACATGCACGAGCAAGAAGCAAAAATATCCGTTTGAAGTACCGTTTTACAATGTTCAACAAAAGTATACGAATGTAGAGGAAAAAATGAAATTTCAAACGTTAATAGACAAAGCCATTGCCGGGGAATTGCTGACGCGTGGTGAATGTCAGTCTGTCCTCGATTGTCCAGATCAGCGTGTACTCGAACTACTTGATGCAACATATCAAGTGCGATTTTATTTTTGTGGTAACAGAGTACATTTGCATATGCTCATCAATGCGAAAAGTGGCCTCTGCCCGGAAGACTGTCACTACTGTTCACAATCAAAAATATCGACAGCAGAGATTGATCGATATCCTCTTGTCAGTCAACAGAGGCTGTTGGAGGGTGCGCAACAGGCAAAAGAGGCTCGCTGTCTGCGTTACTGTATTGCTATTAGCACGCGCGGAGCCACCAATCGCGAAATAGATTTTATTGCTAGTGCAGTACGTCGCATCAAGGAAGAAGTCGATATTGCTGTTTGTTGTACGGTTGGAATCATCTCAGAAGAGAAAGCGCGACGCTTATATGATGCGGGCGTTGAGCAACTCAATCATAATCTCAATACGAGCGAACGTTACTATCCACAGATTTGTACAACTCATACATATCAGGATCGAGTCAACACATTATTAGCAGCGCGCCGTGCCGGTCTTAACCTCTGTAGTGGAGCAATTTTTGGGCAGGGCGAAACACAAGAGGACATCATCGATACTGCTCTCGCCTTGCGTGAACTGGCTCCTCAATCCATTCCTGTTAACTTTTTACTTCCCATACCAGGCACACCTTTTGCACATGTGAACTACTTACGCCCCTATGACTGCTTGCGCATACTCTGTCTCATGCGCTTCTTGAACCCTCGGCAAGAGATTCGTGTCTCAGCTGGGCGTGAGGCACATCTACGTTCATTACAACCACTAGCCCTGTATGCGGCTAACTCAGTCTTTGTATCAGGCTATCTGACTACAAAGGGGCAAGACTATCAGGATACCTGGCAGATGATTAAAGACCTGGGCTTTGAAATCCAGGAAGGTCCAAGCAGGGAAGCACTGAACGAGCATGAACTGTCAAGCGAGATTCCCCAACCTGTAGGAGGAGAATCCTGATAGTCTCTCACTATTACTCTACTGCTACCTTGGCGGCAACGATCGCGGGGACACGCGCTGTCATGTCTTGCATATTATCTTCCTCACGATTTTCTGGCTCTGACTCTTGCTCTGTTATTACGCTTACAGTCTGTTGTGGAGCGGCGACAACGGGTAGATTACTCTCGACGATCATACCGTTGTCCATGTAGACATGGTAGGGGAAGAGCGCGGGATCAAAGGCACTACTGTGTGAGATGAGCAGCACTTGCTCAAAATGTTGACCAAGAATGTCTCCGGTCACAACATCCATTAACGCTTTTGTGCGTCCCTGGTCAAACGAACTGAGGGGCTCGTCGAGACAAAGGAAGCCAGGAGAGGCTCCCAATTCTTTAGGTAGGGTAGCAACTGCGAATGCTAAGCGTAGGGCCAATGAGAGCTGATCTGCTGCGCCCCCAGAAAGGGCTGATTTGGAGACGTATTCTCCAGCCCCTGAATCCCATACCTTGAGTTGAAGAGGACCACCACTCAAGGTACCCTCTTCTTCGTATGTTGTGACGCGTACATCGTGATAGCGACCACTGGTAAGTAAGGGCAGTATGTGCTGCATGTAATATTCAGTACGAGGGACAATTTTGCGCATTAAGCGGTCATGTACCGCTTTGATAAGTAGGCCGCTCCGCTCTTTAATCTGATAGGAGCGTTCTTGCTGCTCCATGCTTGCGCGTGTCAATGCCAGGTCAAGAGTGACACCATCTGTTTGTAGCTGTGTACCAAGGGCGAGTTCTTCCTGTTCCATGCTTTCCAGGTCGTGCTCGGTGGTCGCGCGGTCTTTTTCCAGCCACTCTCGGTCATGAGGCGAGTAATCGGAGACTAGAGGCCAGATGGCGACAATATCTTTCAAAGTATAGTGCTGAGCCTGAGGACGGTTACGCTTCACAAGCGTTGTGGCGATACGTTCCTGGGCGTCTTCTATCTCCTGGCGACATAACGCAATTTTGGCCTCTGCTGCACCTTCCTGCGCATGAAGACGGTCAAGTTCCTTGATAATCATGTCTTCGTTGGCCTCGTACAGTTCCTGGTGACAACGGGTACGTAGGGCGACAAGAGCTTCGGCGAAAGGATTAAGTGGTACGATCCAACTCCCTAACGAGTTGCTAAACTTTGCCAGTTGCTTGTAATGTTTGGCCAGTGACTCTTGTCGCTCTTTGAGGAGCGATGTATACATTTTATGCTGAGATTGTAGCATGAACTTGCTACCGAGGATGACATTGAGTTCTTCTAACTGTTTGCGTGCGTTTGTCTCCTCGTTGCTAATCGCAGTCTGCCCAAATACGATACCAAGCGGCTTGACGCGTTGCCGTAACGACTCTTGAAGAGATTGAAGTGCATTCCGAAGCTCATTTTGTTGTTCGCGCACTTGAGCAATCTGTTGGACAGGACTGTTGATCTGATAGCGTGCATTGCGTTCCTCCACAATGCGTTTGCGTGTCAACATTACATCCAGCGTGTCGTGATGTATCTTGACCTGGTTTGTAAGCTCTGTGACTGCATCGGCACTGCCTTCGAGTGAGACAATTTCGTGTTCAATAGCTTTAATAGTGCTTTCGACGAGCGCGTCCAAGTCAGGAATACCACTGGTACTCTCTTCAAGATTCCAGAGAACAGGTGTTAAAGGTACGGCCGCGTAGGCATCGAAGACTGAGCCACTTTGCAGACGTTTGTTTATGCTGGGTTGTGGTAGACCTTCTTGACCCGCGAGCAAGGTGATTTCCTGGTGCATGCGCCCAAGTGCCATTTGGTCATTGAGCAACTGCTCTTCAAGTGTATTGAGACTGTTTTTTTGCTCTTCCAATTGCGTGCGTTGCTGGCGTAAATTCGCGATGGCCGCCATTGTTACATTGACCCGATTGCGTGCCGCGTTGGCCTCATCACGCTTCTCTTTTATCTGGTCTTGCAGGTTGGCAATGCTTTCGCCTTGCGACTCCTGCGTTTGTTGCAAGAGCAACTGAGCCTCTTCAATAGAATGTGGAATTGTGCCTGTGAGTACACGAAGTCCACGTTCGACCTTCTCAAGTGCTTCGTGATTGCCACCCATGCGGATAACTGTTTCACGCTCATCAACCGTCAAGCGTACTCTACTGACGGCCTCCTGTACCTGAATATCAATAGCTTGTTCTTTCACACGCACTTTCGTGTAGTTTCGGAAAGAGAGGACGGCACCTACACCAAACAAGAGTGCTAACATGCCAAAGATTAGCGCGATAATAGGAGCGTGTTGAACTAATTCGACAATAGTTCCGACTCCAGTAAGCAAGAAAATTGCCGAGCAGACGATGAGGATGCCCATGAATGTTGTGGTGTGACGGCGTGCCTCCAACGCTGTTTCTGTTAAACTCGCTTGTTGATCATGGGCGGCATGTACGTGCTGTTCCGCTTCACTCAAGGCTTGCGAAAGACCTTTCAACCGTTGCCATTCTTCCAACTCACGACGAACGCTCAGTTGACGATTGTGCTTCTCCAGAGTCTCTACCTGCTGTTGCACTTGTTTGGCTTCAGCTTCAACTTGCACCAGCTCCTGTTCAGTCTCATACAGGTCTTGTTGTACTTTCCTGAGTTGCACTTCACTCTCGTCCACATGTTTCCTACTAGCAACATGTGCTGCGTACTGCTCTTCCAGCTGCCGTAGCGCTGTGAGACGACTCGCGAGCATTTTTATGCTCTCAAGCCGTGCTTCTAGCACCGGACGGTTTGTACGCTGGTAATCTTCCCTTTCCTCGAGCGCTTTTTGCGCTTGTGCTACGCGTCTGCGTGCATGCTCGACCTCAGCTTCAATACCCTTGAGATCTTCCTCCACCTCGCTCTGATGCTTGAGGTCTTGTTCCAGGTCCTTAATCGTGTCCACGGTAGTGAGTAAATCAGTCGACATGCGCTGTAATGTTCCAAACGATTTCGTTAACTCAACAAGCTCGTTGACGCGTTTCTCCAACATAGGCAGTTCTTCTTGCTCATGTCGCTCCAGGTCGGCAATCTGTCTTTCGAGGGTAGGCAGTTCGCGTCGTGCCTCAGCCATTGCTTCATAGGCACTGACAATCTCGCCCAGTGTTGCATCAGCTTTTTTTAATTGTTGAATGCGCCCTTGCCGACTCTTGAGTTCGGCTCTATGCGTGTGGATGTTTTCAAGCGAGAGTTCCTGCTCCGCGATATCTGCCTCTTGGACAGTAATTTCTATCAGGTTTTCTGCAACCGAGACTGCATCAAGCGCGACCTCAAGGGTTTCTAGTTGCTTACTGTATGTAGGGATGCGTTCTTGGATTTCGGCGAGGCGTAGCCTCTGTATACAGTCTTCCATGAGCCATTCGTCGTGTGGTGTAACTTTGAACTGCTCTCCGATACAGTGTAAACGTTCCAATCCCAAGAGTTTACAAACTGTTGTCTCGCGCTCGGTCCCGCGTAGATGCTCCAAGCGATCAAGCCCCTTTTGTTCAAGGAGGCAGGAGTTCCGCAGAGCGTTCCCGTCCATGCGTCCAAGCTCTGTGATAATGCGCTCGTTGGCAGACTGCAGGTGTGTGATTGGCGCCTCTTCGGCCCCACTCAGGCGGCGTGTGCGCAACGTAACGTGCTGTCCTTGCCCACGCTCAAGAACTCGCGTGATGGTGAGTTCGGTTGTACTAACGGAAACCGTGAGTGTAACACATGCGTCGGAGGCACCATAAGAGATGAGGTCATCGAGCGAACGTTTGTCTTGATTAAACATAAGTGACTCACCATAGAGCGCGAAATAGATACTCTCAAGTAAGGCCGACTTCCCAGCTTCGTTGGGACCCTGAATGAGAATACTCCCGCGCTGTGGAAAGTGCAGGTCCATCTGGCGTAGGAGCCTGAACCGTTCAACCGTCAGATGTTTTAGAATTATCATGGGTGAAATACTCCGTTCGCTCCCCTCATCACTGAGGAAAGCTGTTACCATTTACCTCTACTACCATCCAATGCCAAAAGTAATTCGTCCTTTGTGTTACGCAATGCCTTTTTCTCTTGCTCATCCTCAGTGTCGGCAATCCACTCTTCGGCAACTGCAATCAACTCTTCGCGGGGCGAAAAGCGTTCGCCCGTTTCTGCAAATATTGTATCTTGCTCCGAGATAAGTGAGACGTTACTATCATCGATGGTAAGTGAAAAGCAGTGTTCTTCACCATAGTGCCGTATCGTGTTCAAATCCAACTGATGATATTGTCTACGCGTTAGCTCACCTTCAAGGCGAAGCAGTACAATAGACTCTGCATCACATAATGGCTCAAGACGCTCAAGAATGTGTTCAGTTGGCTTTGCATTTGCCTCATCTAACCAGAGTTCTTTTGTCGTAATACTCAAACGTTTCGTTTGTAGTGCGTCTACTGTGATATGGTTACACCAACGTAGACTATCGGCGGCAAGACCCATAAAGACGAAACCGGGATGAGCATTAGGGGCGGTCTCGTTTCCCCATTGCGTCCCATAAATGTTCGGTGTGCTATGAGTCGCACCCGCAACGATAACCTCTGTCTGTCCAATACATGTATGGCTATAGGTGTGGTCGTAGCCAGCGAGGATATAGCGAAATATATGTTGTTGAGCGATACTAGCGCGACTCACCTGTGCGCGTTTCTCTAACGGTGAGATGCTATTTGTTAGGCTTTCAAGAGGCGCGTGTAGCACTAGGACAGGAATAGCGGCTCGTTCAATCTCGTTTTGTACATGTAATTGTGATAGTAGATTCCCTTCCTGCTCCGTGAAACTATTTAGCCCACATATGCTAACTAGAACGCCGTGCGCCTCAACCATGAGTGGTTTTAATTCCATATCTGGACGAATAGGTGGAAGATACTCCAATATGCCTAGTTGTGCATAACTCATTTGTGGAGCGGGAGTTAATTGCCCTCCTTGCTCCTCCCTTTGGGCCTCTATTGGTGTATCATGTGTGCCACCAAGCGCAATGACACGTATCCCCGCCTGCTTTAATTGTGCCAGACGTGCGGAGACAAAATTGCGATCACGTTCAGTTGGCGTTGAGGTATCGAAGAGATCACCAGCTTGAATAAAAAGATCGACCTTCTGACCTATCGCGAAAGTGACCGCCTGATGAAATGCATCTCGAAGACGCTGCTGTCGCTCCTCGCGTTTGTGCTGCCTAGGCGAGTCATAGCCGAGATGATTGTCTGCGGTAAGGACCACCGTCACAACATCACTCTGCTGCTCAATGTTGCTATTCGGTTGTTCCTGTGAGTTGTTCTCTTGTTCTGTCATTTTATAAAACATTTCAATATAAAGACGCTAGACACCACAAATTTCTACGCCTATCTTCGTATAAACGGAAGTTTATCACAAACCAGGGCGATTCATTATAATTACCAGTAAAAATAGGGACTATTTGGGGGGGATGTCTCTATCACGCCTATAGACGTTTTATTATATGGCATCGATGCCTGATACAATCATTTGACTTGACACGTTAGACCCCTACAAATGGTTTAATTGCTGTATTTGATTGTCGATAGCCATCGAGGAAATGCCATTGCAGGATGACCTATAATCAATGATAGGCGCATCCACGCGTCCATCTTCTTAACTTTATATAAAAGGGGAAAACAACAGTATTATGAATAATGTACAGCGTCTTATTTCACATGAGTGGCGACCAGGCCAAGCGGCCGTGGCAGGTCTTATTGCCACAATTGCTTATAGTCTTGCTATGGAAGGCGATATTCTGTTGGTCGGGAACCGTTTCAGCGATGTACGTTTTATCGAAGGTCTTTTAGCCGGAAAGAAACGCTCGAAGCCTCTCTTTTTTCTGTCATGGGCAATTCACATTTTGAACGGTGTCGTGCTAGGAGAACTTTACGGAGCCATCTTCAAACGCTTCTTACCGGGACCAAACTGGCTGAAAGGCACTATCTTTGGCGAAATCTTTATCGTGAGTGCATGGTGGCTCACGCCTCTTGCCGACAAGTATCATCCCTTAATCAAAAATGGCGAGATGCCCCGCCTCTTTCAATGGAAATCCTTCTTTCAGAATATCGTGCGTCATCTTGTCTTTGGTCTCGTACTCGGCCTAATTTACAAGGACGGAAAATAGTATATGGCAAGAGAAGACGCTGTGAATACTTGCTTACATTCACAGCGTCTTCTCTTGCCATATACTATTTTTATTTATACGAAGTGGCGCATCCACTCGCTAACCACAGGTAGACGATAGTGTGGGTGAACCCATGCCATCGCCATTAACCAGACCCATAAGATGCCCGTAGTCCACCATAGTACGTTGAGCAAGAGACCCAGCCCAAAATTGGTCACGAGTCCAAGCACTGGCACCCAGCCCAACATTCCCTTCAACATGCTTACTCCAAAGATTAAGAGTGACAACGTGCCAAACGTGAACATCGATTGCGCGGCGTGCCCGCGCACATTGTGGCTACTCTCGGTTGAACGTGTCTCTACCATGAACAACAGCACCCCTGATACCCAGAGGAATGTATACGCAAGGACACGCTCTACGCGTTCGTCAAAGCCAAGCACTGTCGTTCTACGCATCATTTTTGCCTTCCTCATCTTCTTATGTATAAGACTTCTCCACCGAAGCCCTTTGTCATTGTTTTTAGCCTTGACACATATACGAAAGCAGAACCGATGACGTTGCAATAATCTTGGATGACTAAGCTCCTATGTATTGTCACACTGCCACTCCTGCCGTATAATGTGAATAGAATTTATACAATAAACAATACTGCTTCAGGAGGCTTTACCATATGTTACCGGCACTGAAATTCAGTCTTGGAGACCCCATCTTTATTGGTGACTTTTGGGGAACAATTATCGCGCTACCCGTTGCACTCTTTCTCGCGTTCTGGTTGAGCAATGTGAAAAACAAAGCTGGGGTCATCGTAGGTGCATTGATAGGTGTTATTATTGGCTTTCTCGGGGTGCTCTGTTTTGTGGGTACGCTCATTCATCCCCAACCATTGCCCCATGTAGACGGTGTTGCGACCTTCTTTAGTACGGTTCTATTGAATTCAGCTTTGGGTCTAGCTACGGGCATCATCGCCGATCTCATCATTGCAAGGCGGAGTGAACGTGACTACCGTCGACAAGTTCAGCACGAATAACGCAGTTCATCCATGTTTTATCTTTTTCACGGCGATGATGAGTTTACGTGCCGCGAGCAGGTCAAAAAACTGCGCCAGTCAGGCAACTTTGAGTATAACCAGGACACGTACAATGGTGCCGACGTTGATCTGACTATCATCACTACAACCACAGACACCATGCCGTTTCTCACAGAGCAACGGCTGGTTCTTGTCGAAGGTCTACCAAAGCGCAAACGTGGTGAAGCAGTCACAACTGAAACTTCTGCATCAACATCAGAAGCTTCGACAAAAGTGGCTAAAGGCAAAAAGGGTAAGAAAAGCAAACCCACTGCCCTCACGCGTGCTGGTTTTGAGAAGGCTCTTGCTGAACATGTGCCCTTCATGCCTGACACAACTGTGCTTATCCTGCTGGTCGATGAGATTATAGACGCCGCTAATCCGCTCGTTAAAGCTGCAGAGAAGCATGGTAAGGTTATTCAGTGTACATTGCCTAAAGGGGCCGCACTCGAAAACTGGATCACCAAACGGGCGAAAAATAGTGGAGTGAAGGTGAGTTCAGAGGCGACTTCGCTGCTAGCAAACTTTATTGGCAACCATCTCCGCTTGCTCGCGAACGAAATCGACAAACTCGCCACCTATGTCGGTGAAGGAAAAACGATTAACGCTGATGACGTGCGTAAACTTTCCGCGCAAGTGCAGGAGGCGCGAATCTTCGACTTGACTGATGCTCTCGCTCAGCGCAATCGGAAACAAGCACTCAACATTCTGCATGATCTCCTGTCCGATGGTGAGCCGCCCATCAAGCTTATCAGCACGATCACCTCTCAGGTACGCTCACTCCTTCTTGTAAAGGAACTTTCACAGAAGGGTATGCGTTCCAGTGCCATCGCCTCGGCAATCGGTATGGCCCCGTTTATCGCGGAAAAAGCACTGCGGCAGGTTGGCAATTTCAGTATGCCACAACTAGAAGGAGCCTATCGTCAACTGCTCTCAACCGACGCCGCCCTAAAACGCAGCCGTATCGAGCCAGAAATGGCTCTCGATCTTCTTGTTGTCACCTTTGGCGTAATATGACCGACTAGAGAACGTTTTCTAACGAAACACTAAAAAACCTGCGACAGCCGCCATTCCAAGAATAAGCAATAGGTGAACTTTGCGCGTCAGACCTAGACCAGCTGCACTCACGGCGATCAACCAACCGCGCCAATCTACTCCTGGTTGTTGAATGATCGACCAGACGACGGAAAGTAGAATACCGACAACGGCAAGTGAAATTCCACGCATCAGCCCCTGTACCCATGCCTGATGCTCGATGCGATCATAGCCAGCGGAAACCGCTAGTACAAGCAATGCAGGAAGCGTGATGGCGATGAGCGCGAGTGTGGCACCGAGATAACCATAGGTCAGGTAGCCAAGACAAATTACCCATAACCCATTAGGGCCGGGGCTGATTTGACCGATGGCGATAGATTGACCAAAGTAAATTTCCTTTGCCCAGCCGTTGCCTAACAAATCCTGGTGAAGGCTAGGCAGATTGCTAAAGCCGCCTGTCGAAAAGAGCGAGGCTTTGAGGAAGAGCAGGAAAAATACCAATGGATTAATCATGTGTATGTCCCTACCCTTCTTTTTCGACAATGACACGACGCGGTGTAAAGAAGATAACACCAAGGAGCGCTGACCCAAGTACAACGAGAATAACTGCTACCTTCAGCACAACAATCGCAAGCACACATGCAATGATGATAGCGATGCCGAGAAGCAGTTTCACGATGCCTTCTTTATACATCGTAATAGTAAGTGGACGCGCGAAACCCAAACCTACAAGAAACATAATACCGGCTGTCGCTGGCACCACGCCACGCAGAATTGCTTGTATCGCAGGTATGCTCTCGACAATAGTAAAACCTACCGTAAGTAGACAGGTGATGGTGGCACTAGGAACTAAAAATCCTACTAATGAAAGGGCTACGCCCCATACGCCGCCTAACTTGCGCCCTAAAAGGACAGAGAGTGCAATTAGATTAATACCAGGAGTGAACACGCACAAATTCCAAAAGTGCTGCATGTCTTCCTCTGTAATCCAGTTGTACTTTTCGACAAATGCACGTCGTATCAAAAATATTGTTGATGCCCCACCGCCAAAGGATTGTAGACCAATGCTTGCCCAGATACGCAGAAGGTGCCAGAGGCTCGGTCTAGGGACTTGTAGTTTCATGCAAATAGCTCCTAAATGTCAAGACGATCTTTTGCATATACTAACAGGGCTGGTGCAAAATTGAAACCAGGGCATCCACAGATGGATGCCCTGGTACTTGTTAACACCTGTTTCAACGACTCTGCAACAGTACTGATTGACACCTGTTGACTATACATAAAACCTAGCGTTCATTCAATGGTACAAAGTGTGTATCCATCGGCCCCGTGTAGTCTGCTTCAGGGCGAATCAGACGGTTGTTCTGCACCTGCTCAAGGATATGGGCCGTCCAGCCAGCGACACGACTGGCGGCGAAGGTCGGCGTGAAGAGATCGCCAGAGAGTCCAACAGAGGAGAGTAGCGCGGCTGAGTAGAATTCAACATTGGTGTAGAGGCGTCGCCCTGGTTTCAGTTCATCCAGAAGCGCGATTGCCAGTGCTTCAACGCGCTGTGCTAGCACAAAGCCCTGTGGGTCTGCGACACGCGCCATCTCGCGCAACTCTTCCGCGCGGGGATCTTCCGTCTTGTAGACACGGTGTCCAAAGCCCATCAAGCGTCCGCCTTGCATAATTGCATCACGTATCCATGATTCCGCATTATCGACGGTCCCAATCTCGTTGAGCATGTCCAGCACCTTGGACGGAGCTCCACCATGTAGTGGTCCCTTGAGCGCACCGAGTGCCGCGACAACCCCAGACACGATATCGGATTCAGTACTGGCTACGACGCGAGCTGTGAAGGTTGATGCATTCATGCCATGATCAGCAAGCAGTACGAGATAAGCATTCAATCCTTTGACGTGCTCTTCTTTTGGTTCCTGGCCTGTTAATAAGTAAAGATAGTTTCCAGCATAATCCAGTTCAGCGCGTGAAGCCAATGGCTCCAATCCATTACGTAGGCGTTGAAAGGCGGCGAGAAAGAGTGGGAAGCGTGCTGTAACAGCGATAGCTTGTTCAATGGTAGGTTTTCCCTTAATTGTCATTGCTCCCCATGCGGAGGTCGCAGTACGTAGCGCGTCCATTGGCTCTGCGGTCCTGGGAAGGTTGCGTAATACTTCGACAACAGGAGTCGGCAGTATACGCTCAGCAGCAAGCTTTGCTTTCAGGTCGGTCAATTCCTTTGAGTTGGGTAAGTGTCCAAACCAAAGGAGATGCATGATCTCTTCAAATGTTACTGTGCGTGCCAGATCGTGAATGTTGTAGCCATGATAGATCAAACGCCCTGTCGTACCCTCAACCTTGCTAATAGCAGTTGTTGCAGCGACAATTCCCTCTAAACCGCCTTTATTTGGCTTTGCAGTTTGCGCGGTTTGTGTATTTTGTGTAAGAGGTTCCTCCTGGGGATTTATTTCCGGCATCGTCGTTGACATAAATTCTTGCTCCTTTGCTTTTCATGTAGTCAGGAAAACGCTGTATACTAAACAGAGTATCTTTAGAAGTTGTACCATTGATTTTGATAAATGTCAATAAGCATTGATCTGACTATATATTACTCGATTTACGTTGATTGCTTACGCAAAGACGTGTTATTTGTAGTTCAAACATGATTGACAAAGTATTCGCATACAACTATTATTAAAGGTAGACACTTACCGTGTGATTTACGGATGGAAGGAGGACAGCTGGTGATAGAGTTGAACGGTGAAAACTATCTTGATGGTCACGAAGCATGTCACCTGCTCGGCATTAAACTCTCGACTCTGTATACCTATGTTAGTCGAGGTGTGCTTAGAAGTTATAAACAAGGGATCAAGCGGCAACGGCTTTATAAAAAGGCAGAGTTGGATGCTCTTATCCAGTTGCGTCCCAGCAATGAGAACCTATCTGTAGATGATCATGCTACTCCTGAACTCCCACACGCAGAAGATTGGGTACCCAACGTATAAAAATGGGGATGAAGAAGCGAACCTTTGGGACTATTCATCTGGAAGAATGTTATACGTTGACACGTTTCTGATGCTTAAATCGTGCTCAGACATATAGATAAAAAATATAGAGGAGTACAAACATGGAAACGCGTCAATTTGGGAAGACAGAGATGCAGGTAAGCGTGCTGGGTTTTGGTGGATCAGAGATACGTGGTGCAATTCCAGTGGATATCGAGCAATTGTTGGGTAGCGCACTTGATGCAGGCGTCAATGTTATTGATACTGCTGAATGTTATGGCAATAGTGAAGACCTGATTGGGCGTGCGTTAGCTAGCCGACGTAGTGATTACTTTCTCTTTACAAAATGTGGTCATGCGGTTGGCGAAGAATTGCCCGATGTCCCGGATTGGGACCCACGCCTACTTGAGGCAAGTATTGAGCGAAGCTTACGACGTCTGCGAACAGACCACGTTGATCTGCTTCAACTGCACAGCTGCTCACTTGATGTCTTGCGAAAAGGTGATGTCATCAAGGTATTAGAGAAGGCAAAACGCGAAGGCAAGACTCGCTATATTGGTTATAGTGGTGACAACGAGGATGCGCGCTACGCCATTCATACAGGTGCCTTTGATACGCTACAGACCTCCATAAGCATTGCCGACCAGCAAGGGATCGACTTCACTATCCCTGCTGCTCGAGAACGAGGCATGGGTATCATTGCCAAGCGTCCCATCGCTGAGGGCGTCTGGCTCAAAGATATCGTAGAGAAAAGTGCTTATGCCTACCCCTACTGGGAACGTCTCCAAACACTCAAATATGACTTTTTACGCAGTGGTCCCTCAACCTCCATTGCTACAGCTTTGCGCTTTACCCTAAGTGTGCCGGGAGTAGATGTGGCTATTGTCGGTACCACAAGTGTTGAGCACATGCGCCAAAATGTTGATATGATGGCGGTTGGCAACCTTTCGCTTGATGAATTCAACGCTATTCGCGCTCAATGGGAGGAGCGAGCCGACCAACATTGGCTGTCTCAGGGGTAAACTATCTCACTTTTAAGAGAAAGGGTGGAAGAGATCATCTGTGTCTCTCCACCCTTTCTCTCTTAAAATGGAACTCCGTTTATTGACATCCTTTTATTGACATCTCCACCCTCTTCCATTAGTATGATATTATTATGTCAGCTATATATCTTTCGGCAACGTTTGGGGAGCTCTGCTTATGTAGCGTATTTATCACGTCAACCAACTTTTAGTTGTATGCTACGTATACAATAACAGAGGTAGGTAGTAACAAAAGAAATAGACCTTCCAATGGCTTCCCTTGCCGACGTTTATTCACTAGGGAAGATAGGTGCTTCTCGCTACAATAATTTTGTTTATGTGTTAAGAGAGGAAAAACCCATGAGTTATCAGGGACAAGATCCTAATCAGCAGGGCCAAAACCCAAATTCTGGTCAGTATGGCGGCTATAATCCTGTACCTCAGCCCACCGATCCTTATAGTGGACAGCAATACGGGCAGCCTGAGCAGCAAGCTCCTCAGGGTGGCTATGGTGGCTACGGACAGCAACCTCCGCTACAGCAACCTCTGCAACAGCAACCGGGCTACGGCCAAACTGGTTATGGACAGCAGCAAGGATACCAGCAACCAGCTTATGGGCAACCCGGTTATCAAGTGCCAAGCTATGGTCAACCCGGCTACGGACAGCAACAACAGCAGTATGGCATGCCTGCAATGGGTGCCAGCACATTAGGTCTTGACCCCAACCTTGCCGCACTTTTGAGCTATCTCCTCGTTCCATTTTTTCCGATAGGAGCACTTATTATCTTCTTTATGGAGAAAAGAAACCTCTTTGTACGCTTCCATGCGATGCAGTCACTTATTCTTGGTGGCGGTCTGATTGCACTTTGGATAATTGTGCGAGTTCTTGCATTTATACCTTTAGTAGGGGTAATTGTTGGCTGTCTTTACTTTCTTGTCGTTCTTGCCTCGTTAGTTCTTTACATCTTTTTAATGGTACGGGCCTTTCAAGGTAAAATGTTCAAACTACCCGTAATTGGCGATTACGCGGAGCGTTATGCCAATCAAGGTGTTCAATAGCACTATGTAACAGAAAAGTCAGGGCGAATAAATCAGGCTAACCTGATTTATTCGCCCTGACTTTTCTGTTACATAATCAAAAAACCACCTGAGTGGGCGGGTGAGACGGCAACTTCTTATTTTCCCGTGGGGCTGCCCCCAAAGTATCGTCAGAGCTGAAGAGCTTAACTTCCGTGTTCGGGATGGGAACGGGTGTACCCTCTTCGC
>JAABUZ0100002259.1_pt1 | contig 32563 bp, 29 predicted proteins | sample 5562091 | NCBI WGS metagenome assembly JAABUZ01 (sample SAMN12813069, study PRJNA571459) | rock metagenome | isolation source: Antarctica rocks | place: Antarctica: Victoria Land, Linnaeus Terrace sud | collected 2015-12-21
AGCAGGAGACCTGTGGGCACCGCGGCCGCACCGGGGACCCGCTCTACGGGATCCGGCGGGTCCTGCGCACCGGGGTCGAGCTGCTCACCGATCGCCAACACCAGCGCCTCACTACGGTCTTCGCCGACGAGGCCCACGTGCAGGTCGAGGCCACCTGGGGCATCTACCAGCGCATCGTCACCGCCTACCGCGACCCCGACCGCGCCGCCGGCAAGACCGCCCTGACGAAGGTCATCGACGCCCTCAGCACCGGCGTGCCGACACCACTGACCGAGCTCATCACCCTCGGCCGGACCCTGACCCGCCGCGCCGGCGACGTCCTGGCCTACTTCGACCGCCCCGGCACCAGCAACGGGCCCACCGAGGCCATCAACGGCCGCCTCGAACACCTCCGCGGCACCGCGCTCGGCTTCCGCAACCTCACCAACTACATCCTGAGATCGCTACTCGACACCGGCGGCTTCAGACCCCGACTACACCCTCATTTGCGATGAGCCGGTTGATCTTGTCGTTTGCGGACGACACGCCGAGGCATTGGGGTGTGGGGACGGCGTGCCGACGATCATGACAAGTGTCTACGCCGTCCGATCATCGGAGATCACCGGTGCGCGTTGTGCCATCTTCGCCCATCGACACCGCTCGGCCGACCACGCACGGGAACCGACGCGACCCTCGCTGCGCGCAGCGAACCCGCTGGAATGTGCGTACAGCGGGCACGAATTGGATAGCCCACTATGATATTTTGTACCGATTCGCCGATAGTTGGGTGTTCTAGCTGGCACTCCTATCACCTAGAAGAGGAGACGACGAATATGAGAATCGTTGGAATCGACGTCTTCGGGTACCAAGTGGGTTACGCACACGGGGAGTACGTCATGTCTGGCGGGAGGGCTGCGGTCACTGAGGACGGCACACTGGTGCGAGTACGCACCGACGAGGGTGTCGACGGTTGGGGCGAAATCACAACACTAGGTAGTACCTATCTGCCCATATTTCCTGCCGGCCTCCGCGCTGCTCTGAAAATATTGTCCCAAGGACTAATAGGAATCGATCCCACAAACATCTCTCACGTTCATCGAGTCATGAACGAGTTGCTTCTCGGTCAAGGGTTCGCCAAGAGCGCCATCGATATCGCGTGTTGGGACCTGCTGGGTAAGGCAACTGGCCGCCCCGTGTCCGCGCTGCTCGGAGGAGTCCTCCAGAAAGACTTCCCGATATACGAGGCAGTTCCGTTGGGCTCACCAGATAGCATGGCCGACTTCATCAAGATGCGCCGTAAAGCTGGCATCAACCGTTTCCAAATAAAAGTTGGGAACAACCCTTGTGAAGACGCCGACCGCGCCCGGGCCTGCGTCGCGGCCGGTAATTCTGACACCATTGTAATCGCTGATTCTAACGGCGGATGGAATATCGCCGAAGCCAAGATTGCCTACCGTGCAATGGCCGATTTACCGATCTTTGTCGAGCAGCCCTGCCGAACGACTACTGACTGCATCCTAGCGCATGAGGGATCCCAGGTCCCACTCGTTCTCGACGAATCTATCATTGACTTTACAGAGCTTTATCGGGCGAAGTACGAAGCAAACGCAGTATCCGTAAATGTTAAGATCAGCCGGGTCGGTGGACTGACCAATGCAGCACGGATGCGAGACCTCATGCAAGAACTGAATCTGATGGTCTCGATCGAGGACATGTGGGGCGGGGATGTCATTACCGCAGCCGTGAGCCACATCGCCGCGAGCACGCGGCCGGAATATCTTCTCATGACCTCGTTCTTCAACGACTGGACCGACGGCCACGTCGCGGGATATAGCCCTCGGTCTGTGAACGGCCGCGGATCCGCGCCAACCGGACCAGGGTTAGGCGTTACCGTCGATGCAAAGGTCCTGGGTGAGCCTCTATTTGTCATTGGTGAGCGGTGACAAGTTTCTTTGCCTCAGGCGCATGGCGAGCGTCCCGCTCAGTGTCAAGCATCGCTTGGCGGCGTTGGTAAATGACAGCGCAGTACCGCTCACCGGCATACTTAGCACATTCAGGATTCTTCCCGGCCCGCCCATGTCCCACGGGTGTGGCCCAGATGCTGGCGCATCAGCTCGGAAGCGCCGGAGACGTCTCCTTTAGCCATCAGGGACACCAGCCGGGTATGTTCCTCCGCCGAGGCGCCAAGCTGTCCGCGGGCGACCAGCGGGGCTAGCCCGAACAGCCGTACGTGCCAGCGCAGTAACCCGATGATCTCGACCAGCCGCTGGTTGCCGGTGAGCCCGAGCATGCCGAGGTGGAATTCACGGTCGGCGGTGAGGTAGCCGATGAGATCGCCCCGGTCGGAACAGGAGACGATCTTGCGGGCCGCCACACGCAAAGCGGCGTAGTCCGTTCGGGAGGCGACGGTCATCACGTCGGCGATACTCGGCACCTCGAGCAACTCGCGGATGCGGTAGACGTCGTCAAGCTGCCGGTCGGACAGGACCAGAACCCGAAAGCCTTTGTTGCGTAGAGGTTCGAGCAGCCCTTCCTTCGCTAGGTCGAGTAACGCCTCCCGGACCGGCGTGGCCGACACCCCGAACCGCGTGGCGAGTGCAGGTACCGAGTAAACTTGTCCGGGCTGCATTTCCCCTGCGACCAGCGCCGAGCGCACAGCGACGCCGATCTGTTCGCGCAAAGTGGTGGGTTCTTCAAGCATCGTCATGGTCGACTCATGCGAAACCGCTCGTGCGCGATCCCTGCCACGGCTAGATCCTCCCATGCCATCCCGACGGACTTGAACAACGTCAGAGCGCGCGGATCCACGTTGCAGCCTCCGATGAGCTCCCGGAGGTCGGCGCATACGTGGTCCTTGCCGATGGCGCCATCGGCGATAGCCAGCACCAGGTCACCTGCCTCCCGCAGCGCGGCGCCCCGTTCCTCCACCACGACCTTCGCCCGGCGAACTGTGCTTGTGTCGATCTCGCGCATGTTCGGTAGATGCGAGCCCATGGCCACGACATGCGCGTGCGCAGGCAGCAGGGCGCCGTCGAAAAGCGGCTCGCCCGCGCTTGTGCAGGTGCAGACTATGTCCGCGTCGGCAACCGCTTCTGGGCCGGCAGCTTCGGCGTTGAGCCCTGATGCGTGGATCCGTGCCAGCAGTGCCTCGACCCGCCCCGCCGACCGGCCGACTACCCTGACCCGGCGCAGCATTGGGCGGACTGCACGCATCGCGAGCACGTGCCCCCACGCCTGGGGCCCAGCGCCAAAAACCACCAGTTCGTCGGCCGCGGGCACTGCGAGCCTGGCTGTCGCGAGCGCGGAGACGGCCGGAGTCCGCAGGTTGGTCAAGGCGACCCCGTCGAGCAGTGCGGTCGGGACCAGGGTCCGCGCGTCCATCAGGACATAGATGCTCTGGATCCGGTCGAGCCCGTGCACGGCATTGCCCGGCACTACTGCGGCGATCTTGACTCCGACCTGCTCCGTCGACTGTGCTGGCATCAGCAGCAACTGTCCGGCCACCACGTCGGTGACCGACCGCGGCGCCTGGGCCAGCTGGGGAGCCTGCAGCGCGGACTCGAGTGCGGCGATCGCGTCGATCATCGGTACGAGTTGCTCCAGTGCAGCACCGTCAATGTAGGGTTGCCAGCCCCCGACGCGGTCAGCGCAGCTGGAAGCCGAGGCCGAGCTCATCAGACTCCTCAAGGACGAAGGTGTGCCGGCCGGTGAGATGTGCCCGTCCCTCTACTTCGGTGAGCACCGCGGACCGGCCGTGGGCCTCGACTGTTCCCAGGATCCGGCCCAGGAACCGGCTCCCGACGATGCTCTCGTGCACGAGCTCGCGTCCGGGCTCGACCACCCCGTCGGCGGCGAGTAGCGCCAGCCGGGCCGATGTGCCGCTGCCGCACGGGGACCGGTCCACCTCGCCGTCAGCGAAGATGGTCACGTTGCGCTGATGAATCTGAGCCGCCGTAGGGGCGACGTCCTCCCACCAGATGGTGCCGTAGACGCCGGAAAGTCGGTCGTCGACCGGGTGCCGGGCGCCCGGGGACCCGTCCAATGCCCACTTGACCTCTCGGCCGAGTGCGGTCAACCGCGGCAGGTGTTCGGGGATGACCCGCAGATCGAGATCCGCCGCGCGTACCGAGGCATAGAAAGCGCCGCCGTAGGAGATGTCCGCCCATACAGGGCCGGCGGACGTCTCGACTCGAGCACTGCGTGCGCTCACCCACGCCGGAACATTTTCGAAGCCGACAGCCTGCACGGCCCCGGCGTGGGTGCGGACCCGGGCACCCACCCGCCCACTAGGCACGTCGACGGCGAACCTCGTGTCCCCGTCGGGCGCCGCCGCGACCCGTCCGGATTCCACCGCCCAGGTGGCGAGTGCGATCGTCCCGTGCCCGCAGGCGGTGGAGTAACCGTCCTTATGAAAGAACACCGCGCCCAGTACCGCGCCGGCATCATCAGGGGGGATGAGGAAGCAGCCGTACATGTCGGCGTGCCCGCGCGGCTCGTTTGTTAACAGCGCACGCACGTGGTCGGAATGCTCATGTGCCCAGGATCGCCGTTCCAGCACGGTGCGGCCCTGCAGTGCGGGCGCCCCCGCCGTGACGATCCGAAACGGCTCGCCGGCGGTGTGGTAATCAGTGGCGCTGATCTCGTACGTCCTGATGTTCTCAGCCACCGAGGTACGCCTCCACGATTCGGGAGTCATGAGCCAGCTCTCGCGCGGCACCCTCGATCGTCTGCGTCCCGGTCTCAATGACGTAGGCGCGGTGGGCGATACGCAGGGCGGCCCTGGCATTCTGCTCGACGAGCAACACGGTCGTCCCGGCAGCATTGACCTCCTTGATTACCTGCATCACCGACTTGACCATCAGGGGAGCCAGACCCATCGACGGCTCGTCGAGCATCAGCAGCCGAGGTCCCGCAACGAGCGCCCGCCCGATGGCCACCAGCTGTTGCTCGCCGCCAGAAAGGGTCCCGCCTTGCTGGGAGCGGCGCTCGGCCAACCGTGGCATCAACTCGTAGACATGCTCGATCCTATGACCGACTTCCTTAGGGTCCCCGATCAGATAGCCGCCGATCTGCAAGTTCTCCGCCACCGAGAGGGTGCTGAAAATGCGTCGGCCCTCGGGCACATGCACCACACCCTTGGCGACGATGTCCCAGGGGGCGCACGCGGTCAGGTCGGCGCCGTCATAGATCACCCGCCCGGAGGTCGGTCGGACCAGTCCGGAGACAGTGCTCAGCATCGAGGTCTTGCCGGCGCCGTTATTGCCGAGTACGGCAACGATCTCTCGCTCCTCGACGTGCAGGGTGAGGCCCCGCAGGGCCTGGATTTTGCCGTACGACACGTCCACCGCATCGAGTTCAAGCGCCGGCATCGTCGTCCTCCTCCTCCGCGCCCAGATATGCCTCGACGACCTTTGGGTCATTGCGGACGTCGGCGGGAATGCCGTCGGCGATCTTCTGGCCGTAGTTCAGGACGACCAGACGCTGGGAGACCTCCATCACCAGACCCATGTCGTGCTCGATGAGCACGATCGCCACGCCGCTGGCACGGATCCGCCGGATGAGGTCGAGCAGCTCGCGCTTCTCGGTTTGATTGAGGCCGGCTCCCGGCTCGTCGAGCAGCAGCAGTCGGGGCTCGGTCGCCAGCGCCCGTGCGATCTCGACCCGGCGCTGCTCACCGTAGGGCAGCTGCCGAATCGTCCAACCGCGGCGACCTCGGTAGCCGACGAAATCCAGCCACTCGGCGGCCGCCTGCGAACACTCCCGCTCCGTTCGGCGGTAGCGCGGCGTGTGCAGCAGCGCGTCGACGAACCACTGGCGAGCACGGGTATGCCGACCGGCCTTGACATTGTCCAGAACACTGAGGTCGGGGAAAAGCCTCAGGTTCTGGAAGGTTCGGCTCATGCCCCGGGTCGCGATGCTCGCCGGGCGCGCCCGGGTGATGTCGTGGCCGTCGAAGATCACCCGCCCTCCGGTCGGCCGGTAGAAACCGGTGATGCAGTTGAACGCCGAGGTCTTCCCCGCCCCGTTTGGGCCGATCACCGAGACGATTTCAGCGGCGTCGACGGAGAACGAGAGCCCGTCAACGGCGGTCACCCCCCCGAAACGCAGGAATAAATCCTGAACTTGCAGCAAGGTTCCAGTGGACGCACTGAGCGCACCGTCTCGGGTCGCGGTCGGCTGGCTCACTGCTCGACCTCCCGTCGGCGGGCCACCGTCGAGGGCCAGAGGCCCTGCGGCCGGAAGATCATTACGACAATAAGCAGTACTCCGAATGCGAGGTAGCGCCAGTCGGAGAAGCTGCGTAGCAGCTCCGGGGCGACACTGACGAAGACGGCGCCGAGCACGATGCCAGGTGTGCTACCCATGCCACCGAGCACCACCGCCATCAGGACGAGTGCGGACTGCAAGAAGACGAAGCTCGCCGGCGAGACCGCGGACAGCTGGGCACCGAAAAGCACTCCCCCGAGACCGCCCCACACGGCCCCGGTCACGTAGGCCGCAAGCTTGGTGCGATAGGTGTTGATACCCATCGCCTCCGCGGCGTCCTCGTCCTCGCGGACGCACAACCAGGCACGACCCAACCGGCCCCGGCCCAACCGTGCAGCGCCGACGACAGCCAGCGCTACGACCACCAGGGTAAAGTAGTAGAACGAGGCGGGGCTGTCGAGGGAGTAACCGAATAGGCTGAAGCTGGGGATTCCGTAGATGCCCGAGGGTCCCCCGGTAACGCTGATGTTGTTTGCGGTGATCCGAATGATCTCTCCGAAGCCCAACGTCACAATCGCAAGGTAGTCGGTGCGCAGCCGCAGCGTCGGCAGCCCGATCACGAGGCCGGCGACGACGCAGGCCGCGATGACGAACGGGATGGTTTCGACCAAACTCAGCCCAGTACGGGTGGCCAGCACACCGCTGACGTAGGCGCCAACGGCGAAGAAAGCGGCGTACCCCAGGTCCAGCAGGCCGCAATAGCCGACCACGACGTTAAGCCCCGAGCAGAGCATGACGAAGATCGCCGCGGTCGTCATCACCGACAGGGCATAGGGCGTGGCCGTGATGAACGGCAACGCGGCGGCGACGAGAAACACCACCGGGGCGGCCCACTTGCTACGCGCGAAGGCGGCCAGAAAACGGGCTCTGCCATGGGGTTCGGCGGTGTCGGGAGCGAGTTGCGGCTGCCTCTGCTCGACTGTGGAGCTGGATCCGCTGAACTCATCCCGGTCGCCCCTGCCGCTCGCGTCACTAGTGTCAGCAGTTGCCATCACATGCGCTCCACGACGCGCTCGCCGAGCAGGCCGGTCGGCCGGGCGACGAGGAAGACGATGAGGAACCCGAAGGCGAAGACGTCGCGCCACTCGCCGCCTAGCCAGTGGGTGCCGAAGGACTCCAACAGACCCAAGGTCAGTCCGCCGAGCATTGCACCGTAGATGTTGCCAATACCACCGATGACTGCAGCCGTGAACGCCTTGAGCCCGATCGAGAAGCCCATCAAAAAGTCGATCTTACCGTAATAGGCACCGGCCATCACCCCTGCGGCCCCTGCCAACGCCGAGCCGAGGAAGAAGGCACGGGAGATGACCTTATTGACATTAATACCCATCAGCAGAGAGGTTCGCGGATCCAAGGCAATCGCCCGCATCGCCCGGCCGGTGCGGGTACGCATGACGTAGGCCTGCAGCCCAAACATCAGCACCGCCGCGATGACGACAAGCACAATCTGCTGCACCGTCAGCCGCGCACCGAGTACCTGGATCGAGCTGCCCTCCAGCCGAACCGGATAGACCTTCGGGTCGGGTCCGGCGATTTGGCGCATACCGTACTCGAGGGTGAATGACGCACCGACAGCGGTGATCAGCACTGCGAGCCGTGGGGAACCGCGCAGTGGCCGATAGGCGACGCGCTCGATGAGCACCCCGCTGAGGCCGGTAGCCACCATCGTGACCACGAGGACCACGACCAGCGCCGCCAACGAGGCGCTTTGCGCCAAGCCGCCGAACGCCCCGAGGATCGCGAACCCAATGAAGGCTCCGAGCATGTAGACGTCACCGTGCGCAAAGTTCAACAGCTTGATAATGCCGTAGACCATGCTGTAGCCGAGGGCGACGAGGGCATAAAACGACCCGACCAGAATGCCGTTCCATATCAGTTGTGTCATCGGTTCACCATCCTGTTGGTGCCTGCCAACCTGCCGGGGTTGGGGTTGAACTGTGGCCGGTGGTGCCGCCAGAGTGGTGTAATGCGCGGCCGCTGCGGCGACCGCACATTACGTTCGGACGCTGGTGTTACTTCAGCGCGTCCTTAAGCACGAGCTTGCCGTTCTGCACCCACAGGATCAGGAAGCCGCCGTTGGTCAGGGTGTGTTCCGGGGTGAACTTCAATGGGCCGGAAAACAGTGGGAAGCCGTTGATGGCCTCCAGTGCAGAGATTACCTTCGTGCCGTCGGTTGATTTGGCGTTGCCGATCGCATCGGCGGCGACGCGTACCGCGTCGTAGGACTGAGTGGAGTACGAACCAGGGTCGGTGGTGAATTTGGCCTTATACTTGCTGATCCAATCGTTGGCACCAGGAATCGTGTCCGGCGTCTGGGTCATCGTGGCGAAGACGCCCTCCGCATTCGTCGCACCCGCTATCTTGATCAGCTGTGCGTCGACCGAGCCGTCGGCCACCATGATCTTGCCGCTGTAGCCCGCCTGCCGCAGCTGCCTGATGATCAGGCCGCCTTCCTGGTAGTAGCCGGTCCAGTAGATGAAGTCCGGCTTGGTGGCCAGTACCGCGCTGACGTTCGCGCTGTAGTCACTCTCCCCGGGGGTCACCGCCTCGTTGATAGCCACCTTCATCGACCCGGTGCCCTGAATGTTTTGGGACGTAACGTCGGCGATGTTCTTGGAGTAGGAGGTGTTGTCGTTCATCAGCGCTACGTTCGTGGCACCCTGCTTCTTCATCCAGGTAAGGGCGGCAGCACCCTGCTGCGTACCGGTGCCGTTGATCAGGAAGACGTTCTTTTTCCCGGCCGTGACCAAGTCATTGGAGTTCGCGGCCGGGATGATCATCGGAATGTTGGTCTTGGCGAATACGGGGAGCGTCGGCAACGTTGCACCGGAGCAGTAGCCGCCGACCGAAGCGGTCACGCCGTCGGAGATCAGCTTGTTGGCGGCGGCTACCGCAGTCTTCGGATCGCAGGCGCCGTCCTGGACCTCGAGTTTGAGCTGACGCCCCAGAACACCACCCTTGGCGTTGAGCTCGTCGATCGCCAACTGCGCACCGTTGGACATGTTGGGGCCGATCGCGGCGCTGCTGCCCGACGATGGCGCCACCATGCCCAGCACGATAGGCGCATTAGCGTTCGAGCTGCTTCCGCCACCATTGCCCCCGCCGCTGCCGAGACCGTTGCCACATCCGGCGAGGGCGAGGACCGAGGTGGCGAGAATGGCCGTGACCCGGCCGCGGTGGGCCGAGAAGCCGCCTGCTTTGGTCAATCTCATGATAACCGCTTCCTCTGGGAAGGTCACGCTCCCCGGCGGGCGCCGGGGACGATGGTGACGGTGCGCGTGGAGCTGTAGAAGGCCATCCCGGCCTTGCCCTGCTCGCGCGGGCCATGGCTGGAGTCCTTCTCACCCCCGAATGGGAGGTAGAAGTCAACGCCGGTGGTCGGCGCATTGACCTTGACCAGACCGGTGTCCAGCCCTTGGACCACACGCAGGACCGCCTCAAGGTCCGCACCGTGGACGGAGGTGACCAGCCCATAGCGCACGCTGTTGGACAGCCAAACAGCCTCGTCGATGCTGGCTGCGGGTATGAGGGTGACCAGCGGGCCGAACGTCTCCTCGCGGGCGAGGCGGTGGGTGGGCTCCAGTCCCTCCACCAGTGTCGGGCCGACGTACCAACCGTCTTGCCCGAGCGGCGCTCCGCCGGTCAGGATCCGGCCGCCGCAGGCCTGCGCCGCCTGCGCCGACTGCGCCACCCGGTTTCGCGCAACCTCGGTGATGAGCGGGCCGACGACGGTGGCCTCGGCGCTCGGGTCACCGGTCCGCAGCTCCTCGACCGCGGCAACGAGTGCCTTGGTGAACCCACCGGCATAACCCACGATGATGACCCTCCGGGTGGCGGTGCACTTCTGCCCGGCGAAACCCATCGCCGCACCGGCGAGCATGGCGGCGGTGCTCGCCAAATCCGCGTCGGGCAGCACGATGGCCGCGTTCTGGCCGCCCATCTCGGCCTGTACGGGGATCCCCCGCTGCGTGGCGGCGACGGCCACCTCCCGTCCCACGGCCGAGGAGCCGGTGAAAGAGACGACGTCGCTGGCGTCGACAACGGCCCGCCCTGTCTCCCCCTCACCAGGCAGGACGGTCACCAAATCCACCGGCAGCGTGTCGGCGAGGATTTCGGCCAGCCGGGTCGCGCACCCCAGTGCCTCGGTAGAAGGCTTGAGCAGGACGGCGTTGCCAGCGGCCAGAGCTGGCGCAGCCTTCCACAACGGAATCGCGATCGGAAAGTTCCACGGAGTGATCAGCCCAGCGACGCCATGGGGACGAGCCTCGGTGTAGAGCAGGCCGGACAACGACGGCGGATAGATTTGGCCTACGGGGTCGAGTACCTGCTGGGCGTAGTAGTGGAGGATCGAGACCGCTCGAGCCACCTCGCCGCGGGATTCCAGCCGCGGCTTGCCGACCTCGCGCACCATCAGATCCTCGAGCTCGCTGGCGTTGCCGGCGAGCGCGTCTGCTGAGCGTCTAAGCGCACCGGCTCGCCCGGCGGCATCGCTCGCCGCCCATTCGAGACCGGCGACCCGGGCGCGCGCAGCGGCCTGCTCGACCTCACCAACCGTGGCGGCGCCGCACTCGACCACAATGTCGGAGGGTCGGCCCGGTGACCGGCTGACCAGCTGCCCGACGGCGCTCACAGCAAGAATCCCGCCGGAAAGGGGTCACTGGGGTCGAGCAGATACTGCGCCATCCCGGTGATCCAGGCCCGGCCGCGGACAGTAGGTACCACCGCGTCCAGCCCGCCGACACGCGTGGTATCGACCAGTCGGCCGACGAAGCGAGTACCGATGAACGACTCGTTCACGAAGTCCTCCTTGAGCCCGAGTTCGCCACGCGCATGCAGCTGCGCCATCCGCGCCGACGTCCCTGTACCGCAGGGCGACCGATCGAACCAGCCGGGATGGATGGCCATCGCGTTGCGCGCGTGGGCACCGTCGCGGCCAGGGGCTGTGAACTGCACGTGATGGCAGACGGCGATGGCGGGATTCTTTGGGTGCACCGGTCGGTCCTGCTCATTGATCGCCTTCATGATGGCAAGGCCGGCTGCGAGGATGCGCGGACCGGCACTGCGTTCGAAGGGGAGGCCAACCTGGTCGAGTGGGAGGATCGCGTAGAAGTTGCCACCGTAGGCCAGGTCGTAGGTGACAGTCCCGAGTTCGGGCACCTCGACCGAGCGGTCCAGAGCGTAAGAGAAGGATGGGACGTTGGTCAGCGTGACGTGCTCGGCTTTGCCGTCGCGCACGGCGACCTCGACCGCCACCAGCCCCGCCGGAGTGTCCAGACGTATGGTCGTCAGCGGCTCGTGCACCTCAACCATTCCGGTCTCCACGAGCACGGTGGCCACGCCGATCGTGCCGTGTCCGCACATCGGCAGGCAGCCGGAGACCTCGATATAAAGCACACCCCACTCGGCATCTGGGCGCGTCGAAGGTTGCAGGACCGCCCCGGACATCGCCGAGTGTCCGCGCGGCTCGAACATCAGCAGCGTGCGTAGATCGTCCATGTGCTCGAGAAAATAGGCGCGTCGCTCGGCCATCGAGGCACCGGGGATCGTCCCGACCCCGCCCGTGACCACCCGGGTCGGCATCCCCTCGGTGTGGGAGTCGACGGCGGATATTGCCAGAGTCGAACGCATCAGCGCGGTCCAGCGAGAGCAGCTTCGGTGTCCTTGCGCACCTGGGCCTCCTGCTCGGGGTTCAAGGGAAGCCGGGGAAGTCGGCAGGGGCCACCGTAACGATCTACCATCTCCATCGAAATCTTGATGGCCTGGATAAACTCCTTACGAGAGTCCCAGCGAAAGACTGGATGCAGGCTTCGATAGAGCGGCAGTGCCGCGGCGAGGTCTCCTTCACGGGCCAGCTCGTAAAGCCGGACCGACTCGCCCGGCAAAGCGTTGGGAAAGCCCGCGATCCAACCGACCGCACCCATCAGCACCAACTCGAGCAGCACGTCGTCGGCGCCGGCTAGCACCTCAAGAGCCGGTGCTAGCTCGCGAATCTGGTGGATCCGCCGGACATCTCCGGAAAACTCTTTCACCGCGACCACCCCGTCGATTTCGGCTAGGTGCCCGAGCAGGTCAGGTGTGAGATCGACCTTGGTGTCGAAGGGATTGTTGTAGGCGACGACCGGCAGACCGGCTGCGGCTACCTCCCGGTAATGCGCCACAACCTCCTCGTCGCTCGCGCGGTAAGCGTTGGGTGGCAGCGCCAGCACTGCCTGCGCACCGGCCTCTGCAGCCTGCTCCACCCAGCGGCATGACTCTGCCGCTCCATAAGCCCCTACACCGGGCACCACCGAGAAACCCTCAGGCGCAGCCTCGACCGCGGCCCGCACCACATCCGCTCGCTCACCGTCGCTGAGCACCTGGTATTCGCCCAGCGACCCGTTGGGCGTGACGCCGTGACAGCCGTTGTCCGCCAGCCAGCGCACGTGCTCCTGATAGCGGTCGAGGTCGACGCTGAGGTCCTCACGGAACGGAAGGGCCGCGGCGACGACGACCCCATGCCATGCTTTCATTGCTGTATTCATTGCTGTATTCATTGCTGTATTCATTGCTGCAGACTCACTCTCGCCGAGGATCGGGCGTCATTAATATGTCACACAGTATTGACGTCGACCAGGGTCGGTAGGTAACAATTCAATCACGCTGCTTGTGACTCATTCGACGATGCGAGAAAGCCTGCTCCCGCAGTTGATAGTGGCGACGTGCTGCCAAAAGGCCTGCTGGACTCGACAGGTTGCGTCGGCATGGGTGCCGACCAGGCACGGACTGTCACCGCTACGAGCTTCCGTTGTGAGCTCAAGCACCGGAACCTGCATGAGTGCGGCTAGGAAGAATTCTGGCCGCGCTCATTGCGGTTGGCTGCCGCCGGCCAGCATGCCAAGGGGGACGGGGACGACGAGCGGACGGATGGACAGCGTGGCCGGGTCTCGTAACGGGGCTCCGGTCTCGCCCCGCAGCAGGCAGGCGGCCGCATAGCCGCAGACGCGTCCCTGACACATGCCCATGCCCACCCGGGTGAGCAGCTTGAGCGAACGCAGATCGCTGGCGCCCAGCTCGAGCACACCAGTGCGTACCTGACCGACCGTGATCTCTTCGCACCGGCACAGGACCGTGTCGGGCTCAAGCCAGCTCATCCATCCCTGACGCACCGGATAGACCTCGAGCAACGCCGCGGCGAACCTGCGCTGACGTGCCCGGCGCCGCAGCAGCGGGCGGCTCGCCGACATCCTGCGCTCCTCGGTCAGGTGGCCGATACGGCAGGCCGCTGCCAATCCGGCCAAGTGACCTTCGATGACAGCGAGGGAGCTGCCACCCACCCCGGCAATTTCACCTGCCGCGAACACCGACGGGTGCGACGTGGCTCCGGAAGCGTCGGTGCGCACGACCAACGAGCCGTCACGCGGCTCCACGACCGTCTCGAGGCCAAGCGCCAGCGCCAGCTCCACATTGGGTGTGAAGCCCCATCCGACGCAGACTGTATCTACCTCGACCAGCTTGTCGGCCCCCGGACGGATCCGCCACTGGCGATCTAGGCGGCTGACGGTGACCGCTGTCACCGCGTCGGCGCCCGAGGCACGAGTCACCGCCCGCCCGAAATGTACCGGCACCTTGGCACGGTGCAGCACCCTGATGTAGTCGCACCCTTCTGCTAGCTTGGCTACGTTGGTACTTACGGTCCACGGGTGTCTAGCCCATCCGGTCGGAACGTTGGCGTCGTAGACACCGAGCACCGTCGCGCCTGCCTCCACCAGGCCCGCGGCCACAGGCAGCAAGAAGGGTCCGGTGCCAGCTACGACGACCCGGCGCCCGGCCAACACGTACTGCCCTTTGAGCAGGGCCTGCGCGCCGCCTGGTGTCATGACTCCCGGCAGGTCCCAACCAGGAAAGGGCAGGGCCCGATCGTACGCACCAGGTGTCAGCACGACTGTCGCCGCCAGCACCCTGATCCACCGGTCGGCATCCTCGAGTAAATGCAGTTCCACGCTGTCGTCGGCTTCCCGCCGTGCAGCCCAGACGGTGCAGGAGAAGCGGGTACGAATCCGGGGATGCTGATGTACTTGGCGCATCAGCTCCGCGCCCGGGGCAAACTCGTGGTGCAGGGCCTGGGGTCGACGAGCGGCCATCGTCTCTGGGAGATGCCGGTAGTACTGCCCTCCGGGGCGCGGCGCCGAGTCGACGAGTTCAACATCGCAACCCTGCTCGGCGGACTGCAGGGCGGCCGCTAGACCGGCCGGTCCGCCGCCGACGACTATTACCTTACGAGTCGTATCCACCGGACCCCTCCTGAGTCGTGACGACGTCGCCAGGCTCGGTCTGTATGGCGCAGGCCCGCTGATTGGGGCGACCGTTGATGTTCACCAGGCAGTCGAAGCAGACACCGATGCCGCAGAACAGCCCCCGGGGTCGATTACTGATCCGCGTGCGCCGCCACGACCGCCGTCCGGCCATGATCAGCGCCCCCCCAATTGATTGGCCAGGCAGCGCGTGCAGCGGCTCACCGTCGAAGGTGAATTCAAGCTGAGCAAGCTCGACCGGCACCCCCACCTCGGGATGTTTCGCACGCAGCGGTTCGCTCATGTCCAGCTCCTCTGATCCGTGGTCCGCTGCTCGCCTGCTGGCTTATCGGCCTGCTCCTCCGAAATGAACCGGCCGGGGGTGAACGGTGTGGGGTCTACGACTGGCGGCCGGCCGAGGATCGCGTCGACGACGAGCCGGGCAGTGACCGGTGCGAGGCCGATACCGGCGCCTTCGTGACCGCAGGCATGAAACAACCCGGCCACGATCGGATCGGCGCCGATGATCGGCAGGTGGTCGGGTGAGTACGGTCGGAAGCCCTGGTAGGCGCGGAGCACGTCGATTTTCGCCAGCACAGGAAAGAGCTCCACGGCTTGCGCAGCCAGGCGTTGCAGCGCCAGCAGTGATAAATCACGCTCGAATCCGACGATTTCTCGTGTGGCCCCAATCAGTATCGTGCCGCTTCGAGTTCCCTCGACGACCGCTGAGGACTGCAATGACGCGGCAGCGCTCGCGACGTCAGTGACGTAGCCAGCGTTATAGACCTTGTGTAGTACCAAGGTAGGGGCGGGTGCGGTGACCAAAATAAAGCCGCGACGGGGCCTGACCGGAATCTGTGCCCCGGCCAGCGCTGCCACAGAACCAGCCCAGGTGCCTGCAGCGTTGATGACGCAACCGGCTGCCAGTTTCACGCCTGCGCAGTCGACACCGCATACGGCACCGTCTGAACGACGCAGGATCGCCGTAACCTCCGTGCCGGTACGGACCTGCGCACCGAGCCAGTGGGCCGCATGCAGCATGGCGGCGGCGGCCAACATCGGCTGCACCTGCAGGTCCTGCGGGTAGAAGACTCCGCCGGGCAGCCCGCGACGCAAGTAAGGTTCATAGGTTGGCAGCTGGTCGGCGTCGACCGGCTCGATACGTACTCCCGCGCTCGCCTGCTGGGCGGCCAACGCATGCAACGCGGCAAGCTCCTCAGCTGCGCTCGTTACAACAAGGCCACCTTTGGTTTCCAGCTCGACGTCGTGGTCGAGCCGGCTGGCGAGCTCTCGCCAAAGCCCGTTAGAGGCCATCGCGAGCTCAAGTTCGGCACCAGGCTCCTTGTCGGACACCAAGATGTTGCCCTCACCGGCACCGGTAGTCCCCCCAGCGATCGACCCACGATCGACGACGGTCACTGCCAATCCCGCCTCGACGGCCGCTAGGGCACAAGCGGCCCCGACGACCCCTGCGCCGATGACCACTACGTCGCATCCCGACACAGGCAAACACTATGTCACATATCACCCACACCGGGGTTGTAGGTAGTCGAAGGCATCTGGACGAGTGCAACCTTGAAGCTGACCCACTTCCACGTAATTAGCGGACCGCGTGGCCAACCGGGCTGACCTGCTGGACGAAGTTCAGACGGATGGATCTAACCGCGCCACGCCGCCAGCGCCTTTTCCTGCCACTGGCCTGTTCACTGGCGGTCAGGCATGCTGGTGTGATCATCCCAGTCGGGCAGCTTGAGCGGTCGGAGTAAGCATGGCTGTCGTTCGAAGCGACGCGCGCGAGGTTAAGCGGCGTGAGCCGCCGCAGCCAACCGTGCAGCGACTGGTCAACAGCGAAGTCGGCGCCACGCAAATTTCACTACAGATCAACGACGTGGTCATCGGCGAAGCGGTACGCCCGCACCTCCACAACGTGGAGGAGGTTCTCTACGTCGTTACGGGACATTGCTCGATGCGCTTGGATGACCGCGAGCACGTCCTGCATCCAGGCGATGCAGCCGTCGTCCCGCCGGATGTACTCCACGGCTTTGCGAACCAATCCGCCGAACCGCTCCGCGTGGTCGCCGTCCTCGCATCTGCTTCCCCAAAAACGACCTATCGCGACTGACGCAACCGTGGCCCGTGAACCAGTCTGTCACGTCATGGCTGAGGGCAGTTTACGGCAACCGCCGTCCCGTTGGTGCTCTCCAAAGGTTGATGGAGGCGCATGGCGAGCCATCGAAGCCGGCAACCGCTCCCGCACCGACACCGGAGGCAACCACCAACGGTACGTCGCCCATCCCCCCACCGCAGACGACCCCGTCACCGGCACACAACCCCAGCGGAAGTACGCCCGCTCCTGCTCCCCCACCGCTTAACCGGGCCACCTCTTTGCGTAACGCGTCAGCCGCCGCGGATTGGATCAGCCACCATCATGACCCCGCCAAGCCACCGTCGCGGTGATCGCCGCGGGCGAGCGGTGGCCCGACGGCTCACTGCGGCGTTCGAGGAGCTCTACGGCGCGAAGTGGTCCAAGGCGGTCGCCAAGATCACCGAGCATCTCGACGTGCTCCTCGCCTTCTACGACTTCCCCTCCGAACACTGGGTTTACCTGCGCACGACGAACCCGATCTGGGTCGACGTTTGCCACCGTCCGCCTGCGCCAGCGGGTCACCAAGGGACCAAACTCACGGGCAGCCGGCGTCGCGATGGCGTTCACGTTCATCGAGTCCGCACAAACCCGCTGGCGCGCCGTTAACGCGCGCCCCCCTCGTCGCCCTGGTCCGCGCCGGAGTCCGCTTCGAGAAGGGCAAACTCGTCGAACGACCCGACGAATCAGGAGGTAACCAGCAAGCCGCATAACACGCCGATCCACAGGTCTTGACTATCTTTCTCCGAACCTGTCCGCAGCGGGTTCGTCAGCCGGACGGCGACCGCTCCAGCGCGTTGTCTGCGTCTTCGCCTTCAGTAAGTTTCTGGAACATGATATGCAGACCCACCAGTCCGTGTTCATGGTGGTCGAAGGCCTCCGGGATGGTGGTGAGGATCTGAAAGCCCAACGACCGCCACAAGTGGACCGCGCCGGTGTTGGTCTCCACCACCGCGTTGAACTGCATACTGCGGTAGCCAGCCGAGCGGGCCCACACCAGGACGTCCTCACCTAATGCGCGGCCCACGCCCCGCCCGGCCTGGGTCGGGTCGACCATGAAGCTGGCGGTGGCCACGTGCGAACCGCGGCCGGCACGGTTTGGGCCCATCTTGGCCGAGCCCAGGATGGCGTCGCCCTCGGCGGCCACCACGGTGCGCCCCGGAGACTGCTCCATCCACACCGGTCGAGCCGCCTCCAGCGAAAGGCTCTCAGGGTAGGCGAACGTGGTGCCGGCAGCGACGATCGCGGAGAAGAAGGGGTAAATGCGAGCCCAATCCTGGTCCGTGGCCTCCCGGATAATCACAATTGAGACTGTAGGCACAGAGGTCGGGCCGAGGCCACTGCATTGCTCACGTCGCTTGGATCCATGCCTCTGCACGCTCAGGCCTCACCTTGACCGTGAGCGCTCCCTGCGACTACGGCGGTTAGGGCAGCGCGGCATGCGAGCACACTTGGCTGACTGGCCGACGCTCGCCGTGTCGAGGTGAAGATGGTACGGAGCGGGTCACCCTTCAGACGCCGGAGACGCACAGTTGGCTTACGCCCCATCCACAGCAGTCCGGGCAGCAGTGCGACGGCGTTCCCGGATTCAACGAGTCGGATCTGGGCCTGAAGGTCCGCCGTCTCGAACCGCACATCCGGTTCAAAACCTGCCAGGCGGCAAAGCTGCTCGGCGAAGTGTCGCGAGGCGGCCCCTGTCGGCTCCATGACCCACGGCGCGGGGGCGGCATCATCAATCTCGCGGACATCGCCCCACGGCAAGGCCGCCGGTGGAACAGCCAGCCGGATGACGTCGGTCGTCAGGTCGACCCGATCGAGCCGGGGGTGCCACGGCGCGCCGTGTCCGGGGTACTGCTCGGCGATGACCAGGTCGAAGTCTCGCGCCCACGTCTCATGCAGGGCCGACTCGGGCTCACGTTGGATCATCGTGACGCGTAGACGTGGATGCTCGCGCGCCAAGCGCGTCAGCGTATCCGGCATCAGTGCCAGTGCGGCCGACTGAAAAACTGCTATCCGCACCGTCCCGGTGGCCTCCGCCAGCGACGCGGCGAGGTCCGACTCGGCCTGCTCGAGTCGCTCGAGAACTGCGGCTGTGTGCTCCACCAGTATCTCCGCCTGCGGAGTCAGCGCAACCCTGCGTCCCGCTTTGCGCAGCAGCTCGACTCCGACCTCTCTCTCGAGCAACCTGAGCTGTTGCGAGACGGATGAGGGACTTTGATGGAGTGCGGCGGCCACCTCGGCCAGGGTGCCCCGGACGTACAGCTCGCGCAGAAGTCGCAGACGGCGCAAGTCCAGCATGCTTCTCCCTTTACATCAACGGAGCTGAACAATATCCGTCAGAAGGCATTGCTTTACCTTAACGGATCTGGGTCCCACACTGAGAGGTATATCGTCCACAGCTCCGCACCGCGGGAGAGGCTCTCATGACCGACGTCGACGTTCAGCACATCTCGAACGACACCCAGGAACCTGACCTGGCGGACGAGACCATCGCGCTGGTGCGCCATTGGCTCACCGAGTCGGCGAAGGTGCCCGCGGACAGGGCTGCAACGCACCTCGCTGGTGTGCTGAAGGATCCGGAGGGCCTTGCGTTCACCGTCGGATTTGTCGACGGGGTGATCCGGCCCGAAGATCCGAGGGTCGCGGCGCGAAGATTCGCCGAGCTCGCACGCGATGTACCGAGGTTCCTCCCGTGGCATCTTCGGGCGGCCGTGCAGGTGGGTGGTGCGGCCGGCCTGGTTGTGCCGGGGCTGGTGATCCCTCTCGTCCGTCGTGCCCTGCGTTCGATGGTCGGTCACCTCATCGTTGATGCCACCGACGCAAAGCTGGGCCGCGCCATTGCGAAGATCCGTAAGCCGGGGGTCCGCCTCAACGTCAACCTGCTCGGGGAGGCGGTGCTCGGTAATAAAGAGGCCGACCGACGACTCAGGGGCACCCACGAACTCCTCGCTCGTGACGACGTCGACTACGTGTCGATCAAGGTCTCCTCGACCGTCGCGCCACACTCGGCGTGGGCCTTCGACGAGGCGGTGACGCATGTGGTGGAGAGCCTGAGCCCGCTGTTCGAGCGCGCGGTCGCGGCACCGACCCCGAAGTTCATCAACCTCGACATGGAGGAGTACCGCGACCTCGACCTGACCGTCGCGGCCTTCACCACGATCCTCGACAAACCCCAGTTCCTCGCGCTCGAGGCCGGCATCGTCCTGCAGGCCTACCTCCCGGACGCCCTGGGCACCATGATCGGGCTGCAGGAGTGGTCGGCGGCGCGCCGAGCCCGTGGTGGTGCACGAGTCAAGGTGCGGGTCGTCAAGGGCGCCAACCTCCCCATGGAACGCGTCGACGCGGCACTGCACGACTGGCCGCTGGCGACGTGGGGCTCCAAGCGGGAGACAGACACCCACTACAAGCGGATCATCGACTACGCACTCGAGCCCGAGCGCATCAAGAACGTCTCCATCGGCGTTGCCGGACACAATCTTTTCGATCTCGCCTACGCGTGGCTGCTCGCGGGCCGTCGTAGCGTACGCCACGGGACGGAGATCGAGATGCTGCTGGGCATGGCGCAGGAGCAGGCCGAAGTTGTCCGCAAGGACGTCGGCGGCCTTCTGCTCTACACACCCGTCGTGCACCCACGCGAGTTCGACGTCGCGATCGCGTACTTGGTCCGTCGGCTCGAGGAAGGCGCGAGCCAGGACAACTTCATGTCGGCCGTGTTCGACCTCCACGACGACGAGGAACTGTTCGAGCGTGAGAAGCAAAGGTTCCTCGACTCGCTCGCCGCGCTCGACACGACAGTCCCTGCCCCGAACCGAACCCAGAGCCGACTGCTGCCGCCCGTGCTGGACGGAGCGGCCGAGTTCCGGAACGCCCCGGACACCGACCCCTCCCTCGCACCCAACCGACGCTGGGGACGCGCGATCCTGGCCAAGGCGTCGACGTCGACCTTGGGACTCGACACGCTGGCCTCCCACACGCTCACCATGCCCGAAGAGCTCGACGAGGTCCTCGCCTCCGCAGCCGAGCACGGCAAGGTCTGGGGCGCGCGCAGCGGCGCGGAACGCGCCGGCATCCTCGACCGGGTCGCTCGAACCCTTGAGGAGCGTCGCGCAGACCTCGCCGAGGTGATGGCCGCCGAGGCGGGGAAGACGCTCGATCAGGCCGATCCTGAGATCTCCGAGGCGATCGACTTCGCCCGCTACTACGCCCACCTTGCGCGCCAGCTCGACACCATCGATGGTGCACGGTACCTACCTTCCACCCTCACGGTCGTCACCCCGCCGTGGAACTTCCCGATCGCCATCCCCGCCGGGTCGACGCTGGCTGCGCTGGCCGCCGGCTCAGCGGTGGTGATCAAGCCCGCCAAGGAAGCCTCGCGGTGCGGCGCGGTGCTGATCGAAGCGCTGTGGGAGGCAGGGGTCCCGCGCGATGTCCTGCACCTCGTCCATCTCGAGGAGCGCGAGCTCGGCCAACAACTGATCTGTGACCCCCGGGTCGAGCAGGTCATCTTGACCGGTGGCTACGAGACGGCGGAGCTCTTCCGCTCCTTCCGGCCTGGGCTGCGGCTGCTGGCCGAGACCAGCGGCAAGAACGCGGTCATCGTCACACCCAGTGCCGACTTCGACCTCGCCGCGCAGGACGTCGCCCACTCCGCCTTCGCGCACGCCGGCCAGAAGTGTTCTGCGGCCTCGTTGGTCATCCTCGTCGGGTCCGCTGCGTCCTCGCGCCGGTTCCGCGACCAGCTGCAAGACGCCGTCACCTCGTTGACCGTCGGACCCCCCGGGGATCCCACCACCCAGATGGGACCGCTCATTGCGCCGGCCGAGGGTAAGTTGCTCGAGGCACTCACGACGCTGGACCCGGGCGAGTCGTGGGTGGTCAAACCGGAGAAGCTCGATGATGGCGGTCAACTCTGGAGCCCCGGAGTCCGCCAGGGAGTCAAGCGCGGATCACGGGCCCACCTCACCGAGTTCTTCGGCCCAATGCTCGCCGTCATGACCGCGGACACCCTCGCCGAGGCGATCGAAATCCAGAACGAGGTCGACTACGGGCTCACCGCCGGCATTCATTCGCTCGACCCGAGTGAGATCGCCACGTGGGTCGAGCGGGTCCAGGCCGGTAACCTCTACATCAACCGCGGCATCACCGGAGCCATCGTGGCGCGCCAGCCGTTCGGCGGCTGGAAGAAGTCCTCAGTCGGCGCGGGCAGCAAGGCCGGCGGACCCAATTACCTCATCGGGCTCGGCAGCTGGGAACCAGTCCACTCAACCACCGACACCGACACCGACACGGCCCTCGGTCGGCCGATCGAGCGGCTCCTGGCCGCAGCCCACGAGTTCTGTTCCGACCAGGGGAAACTCGATTTCCTCGGGCGTTCCTTCCGCAGCGACGACCGTGCCTGGCAGGAGGAGTTCGGCCAGGTCAAGGACGCCGCCCAGCTCGGCGTAGAACGCAACCTGTTCCGGTATGTCCCGTCTCGGGTCCTCATCCGGCTCGGACCTGATGGGCCCACCACCTCCCTCATCCGGGTTGTCGGCGCAGGCATCACCGCCGGGTCCGACATATCCGTGTCGAGTGCAGCCGCTCTCCCCGAGTCGATCCTCGCGACGTTCGCTGAACTCGGGATAGCCGTGACCATTCAACGCGAGGATGAGTGGCTGCGCGCCGACCCGACGACTGACCACCGTCGGGTCCGGCTGGTCGGATCCCCGGCATCCTCGCTCGCGGAGCCGACCAGGGGACGAGTCGACCTTGCGATCTACGCCAACCCCGTCACGGAGGCAGGCCGCGTCGAGCTGCTGCCCTTCCTCAAGGAGCAAGCAATAAGCATCACCGCGCATCGCTTTGGCACACCCAACCACTTGACCGACGCAACCATCAGGACCGGAGGGCGATCTCATTTTGGGGTCGAACTGCCGCTCGGCGATCGCCACCTTGGTCGAGCGCCAGACCCGGTTCGCGATGCTGATCCACCTGCCCGAGGGCCACGGCGACTTCGCCGTCCGTGATGGCCCGCCGACCGCGATCAAGACCCTGCCAGCGCACCTGCGCAAGACGCTGACCAGGGCACCGAGCTGGCCCAGCACCGCCAGATCACCATGGCCACGAAGATGGCCATCTACTTCTGCGACCCGCACAGCCCCTGGCAGCGGGGCTCCAACGAAAACACTGTGGCTTGCTGCGCCAGTATTTCCCGACTTGTATTGGATCAGCGGTATCGTGGTCGGATTGCAGTTCGTAGCGTGCCGTAGGACACCGGCCGGGCTGACTCGAGTACTTTCTGCCGCCTACCGCAGGCCGTCTCATCGGGCGCACCGGCAGAGCTGCCCGGTTCCCCAGCTCAGCCTCGTTCGCCAACTACGCCGGCGCAGCACCGATCGAAGTCGCCAGCGCCGACAAAGCCCGCCACCGCCTCTCCCGAGGCGGCGACCGCCAGCTCAACGCCGCGCTGCACACCGTCGCGATCACCCAGATCCGGACACCGGGCAGCCGCGGGCACACCTACTACACGGCCAAGATCACCCAGGGCAAAACGGCCCGAGAGGCACGACGGTGCCCGAAGCGACGGCTCGCCGACCACATCTGGCGCACCATGATCACCGACGAACGACGCATGGCGGCGAACCCGGGAGGACACTCGGGGACGACTCTGAAATCCAGCGCGGCTGGCTCAACCCCGACCACCAGCTCTTCGGACAAGTCACTTTCCGGGCCCGCCAGACACGACGCTACGACGCCTCGTCCAGCCGCTTGACAAACTGTGAGACTTCGCGGGCGGCCTGGTGGTCGCTGGCAGGCTGGCTCTGCGGGGCGGAATGACTCGTTGACAAATTGGCCGTCGCTGTTCCAGACGTGCCTTTCCTATGACACGTCTTCCGATCCGTGGGCCGGCCCTGCCCCACCCGTTGGCTTGATAAGCAGCTTGTCCGCCCAGCAGTCGGGCGTGACCGATCACAGTTCTGCCACATGGTGGATCCACCAAGGCCGGTGTCGACCAACGCCGCCTCTGGAAAGGATCCACGTTGAGTGTTCTAGCCGAAACCGTCGACGCCGTCATCGGTGTCGACACCCACCGCGACACGGTGTCCGCTGCAGCCGTCACCAGGATCGGAGCCGTGATCGGCGAAACCAAGGTCTCCGCCGATGCGAACGGGTACCGGAAGCTGATGAACTTCGGGCGCACGCAAGCCCCGGGCACCCGCTGCTGGGCCATCGAGGGCGCCGGAAGCTACGGCGCTGGATTGAGCGCCTACCTCATCGGGTGCGGTGAACGCGTCGTCGAGGTCACCCGGCCGAAGCGGCCGCACCGCACCGGTGGCCGCAAGAGCGACACCATCGACGCCATCCGCGCAGCCCGCGAGGCGCTGAGGTGCGAACACCTCGTCGACCCTCGCCGGCGCGGGCAACGCGAAGCCCTCCGAGTCCTGGTCAGCACACGGGCGAGCGCGGTCGTCGCGCGGACCCGCGCCATCAACCCCTCAAGGCGCTCATCGTGTCCGCACCGGAACCAGATCACTTACTGCGCGTCGTTGCGGCCGCGGCCGTCTCGCGACCTCGAGCACCGCACCACGGTCCGGGTGCTTCGTTCCACAGCGCTACGGATCCTGGTACTACGGCAGGAGGCCAACGATCTGGAAGCGGAGATCGAACCGCTAGTGGCAGCGATGCAGCCGCAGCTGCTTGCTTTGACCGGGGTGGGACCCATCAGCGGCGCGCAGGTGCTGATCAGTTAATCGCATCCCGGCCGGTTCCGTTCCGAGGCGGCGTTCGCCGCATTCGCCGGCGCGTCACCGATACCGGCGTCCTCGGGACTGACCATCCGCCATCGCCTGAACCGCAGCGGCGATCGACAACCCAACCGGGCGCTACACACCATTGTGCTGGCCAGGGCCGCCCGGCTCGATCCGGACACACAGGCCTACATCGACCGCCGAATCACCGTAGGCAAAAGTCGCCGAGAAGCCAAGCGATGCCTGAAACGCGCTATCGCACGGCAGCTTTACCGCCTCCTTCAAACTCCCCTGTAACCCAGCCCATCAAATAATGCTGCTTGACGAGACATAGCAGCGTCACAGAGGCACCCAAGGGCACCGATCTGTCCGTGCACTCACCCCAACGACTCCTCGAGGTGGCCACCGAACTCAACGACCGACCTCCGAGGCCAACGCCTCCCGCACCGTGTTCCTCGCCAGCCCCAACCTCCGGGCTATCGGATTGATCCCGTCTCCTCCGACAAATGCAACCGCCGGATCTCCGCCCAATCGTCCACTGTGATCACTCCCTCACTCTGACCGAAAGGGGTCAACATTCACTCGGCACTGTCAGTTTTGGCCCGGCGTTGATATCTGCCACCGTCGTCAGCTGGCGGTCGCTGGGCTCGCCATTACATCAGTAGGCTAAAAGCGTCCCTGCTCGCCTCGGATGCCTCGACCGAACGTCGGCTGCGATCTCGATCGAGCGCGCCCAGCTCGGTGCAGAGGGCCTGTACGGCGGACATCGCCGGCGTGAGCGAGGGGAAGAACGCGACACCTTCGGCAGGCACGAGAATCGTGTGGTCCGCGGCCGCAGCCAGTGGCCCGGTGGAGCTGTCGGTGAGGGCGCACACGCTCACGTCTCGCCTCCGGCAGTACTGCGCGGCTCGGACCGAGCTCGCGTACGGACGCCAGAAGCTGATGGCGAACAGGGCGTCACCCGGGCTGAGTCGGGACAGGGCGTTGGTGAGCGCGGCGCCGTCGCTCTGCAGGTCGACGTCGTAGCCCGCGAGGCGCGCGTTGTGGGTAAACGCCATACCCACGGCCGCGTAACTGCCGGACGCGACGACGAGTGTTCGGCTGGCTGTTGCCATTGCCGAGACCACGGCGTCGACCGCGGCCGGATCGAGCCGGCGGAACAGGACGGCCACGTCGTCCCGGTCCCGCCGCAACGACGCGACCCCGGGGGCGTCCGCAAGGTGCTCGTGCTCGGTGGCCACTTCCAGGGTGGTCAGCGAGGACAAGTAGCGGGCCCGTAACTCTTGCTTCAGAGTCGGCCAGCCCGCGAAGCCGAGGGCCTGGGCGGTCCTCGTGACCGTTGCGACGTTGACCCCAGCGAGCCGTGCCACCTCGGCAGTGCCGGCGTAGGACGCCGTACGAGGGGCGGTGCTGAGTGCGTGCACCACCGACACCGACTTGGTCGACAGGCCCTGCTCCGGGCTGCGGGAGAACAGCCAGGCCGCCAGCCCCTTGTCGGCGGAGCCGGTGCCAGCGGTCGCAGCTGCCGGGCGTCGTGGTTCGGGCGCCTCCCGGGAAACATTCACCCGGGAAGGGTATCCGTCGAAGCACCTTCCGCAATGACTATTGCGTATACGTCAGATTGGTGGAACCGTTGCGGTCACCGTGAGTGCCCGTGAGGAGACGCGATGACCATCCCGGCTCGACTGGACCGCCTGCCACTATGCCGTCCGCACTACCTCCTACTCGTGATCGGTGGTCTGGGCTACACCTTCGACGGGATGGACGCGGCGATCGTGGCATTCCTGCTGCCGTCCGCCCGGACGGAATGGGGGCTGAGCAGCGGCCAGTTGGGTCTCATCGGGTCGGCGTCCCCCTTCGGATTCCTCTTCGGCGCCGTCCTGGCCGGGGCGCTCGGAGACCGGATCGGGCGCAAGAAGGTGATGATGTACGCCCTGCTCTTCTACTGCGTCTTCACCCTCATCGCGGCTGCCGCGCCGACCTACGAGACCTTCCTGACCAGCCGCGTACTCGCCGGCCTCGGCACGGGCGCAGAAAGCGCCATCATCGCGCCGTTCCTCTCCGAGTTCGTGCCCGCCAACCGCCGCGGGTGGTTCATCGGTGCACTGGCGGGTTTCTTCTCCTTCGGCTTCGTCGGGGCCGCCGTCCTCGGCCGCCTGATCGTACCGACCTTCGACGGAGGATGGCGCTGGGTGCAGGTCATCACGGCCGTTCCCATTCTCTTAGTTCTTTGGTGGCGTCGATCACTGCCCGAGTCCCCCCGTTATCTGCTCCTGAAGGGTCGAACCGAGGAGGCGGAGCGTGTGGTGACCGACTTCGAGGTACGCGCAGAACGTGCCACCGGCCGTCCGCTGCCGCCCGTGCCGGCGCCCCGCCCGGAGGCGACCGCAACAGCACCGCACACCCCTCCGACCGGCGGCCAGCGAAAGACGGGATTCGGCGCTGCCCTGCAGTTCCTGTGGGGGCGGGACATGGCCAGCCGGACCGCCGTCGTGTGGACGCTGTGGTTTGTGATCACCTTTTCCTACTACGGCTTCTTCTCCTGGATTCCGACGCTGCTCATCGACCGCGGCATCACGGTGACGAAGAGCTTCTCCTTCTCGATCATCATCTACCTCGCACAGATACCAGGGTACTTCTCAGCTGCATGGCTCAACGAGCGCGCCGACCGCAAGAACACGATCGCGGCTTACCTCGTCGGCTCCGCAGTGAGTGCCTTCGCACTGAGCCAGATGAACACCCCAGTGAGCATCACCATCGCCGGCGCCTTTCTGTCCTTCTTCCTCGTCGGCGTGTATGCCGGGCTCTACTCCTACACTCCTGAGGTCTTTCCTACTTGGGTCCGCTCGACAGGAACGGGCCTGGCGAGTGCCTTCGGTCGGGTGGGTAGCATCACCGCCCCCGCGATCATCGGTTTCTTCGCGCTCACGCTCGGGTTCGTCGGCGTCTTCACCATGACAACGGTGGTGCTGGCCGTCGGCGTGCTCGTCGTGCTCGTCTTCGGCCTGTCGACGGCCGGCCGCTCGCTGGAGGAACTCACTGAGCCGGAGGGTGTCGGTGGCGCTTCGCCACCAGGTGCCCTCCCGGTCGAGGAATTACGCCGTGATGCGGACGGTCAACGGTGACCCGCGCCGGAGGTGCCGACCGCCAACTTCCCGGCGACGGTGCCGACGCCGCCGACCTCGCCGACGTCGAGTGCGCCGCCTGTCGCACCCCTGGGGTCCGACTGTTCACCATCCTCGCCTGGGTCGACGACCGTGCTGCGCTGCACCGCGTCTACAGCAACATGCCCCAGGCCTATCCCCTGTCCGGGGAGAAGGTGATGCCCCGGGACGCGCCATGGATCGGACAGGTAGTCATCGCACAGCGGCCCTACCTCGGACGGGACGCCGCCGCAGTGGCAGCAGTCTTCTCTGACCACGCCCTCATCGCCTCGCTCGGCTGTGGTGCCGTCATCAACCTGCCGGTCATCGATGGCGGCCGTACCCTGGGCGTACTCAACCTGCTCGCCGCGGAGGGTGCCTATGACGATGAGTCGCTCACCGCAGCTCTCCCGCTCGCCGTGTACGCCGCCCCGGCGCTGCGCCGCTGGCACGCCGGTACCGGTCGGGGGTCGCTGACATGAGCCGACCGCTGCTCCTCCGGCACGCACAGGTCCTCGACGTCGAGGAGGGCACCTACCTGGAGGACCACGACGTGCTCGCCGTCGACGGGCACATCGCCGAGCTGGGCCGCGCCATCCGAGGCCCCGACGACGTCGACGTGCTCGACGCGGCAGGTGGAGTTGTCGTCCCCGGCCTGATCGACGCCCACGTCCACGTCACGGCGGCGACGGCTGACCTCGCCGCGCTCACCGGGTGGCCACCGAGCTACGTCACCGCCCACACCGCTCGCATCATGCGCGGGATGCTGGAACGCGGATTCACCACGGTCCGCGACGTCAGCGGAGCGGACTTCGGAGTAGCGCAGGCCCAGGAGGAAGGCCTGATCGAAGGGCCACGGGTGCTCTTCTGTGGCAAGGCACTGAGCCAGACCGGTGGGCACGGCGACAACCGCTCCGCTGGTCAGCACGTGATCACAGACCATGCCTGTTGCGCGGGACTGGGCAGGGTCGCCGACGGCGTCGACGCGGTGCGTACCGCGGCGCGCGACGAACTACGCAAGGGTGCCCACCACATCAAGGTGATGGCCTCCGGTGGGGTGGCCTCACCCACCGATCGCGTCGACTCCACGCAGTACTCCATGGAGGAGCTGCGCGCGGCCGTTGAGGAAGCGACCGCGGCCAACCGCTACGTCGCGGCCCATGCCTACAGCGCACACGCCGTCAACCGCGCCCTGCAGGCCGGTATCCGTTCGATCGAGCACGGCAACCTGCTCGACGACGAGAGCGTGCGACTGCTGAGGGAGAACGACGCGTTCCTCGTGCCAACCCTGGTGACCTACTGGGCGCTCAAGGAAGAGGGCATCGCGCATGGTCTGCCGCGCAACAGCTGGGACAAGGTCGACGCCGTTCTCGACGCGGGTATCGGCGCCCTCGAGCGGGCCGCCCGCGGCGGGGTGCGCCTCGTCTACGGCTCGGACCTGCTCGGCGGAATGCACCGCCACCAGGCGCGCGAGTTTCGGATCAGGGCCGACATACAACCAGTGCTCGACGTCCTACGGTCCGCCACGACCGTCGCCGCCGAGCTGCTCGGCCTCGTCGGTAAGGCCGGGACCGTCGCCCCCGGCGCCCGAGCCGACCTGCTCTTGCTCGATGGCGATCCACTGACGGACATCGGTGTGCTGGCCGACCCAGCCCAGCACCTGCGTTGTGTCGTCCAGCGCGGACGGGTAGTCGTCGACCGACGCTGAGCTCCCCAGCCACCGGCCCTCCAGCGCCTGGGACGAAAGGACCCCCCTTGTCCATATACCTGCGCAACGCCCTCCTATGGGACGGCCTGGGAACTGAGCCCGCACAGGCGGACGTAGCGATCACGGACGGTCGTGTCCGCGCGGTGCTACCGGCCGGCACGACCGCGGACGACGACGCCTTGGTGGTTGATCTGGACGGCGCCTTTGTCATGCCCGGACTGGTGGATATGCACGTGCACCTCGTCTGGTCGGGAGGCCCGGATCCCGCGGCGGTCGTCGCTGCTGCCGGCGAGCAAACGACGACGATCCGCGCGTTCCTCAACGCTCGGGCGCAACTGGAGGCGGGCATCACCACGGTCCGCGACCTGGGCAGCAACTGGGACATCGCGGTCACGATCGGCGGCGCCGTCGACCGTGCCGATCTCGATGGGCCCACCATCGTCGCCTCGGGTCGTACGGTCATCATGACTGGTGGCCACGACCCGTTCTGGGGCATCTTCAGCGACGGGCAGGCCGGCGTGGTCCGCGCCGTACGGCACCAGGCCATGATCGGCGCTGGCGTCATCAAACTCGCCGCGACCGGCGGGGTGTACGGCCGCCCCGAGGGCGAGGACATCGGACGCAGCGAGCTGACATACGACGAGATGGCGGCGGCTGTTGTGGAGGCACACCGGCGGGGCCTGCGCGTCGCCGCGCACGCAGTCGGCCGGGACGGCATCCGCGACGCCGTCGCCGCCGGCGTAGACACCGTCGAGCACGGCAACTTCCTCGACGAGGAAACCGCCGAAGACATGGCACGGCGCGGGACGGCGCTGTGTCCGACGCTGGCCATCTACCGGACCATCGCGAGAAACCCGGAGGGAGACATCCCGACCTACGCCAGTGCCAAGGCACGAACCGCGGTGGCAGGTCACCAAGAGAGCTTCCGGATGGCACAGGAGGCGGGGCTGGACATCGTCGCCGGAACCGACGCAGGCTCCTGCAGGACACACCATCCCGCGCTCGTAGACGAGCTGCTACTGATGCACGCCTATGGCATGCCGACCGATGCCGTGCTACGCGCGACGACGAGCGCGGCAGGAAAGGTACTGGGACGCCAAGGGACGGTCGGGGTCGTCCGGCCCGGAAGCGCAGCGGATCTACTGGTCCTGCAGGGCAGTCCGCTGGCGGACCTCGAGCAGCTGCGGTCGCCGTTGGCCGTGATTCGCGCCGGTTCACCGGTACGCCGCGGGCCAGGTACCTGGCCCAAAATGCGCGGTCGGCCATCGCAGAACAGCGACGACACACGCCGCGGCTAGCGTGATCAAGCAAGCGCATGAGGCACCCGTACTTCTCACTCAAACTTGAAGAGCCGGTATGGGACGTCAAGCGAGCCCGATGGAAACAGAGCCTGCGGCTGCTCACCGCCTATGAGCCACGGACCGGGACCCCGCCTCTTTCTACATCGAGGACACCGAAGACTGAGGTGTACCTGGGCTACCTGGCCCTGCGCGGTGGGCGCACCCCCCGCTGAAACACGGCGAAGCTGCCCCAACCCACCGATGGCCTAGCTGCTGGTCTCGATCACCGAGCTGGCTGGATGCCCCGGCGCCTACTCCAGCACCATCAGCGGACTGATCCTTCACCGAACCGGACACATCCGGGGTGCCGACCAGGCGCAGCAGGGCAAGCGGCCCTCGGCAAGGATGTGGGGATGAACGCACACACCCCACCCCCGCAGCGGGCACAGCTGGCCGTGGGGGCACGGGTGAGCACCCGCCACTCCTGTATCTGCGGGCTCCCCGAAAACCTGTGGCCCCGCGAATCCGGTGTCATCATCGAGGACTACAGCGACCTGCTCGAGGACACCGCACACACCTACGGACGTGACTGGGCCCTGACCCGCCGCTACGCCATCGCCCTCGACGACGGAAGCCTTACCTTCCGCGACACCACCAACCTCGACCCCGAGCCCGCACCAACCTCACCGCCGAAGGACCCCTAACTCGCAGCCCACGAATCCGAATAACCCTGGACCCCACCCTTATCACAGGTCAAATCCCCAAAACCCGGGGTCAACACGGCCCTTTACGGGAGTGTGGATCTAACGGTGTTTCCGGCCCAACGCGCTGATGAGTGTCAGCGGGGAAGGTGCCGTGATGACGACACTGAACGATATGACCGCGAAGAAGAACCCTGAGCCTTCAGCTGAGGAGATCGCGGCCCGGGAGCTGGTCCGTGTGGCCAAGGAGCAGGGGTTGTCCTTGACCGGGCCTGACGGGTTGCTCAAGCAGTTCACGAAGTCGGTGCTGGAGACGGCGCTGAACGAGGAGATGACGGAGCATCTGGGGCATGAGAAGAACCGGGCACCTGGTGCCCGGGAGGCGACCAACGTCCGCAACGGAACCAGACCCAAGACGGTGCTGACGCACGCCACTGGTGAGGTCGAGCTGGCGGTGCCCCGAGACCGGGAAGGCACCTTCGAACCGGTCATTGTCCGCAAGCGGCAGCGACGACTCACCGAGGTCGACGAGATCGTGTTGTCGTTGTATGCCCGTGGGTTGACCACCGGGGAGATCGCGGCGCATTTCGACCAGATCTATGGTGCCTCGGTCAGCAAGGAGACCGTCAGCCGGATCACCGACAAGGTGATCGAGGAGATGCAGGCCTGGTCCACCCGACCCCTGCAGGAGGTCTACGCGGCGATCTTCATCGACGCGATCGTGGTCAAGGTCCGTGACGGGCAGGTCGCCAACCGGCCTATCTATGCGGCGATCGGGGTCAGCTTGGCCGGGGAGAAGGACGTGTTGGGGTTGTGGGCCGGCACCGGCGGGGAGGGCGCGAAGTTCTGGATGAGTGTGCTGAGCGACCTGCGCAACCGAGGCGTCAAGGACACTTTCTTCGTGGTCTGCGATGGCTTGAAGGGTCTGCCCGAGGTGGTCGGGCACGTGTGGCCGCTGAGCACGGTCCAGACGTGCATCATCCATCTGATCCGCAACACCTTCCGCCTCGCCTCGAGGAAGGACTGGGACGCGCTCAAACACGACGTGAAACCGATCTACACCGCGGTCAACGCCGAGGCCGCCGGTCAGCGTTGGAGGAGCTGACCGAGAAGTGGGGCCCCAAGTACGGTGCGATCATCCGGCTGTGGAACAACGCCTGGGAGGAGTTCATCCCCTTCCTGGACTACGACGTCGAGATCCGCACCGTGCTGTGTTCGACCAACGCCATCGTTATCTGGAGTCTCCCCGAGGGTGTCGTTGACGTGCGTGACGGGGCGGTGAGGTGCCGGGATCTGCCTGCTGGACGTGGTTATCTGCTGCGGTCCAGCACGCAGATCCTCGGGA
>JAABUZ0100002260.1_pt1 | contig 32562 bp, 35 predicted proteins | sample 5562091 | NCBI WGS metagenome assembly JAABUZ01 (sample SAMN12813069, study PRJNA571459) | rock metagenome | isolation source: Antarctica rocks | place: Antarctica: Victoria Land, Linnaeus Terrace sud | collected 2015-12-21
AACCAGGGCCGCTCCAGGGCGCCGGCCGGGTGCTGGCAAGGGCCCATGCCCAAACAGTCGGATGACCGGGCGCGCTGGTGGGCACGAGGGGGGTTATGACTGCAGCAGCGCCGACGGCGCCCCAAGATGAGCCAGGTAGGACCGTGCCGGACACTGACCCAACGACGGCGGTAGGGGAGGTCGCTGGCACGCTCGCTGGGGTGCTGGTCGCGCCGCTGGCGGTCGCCGCCGGGGTGCTGCGGACCGCGCCGGCGCCGGTGTTCTACCTGGGTGCGGGAGCACTGGCTGTCGCCGGGGTGGTGGAGTGGCCCGTCGTTGCTCTGGTCGCCGCCGGGACGTGGCTGGCCGGCCAGCGCGCCAAGCCGGTGCCGACCACGACGCCCACCTCGACTGCGGCACAGGCCCGACGTGGGGCCAAGGCGCCCACCTCCACTGCGACCCCCACCGGCCCGGACCGTAAGGGTTGACCGCAGCACCAGCGCGACCTGGCCGATGCGTCAGCGCGGCAAGGCAAAGACCGGCACAGGGCCGTGCGGTCCTGGCGTGCCCGAGGCCGGCCGGACCGTTCTGCGCGGGACTGCACTGGCTGCACAAGGCGGGTCGCCGGTAGCGCCTTGCACCAGGACGTCGACGCCTGGTTTCCTTCCGGGGCCCGATGGCCGCGCTGGTTGCCCTTGTTCAGGCGTGTTCGGCGACGTAGGCCTCGGGGTCTTTGGTCTGGCCGGATAGGCCTTTGGCCTGGTCGTGCTGCTCGTGCAACTCCAGCCAGCGCATCCCGAGTTCGGTGCGCTTGTCCGCCCCGATTCCGTCCCGGAACGGCGGTAACATCTCGCGTTCCTCCTCGAGGTGGTCGGCGGTCACCGCGCGCCTGCCGGAACGCCGCGCACCACTGGTCGGCGCCGACCGGGTGGGCGTCCACCCCGCGGACCGCGTCCCGGATCTGGTTGTGGTCGTGGACGGCGTGCTCGGTGTCGTCCTGCGCGCGGTCGACGCCCTGCAGCAGCTCCGGGTAGAAGGTCGTCTCCTTGGCGCTGGCGTGCACCTCGAGGCCGTCGGCGAGCTTCTGCCACCGCTCGGCCAGCTGAGCGGTGTCCTCGAGCGCCTCGATCTGGGTGAGGGAGCGCCGGAAGACCTCGTGTTCGCCGAGCACGAGCACGACTGAAGGCGCGGCCGGTAGTCCTGGCGGTGCGGTGGCTTCTACCGCTTGCGCGGGATGACCAGAACCACGATGAGGGTAATGATGCTGAAGATCAAGCCCAGGATCCCGAACAGGACCGCGCTGTAACCCTTGCTCTTAGCCACGAACGCGCAGATGACACCGGCGATGACACTGCCGATGATCACTAGGACACCGCGGATGCCGCGCAGGATGAACCCAGCGGCATGCAGGTGCTGCTCAGGTGCCGCCAGCAGGTGGTGGTGCAACATCGGCGACTCGCTCTCGCTCAGTCCCGACCAGGACAACAAGGGTAAACGGCGCAGGCAGTGGACGCACAGACACGCGGCAGACCGTGTGCTTTGGGCTGGCTCATCAGATTCCGCTGGTACCGGTGCGTTCTGTTGCTCGGTGGCCGTCAGGTCGGCCGGTCACACGTCGTGGGCCGGTGACGGGTTGGCGGGGTTGTTGGGCGGGTCAGCCCAGCAGCGATGCGAGGGCGATGCCGGCCGGGACGAGCAACGCGGCTCCGAGTGCCACCCCGGCCAGAAACGCCCGCCCGCGCTGGGCACGGGCCAGCACAAGCACGGCACCCAGCGTGATCGTCGGCGCCACCCCGTACAAGGCCAGGGCCAGGAACACCCGGCGCGAGCCTCAACGGTGGGCAGACCGATGTTCGGCAACTTGAGCTCGATCATGACGACGGGACGGTTCCTTCCGCCTGCGTACACATCCTTGGGCTCCAGCAGGTGAATGGTGCCCCCCACCATCGGAGTTAAGAAGCTGTATTCAATGAGTCCGCTGATCTCGATCAGGGCGGCCGCGAGCCGGGGCAAGACTTGGGTCTCACCGGTCTCACCGGTCCCACGTGTTCCAGTCCTGGACCTGGACCCTCGCCGAGCGTCTGACCGCAGCAGGCCTCGAGACCGACCAAGCTCGAGGCCCGGCCGTCATCCTCATCACCGTGCTCGAGGGGGCCCACGTGCTGTGTCGACCCGCCGGCAACCTCGAGCCCTACGAGCAAACCGCCCGCACCCTCTCCGCACTGCTCGGGCAGTGACCTCAGCGGGGCCGACGGTCTATGCCGCGCATCGACTTGGTCAGCCGCCATACGTGATCAGGGCAACCAACCTGGTGGCATATTGGTGACGGCGACTGCCCGGTACCCCACCTGACCTGCAACGATGCCTTCCACGAACGAGGCGTACGGCTTTCTGTACCTGGGATAGCTCGACGCGCTCGCCGTCGGCTCAGTGGTGCGGTGATCCCGAGCCCGGGGCATCACCGACGTTCCCGGTCGTGAGCTCTGTCTGTTCCTTGGACACGGTCTCGTTGATCTGCTCGTGACCCTGGACGCTGGTGACCCGCACCGTCACCTGCTCATAAGGGCGGCGCTGGAGCTCTACGACCGGCACCTCCTGCGATAGCACAATCAGCAGCGGGGGCTGAGCAGCGCCGGGCACCCCGCTGGGCTGGCCGGACAGCGGTTCACGGACCACTTCGAGCTCTTCGCGGCGCACGGTCACCTGGAGCTGCTGGACCTCGGTGACGATCCGTCGGCGCAGCACGACGCGCTCGACGGGAGCGCGGACGGCGTCCACCTGCAGCCGCTGCTCACGCAACTCGATCTTGACAGCGGGACCAGACGGCGGGCTGGTGGTCATGGCTCTCCTGGGCAGGTGTGCGGGCGGCATATCTGCTGCCGGACTGTGGCGAGGCACGTGCCCGCGCAGGCGGGGTCCATGTCGCTCCTTCCGGATTGGTTGCATCTGATGGCGTGCAGCGCGCGGAGACCGGCCGGGCCCGTGGCCCAGCACGCGGTCGTTGTTGCCGTCGGCCAGATGTGCCGCGAGGAGGTCGAAGGCCCGCGCGACTGTTGACCCCAAGCCCTGGTCCGGGAGCCGCTGCGGGTGTTCCATGTCGGTGCGGCGGGGCGTCCCCGTCGGCATCCGCCCGGGGGGGCAGGCATGGTCAGCATCGAACGTTCCGATCGCCCGAAGGTCGACCTGGTCCTCGAGGGGGGTGGCGTCAAGGGCATCGGGCTCGTCGGCGCCGTGCTCAGCCTTGACGCCAAGGGCTATGTCTTTCCTCGCGTCGCCGGTACCAGTGCAGGGGCGATCGTGGCGAGCTTGATCGCCGCGCATCAGGTCGCCGGTAAGCCGCTGTCCCGTCTCGAGCAGGTGATGCGCAAGGTCGACTACAGCCGGTTCAAGGATGAGGGCCGGTGGGAGCGGCACACCGGGGCGGCGGGTGAGATCGCCGAGCTGTTGCTGCACATGGGCGTGGCCAAGGGCGACTACCTCGTGGAGTGGCTAGGCAACGAGCTTGCTGAGCTCGGCGTCCACACCTTCGCCGACCTCGTGATCGACGACGCAGATGATCCTGGGACGTCGCTACCCGCTGAGCAGCGCTACCGGCTCGTGGTGCACACCAGCGACATCAGCCGCGGCGCGCTCGTGCGCCTGCCCTGGGACTGCGGGCACTACGGCCAGGAGCTCGCCTCGATGCGGGTCGTCGATGCAGTACGCGCCAGCATGAGCATCCCGTTCTTCTTCCGGCCGGTCACGTTCACGACCCCGGCTGGCAAGGTGACGTGGGTCGACGGTGGCATGCTGTCGAACTTCCCGATCACGGTGTTCGACCGCAGCGACGGTAAGGTTGGCAGGCCGACGTGGGGCATCAAGCTGTCGGCGCGCCCCGCCGCTGTACAGGTGGACCAGCCGGCCAGCAGCGATGTCGAGCTCGCGATCTCGTGCCTGCGGACGCCGCTGGCCGGTTGGGACCGCTACCACCTGGACGACGAGCGGGTGACGGAGCCGACGATGTTCGTCGACACGGGAACGGTCAGCTCGACCGACTTCGCGATCACCCCGGCGATGCAGCAGCAGCTGTTCGTCGCTGGGCAGGCGGCCGCCTCGGCCTTCCTGCAGACGGGGGACAAGACCATCGACCTGCTGCCCGTCCAGGGCGCGCCGGTCCGCGCCTAGCAGTCGCCGTGGACCAGGAGAGCACTCCCGCAGTGGTCGGCGAGCCCGTACGGCTGGTGCTCGGGAACGTCGCCGCGACCGGGTACGACTGGCAGCTGGAGCCGACGTCGGCAGTACGGCTGCTCGACGAGCCCCTGCAGGACGACCCGCTTCGTGCTCCAGGAGACGCGGTGGAGCAGTCGTTGCTGGTGGTGCCGCTCGCACCTGGACAGCTCGTGCTGCGCCTGCGGCTGGTCCGGCCATGGGAGCCGGACCAGCCGATCAGAACGATGACCCGGGTGCTGGACGTCCACCTGCCCGCGTGACTACTACGGGACTGGCTGGCGCGCGACCAGGTCGGCAAAGTTGCGCTCGACGGGGTCACCCGGGTGCGGCAGTTGGCCGTACTTCAGCGCATGGACGACGTTGCGGAACCACTGGTTGGGCGGGGGGACCGTGCCCGTCGCGCCGAACATGACGTTGGTGTCGACCTTGCACTCGCCGTAGCCGATCTTGAGGTAGCCGCCACCGGTGCCATCAGCCTGGGGCGCTCCGCCGAACCCGCTGCCCCAGCTGTTGCGCACGATCCACGACGAGTCGCCGTCGTCGTACCCGACGACCAGGACGGCATGGCCGCCCCGCAGGCTGCCCGAGGTGTGCCGGTAGACCCCGCCGCCGTAGTAGTTGAAGTCGGTGTAGCCGTCGAAGCAGGCCACCAGCGGACCGGTCGTACGCAGGTAGGTCTTGAGGACCGGCAGACCGTCGTGGTCGCTGACCGCCGCGTAGCTGCCGATCTTCCAGGTGACATAGGTGCGGTCGCCGACGTCCCGGGCGTACGGGCGCCACAGGTCGCCATCCCACTGCGGTGGGCTGTCGAAGGCCGTGGCGTAGTCAAAGGCCGAGTCGAGTACGACGCCCTTGTCCTTCACGACCTGCAGCGCCTGGTCGGGCCACCAGCCGCCGCAGTGGGCGCCGTGCACGGAGTCGAAGTGCAGCTCGGCCTCCGACAGGTGCAGGTCGACGGCGCCGTGCTCACGCGCGGCCATAGCTCCCACCAGGCCGGTGACCGCGAACGACACGCAGCTGCCGCACTGGCCCTGGTCCCGGACGCTGCCGATCACCGCCTGGTCGCGCCAGTCCCAGTGCGGCGGCCGTAGCCAGCGCGTCGGGTCGAGGCGGTGCACGTCGATCAGGTGCGTCCAGTCCTGCCTGACCTGCAGGCCCGCGCCGCCCATCGCCTGCTGGGTCCAGGCCACGGCGGCCGCCTGTGTCGGGCTCGGCTCAGTCAGCACCCCCAGCCGGTTCTCGAACTCCTGGTCACTGAACATCGCCTCGCGCACCAGCCAGGTGTGACCGGCCTGCGCGACGGAGCGCTGGAGTGTGCTGATGTCGAACTGCTCTGCTGCCATGCTGAGCTCCCCCCCGGGACTGCTCGGACGGACCCGAGCCGCCTGCTCGCACGGTCCCACCCGGATGGCGGCTTGCCTAGGGGCAGGAAGTGCTGTACGAGCCGGGGGCGGAGGCAGGCGCGGCGGCCTCCGGCGTACGGCGGGTCTGGGCGTGCACCGTGGGGAACCGGTGCGCGTGCTCCCGCAGGTCGATGTCCGGCAGCACCTGATGATTGACCGACGAGGACGCCGTTGCGGAGTACGTGCACGTGGTGCGGTCGTTGACGTCCTCGTTCTCGCGCCAGTTCCGGATGTAGTCCAGCCACTCGTCCCGCTCGAGCACGACCCGCAGCAAGGTGGGCGTGCAGCTGCCGTCGAGGGCGGCCGTGAGGTCGGCCAGGGCGTGCTCGTGAGCGCACACCTGCAGCAGGTCGGTCGCGCACCGGACGCCGTGGGCGCGCAGGCGGGTGGTCAGCTTGGCCGTCGTGTGCTGCTGGAGCATGGCCTGGTCGACCCAGTCGATGAGGCGCGGCGCCGGGATGCGCGAGCTGAGCATCAGGTCGACCAGGTCGTGTCGGGCCAGGGCCTGGACGCTGGTGATGCCTTCCTCCTCCAGGCGCGTGCGCTCGTAGACGTCGATCTCGTCGAGCTGCGTCAGCGGGGAGCGCTGGTCGAGCTCGTCGCCGTTCGTGGCGCCGCGTCCGGTCGCCGCCCGGACCATCAGCAGCACGGTGCTCGGCACGACGCCGCCGAGGAACGCAGCAGCGAGCACGGCTGTGCCGTCCCCGGCGAGGGCCTGCAGGGCCCAGGCGAGTACGACAGCCATGAGGATTCGCACCGTGATGACGTTGTAGGTCTTGGGCTTGAGGTCCCCGCGGACAAACCCGCGCAGGGCGACTTGAACGGCTAGGAAGTAGGCGCCGAGAAAGCCCGTAGTCACAGGGGTCAGCAGCGGATGGAACATCTCCGGTACGGACGCCGGGGCACCCCGGAAGCCGGTCGTCGGGACGCTCAGCACGACGATGATCCATCCGAGGGCGATCAGCAGGGTCGACAGGACGACCGGCGACCGGTCCCGTAGGCGCTTGCTCGGCAGCTCGCCGCCGATGCTCAGCGACGCGCCCAGGAACTCCTCGACCCGGCGGCCGTACTTGGCGTCGACGTCCGCGACCGTCCCGACGCTGGGGTCCAGCCGGAAGATCACATGCAGCCAGCGGTCCACGAGGGTGGTGAGCTTCTCGCGGTCGAACTGGAAGTACATCAATGCCGGGACCATCGACACCAGCACGACCAGCACCAGCTGCAGGCACCGTACGACGAGCACGTGGTGCGCCTCGTCCCCGCTCGTCAGCTGCACCCGTCCGCCCCTGAAGCTCACCGCGTGCGACAGGTCGGTGCCGAACCACAGCGCGGCCGCCGGGGCCGCGATGCCCACCACCACCAGGATGAGGAAGGCGGAGTACTGCAGGGAGGAGATCGTGAGATCGCGGACCAGTTCGGTGAAGCCCCAGTGCGCCCGCGCGGGCTCAGCCTCGTCGTCGAGCGCGTCGGTGTGGGCGAGTACATCGTGGTGGCCGCGGCTGACCGCGACTGCGGAGCCGAGCAGGGCGAGGACGGCGACGCAGGCGACGGCGACGCCGAGCAGGGGTCGGCGGAGCAGGAGAGCGGCCGCAGCGAGCAGGACACCGACCAGGCCCGCCGCGGCGAAGGCCGACGCGACACGCAGCACCGTGCTCCGCGTGGGTTCGGGCTCCCAGTCGAAGGCCTGGTCACGGCGGGCCGCCCTCGCTGCGTCGCCGTACAGCGTGCGCGGGTCCTGGCCGATGCTGCGTCGCTGCAACGGCGACAGCTTCAGGGTGTGCACGGGGCCGCGGAGCTCCAGGTGGTGCGGCGTCTGGTTGCGGATCACGTAGTTGGTCATGAGCGCCCCCCGGCTGCCGAACCACTGATCAACAGTGATGACCCTGCACAGCGCTGCGTCAAGCCTTGCCGATCTTCGGGGCCGCGCCGCCGCCGGGAAGCGGTCCCGCAGACGCGCGACCTCACCTGCGCGACAGCTGAACGCCGTGGCGTTACGTGACGACACGCCCTGCTGTGCACCGATTCCCAGGCACCCTACTGCCGCGTACGGACGCCGAGGGGCAAGGGCCGCACGGTCCAAAGGCTACGGCTGCCGGCCCGACCCCCGGGCAGGACTACCGGCGAAGCAGCCCCGCCGATTCCACGGCCGGAGCCCCGTACCAGCAGGAGGAGAGCCCATGCGCACTGCCGTCAAGCTTGCCACCGTCACCGCCGCCAGCACCCTCGCCCTTGGGCTCGGCACCCCACTCGCCACGGCCCAGGCAGCCACCACGCAGAACGGCCTGGTCAACGTGAGCCTGACCAACACGACCATCCAGGTCCCCGTCGGTGTGGCCGCGAACATCTGCAACGTCAGCGCCAACGTGTTGACCTCGCTCGTCGGCAACCAGGCCGCTCCGTGCACGGCTTTTGCCACCGCCACCGCCACTGCGCCTGCCATGCAGGGCGGTAACACCCGGCAGAGCGGTCTGATCAACATCAGCGCGACGAACACGACCGTGCAGGTCCCGATCGCCATCGCCGCAAACGTGTGCAACATCGCGGTCAACGTGCTCGCGACGCAGGTCGCGAACGGGGCGGCGACGTGCAGGGCCGTGTCCAGCACCTCCGCGCACTAGGCGCCCAGCGCGGTAAGGGCGGATCACCCGGGGTCCCCCGGGTGGGCCGCCCTTCAGCGTGTCGGAATCTTAGGACGAGGGTTTTCTTGACTGACTCCAATGAAACTCGCATACTTCCTCGCAGTGAAGACCAAAGCTGCTCTGGAGGCGCTGGCGCTGTGGCGCGCGGCCGGCCTGCGCGTGACCAACCGCGGCTCGCGGTCCTGATGGCGCTGAGCGAGTACCCGCACGCGACGACGGACACGGTCGCCCGGCACGCGCGGCATGCTCGGGGCTCGGTGTCGACCCAGGCGGTGTACGACGATGTCGACCGCGCGCTCGGTGAGACCCCGTGCCTAACGCCCTTTCCGGCGCACGGGCTTGCCCTGGAAGAGGCCGAAGTCGTGTTCTGGGACTACTGCCCCAGCTGCCAGACCATCCGCGCAACACCGAAGGAGACCCGATCATGACGGCACCATCCAACGGCTTCACCACCAGCAACGCTGGTATCCCGGTGGCCAGCGACGAGCACTCCCTGACCCAGGGCACCGGTGGTGGGATCTTGATGCAGGACCACTACCTGATCGAGAAGATGGCCCAGTTCAACCGCGAGCGGGTGCCGGAGCGGGTCGTGCACGCCAAGGGCGCCGGTGCGTTCGGTGAGTTCGTGGTCACCGAGGACGTCAGCCGCTACACCAAGGCGGACTTCCTGCAGCCCGGCAAGCGCACCGAGATGCTGGCGCGGTTCTCCTCGGTCGCGCCCGAGATGGGGGGCGCCGACACCCAGCGTGACCCGCGCGGGTTCGCGCTGAAGTTCTACACCGAGCAGGGCAACTACGACCTGGTCGGCAACAACACCCCGGTGTTCTTCGTGAAGGACCCGATGAAGTTCCAGGACTTCATCCGCAGCCAGAAGCGCCTGCCCGACTCGGGTCTGCGCAGCAACGACATGCAGTGGGACTTCTGGACGCTGTCGCCGGAGTCCGCGCACCAGGTGACCTGGCTGATGGGCGACCGCGGGCTGCCCCGGACCTTCCGGCACATGAACGGCTACGGCTCGCACACCTTCCAGTGGATCAACGCCGCCGGCGAGAAGTGCTGGGTGAAGTACACGTTCAAGACCGACCAGGGCAACGAGCACCTCACCCAGGCCGAGGGGGACTCCCTCGCCGGCAGCTCACCGGACCACCACCGCCAGGACCTGTTCGGCTCGATCAAGAACGGCGACTTCCCGAGCTGGACCATGTTCGTGCAGGTGATGCCGGAGACCGACGCCGAGGGCTACCGCTTCAACCCGTTCGACCTGACCAAGGTGTGGCCGCACGCGGACTACCCGCTGATCAAGGTCGGGACGATGACCTTGAACCGCAACCCGGAGAACTTCTTCGCCCAGATCGAGCAGAGCAGCTTCGAGCCGTCCAACTTCGTACCCGGCATCGACACCAGCCCGGACAAGATGCTGCTCGGGCGCCTGTTCTCCTACCCCGACGCGCACCGCTACCGCATCGGCACGAACTACACGCAGCTACCGGTGAACGCGCCGAAGGCGCAGGTGAACTCCTACGCCAAGGACGGCTCGATGCGCTACGCCTGGAACGACCCGAGCATCCCGGTGTACGCCCCGAACTCCCACGGCGGCCCGGCAGCTGACACGGCCAGGTTCGACGATGGCGCCGGCTGGTCGGCCGGCGGGGAGATGGTGCGCTCGCCGTACATCCTGCACGCCGAGGACGACGACTGGGGCCAGGCCGGCACCATGGTCCGCGAGGTGCTCGACGACGCCGCCCGTGAGCGACTGGTCGGCAACATCAGCGGCCACCTGCTCAACGGTGTCACCGAGCCGGTGCTGGCCAAGGCCTTCCAGTACTGGACCAACGTCGATGCCGATCTCGGCAAGAAGATCGAGGAGGCCGTCCGTTCCCAGCAGGACCAGGACGCGCCCACCACCGGGCAGAGCCCGACCGCGCCGCACAGCGAGGCCGCCAAGGTCTGATGGTGAGCGCCGCTGTCACGTCGGGCCGAGGGTTCGACGTGACAGCGGTGACCGCACCCGTCGCTCGTCTCAGTGCTCGACCGGTGTACACAGCCACGGGGATACCCTCGCGGCCCACAGTCAGCTCAAGGGGGAATGCATGGCGTACGAGGTAGCAGCGAACCTGGACGAGATCGAGCTCGATGACACGTTGCTGGTGGAGTTGGCCGAGCCCATCTGCCTGATCAGGCTGGGCGATCAGGACGTCCGCGCCATCCACAACACCTGCACTCATCAGCAGCAGCCCTTGCATGAAGGCACCGTCGAGGACGACGGGACCCTGGTCTGTGCGGCCCACGCGGCGAAGTTCAACCTGACGACAGGCGAGTCGATCGGCATTCCCGTCGTGGACAACATCCCGGTGTACGCGTGCAAGATCGAGGACGGCTCGGTCATGGTGGACCTGGACCAGCAGATCAACGCCACCGCCGACTGACGGCAGTCACCGCCAGCCCGGGGAGCCGCACTCCTCGAGCCGGCTGGGCTGAGCCTTGCGGCACTCGGCAAACTGAGTAGTACTGCTCTTCTGACGGCCCCGGTCGCCGCCGATGCTCCTGGTATGACCACGAGCCACGCCTTCCCCGTCCTCGGCTGTCCTGCGTGCAACGCCCCGCTCGCCGGCGCTGCCTCGTGCCCGGCATGCGGGCTGCGGCTCGTCGGGCCGGACGCGCATCTGCTGTGGGAGCCGTACCGGCGGCTGGCCCCGTTGCTTGTGGAACGCGATCTGCTCCTCGGCCGACTGCGTGGCGCGGCGGGCCCTATGGAACGACGGGACCGGCCGGCGCGACGGTGTCCGGGGCGCTGGGGAGGACGCGACCCGCCGGCCCGGGCGACCCGCGCGGACCGGCCAGGTCTGCGAAGGACCTGCTTCTTGGGGCCGGTGGCCTGCTGCTGGCCTTTGCGGCGCTGGTCTTCGTGGCGTGGTCGTACGGCCGGCTCGGTCCGGCAGCCCGGTGCGGCGCGCTCGTGGCTGCCGCCGGCGCGTCCGTCGCCGCCTCCTGGGTCGCCGCGCGACGGGGGCATGGGCAAGGAGCACGGCGGCGATCCTGGCTGCGGCGGTCGGTACGACGGCGGCTAAGGCGACGCCCAGCACCGCGAGCCCGGCCGTCCCTACGGCGAACCAGGACTCGGAGCGCAGGAGGTCCGAATACCGCAGGAACCCGCCGACAGACTCCGCCTCGGCCTTCGGGCCTGGGCTCGCCGCGCTCCTCGCGCCCTCGCTGCTCGTCGCGCTACCTGATCCGGCCGGCAGCACCGGACGGTTGCTCTTGCTGCTACCGCTCTGCGCGGCCGTTCTGACTCTCGGTGCATGCCTGCGGTTCAAGGGCCCGGTCGTCGCCGGTGCGGCCGGCGTGATCGCGACCGGCCTGCTGCTGCTGGTCCCGTACGCCGACGCGGTGCCGCGGTGGGTCGCGCTCGGACTCGTCGGTCTGCTCCTCGTCGGGATCGGCACCACCTACGAGGCCCGCCGACGCGACCTCGACCGGGCCGCGACAAGCTCGGCGTACTGCACTGAAGGTCGGCGTGCCACGCGCACGCTCGTGGGTCGGCCTGCTCCGGCACGCCGATCTTGTCGGGGGTCAGGTGAAGGTCGGCGTGCCACGCGCACGCTCGTGGGTCGGCCTGCTCCGGCACGCCGATCTTGCCGGGGGTCAGGTGAAGGTCGGCGTGCCACGCGCACGCTCGGGAACGGGCTGCTCCGGCACGCCGATCTTGCCGGGGGTCAGGTGAAGGTCGGCGTGCCACGCGCACGCTCGGGAACGGGCTGGTTCCGCGCACGCCGATCATGGCCCTCGGGTACAGATCGGCGTGCGGGACGGGCGGTCAAGGGGCAGCTGACAGGTGGACGATCGCCTCTGCGTCGAGGCGCAGGCGCGCGATCGTCCGTATCCTTCACGGCAGCAACCCCGGAACCGGCAGGAGCAGCCCATGACCGAGACACTGCGACCAATCGGTTCGACCGCTGCGGACGTGCACCCCGACGCCGCCGACGTCTTCCCGGTCTTGGGGATGGACCACGTGCGCTTCGCGGTCGGGAACGCCAGGCAGGCTGCGCACTGGTACTGCTCGGCCTTCGGCATGACCGTCGTCGCCTACCACGGTCCGGAGACCGGCTCTCGGGACCTCACCGAGTACGTCGTCAGCTCCGGCAAGGCGCGCTTCGTGCTCACGGGGGAGGCCCACGCGGGCACCTGGGTCGGCGAACATGTACGCGTCCACGGCGACGGCGTCGTCGACCTCGCGCTCGAGGTGCCCGATGTCGATGCCGCCGTGTTGTACGCCGTCGCCCAGGGCGCCACGCTGCTGAGCCCGGCGGCGACCACGAGCGATGCCGACGGCGAGGTGCGGTCGGCGTCGATCGCGGCCTACGGGCAGACGCGGCACGCGCTGGTCGACCGGTCCCGCTACTCCGGGCCGTTCCTCCCCGGGTTCACCGCCGCCGACCAGCAGTTCATGGCCAAGCCGGCGCACCACCCGAAGCGCTACTTCCAGGCGATCGACCACTGCGTCGGCAATGTCGAGCTCGGCCGGATGGACGAGTGGGTCGGGTTCTACAACCGGGTCATGGGCTTTGTGAACATGAAGGAGTTCATCGGCGACGACATCGCGACGAAGTACTCCGCCTTGATGAGCAAGGTCGTCGCCAGCGGCAACAACCGCGTAAAGTTCCCGCTGAACGAGCCGTCGCCCGGCAAGCGCAAGAGCCAGATCGATGAGTACCTCGAGTTCTACAACGGCCCCGGCGTCCAGCACATTGCCCTGGCCACTGGCGACATCGTCGCGAGCATCCGGGCGATGACCGAGATGGGCGTGGAGTTCCTGGCGACCCCCGACAGCTACTACGACACGCTCGCGGATTGGGCCGGCACGACCCGCGTCCCGATCGAGACCCTGCGCGAGCTCGGCATTCTCGCTGACCGCGACGAGGACGGGTACCTGCTGCAGATCTTCACCAAGCCCGTGCAGGACCGGCCGACCGTGTTCTTCGAGTTGATCGAGCGGCACGGCTCGCTCGGCTTCGGCAAGAACAACTTCAAGGCCCTGTTCGAGGCGATCGAACGCGAGCAGGCCCGACGCGGGAACCTCTAGCCGTGGCCCACTACCGCTCTGTCGGCCAGGTCCCGCGCAAGCGGCACACCCAGTTCCGCCAGCCCGACGGCCGGCTCTACGCCGAGGAGCTGATGGGGGAGGAGGGCTTCTCCTCCGACAGCGCGCTGCTCTACCACCGGGAGCTGCCGACGCGCATCTGCCGGGCGGAGACCGCCGGCCGGGACGCCGGCGACTTGAGGGCGCAGGAACCGCTGCTGCCACGGCACTTTCGCACCCAGGACCTGCCTGCTGCCGGCGACGTGGTCACGGGCAAGACGCTGCTGCTGGGCAACAGCTCGGTGCGCCTGTCCTGGGTCGCCGCGGTCGAGGACTCGCCGCTCTACCGCGACGCCGACGGCGACCTGCTCGTCTACGTGGCGTCCGGGACGGGTCGCCTGGAGTCGGTGTTCGGCGCGCTGGCGTTCGCGACCGGCGACTACGTCCTGGTCCCCACCGGTACGACGCACCGCTGGGTCGTGGACGACGGCCCCGTCCGGGCGCTGGTCGTCGAGGCCCGGGGGCACGTCATGCCGCCGGCGCGCTACCTGTCGGCGCACGGCCAGCTGCTGGAGGGCGCGCCGTTCTGCGAGCGCGACCTTCGCGCGCCCAGCGAGCCGCTGCTCGTCGAGGCCGGCGAGACCGACGTGTTCGTACGTCGGCGGGGGGTGCTGACCCGCTACACCTACCCCTCGCACCCGTTCGACGTCGTCGGCTGGGACGGGTGCCTGTACCCGTACGCGCTGTCGATCTTCGACTTCGAGCCGCTGACCGGACGCGTGCACCAGCCGCCACCGGTGCACCAGACCTTCAGCGGGCCCGGCTTCGTGGTCTGCTCGTTCGTGCCGCGGTTGCTCGACTACCACCCGGAGGCGGTCCCGATCCCGTACAACCACGCCAATGTCGACAGCGACGAGGTGCTGTTCTACGTCGGCGGATCGATGGGCAGCCGGGCCGGCAGCGGCATCGAGATCGGATCGGTGTCGCTGCACCCGGCCGGGTTCGTGCACGGTCCGCAGCCGGGCGCCGTGGAGAAGTCCCTCGGCCGGGAGGCGACCGACGAGCTGGCCGTGATGGTCGACACCTTCGCGCCGCTCGACGTGGCTCCCGGCGCCTACGCGTACGAAGCGCCCGAGTACCCCTGGACCTGGGCCCACTGAGCCTCGTGGCCACGGACTTCGGCCGCGAGGTCCTGCCCTACGGCGTGTTCTCCGTCGGCGACGGCGCCCGTCGGGTCGGTGTGGCGGTCGACGACGGTGTGCTCGACCTGGCCGAGGCGCTCGGGCCGGAGTGGGCGACGGGCTCGCTGAACTCGTTTCTCGGCCGAGGCCGGGAGCACTGGGCGAGTGTCCGCCAGCAGGTACGGCAGCTGCTCGGCCGGCCGCTGGTGCCGAGCGAGGACGTGCGCCTGCACCTGCCGTTCACGGTGGCCGACTTCGTCGACTATTACGCCAGCGAGCAGCACGCCACCAACCTCGGCCGGATCCTGCGGCCCGACGCCGCGGCGCTGCTGCCGAACTGGAGGCACCTGCCCGTCGGCTACCACGGCCGGGCCGGCACCGTGGTCGTCAGCGGCACCGACGTGCGCCGGCCGTGTGGGCTGCGGGCACCCGGACCGTCGTACGGGGCCACGCGCAGGCTCGATGTCGAGGTCGAGGTCGGCTTCGTCGTCGGGACACCGTCGACGCTGGGCACACCGGTGCCGGCGCAGGACTTCCAGGAGCACGTCTTCGGCGTCGTGCTCGTCAACGACTGGAGCGCCCGGGACATCCAGTCCTTCGAGTACGTCCCGCTCGGGCCGTTCCTCGGCAAGTCGTTCGCGACGTCGATCTCGCCGTGGGTCGTCCCCATCGAGGCGCTCGACCGGGTGCGGGCGCCGGTGCAGGACCCGCCTGTCGCGGCGTACCTGCAGGGGGGGCGGGACTGGGGCCTGGACCTCACCCTCAGCCTCGCGCTGAACGGCGAGGTAGTGTCGCGGCCGCCATTCGCCGGCCTGTACTGGACCGCGCCGCAGCTGCTGGCACACCTGACCGCCAACGGCGCCGCGCTGCGCACCGGCGACCTGTTCGCCAGCGGCACGGTCTCCGGCGACGGCCACGACGAGCGCGGGTCGCTCATCGAGCTGACCTGGAACGGCCGCAACCCGCTCACCCTGGGGGGCGGCCGCCGCACGTTCCTCGAGGATGGCGACGAGGTGGTGATCTCCGCGCGTACCGGCCGCGGCCTGCCCCTGGGCGAGGTGACCGGCCGCGTCCTTCCGGCGCGACAGGCTGCGGACAGCTGACCCGCCGGCTCCCTGGAACACTGGCGGCATGAGCTCTTGCCCGGCTGCGGCCCTCGTCGTGCCGGGGCTCCGGTGAGGTGTGGAGTCGCGTGGCTCCTGCTGGCCGCCGCGCTGCTGACCGGCTGCGGTGGCACGAAGCCGGTCCAGCCCGCGCCGCACTGCGAGGCGGGCGGCCTGACCTTGACCCTCGAGCAGACCGCGAACGCCGCCACCATCGCGGTGGTCGGCAAGCGGCTCGGCCTGCCCGACCATGCCGTCACGGTGGCGCTCGCCACTGCCTTGCAGGAGAGCGGACTGCACAATCTGGCGTACGGCGACCGGGACTCGCTCGGGTTGTTCCAGCAGCGACCGTCCCAGGGGTGGGGACCTCCCGCGACCATCCGTACGCCCCGCCTCGCCGCGGCGAACTTCTACCGGCGGCTCGTGCGGATCCCCGGCTGGGCCGCGCTGCCGGTGACCGAGGCCGCCCAGCGAGTCCAGCGCAGTGGCGACGCGGGGGCGTACGCGCAATGGGAGACCACTGCCCGGATCCTCGCGGTGGCGCTGACCGGGGAGGTCCCGGCCGGCCTCGCCTGCGCCTACCATCCCGCTGCGCACCCGGTCGTGCGGCCGGGGCTGGTGGACAGCGCCGGCTCCGAGCTGGGCGCCGGCGGCCTCGCCCGGACCGGCGCAGTCCGGTCCTGGACTGCCGCCACCTGGCTCGTCGCGCAGGCCTCGGCGTACGGCGTGAGCGCAGTCAGCGTGAACGGCCAGACCTGGACGCCGGGTTCGGGTGCCTGGCGGCCGGATGTCCGCGTCGGCGCGGCGCTCACCTACCGCTAGAGCACCGCGACCCCCTGCGCGCGGCCCGTGCGCTGCGGATGATCTTCTGGGTCCGCACCTGGTGCGCGACACGCTCGGCGCGGAGGGCAGCATCGACGCGATCAGAATATCGTCGGAAGGACTAGTGACCGGGGCCGTAGGTGAGGCAGATCCCGCCGGTCGTGGCGGTCAGGAACACTGAGATCAGCACCCAGGCAGCGACCTTGCGCCAGCCGGCCTGGCGGCCACCCATCGCGGGCGGCAGATAGGCCATCGGCAGCGTCCAGCCCTCGCGGCTGGCCTGCCACCAGGGATCGATCTCCGCGTCGTCGTCGACGTCCGGGACCTCGACGTGCTCCAGGTGCGCGTGCTCCAGGCTCATGACCGAACCGTACGCCGAAGCGTGGCCGAAGCCCGACAACGGTAGCCCGGCCGGGGGTCAGCTCTCGCCGTGCCAGGACCGCCAGAGCGCGGCGTACGCGAAGTCGTCGGCGACCAGCTCGTCGTGGGTGCCGAGCTCGACGATGCGGCCGCCTTCCACCACGGCGACCCGGTCCGCGTCGTGCGCCGTGTGCAGGCGGTGCGCGATGGCGACCACGGTGCGCCCGCTCAGAACCGCCGCGAGGGAGCGCTCGAGGTGCCGGGCGGCGCGCGGGTCGAGCAGCGCGGTGGCCTCGTCGAGCACCAGCGTGTGCGGGTCGGCGAGCACCAGGCGAGCGAGCGCGACCTGCTGCGCCTGGGCGGGTGTCAGCGCCAGACCCCCTGCCCCCAAAGCGGTCTCGAGGCCGTCACGAAGTGGCGCCCAGTCCACGCACGCGAGGGCGCGGTGCAGCTCCTCGTCGCTGGCGGTAGGCAGCGCCAGCCGCAGGTTCTCCCCGAGCGTGCCCGAGAAGACGTGGTGCTCCTGGGTCACGAGCGAGACCTCGCGCCGCAGCCGGGCCAGGGGCAGGCCGACGAGATCGGTCCCCCCGACGGTGGCCCGACCGGAACTGGGTGGGTGGACGCCGGCGATGAGCCGTCCGAGGGTCGACTTGCCGGCGCCCGAGGGTCCGACGACGGCCAAGCGCTCGCCGCGCTGCAGGTCGACTGTGATCCCGGAGAGCACCTCGCGCCCTGCCACGTAGGAGAAGCGCACATCCTCGAGACGGACCCGGTCGTCTGCCGGCTCGTCGCCGGACAGCGAGCGGTCGTCGGGGACCTCGCGCACGCCGAGCAGGCGGGCCAACGAGGTCGCGCCGATCTGCAGCTCGTCGAGCCAGCTGAGCAGCCGGTCGACCGGGTCGGCGAGCTGCTGGGCGTACAGGGTCACGGCCGTCAGCTGACCGAGCGTCCCGTGCCCGGACAGGGCGAGCAGACCGCCGGCGACCAACGACGCGACGACGGGCAGGACGTAGGCGAACTCGGCCACCGGGAAGAACACGCAGCGCAGGCGCAGCGTCACGCGCTCGGTCGCGTAGCAGCCGGCCAGGTCGTCCTCGGCCAGGCGCACCCGCCGCCGGCCCAGGCCGAGCGCCTCCGTCGTACGCCCGGCGGCCATCGTCTCGGCGACCCGGGCGTTGTACGACGATGCTGCGGCAGCCTCGCGCAGATAGGCCGCCGGAGCCCGCCGCAGGTACCACCGCGTCCCGGAGTAGACGACCGGCACCGTGATCAGGGCGGCGCAGGTCGCCAGCGGCGCGACCAGGGCCATCGCGACGACGGTGGCCGCCATGATCAGCAGCGCGACGAGCACCTCGGGCACCGCGAAGCGGATCGTCTTGGACAGCGCATCGACGTCCTTGGTGGTGCGGGTTAGCAGGTCACCCGTCCCCGCGCTCTCCACGGTGCCCAGCGGCAGGTCGAGGATGCCCTCGACGAAGTCCTCCCGCAGCTCGGCCAGCACCTGCTCGCCCAGCACGGACGACCGGAATCGAGCGACTCGCGTCAGAGCGGCAGCCGCTATCAGCGCCACCCCGAGAAACACTGTCGTACGGTTGATCTCGCTGCGGGTGAGGCCGTGGTCGAGGCCGCCGACGAGGTGGCCCAGCAGGCGCGGAGGGACGAGGGCGGCAGCTGCGGCCAGCAGCTGCAGGACCGCGCACACCACCAGCTGCCGCCGGTGCCGCGCGGCGAGTTCGCGGGTGCGCCGGCGTACCGTCTCGCGACCGGCGACGGGCAGTGCGCGCCTCACCGCCGCACCTTCAGCTGCTGCCGGGCACCGCTCATGCCAGCACGCGCGCCACGACCGAGCGGTAGGCCGCGTTGGCGAGCAGCGCCGCGTGTGAGCCCTCCGCGACCACCCGCCCGTCGATCAGGAGCAGGACGACGTCGGCCTGCTCGAGCACCAACGGGGAGCTGGCGACCACCAGCGTCGTACGACGGGTGCGTGCGGCGCGCAGGCGCGCCGCGATGCGCGCCTCGGTGTGGGCGTCCACCGAGGAGGTCGGTTCGTCCAGCACGAGGACGTCCGGGTCGGCCAGCAGCGCCCGGGCGAGCACGAGCCGCTGCCGCTGGCCGCCGGACAGCTCGCGCGCCCGCTCCTCGAGCTCGGTGTCCAGGCCGTCCGCCAGGGACGTGAGCACGTCATGGGCGTCCGCGACCTCGAGCGCGGCGAGCAGCTGCTCCTGCGTGCACCGCCCGAGCGGGTCGAGCTCGTCACGTACGCGGCCGCGGAACACCCATGGCGAGGCGTCGCTGATCAGCACCCGGTGGCGCAGGACGTCGGTCGGGAGCGCGCGGACGGGGACGTCCCCGAGCAGGGCGGCCGCGTCGACGTACCCGCCGAGGCGGTCGGCCAGGGCGCTGCCCTCGACCGGATCGGCGGCGACCACGGCGGTGAGGACGCCGGGCGCGATCCGGGCACCGGACTGCGGGTCGAACAGGCCCACGCCGGGCGGCGGTGCGGGTGCGGGAGCGGCCGGCTCGAGCCGCAGGGGTTCGAGCCGCAGCAGGTCGATGACCTTGCGCGCCGCGACCACCGCACGGGTGCCCTTGTCGGTGGCCTCGGTGGCGGTCCGGAGCGGCGTGACGAGGAACGCCGCGTAGCCGTAGAAGGCGAGCAGCTGGCCGGGTGTGATCCGGCCGTCGACCGCGAGCCTGGCGCCGACGACGGTGACGACGACGACCAGCACGCCGGGCAGCAGGACCTGTAGGGCGTCCAGCGTCGCCTCAAGCTTCGCGACCTCGACGCCGGCCGCCCGCACCCGCTGGCTGGCCACGCGGTAGCGGTACGCGAACTCCTGCTCACCGCCGATCCCGCGCAGCACCCGCAGACCGCTGACGGTGTCGGCCGCCAGGGTGCTGGCGCGGGAGAGCTCGGCCCGCTGCACCTGCTGGCGCCGGTGCAGCGGCGCGACGACGCCCCCTACCCCGAGGACCAGCACGGGTACGCCGATGAGCACCAGCAGGCCCAGCTGGACGCTGGTGAGCAGCAGCAGGAAGGCCACGACGAAGAACGCGACGACGGCTCCCGCCGCCCGCGCGGTGATGTCGAGGCAGCGCCCGACGGCGATGGCGTCGGTCGCGCTGACGTTGGCCGCCTCGCCTGCGGGAACCCGCGCCGGCAGGCTGCCGCCCAGCCGTACGGCGTGCCGCAGGACCAGCTGCTGGGTGCGAAAGACCGCGCCGATCCAGTTGCTGACGGCGGCTCGGTGACGCATCACCCCGGTGCCGGCCTGCAGCGTGCCCAGGCCGAGCAGGACGGCGGCCCAGGTCAGCAGGGCGCCACGGTCGTCTCCGCGCCCGCCAGCATCGACCGCTCGGCCGAGGGCGGCCGGGGCGACGGCCTGCGCGCCCATCCAGAGCACGCCCCAGGCCATGCCGGCCGCCAGGCTGCCCTTCTGCTGCCGTGCCACCCAGCCGATGTAGCGGACCGGCCCCCGCAGGTCCGGGATCCCTGGGTCCGCCAGGGGGAAGGTGCGCACCTGCTCACGTTACGGGCCGGGTCGACCGCTTTTCCGCCCGCGGGGGGCCGGGGCGAGAGGATGGCCGGGTGGGCCAGGCCGGTACGTGTAGCGGGTGTGGGACGACGGTGTCGGACCGGCCCGCGACCTGGTCGTTGCAGGTCGGGGCCCGCGGGCAGACGTGGCTGTGCGAGCGCTGCACCCGCGAGAACCTCCGGGCGATCGAGGCCAAGCTCGACGAGGCCTGGTGGTGACGTCCCTCACGCGGGAGGTTGACCCAGCACCGTGTCGTCCGGCGGGGGTTGGACGATCGCGGTCTGCTCCGCGTCCGGGATGTCGGCCGACGGGCTGACGCGTCGCTCCGCCGAGGAGGCGGCTGCCTCGGCGGACTGCGACCCCGGGAGCGCGAATCCGGGTTGCCACTGCTGCATCAGGTTGCGGTAGCGCGCCTGGCCGTTCAGCTGGCAGAGCACCCCGATCGTGCCGAGGGTGACTCGGTGGATCAACAGGTACGACGGCGGCAGGTTCAGCTGACGGCCGAGCTGGGAGGCCGGGCTGCGCGGGTCACCCAGCCGGACGGCCTGAGCCCTCAGCCACTCCCGGCTGAAGCGGAATGTCGGCTGGGCCACCGGCTCGAGCAGGGGGCGAAGGTAGGACAGGACCGCGACAGCGTCGACCTCGACCTCGGGCTTGACGAAGCCCTCCTCACGCAGCGCGGACAGCACCTGCCCGGCCTCGCCGGACAGGGCCAGCCGGGCGAGCCTGCCGATCGGCTCGGGTGCCCCGTCGGGAAGGCGGTTCACGGCACCGAAGTCGATGACCCCGAGCCGCCCGTCCGCCAGCAGCCGGAAGTTGCCCGGGTGCGGGTCGGCGTGCAGCAGGCCCGCGAGAACCGGTCCGCTGAAAAGGAAGTAGGCCAGCTGGCTCGCGGCATGGTCGCGCTGCTCGGGTGTCCCGTCACGGATGATGCTCGACAGCGCGACGCCGTCCATCCACTCGGTGACCAGCACCCGCTCGCTGCCGTCGACGACTGCGGGCACGCTGATCTCGGGGTCACCGTCGTACGCCATGGCGAAGCAGGCCTGGCTCTGGGCCTCGAGCCGGTAGTCGAGCTCCTCGGTGACCCGGGCGGTCAGCTCTGCCAGCAACGGCTTAACGTCCAGGCCGGGCGAGAGGACCGAGAACATCCGCGCGAAGCGGCCGAGCTGCTTGAGGTCGCCGAGCAGGGCCGCGCCGGCACCCGGGTACTGGATCTTGACGGCGACCGCACGTCCGTCTGCCCACACCGCCCGGTGCACCTGCCCGATGCTCGCGGCGGCGATCGGCGTGTCCGCGAAGCTGCGAAAGCGGCCGCGCCAGTCGGTACCGAGCTCGCTCGCCAGGACCTTGTGCACCGCCGCGGCGGGTAGCGGCGGCCCGGCCTCCTGGAGCCTGGTCAGGGCGGCCCGGTACGGCGCGGCCATCTCCTCCGGCAGCGCGGCCTCGAACACGCTCATCGCCTGGCCGAACTTCATGGCCCCGCCCTTGAGCTGACCCAGGACCTGGAACAGCTGCTCGGCCGTACGCGCTTGGAGCTCGGCGGTGACCAGCTCGGCCGGCCGGCCACCTAGGCGCTTGCCGAGCCCCAGGGTTGCTCGTCCCGCGACGCCGAGCGGGAGTGTGGCGAGCTTGGCGCTCCGGGTCACCGCTCGTCGTGGGATGTCATTCACCCAACCAGTGTCGTCGGCCAGAGCGTCGGCCGCTCGCCAGCGACGCGGCGGCGCGCCGTCAGGACGCGCGAGCCTGCCTCTGCCTCTGCCTCTGCCTCTGCCTCTGCCTCTGCCCCTGCTCCTGCCAGGCGCAGGGGCAGTCGCGGTGCCTCGTCCAGGACCGGCGGCGCCAGCGCCAGCCCGGCAGGACCAGCTCGAGGGTGCCGTCGACGCTGGCCGCGACCCCGCCCTCCAGCACGGCGAGCACCTGCAGGGCGGCCTGGGCCGCCACCGCGACCGCCAGTACTGCGTCGCAGGCGACCGGGCCGGAGGGCGGCAGCGAGAGCTGGGCGGCCAGCGCCGGCCACCGCGGATCGAGGTCGGTACGGGTGAGGTCGAGGCAGTGCAGGCAGGCGCTTTGTCCGGGCAGCACGAGCGGGCCGACCACGCCGACCTGCTCGCGTACCTCCGCGGCCAGGTGGGCCACGCCGGCGCGCACCAGCAGCTCGGCCTCCTGCTGCTGGTCCGACCCCACCGGCCCGGTGAGCACGACCAGGTCGGGTGAGTGCACGGGCTGCACCGCCGAGGGCGACAGGAGCCGTACCTGCTCCCGAGCGGCCGTGGACCGCCGCTGGCCGGTGTCCCGAGGCGCGAGACCCCCGACGCCGGTGTCCTCCGAGCGGGCCGTCCCGTCGTCCTGCAGGTCGACGGCGCCCACGCCGGCGGCGGCCAGCAGGCCGGCGAGGGGCGCACCGACGCGGCCCGCCCCGCGCACAAGCACGCGACCGCGGCGGCGAGCCCGCAGCACGGCGCCCGCGGCTGGTCCGTGGACCAGCGTGAGGCTGGCCAGATCGGGAGCCAGCCGATCGCGCTCGCCCCGGTCCAGTGCGGTCAGCGGGGCGTGGGCCAGGTCGAGAGCGCCGGCGTCGACGAGCAGCCCGGCCCCCTCGAGCAGGTCCAGCACGCCGCTGGCGGTACCCGCAGGGCAGTGCAGTCCTTCAGCCTGGGTCAGCACCTGCTCCCTCGAGCGGGTGCCGTCGAGCAACGCGAGCACGCGTCGCACATCGCCGTCGACACCGAGGAGGACGACGCTCCGCCCCGAGGGGTGGCCGACCTGCAGGGTGCCGGCGTCACGCCAGAGCCTTCGGGCAGCGGGCAGGAGCACAGGGCGCACGGGAAACCTCTCCCTCGGGTCACCCGCGGACCGGGGCCAGAGCCGTCACCGTGACATCTGCGCCGGCCGCGTCCGTACGCCGTCCACAGCCTGTTCCGACCGTCCACAGCTCTTCGGAGGGTCGGCCCGGGTGAGCTGGCGGCGGGGGAGCGGCACGCCGATCTTGGTACGGGCGCCGGCAACATCGGCGTGCCGGATCCGGTCACCCGGCGAGCGTGGTTGTGGCACGCCGATCTTGGTACGGGCGCCAGCAACATCGGCGTGCCGGATCCGGTCAGTTGGCGAGCGTGGCCGTGGCACGCCGATCTTGGTACGGGCGCCGGCAACATCGGCGTGCCGGATCCGGTCACCGTGTGGGCGTGGCCGTGGCACGCCGATCTTGGTAGGGGCGCCAGGACCGGCGGCGTACGCGCGCGCGCCGGTGCAGGACGTGACGCAGTCGTCGGGTAGCGCCCCGGTCCGGGCAGCCCTAGCCGCCGAGCTTGTTGCACTCCGGGTTGTTGCTGCCGGCCGTGGAGATCTTCTTCTCGACGTCGTCCTTCTGCGCCTTGGACAACGCGTCCTGCAGCGTGCTGCCACCCTTGGTCAGGGCGGAGCCGGCGTCACTGACCGCGGCGATCACCGAGGTCTTGTCCGGCTTGGCGCTCGACACCTTGGTCTTCGCGTCATTGAAGATCCTGGCGCCGTTGTCCAGCGCTGCGAGTACGTCCTTCTGCAGCATGTCGCCGTTCTTGACGTTCGGCGCGCCGACCTTGTCCAGCCGCCCCCGCGCGGTCGTGAAGTCGCCGGCGAGCTTGCCCAGGCTGGTGGCGAACACGTCCCGGAACCTGGCCGGATCGGTGTTGATCGTGGCGCCCTGTGCCTTGAGAGCGCTCGAGATGCTGGACTGATCCGAGACCACCCCGCTGAGGCCACCGCACAGCGCCGAGGTCCAGTCCTTCGGGGTAGCGCCCGAAGAACCCGATCCACAGGCCGAGACCAGCAGAGCGGACGAGGCGAGCAGTGACGCGGTGAGGGGGGTGCGCATGCGCGGCTCCTACCCGTTGCGGTCGGGCTAAGCCTTGCCGAGGATCCGGTTCATCTTGGTCCCGCAGACCGGGCAGGGACCTTGTGCCATGCGGCGGCCGGACTCGCTGACCTTGACCTCACCGTCGAAGTCCCGCTTGTCCTTGCACTTCACGCAGTAGCCGTTGTAGCTCTCAGCCACGGGTCCTCCAGGTCTCGACGGGTGCAACCCCGGTCGTTGCGCAGCCGGTCGGCGTGCAGCTCACGCTCAGGCTAGCGCCTGCGCACGCGCGCCCCGGCGGCCGTACTGCGTGTCGGCGTACGGCGGGCTCGTCCTAGCCTCGGCCTGCCCGCACCACACCCGACCCCGAGGAGGCACCGTGCCCGGTCCCCTGCGCGTGGAGCGCCCTGACGACGGCGTCGTCCTGCTGACACTGGACCTGCCCGACCGCCGCAACGCCATGACCGAGGAGCTGACCTCGGCCTGGGCCGCGGCTGTAGAGGAGCTCCGGGCAGACCGCAGCGTGCGCTGCGTCGTCGTCACCGGCGCCGGCCGGGCCTTCTGCGCCGGCGGCGACCTCGGCTGGCTCTCGGCCGAACCGGACGCGACCGTCGACGAGCTGCGCGACCGGATGCTGCCGTTCTACCGCACCTGGCTGTCGCTGCGGAGCCTGGACGTGCCGTCGATCTGCGCGCTCAACGGCGCTGCGGTCGGCGCGGGCGGCGCCCTCGCGCTGTCCTGCGACATCAGGTACGCCGGGGCGTCGGCGAAGTTCACCGTGCCGTTCGCGCAGCTCGGCATGCACGCGGGCATGGCCACGACCTGGCTGCTCCCCGAGGTGGTCGGGCTCGCGGCCGCCCGGGAGCTGCTGCTCACCGGCCGGGTCGCCGACTCCGCGGAGATGCTGCGGCTGGGACTTGTCTCGGCCGTGCACGCCGACGACGCGCTGCTGGAGGCCGCGCTGGTAGCGGCCCGCGCGGTCGCTTCCGGCGCGCCGGTCGCGACCCGGCTGCACAAGGTCGCCCTTGCGAACGGGGGCCATGCCTCCTACGAGAAGGCGCTGGAGTGGGAGGCGGTGGCTCAGCCGGTGACGTTGGCGACCGAGGATCTCCAGGAGGGCCTGCGGGCCAAGGCCGACAAGCGCCCGGCTGTCTTCACCGGGCGGTAGGAGGAGGTCACGGAGCCCCCGGGCCCGATCCCGCTCGCCTTCCCCTTGCGAGCGGAACCGGAGCACCGAAGGCTCCGTGACCAGGACGCTACGAGCGGTGCCCCGGGTGCGTCAACGGCCGGTCCGCTCAGCTGGGGACGACGGTGGGGACGGGGTGGGGACGGGCAGGCGCGTCCCTGTGGACGAGCTTGTCCACCGCCTGTGGACAACTCTGTGGACGCGTGCGTGCCGGCCGCTGACCTGGGGTCATGCATCCGCGCCGTGACGCACCTAGGAAGTACGGCTGGAACCCGGGTCAGCCCGGCGGGTCGCCCGGGTCGGGCCGGCCTGTCGCCCAGGTCGGGCCGGCGTGTCGCCCGGTCAGGCCGGCGTCGCCCGTGTCGCCCGTGGCGCCCGCATCGCCCGGGCGGTCAGGGTCGGAGGGACCGCGCGCCTCGTCGTCGGGCTCTCCGGCCGCGTCGGCATCGAGGTCGCGCAGCCCGGCGTCCCAGTCGGTGGCCTCGGCCGTCCCGGCGTACGCGCCCGGGTTGTCGAGGTCCGAGGCGCCGGGCAGCAGGTCCGGGTGGGCCCAGAGCGCGTCCCGGCCCTGGATGCCCTGCGCCTCGGTGACCGCAGCCCACAGGGCGGCGCCCTCGCGCAGCCGGCGCGGGCGCAGCTGCAGGCCGACCAGCGTCGCGAAGGTCTGCTCTGCCGGGCCGCCGGAGGCCCGGCGCCGGCGCACCGTCTCGCGCAGCGCCACCGCATGCGGAAGGGGACCTGTGGCGGCGGCGTCGACGACGGCGTCGACCCATCCCTCCACCAGGGCCAGGGCGGTCTCCAGGCGGCCGAGCGCGCTGTTCTGGGCCTCGGTCGGCTCCAGCTCGAACATGCCCGCACCGAGGGCTTCCTGCAGGGCCGAGGGGTCGGAGAGGTCGAAGGACCCGACGGCCCGCTCCAGGGCCTGCGGGTCCACCTCGATACCGCGCGCGTAGGCGTCGACCGCGTCGTACAGGTGCGCCCGCAGCCACGGAACCGAGGTGAACAGCCGCTGGTGGGCGGCCTCGCGCAGCGCCAGGTAGAGGCGCACCTCGTCGGCCGGGACCTCGAGCCCCTGGCCGAAGGCGGCGACGTTGGTCGGCAGCAGGCTGGACCGCCCGCCGTCACCCAACGGCAGCCCGACCTCGCTGGCCCCGAGCACCTCGGTGGACAGCGCGCCGAGCGCCTGCCCGACCTGCGCCCCGAACACCAGACCGCCGACCTGGTCCATGACGCCCTTGAGCGCCTCGGCGCCGCCCATCGAGGCCAGCATCCCGGACATCTCGGGCGGGAGGCCTTCGGCCAGCGCTCCGCTGGACAGCCCCTGCTCCATCGTCGCCCCGAGCGCGCTGACCACCCGGCCGGCCACCGGGTCCACGAGCTTGCGCCAGGACGCGAGAGTGGCCTCGATCCAGCCCAGCCGGGTCCACGCCTGCGGCTCGCCGGCGGTCGCGGGCAGCGTGGTCATCGGGTCCAACCACAGGTCGGCGAGCCGACAGGCGTCGGCGACCTCACGCTGCTGTGCTGGCCCCACCGCGGGATCGTCCTGGCTCGCCAGTCCGGTGGCCACCTCGCGGGCGAGATCCCAGTTGACCGGGCCGCCGGTCCAGGACATCAGCCGTTGGAGGTTGGCGAACATCTCGCCGCTGCCGAGGCCGCCCAGGCCCGCTCCTGCCTGGCCGGGAGCACCGCCACCGAGGGCACCGCCGAAGGCCGCGCGGAGGCCGAAGGGGTCCTCGCCGCCCTCCCCGGGTTCCTCCGGCCGGTCCGGCGGTCCGAACCCGAACGGGGGGCGGGTCATCGGGTGCTCCTGGTCCTGCGCATGTCCTCACCGTATCCGCGCGCGCGTGCGCACACCTTCCGCGATCTACTGTTCCGGACGTGACCGACCTGCGCCTGCTGGCCATCCGCGACACGCCCGTCGACGTCGCCGAGGTGCTGGTCGCGGTCGATGATCCCGCCTCCGGCGGCGTCGTGTCGTTCACCGGCCTGGTCCGTGCGTCCGACGGCGGCCGAACCGTGGTGGCTCTTGAGTACTCCGCCCACCCGGACGCACTGGGTGCGCTGACCGGTGTCGCCGAGCGGGTGGCCGCCGATCTGCCGGTGACCGCGCTGGCCGCCGTGCACCGCACCGGCCTGCTCGCGGTGGGTGAGGTCGCGGTGGTCGTTGCCGCCTCCGCACCCCACCGCGGCGAGGCGTTCGAGGCGGCGCGACGCCTCATCGACGACCTCAAGGCAACGGTGCCGATCTGGAAGCGACAGGTGTACGTCGACGGCGCGGACGAGTGGGTGGGAACGCCCTAGAACCGGCTAGGCTCGGTCTTCTCACCGGCCATGACGACGGAGCGCCGCGATGCCCAGCTGGATCCTCTGGCTCAGCCCCGTGCCGCTGTCCGCGGTGGCCGCGGTCGCGTGGAACGCCTGGACCAGTCGCGAGCGAGGCCCGGCGGAGACGACCGACACCATGGAGGAGTACGCCCGCTTCCTCAAGGCCATGAACGCGCCGATTCCCGCCCCCCGCCGACGGGACGTGGCCCGCGCCGCTCGCGACTAGGCTCGACGGGTGTCTCGGCGTGCACTGACCCTGCTGCTGTCCGGCGTCCTCGCGTTGGCGCTCACGCTGGCCGCGGCCTTCACGACGGTGCCCTACGTCTCGCTGGGTCCCGGCCCGGCGTACGACACCTTGGGGGCGGTCGACGGCACGGCGGTGATCTCGGTGACCGGAGCGAAGACCTACCCGACGACCGGCCGGCTCGACCTAACGACGGTCGGGGTGCGCGACGGCATCACCCTGTTCGAGGCGGTCAAGGGCTGGTTGTCCCCGCGGGAGGAAGTCGTGCCGCGCGAGGTGCTGTTCCCGCCGGACCAGAGCGCGAAGCAGGTCGACCAGATGAACGTGCAGCAGATGAGGCAGTCCCAGGACGCTGCGACCACCGCGGCGCTGCACCAGTTGGGGCTGCCGATCACCACCGAGGTGGTCGTCGGCTCGGTCGCGCCGGGCGCCCCCGCCATGGGCAAACTCACGGCCGGCGACGTGATCTCCTCCGTCGACGGCAAGCCCGTCGGCAGCGCGCAGAGCCTGCGCCAGGGCATCAGCGCACACAAGGCCGGCGAGCAGGTCGTTGTGGACTACACGCGCCGCGGCCGCACCGGCAGCGCGACGATCACCACCATGGCGTCCCCGGACAAGCCGCCCCGCTCGGTCATCGGCATCAGCCCGCAGGAGCAGTCCAGCTCGCCCGTCAAGGTCACCATCAGCCTGCGTGATGTCGGTGGCCCGAGCGCCGGGCTCATGTTCGCGCTGGGGATCATCGACAAGCTCGGTGCGGAGTCGCTGACCGGCGGCCGGAACATCGCGGGCACCGGTGAGATCACCGCCGCCGGCAGGGTCGGACCGATCGGCGGCATCGCGGAGAAGCTGCTGGGTGCTCGCGCGGTCGGCGCCACGGTGTTCCTCGTACCGGTCGACAACTGTGCGGACGCCAAGGCCAACCGTCCCAGGGGGCTGGAGCTGGTCAAAGTCGCCACGCTGCAGCAGGCCCTCTCCGGGCTCGCTCTGCTGCGCCAAGGCGGTACGCCGGCGCCCTGCTAAGCCTGGCCTGCTGAGCCTGGCCCGCTGAGCCCTGGCCTGCTGAGCCCCCGCTCAGCCGTGCCTCGCTGAGCGAGCCCCCGGGCGCTGCGCGCGGCAGCGGCTCCGGCGCGAGCGCCGCTCCTAGACTCCCGCCATGGAGCCCGGCGTCCCCTTCGCGCTCCTGGGGGCCGTCGAGCTGCTGACCGTCGCCGCGTGGATCGTGCTGGCCGTGGCCGGGATCGGCCTGTCGCGCGGTGCTGTGGTGGCTCGGGTCCTCGCCCCGCTGATGACCGGTGCGCTGCTGCTGGCCGCCGTCGCCGCCGGCACCGGCCTCCTGCTCGGCACGGCCTCCTCGAATGTGCTGACCCTGCTGCGTGCCGCCGGGCTGATCGGAGTCGGCGTCGGCCTGTACGCCGGCGCCCTGGGCGCCCGGCGGGACCGGCCGCTACCGGACGGCGCGGGGGTCGTCGTCCCGCTCGCAGCCGGCGCGGCCCCCTCCCTGGTCGTCGGCGTAGCGGGCCTGGCGGCCGCACTGGCCGGTCTGCGGGCGCGCCGCGACGCCGTCGGGATCTGGCTGGCGGTGGGCCTCGCGCTGTCCGGTGCCGCTGGCTTCGCCGCCACCTGCGGTACGACGGCGCCGGTCCGGGTCCTGCTGCTGCAGGGAGCGGGGGCGCTGGCGCTGCTCGCCGCGATGGCCCTGCTGACGCGCACGAGCCTGCTCGCCAAGGTGGTGGCCGCGATCCTGGCCGGCGTCCTGGTCATGGCGGTCGCCGCCGTCGGGGTCGTGGGCACGGTGGTCGTGACGCAGTACGACCGGGAGAACCGGGGCCTGGTCCGGCAGGCCGCGCAGGACCGGGTGCTCGGCCTGCAGGACGTGGCGCAGCAGGCCTCGCTGGTCGCCGGGGTGGCGCCCGCCGGGTGCAAGGACCCGCGCACCTGCGCCGCGGTGCTGCGGCTGTTTGGCCAGCGCGGCGCCGACTTCCTGGTCCGCGTACCGCAGTCCGGCGAACCCCAGTCGCTCGCCGGGCGCCCGGCGCTGTCCCGGGGCGAGCTGCTCGGCCTGCGGGACGCCCGGCTGGTCCGAGATGTCCTCGGAGGGAAGGGCGCGGACGCCCTGCGCGCGCAGCAGGGCATCGCCCGGCTGACCGGCCCGGGCGCGACGGTCGCCGAGCTCGCCGTCGTCCCGGGCTCCCCGCCTGTCGGTCTCGGTCGGCCCACCGACGTCCTGGTGTACGGCATCCGCATCGACGACAGCTACGCCAAGAACATCAGCGACCTGGGCGGTTTCGGCTTCGCCGTGCTCGCCGGGAGCCCGCTGCGGATAGTGGCCTCGAACGGTTCGTCCGACCAGCGCCGCCAGCTGCTGACGGTGCTCCACGGCCCACGGGCCGCGCCGGGCTTCTCGGGCACCGAGACGACGCTGGCCGACCAGGGGAGCCTGCCGACCGTCGCGCTGCGCAAGCTCACCGACGGCGAGGGGACCGTCGCGGTGCTCGCGGTGACCCGCTCCGCGGCCACCACCCAGGCGGCGGAGCGGGCGGCGCTGCAGAGCCTGCTGCTGACCGCGCTGGTCGCGACGGCCGTCGTGTCCTGCCTCGCGGTAGTGCTCGGCCGCCGCACCGTCGAGCCCGTACGCCGGCTGACCGCCGCCGCTCAGCGCGTGTCGTCCGGGGACCTCAGCGCCACTGCGGGCGTCTCGGCCCGGGACGAGGTCGGGGCGTTGTCGCGGACCTTCGATGCGATGACCGGGAACCTGACGCGGCTCACCGGTGACCTGCGCTCCTCCGCCGTACGGCTGGAGACGGTCCTGGCCTCGATGTCGGACGGCCTGCTGGCCACCGACGCCGCGGGTCTGGTGACCAGCGTGAACCGCTCAGCGCTCGCCCTGCTGGGGCTGGCCGAGGAGCAGGTCCTCGGCCAGCCGATCGAGGAGGTCGCCGATGTCCGTGACCCCGTCGGCGGCCAGCTCGCCGACCCGGGCCTGCGGCTGCTCGACGAGGTCGGCCAGGTCCACCGCCCGGACGGTACGACGGTGCCGGTGCGGGTGGCCCTGACCACCCTGGACGACGGCGACGGTGTCGTACTGGTCCTGCGGGACACGACGCGGGAGCGTGAGGTCGAGCGGATGAAGACCGAGTTCCTGTCCAACGTCAGTCACGAGCTGCGCACCCCGCTGACCCCCATCCGCGGCTACGCCGAGATCCTGCTCGCCAAGCCCGGTCTCGCGCCGGAGAAGGTGACGACGTTCGCCTCGACGATCCGCGACGAGAGCCTGCGGATGGGGCGGGTCGTCGACCTGCTCGTCGACGTCGCCGCACTCGAGGCCGGCCGGGTCTCGGTCGTCCCCCGCACCACGTCCGTCGTCGAGCTGCTCGACGACCGCCTGGCCACCTGGCGGGACAAGGTGCCGGCGCGGGCGGCGGACCTGAGCCGCCGGGTCGCGGGGACGCTGCCGTGCGTGCAGGTCGACCCGTCCTGGGTCGGCAAGGCGTTGGACGAGCTCATCGACAACGCCGTGAAGTACTCACCGTCAGGCGCGCCGATCACCCTCACCGCGTCCTGGGCGCCGGGCCGTGCCCGGGTGCGCGTCGCTGTCCGGGACGGGGGTCCGGGTATCGCGGCGGCCGACCGGGCGACGCTGTTCTCCAGCTTCGAGCAGGTCGACGGCTCGGCCACCCGCCGCGTCGGTGGCCTGGGGCTGGGCCTGTCCTTCGTCCGCCGGCTGGCCGAGGATGCCGGCTTCCCGCTGACGGTCCGCTCCACGGTCGGCCGCGGCTCGGAGTTCGCCCTGGACCTGCCGCTGGCACCGACCGGTCCGCCGCGCCTGCCCCGCCGTACCCGCCCGACCGGTTCCTAGCCGTTGCCGCCCCCGTGGGCCGCCCAGGCGGCCGCGCGCCGGGCCCACCGTCAGTCAAGGGTCGCGAGCAGGGCGTCGGCCAGCCCCGGGACGAGATCGCTGCCGCCGACGCGTTGGTCGTCACCCGCTCCGCTCGCGCGAAGGCGCAGCACGCACTCGCGGCTGCCGTCCCGCAGCACCCCGACGGCCATGCGTACCTCACGCCGTTCGGGGTGCTCGTGCGCGAGGGCTGCCGGGTCGTCGACGCCGTCGAGCGCGGCCTCGGCCGAAGGCGGCAGGACCACGACCTCGTGCGCGAGCACCACGCCGAGCACCTCGGCGCCGAACACGACCCCGGCCAGCTCCTCGTCCAGCGGACCCTCTCCGAGCGGCTCCTGCGCGATCGGCGTCAGACTCCCGGGCCGGGCCGCGACCAGCCCCATAGTGGCGGCCAGCTGGGGCTCGGCCCGCAGAAGCTCCTCGGTGTCCACGAGCGCGAACAGCTGTGGCGGCTGGTCCCACCCCGCCTCCGCCAGGTGGCCCTCGACCTCACCGACGACCGACAGCAGCACAGAGCTCACCAGCACAGTCTGACGCAGGTGTCTGTGGTTGAGTTCGAGCAGACCCACACCGCCTGACCCCCGAGCTCTTCCGCCTGATGAGAGTGAGCACCCCGCGTGGCTGTCCGCACCAGTCGGGCGGGCCTGCCCGCCCGCCCGCGCCTGCTCGCCCCGGTCGCTGTGGTCGTGGTGCTGCTGCTCGTGCTCGGTGGCGTGTTCGTCTCGCTCTACACCGACCTGCTGTGGTTCCGCGAGACCGGTTACTCCGCGG
>JAABUZ0100002261.1_pt1 | contig 32561 bp, 33 predicted proteins | sample 5562091 | NCBI WGS metagenome assembly JAABUZ01 (sample SAMN12813069, study PRJNA571459) | rock metagenome | isolation source: Antarctica rocks | place: Antarctica: Victoria Land, Linnaeus Terrace sud | collected 2015-12-21
CCGGAACCCCGCCGACCCGAGGCGACACTCGGGCCCGCGACGCGCCCCGAACCCGAAACCACGCCCACGAAGATCAACGTAGGGCCCTCGAGATCAACTAATCGCCTACTCGCGGACTCGGGTCAGAAGGAGGTAGCCCCAGTACCGGGCGAGGAACTTCCTCGTGTCCTTCTTCACGAACACCAAACGTAGGTTGGTGTGTCCGCTATGTGCAGGGCCGAACGAGGTACGCAGGCCTACCTGTGGGCCGCGTCGTAAAGGATCGTTTTTGACACATCCAGACCGTGACGATCTTGAGTGCCGTTTCCGCAGGTCACTGGTTCTCACTATCGCGTTCCACTTTCAGCGTGTCGCGAAGGGCCCTCGCGGGGGGTTTCGCTACGTTCCGGGGCCGTGGGCAAGTTGCTGGGCTACGCGCGGGTCTCGACGTTGGAGCAGAACGCCGAGCTCCAGCACGACGCGCTATCCGCGGCCGGGTGCTGGCGGGTGTTCACCGACCACGTCTCCGGGGCCAAGGAGTCCCGGCCCGAGCTCGACCGGGTCCTCGAGCAGCTCCGCGACGGCGACGTCCTGGTGGTGTGGCGCCTGGACCGGCTGGGCCGATCACTGCGGCACCTGATCGACACAGTGACCGTGCTGGCCGAGCGGGGGGTGGCGTTTCGGTCGGTGACCGAGTCGATCGACACCACCAGCTCCGGCGGCCGGCTGATCTTCCACGTGTTCGGGGCGCTCGCCCAATTTGAACGGGAGCTGGTGCGGGAGCGGACCTTGGCCGGGCTGCAGGCCGCCCGCGCCCGCGGGCGCATGGGCGGGCGGCCGGCGCTGATGACCCCGGAGAAGACCCGGACCGCGCAGCGGATGTATGACCAGCAGGAGCTCACCGTTGAGCAGATCGCCCGGGCGCTGGGGTCAGCCGCAGCTCGATCTACCGGGCGCTGAACACGACCGGCTCGGTCACCCGCCGCCGGGAGCAGCAGCCATGACCATCCGGGCCAGACCGGCCAGCTCGCCGGCGATGTCTGGGTCCGGCGTGGCCGCGGCGTGCTGCTCGTGCGGCGATCGCGCCTCGACCGCGGCGGAGACCGACGACCTGGCCACCGTGTGGCTGGTGCCCGGCCCGGACACGGGCCCGGTCGCGCGGCGGTTCTGTCGCCGGTGCGCGCCTCCCGGGCCGGTCGACGAGGTGGCGTGCGCGCGGTGCGGGGACGGGCCACTGCTGGCCGGCGAGTTGACCGCGATGGACCTGGAGGTCTCGGCCGCGGTCGACGCCTGGCTCGCCGACACCGGCTGGCGACTGGCCGGCCCGGTGTGCCTGGAATGCGTGTGCGAGCTGTCGCGGTGACCCGCGTCGATCGGGAGGTCAAGGCCTCCGTGGTGGCCCGGCTGCGGGAGAAAAAGGCGAGCGGCGCCGCGATCACCGCGGACGTACGTCGTGCCGCGACCGGGTTGTCGGTCAGCGAACGCACGGTGTGGGGATGGCTCGGGCGTGATGAGCGCGGCGAGGAAGGCGAGCCGTCGCGGCGGCACTATGAGTTGACCGAGGCCGACCTCGATGAGTACGCGGCCTGGCGGGGCAACGTCGCAGCCGTGCGTCGGGTCCGTCTCGAGGCCGGGGACCAGGACATGCCGCCCCTGCGGACCCTCCAGCGCGCGTTCGCCGCCCAGCTGACCCCGGGGCAGCGGGCCGCGGTGGTCGATGGGACCGAAGGGTGGCGGCGGCACCAGGTGTATCTGCGGTGGGCCCCGGACCGGCGCAACGCGCTGTGGGAGGCCGACCACAAGGAACTGCCGGTGCTGGTAATGGCCCCACGCGCCCAGCAGCCCCGCAAGCCGTGGGTGACGCTGTTCGTGGACGGCTTCTCGCGGCTGATCATGGGCTGGGCGCTGTCGCTGGTCCCGAACGCCGCGGTGGTGCTCGCGGCGCTGCGCCGCGGGATCGTGGTCGATCCCGAGCGGGGCCCGTTCGGCGGTCTGCCCGAGAAGCTGGTCCCGGACAACGGGCTCGAGTTCGCGGCGTCCGCGTTGACCCGCTCGAGCGCGGCGCTGGGCATCGAGCTGGCCCCGACCCCGGCGTATCAGGGCTACAGCAAGGGCAAGGTCGAGCGGGTCAACCGCACCCTGGACCAGGAGTTCCTGTCCGGGCTGCCGTTCTACACCGACGGGCCACGAGCCGCGGACGGGCACCTGTTCGGCCCGGACGTCGCGCCAATGCGCCTGGAGCTGTTCTGCGACCGGTTCGCCGAGTGGGTCCGCGACTACAACACCGAGCGGGTGCACTCCGAGCTCGGGCAGAGCCCGCTGACGCGCTGGGGCGCCGACGCGACCCCGCTGCGCGAGGTGCCCGCCGAAGAGCTGCGGTGGATGTTGATGGCCGACACCGAACGCACCATCGGCAAGGACGGCGTCCACTTCGGCGGGCTGCGGTTCATCGCCCCCGAGCTCAACGGCCGGGTCGGGGAGAAGGTGCAGGTCCGCTACACCCCGCACGACCTGCGCCAGATCGAGGTGTTCCACGGCGACACCTCGCTGGCCACCGCGTACCCGCAGGAGCTGCTCACCGGTGAGCAGCGGGCCGCGGTGCTCGAGCGCCGCCGGACCGACGCCGCCGAGCTCGGGAAACGCCAGCGCCGCGCCAGCCGCCGCGCCCGCGCCAGCCTGGCGCCGATCACCGCGCCGGGCGAGGTGGTCGACACGACCACCATCAGCGCCGGGCAGGCCCGCGCCGACGAGACCTGCCCGGAACGGGCCGGACGTCGCGACGAGGACCTGCGCCGCCAGGCCATGACCAGCCTGCTCGACCTCAAGACCGACTTCGCCTACTGGAACCCCGAGGTGGCCATGCCCGAGGCCCGTGAGACCCCCGACCCGCCCGCGCTCGACGACCTCCCCGCGCCTGCACCCGACGACGAGGGACCCGCCGACGGTGCGGCCACCCCAGACGATGGCGCCTCCGAGGGCGGGGCTCGCCGATGAGCCGGCACTTCCTCGACATCGAGCAGGCCCGGACGCTGCCCACCCCGGGCCTGGTCGCCACCCACCAGGCGGTCGGTGACCTGTTGGGGGCCTCGGCGATGGGCGTGGTCCACGGCCCGGCCGGGCTGGGCAAGTCCTACGCGGTCGAGCAGGCGCTGGACCGCGATCGCGAGGTGTCGGTGTGCTGGGCGACGTTGCCGTCGCGCCCGACGATGCGTCTGGTCGCGGCGACCCTGTTCGAGCAGTTGACCCGGCTGCCGGCGGGGCGGCGCAGCCGGTTTGCGCTGACCGACGAGCTGGTCGAGGCCCTCGGCGGCGGCCGTCCCCGGGCGGTGGTGGTCGACGAGGCCCAGCGGCTGGACAAGGACTGCATCGAGTTCCTGCGCTACCTCCACGACGACCCGCGCACCCGGTTCGCGCTGTTGTTGGTGGGCGGGGATGACGCGTGGGCGGTGCTGTCGAAGGAGCCGATGCTGCGTTCGCGGGTCTACCGCCGGGTGGCGCTGAGCCCGCTGACCGGCCCGCAGGTCTGCGAGTTGATGGGCTCGTTCCACCCCATCTACAACGGGGTGGACCGGGAGCTGTTGCTGCTGGTCGACGACCACTTCGGGCACGGCAACCTGCGCCCCTGGGCCGCGTTCACCCATTCCGCCGCCGGGCTGTGCGACACCCACGGCCGTGACCGGCTCGACGAGGAGATCGCCCGCAACACCTTCGCCCTGCACGGCGGGGTCAGTGCCTGACACCCTCGCCCCACCCTCGATCGATGCGCTGCTCGACGAGGCCCCGACCGGTCCCGTCCCGATCGCCACCCCCGGCGGGAACGTCGCGAGCGTCGCGGTCGCGGCGAGGGTGCGGGTAGTGCGCGACCCGGAGGACTCCGCGGCGTGCGTGGCCGCGTTCACCGCGCTGCACGACCCCGGCCTGGGTCGCGTGGTGGTGCACCCGCGGCCGGGGGCCGGGACGGTGCCGTTGGCCCAGGACGTCCTGGCCGCGCTGGGCAAGGACCCCGAGGTGCTGCGCGCCGAAGGAGTGACCCAGCGGGCGGCGGCCCTGGCCGGGACGTGGCTGCGCGCGGAGGCCACCCGGCACCTGGTGGTGCTGCGCGCCGACCGGCTCAGGCGCGAGCGCTGCGCCGAGCTGCGGGCCCTGGCCGACCAGGCCGGGGCGGTGCTGTGGCTGGTCTGCCACGCCCCCGGGTCGCCCGCGCACCTCGCCGAGGTTTCGACCGGGTTTTGCGGCATCGACACTCTGTCGGTTCGCGCAAAACTCCCCTCCTCGGCGATCAACTGGGAGGCGGCCGCTGCGGCTATCCGCGCCGACGCTCGCCCCATACCGGGCGGCACGGGTCCCGACGACGAGCCGGGGTGGGGACCGGTGCCGTCCGCGCCATTCCCGGTGTTCCGGGCGGTGGCCGCCCGCCAGCTCGACCCCGACGTGTTCGCCCGTCTCGACGCGGTCTACACCCAGACCCTGGCCGCGGCCCGCGCCGAAGCCGGCCGGTGGCGGGCCCACCGGCTGCCCGAGCGGCCCGAGACCGCCAACCGTGACCGGGCCGCGCTCGGCGCGCTGCTGCAACGCCTCACCGTCGACGCCGCCACCAGCGGCGAAGCCATGACCCGACTGCGCGCGACCCAGGCCGGGTTCTTCCTCGAGGGGCTGCTGCTGACCTTCGGCCGGGGTTCCCACCGGGCCCGCGCCGGTCGCCACGGCGCGTTCTGGCCCGGGCCCCAGATCACCGCGCACACCGCCCGGCGTCTGCGGGTGCTTGGATCGCCCGAGGCCGCGGCCGCGCTGGCTCTGGCGGTGGCCACCAACGCCACCCCCGCGGACCTCGCGGTGCTGCCCGCCGAGGCTCTCGCTGCCGACGGGACCGGGGTGCGGCTGGCGACCGGGACCTACCGGGTGCCGCGGCGGGTGGCGGCGCTGGTGCGCGCCGCGCTGATCGAGCACCGCCAGGACGGCCGCGGGGAGCGGCTGTTCACCGGCGGCGACGACACACCCCTGTCGGCGCGGCGGATGCACACCATGCTCGAGCACGCCGCCGCCCGCGCCGGGATCACCGCGCCGACGGGCGCGGGGCGGCTGACCGGGCGGCCGGCGGCCTGCGTGCCGCAGCTCGCCGGGGCCGGTCGGATCGTCGACCTGCGTCGCCGACCCGGCCCGCGGCGATGACCCATCGACCCCCGCCGCGTCGCCGACGGCTGTCGATCAACTGGCCGCTGATCGAGCAACGCCGCGTCGCCGCCGGGATCACCCGCGCCCAGCTCATCGCCCGGGTCGGCGCCAACCGGGTCACCGGCCCTCGACGGCTCTGGCACGACGACGACCACGACACCGTCGTGCTCGGAATGCTCGAGAAGCTGTGCACCGTGCTCGACCTGCACCCCCTCGAGTTGTTCACTCCACCCTCGCGGCGCGTGGCCACCGCCATCGCCGCCCGCGCCGAACACCCCCACCGAGCGGCCCTGACCGCCGTCGCGGACACGGTGGCGGCCGCGGACAACTCTGGCCGCGACGCGGCCACGCACACCGCGCCGGCGGCCACGGACACCGAGCCGGCGGACACCGGCCTCGCGGACACAACCGAGACGGACAGCGCGGTCATCGAGGCCGCCGTGGCCGACCTACCGGCGCCGGTCCACCCTCGACCAGCTCGCGGACGCGCTGGGATGGACTCTCGGTCGCGCCCTCGCCGCCGTCGAAGCGCTCGAGGAGCGCCTCGAGCACACCGGGCTACGCCTCGACTGCGACGGCGACCTGATGCGAGGGCTACGCCCGCGCCCGGCGCTGCTCACCGAGACCCAGCGCCACCAGGTGCACCGCCACGCCGCCGGCTCCCAACCGTTCGGCGAAGGACCTGCGCGAGCGCTGTTCGGCATCGCCTTCGGGCACAGCGCGGTCGAAGCACCGCCCCCCGACCCCGACGATGGGGTCGACTTCACCCTGCAGCATCAGGGCCTGATCGAGCTGCGCACCGGCGGCGCCCAGCTCCAGCTCACCGAAGACGTCCGCTACTCGCTCATGCTCGAAGACCATCCCGTCTGGCCGATCCTCCGGCCCAGCCAGGAAGCAGCAGCGCCATTCTCACACATCACCATCACGCGCCCACCGACCAGCACCACCCACTGAAGTTCTCGTGGCGCCATCACTGAAAAACTCTGACGCATCCCACTGAAGTTCTCGTGGCGCTCCACAGCTCTCGACAGCCACGTCGACAGCGACACTCCCTGCGCCTCGGCCACGCTCGTTGCCCGCTCCAGGACGGCCTCGTCCAGCGAGACGCTGATCTTCCGCACCGGCATGTGACCCTCCACGCGGTGCTACCCAGGTAGCAAGAACGACTGACGCGATAGAGAGTACACACCTCGTCAGTAGCGCCGGCGACTCTTGCGCCGCCATGACCCGCATCCCGCTCGACTCGCTCTCCGACAACTCGCTCTCCGACAACGGGGATGCGTGAGTCGTTCTGGGAGACGCTGCTAGAGCCTGTCAGCGAGAGACGAGGCGCGCGCTCCCAAGATGGACGAGACCCATCGCGGTAGGGAAGACGGCCATGCTGGCGTTGCGTTGCCAGACTCCGAGCGCGGCATGGCCGTCGAGGACCTGTGGGCGCCCGACGCGGTCTACGTCGACCCGATGGCCGACGCGCGGGGCCACGACGCCATCGACGCCACCATCGCCGCGGTCCAGGCCCAGTTCCCCGACTTCGTGTTCCGCCTCGCCGGTCCCGTCGACGCCCACCATCAGCAGGCTCGGTTCGGCTGGGAGCTCGGCCCGCGGGGCGCCGACGCCCCGGTGGTCGGATTCGACGTCGCCGTCGTCGACGGCCACGGCCGGCTGCGCAGCGTGCTCGGCTTCCTCGACCGGGTCCCCGCAGGAGCCTGATCCCGTGATCGAGGAGCGTGGCACGATCGGCGGTCGTGATCGCCTTCGAGGACCTCACGGCGGGTCGGGTGTTCGACCTCGGGACGGTGTCGGTCGACCGCGACGAGATGCTCGCCTTCAACCGCCGCTTCGACCCGCAGCCCTTCCATCTCGACGAGCGGGCCGCGCAGGCCTCGCTGCTGGGTGGGCTGTGCGCCTCGGGCTGGTTCACCGCCTCGCTGTGGATGCGGTGCTACGTGGACACGGTCCTGGCGTCGTCGACGTCACTGGGTTCCCCCGGCGGCGACGAGATCGCCTGGCCCGCCCCCGTGTTCCCGGGCGACGACCTCCACGCCGCGCTGGAGATCGTCGGGGCCCGGCGATCGGCGAGCCGCCCCGAGCTCGGGCTGATCACGCTGCTCGGCACGATGACACGCGCCGGCGACGCCGCCGCCCCGGCCACGGTGTTCCGCGCCCGGTTCACCGGGATGTTCGGGCTGCGCGATCCGACCGCGCGCAGGATGGCCCCATGACCGCATCCGGCGGCGCCGCGCCGCACGGACTCCACCACGCAACGTTGATGTCGGCGCGCCGCGGGGGACCGTCAGCCCGGGTAGCTGCCGTCGCCGGTGTTGACCCCGCCGCGGGGGACCACGTTGACCTGTGACGTGCGGTTCAGGCCCGTCGACCCGCCGGTGCTGGTGTTTCTCCCGACGAGCGCGGTCATGAACGTGGCCAGGCTGGTCCCCGCGGCGCCCAGGTGGCCCATGCCGTTGCGCGTCATCGACGCCGACGCCTGCGGCTGGGTGATGACGGCGTAGAGCACGACGATGAGCAGCAGGATGCCGAGGACGCGCCCGATGCTCACGGGCGCATCGTAACCCCGGTGCCGTCCGGGCGGTGCCGGCCGACCACGACAGTCGCGTCGGCCTCGTCGTTGCGCTCGCGGTGGGCGTCGAGCCCGGCCCGCGTGAACGCGGAGGCGGTCGCCTCCGCCTGGTGGTCGCCGACCTCGACGAGCAGTCGCCCGCCCCTCACCAGCCACGACGGCGCGAGGCCCGCGAGGCGCCGGACGACGTCGAGCCCGTCCTCGCCGCCGTCGAGGGCGAGACGGGGTTCGTGGTCGCGGGCCTCGGGCGGCATGAGGCGGACCGCGTCCGTCGGTACGTAGGGGGCGACGGCGACGATGAGGTCGACGCGCCGCCGGAGGTCCGCGGGCAGGGCGGCGTCGAGGTCGCCCTCGTAGACGGCGGCGTCGGGCAGGTTGGCGCGCGCCCACGCGACGGCGGCCGGATCGAAGTCGGAGGCGTGCAGCTCGATGCCCTCGACGACGGCCGCGACCGCGGCGCCGACGGCTCCGGTGCCGCAACAGAGGTCGACGACCACGGCGCCGGGCGCTGCGTACCGGACCGCACAACGGACGAGGAACTCGCTGCGCCGCCGGGGGACGAACACCCCCGGGCCGACGAGGATGCGCCGGCCGCAGAACTCCGCCCACCCCACGATGTGCTCCAGCGGCAGCCCGCCGGCGCGCTGCTCGACCATCGCAGCCAGCTCGTCCACCGACGCCGCGCTCTCGCTCAGCACCGCGGCCTCGTCCTCGGCGAACACGCACCCGGCGGCCCGTAGCCGGGTCACGACATCATCCACGCTCATCCACGGCCGGGACCGTAGGCCCGCAGGAACACCATGACCCCGGCGTCGGCGATCCGGTCGATCTCCTCCTGGGGCATGGGGACGGCTCCGTGGAAGGTCCTCGCCGTCACCTCGCCGGCCGCGAGCTGAACGAAGTGCACGGCCGCACGGTCGGAATCGGGGACGAACGCCGCGCTCGCCGAGGAGCCCCATCCGGCGGGCGAGCTCACCCGACCGAAGGCGCCAGGTCGGGCTCGTCGACGTCGAGGTGCTCCGTGATGAGCGCAATCTCCGCGTCGGCGACGCGGGTCGCGCTCTCGGTCATCAGAAGATCGTGCGCGTCGAGACGCCGGCGTCGCGGGCGATCCCGTCGATCCCCGCCGCGTGTAGCCGTCGCGGGCGAACACGGTGAGCGCGCCACGCATCATCGCCGCCCGCTTCTCCGCGGATCGTCCTCCGGGCCGAGCCCACATCCGCTGAGTCGTCATGCGCCTCCTAGCCTTCCCGACGCCACGACGCAGCTCAACGTCGTGCAGCGCGTCGGCGGCGCGATCGGGGATGCGCTGGTGGCGGTCCTGCTCGCCCGAGGGCTCCCCCTGGGGGTCGACGCCGCGTCCGCGACGGCGTTCCTCGCCCTCAGCGCGATGAGTGTCCTCGCGCTGACCGGGTCGCTCTGGCTCCGACGCGCCGAGCACGGCGGCGGCGGCGACGGGCGGGCGCCGGACCGAAGCGGCGGCGGGCGGGACTGGCTAGCGTGAGGCCAGGGTGACGCGAGGAGGTCTGCGATGACGCAGTACGGCGACTACCAGCTCGAGATCTACCGCGCGGGAGTGCAGGGCGTCCTGCCGCGCTGGCCGGTCGACTTCGCGAACCTCGAGGCCGCCGCGGCCGCCGCGATGCCTCGCTGGGTCCACTCCTACGTCGCGGGCGGCGCGGGCGACGAGCGCACCCAGCGGGGCAACGCCGAGGCGTTCGGCCGGTGGGGGATCGTCCCGCGGATGATGCGCGGCGAGCCCGAGCGCGACCTGTCGGTGTCGCTCTTCGGACTCGACCTGCCCGCGCCGCTGTTCCTGTGCCCCATCGGCGTCCTCGGGATCTGCGCGCAGGACATGCACGGCGACCTCGCGACGGCCCGGGCCTGCGCGCGTACGGGCGTCCCGATGTGTACCTCCACGCTGTCGAACGACACGATGGAGAACGTCGCCGCCGCGCTCGGGGACACCCCAGGGTGGTTCCAGCTCTACACCCCGCGCGATCGCGACGTCGCGGTCAGCCTCATCCAGCGCGCCGAACGCGCCGGCTACTCCGCGCTGGTCGTCACCCTCGACACGTGGGTGACCGGGTGGCGCCCCCGCGACCTCAACACCGCCAACTTCCCGCAGCTGCGCGGGCACTGCCTGGTCAACTACTTCACCGACGAGTACTTCCGCAAGCTCCTCAGCAAGGCCCCCGAGGACGACCCGCGGGCCGCGATCGCCATGTGGGTGACACAGTTCGGGAACTCGGTGGGCTGGTCGGACCTGGAGTGGATGCGGGAGGCGACGAACCTCCCGATCGTTCTCAAGGGCATCAGCCACCCCGACGACGCCCGCCGCGCGGTCGACCTCGGCGTCGACGGCATCTACTGCTCCAACCACGGCGGCCGGCAGGCCAACGGCGGCCTGCCGGCGCTGGAGACGCTGCCCGACGTGGTGGCGGCCGTCGGCGCGTCCGGCGAGGTCCCGGTGCTGTTCGACTCCGGGGTGCGCAGCGGCGCCGACGCTGCGAAGGCACTCGCCCTGGGCGCCGCCGCCGTCGGGCTCGGCCGGCCCTACGCGTACGCGCTGGCCCTCGGTGGCGAGGACGGGGTGGTCCACCAAGTGCGGTCGGTCCTCGCCGAGACCGACCTGATCATGGCGGTGGACGGGTACCCCACCCTCGCCGACCTGCGGGCGGAGGGGACGATCCGCCGCCTGCCGGCCTGATCAGTCGTGGGCGACCAGCATGGTCGCGCCGCCGCTGGCGAAGTTCGGGACGTCGTTCGCGGCGGCCTGTCCCTCGGCCGAGCCCATCGACGACTGCAACTGCTCCGCGGAGTCGAAGGTCAGCTCGGCGATGAGGTAGTAGGGCGGGGTGCTCCCGTCCATGGAGTCGAGCTTGCGGTAGGTCCAGCCCCGAACGCCCTCGATCTTGTCGACGAGGGGGGCGTGCGTGTCCTGGTAGTGGGAGTCGAACGCTGCGGGGTCCTCGGGCTGACCGTAGAGGACGGTGAGGATGTGCATCGGCTCACTCTGCGGCCCACCGACGTCGGTCGCACCCTCCGCCCGGAGGGGGACACCGACCAGGAACCGGGGGGAGTGTCGATCCTGCCGCTTCTGTGCGGCACGATCGACACTCCCGGCACGGTGCAGCGCGCGTGCTTCTTCCTCACGCCCCTGCAGCCACCCTTGCGAGCGGGAGGGTTCTCGGGCGGCCCGCACCTGGGAGGGTCAGCGGCGTGCGGACGGGATCCGCGGACGCCGCTCCGCGCGCAGGTGGTAGATCACCGCGGGGAGCACGACGACGGCCAGGTAGGGCAACCCCAGCAGCGGGAGCACGAAGAGCAGGGCGAGCCCGAGCAGCATGAGGACGAGGGCCGCCGTCGGGCTGAGGACCGCGTCGCGGACCTTGGTGACCAGGCCTGTGGCGACGCGGCCGGCGGTGTCGCGGGTGCGATCGGCCGCCGGGGGGGACGGCGCGGCCGAGGTGGAGCGGGCGAGGAGGGGAGTACCGGAGGGCCAGGGCAGTGCCATCGGAGAGTTGCGTTCCTTCGGGTCGAGCGTGAGTAGGGGAGCGGGCTCGCGTCGTCGGCGTGCCGGCGTAGCGATGGACGCACGGACGTCGACCCGGTTGCGAGGGCCTGGTGACGAACGGGCAACGATCGACCTCGGTCACGCGTTCCCGCGGTCGTCGCTCGTTGCGAGTATCCGGTCGTCACCCACACCGAGGTATTCCTCGGTCGGGTGACCCGGCCTCCGCGATCCGCGCTGCTCGGACCGATCCCGCTGCCAGGAGACCCCCATGATCACCACCGACGACGACGGTCCCGTCGACCCCACGACGCTGAGGGTCGGCGTCCTGGGCGGCACCGGCGCCCAGGGCAAGGGCCTGGTGCTGCGCTGGGCGGCGGCGGGCATCCGCGTCGTCGTCGGGTCGCGGGCGGCGGATCGCGCGGACGCCGCGGCGGCGCAGTACCGGGAGGCCACCGGCGTCGAGCACGTCACCGGCGCCGACAACGCGACCTGCGCCGCGCAGTCCGACGTCGTCCTGGCCGCCGTGCCGTGGGAGTCGCACGCCGAGACGCTCACGGGCCTCGTCGAGCCCCTCCGCGGCAAGATCCTCATCGACTGTGTCAACGCGATCGGCTTCGACGAGTCGGGCCCGTACCCGCTGCCGGTGGAGGAGGGCAGCGTCGCGCGGCAGGCCGAGGCGCTGCTTCCCGGGACGCGGGTGACCGCGGCCTTCCACCACGTGTCGTCGGTCCTGCTGTCGGACCTGTCGAGGGCCGAGGTGGACTGCGATGTGCTCGTGCTCGGCGACGACCGGGAGGCCACCGACGTCGTCCGCGCCCTCGCCGACGCCATCCCCGGCGTCCGCGGCGTCTATGGGGGCCGGCTGCGCAACGCCTACCAGGTCGAGTGCCTCACGGCGAACCTCATCGCGATCAACCGCCGCTACAAGGTCCACGCCGGGATCAGGATCACCGACCTGGGGTGAGGCGCAGTGCCGCGCTCGTGCGCGTCAGTCGAACCCGTGCTCCGGGCCCGGGTAGGCGCCGTCGCGGACCTCCTGCGCGAACTGCGCCGCGGCACCGCCGAGCACCCCGGCGAGGTCGGCGTAGCGCTTGACGAACCGCGGCACCCGGCCGGTGTTCAGTCCGGCCATGTCGGGCCAGACGAGGACCTGCGCGTCGCACTCGGGCCCGGCGCCGATACCGACCGTGGGCACGGTGAGCTCGGCGGTCACGCGCTTGGCCACGAGCATCGGCACCATCTCGAGCACGACGGCGAACGCGCCGGCCTCCTGCACCGCGACGGCGTCGGCAAGGAGCTTGTCCGCTCCCGGGCCGCGACCCTGGACCCGGAAGCCGCCGAGGGCGTGCTCGCTCTGCGGGGTGAACCCGAGGTGGGCCATGACCGGGATGCCGGCGTCGACGAGGGCGCGGATCCGGTCGCCATAGTGGGCGCCGCCCTCGAGCTTGACCGCGTGCGCCCCGCCCTCCTTCATGAAGCGGACCGCGGTCTCGACGGCCTGGACGGCGGAGACCTGGTAGCTGCCGAAGGGGAGGTCGGCGACGACGAGCGCGCGGGTCGCCCCGCGGACGACGGCGCGGGTGAGCATGAGCAGCTCCTCGACCGAGACCCCGACGGTGGAGTCGTAGCCGAGAACGTTGTTCGCTGCGGAGTCCCCGACCAGCAGCACCGGCACCCCGGCGGAGTCGAACACCTTGGCGGTGGGGAAGTCGTAGGCGGTGAGCATCGGCCACCGCTCGCCCCGGTCCTTCATCTGCTGGAGGTGGTGCACCCGGACGCGGCGGGGAGGTGCGACCGCCTGCGGTCCGGGAGAAGGAGTCGCGGCCTTGTCGGGTGACGTCATCGTCGGTTCCGTCCTGCCTCGAGGCCCGCGCGGCGGGTCCCCGGGCTGCGAGGGGAGTGAACTGCGAGAGCGAGCGTGGCACCCCGCGCACGCAGCAGCGCCCGCGATGGGACCAGCATCACGGCCGACCCTCGCGCCACGGCCTCCTCGCGCCACGGCCTCCTCGCGCCACCTCCTCCCGCTACCGCCTCACGGTGGGGTCACGGCCGTTTGCGACGATCCGGCGGTGACCGACCCCGAGGGCGCCCGCCGCCGACGCGCCGGTCTCGGCCCCGCGGTCGGAGTTGCGGTGCTGTCGATCCTCCTCGCCGGTTGCGCCCAGGCGGTGCCCCCGACGCCGCCCCCGACGCCCCGGCCCCCGCCACGGTGGGCGCCCCGTCCGCGCTCGCGGCCTACTACGGCCAGACCCTCGCGTGGGGACCATGCCTGCCCTTCGCCGCCACCGATGAGCAGCGGCTGGCCTACATCGATCCGACACTGCGGTGCAGTCGCCTGCGCGTCCCGCTCGACTACGCCGCGCCGGGCGGTCGCGACGCGGAGATCGCCGTGCTGCGCAGCCCCGCGTCGTCGGGGGACGCCGGGCGCATCGGCTCGCTCGTGGTCAACCCCGGGGGACCGGGGGCGTCGGGGGTGGAGACAGCCGCGGCGCTCGGCCCGGTCGTGGCCGGCACCGAGATCGGCCAGCGCTTCGACCTCGTCGGCTTCGACCCCCGCGGCACCGGCGCGAGCACGCCAACGATCCGTTGCCTCACCGCCACCGAGCAGGACGCCGAACGGCTCACCGACGACACCGACCCCTCCCCCCGGGGCGTCGCGGAGGCCGAGGCCGACGCGCGCGAGTTCGCCGACGACTGCGCCGCCCGCACCGGCGTCGACGTGCTGGCCAACCTGGGCACCCGCGACGTCGCGCGGGACATGGACGTGCTGCGGGCCGCCCTCGGCGACCGCGGGCTCTCCTACCTCGGCTACTCCTACGGGACCCGGATCGGCGCCACCTACGCGGAGCAGTTCCCGGCGAACGTCCGGGCGATGGTGCTCGACGGCGCGGTCGACCCGGACGCCGACCCGACCGAGGCCGTGATCGCCCAGGGCGCGGGGTTCCAGGGCACGTTCGAGGCGTTCGCCCGCGACTGCGCGACCCACCCCGACTGCCCGTTGGGGACCGACCCGGCGCAGGCGACGACCCGCTTCCAGCAACTCACGCACCCGCTCATCGGTCGTCCGCTGCCGCTGCCCGGCGGCCGCCTGTTCTCCTACGACGACGCCCTGCAGGGCACCGTCCAGGCGATGTACTCCGAAACGCTGTGGCCGCCGCTGCGCGCCGGGCTCACCGACCTCACGCGCGGCAGCGGCGCCCGGCTCATGACGCTCGCCGACGAGTACTACGACCGCGGGCCCGATGGGCAGTACTCGCCGCAGCAGGACGCGTTCACCGCGATCCGCTGCGTCGACGTCCCCCGGCTCACCGATCCGACGCAGGCGCTCGACCGGGCCCGGCGCTACGACGACGCCGCGCCGTTCCTGGCCAGCGGCCGCGGGCCGTCGGCGGCCCGGGACCAGTGCGCGTTCTGGCCGGTGCCGCCGACGTCGGTCCCGCACGTCCCGCAGGTCGGCGGGCTCGCTCCGCCGCTGGTGGTGTCCACGACCGGCGACCCCGCGACGCCGTACCAGGCGGGGGTGGAGCTGGCCCGGGCGCTGAACGGCTCATTGCTGACCAAGGTGGGCGAGGAGCACACCGCGACGTTCGGGGGCTATCCCTGCGTCGACCGCGCCGTCAGCCGCTATCTCGTCGACCGGACGCCCGCACCACCGGGCGCGACCTGCCCCGCCCGGTGACCGTGTCGGGTATCGCGATCTCCCCCCGTCCTCCTTAGGGTCGGGACCATGGTCCGTCAGCAGGAGTTCGTCCTCCGCACCCTCGAGGAACGCGACATCCGCTTCGTGCGGCTGTGGTTCACCGACGTGCTGGGCTACCTCAAGTCGGTCGCGGTCGCCCCGGCCGAGCTCGAGGGGGCGTTCGCCGAGGGCATCGGCTTCGACGGGTCGGCCATCGAGGGCTTCAGCCGGGTCTACGAGTCCGACATGATCGCCAAGCCCGACCCGTCGACGTTCCAGGTGCTGCCCTGGGAGACCGCCGAGGGCGGGAACTACTCGGCCCGCATGCTCTGCGACATCACCATGCCCGACGGCTCGCCGTCATGGGCCGACCCGCGCCACGTGCTGCGCCGGTCGTTGTCGAAGGCGGCGGAGGCCGGGTTCACCTGCTACGTGCACCCCGAGATCGAGTTCTACCTGCTGCGCGACCTGCCCGGCGACGGGACGCCGCCGATCCCCGCCGACACGGGCGGGTACTTCGACCAGGCCAGCCACGACGCTGCGCCGCACTTCCGCCGCCGCTGCATCGAGGCGCTGGAGGCGATGGGCATCTCGGTGGAGTTCAGCCACCACGAGGGCTCGCCGGGCCAGCAGGAGATCGACCTGCGCTACGCCGACGCGCTCTCCATGGCCGACAACATCATGACCTTCCGCTATCTGGTGAAGGAGGTCGCGATCACCCAAGGGGTGCGGGCCTCCTTCATGCCCAAGCCCTTCACCGAGCACGCCGGCTCGGCGATGCACACCCACGTGAGCCTCTTCGAGGGTGACCAGAACGCCTTCCACGACGCCTCGGAGCCCTTCGAGCTCTCCAAGACCGGCAAGGCGTTCGTGGCCGGCGTCCTGCGCCACGCCGGCGAGATGTCGGCCGTGACCAACCAGTTCGTCAACTCCTACAAGCGCCTCGTGGTCGGTGGGGAGGCCCCGACCGCGGTGTGCTGGGGCCACGCCAACCGTTCCGCGTTGGTGCGGGTGCCGATGTACTCGCCGGGCAAGTCCTCGTCGCGGCGCGTGGAGGTGCGCACGATCGACACCGCCGCGAACCCCTACCTGGCCTACGCGGTGATCCTCGGGGCCGGGCTCAAGGGCATCGCCGAGGGCTACGAGCTGCCCCCGGCGGCCGAGGACAACGTGTGGTCGCTGACCGAGAACGAGCGTCGGGCGATGGGCTACGAGTCGCTGCCGCAGAACCTCGACGGTGCCCTCACCGTGCTCGAGGGCTCCGAGCTGATGGCCGAGATCCTCGGTGAGCACGTCTTCGACTTCTTCCTGCGCAACAAGCGCGCCGAGTGGGACGCCTACCGCCGCAACGTCACGCCGTACGAACTGGCGACCTACCTGCCGGTCCTGTGAGATCGCCGGAGGCCCGGTCGCCGGAGGCCCGGCCGCCGGAGGCCCGGCCGCCGGAGGCACAGCGCGCCCGTCACCGGGCCCCTGCCCGGCTCGGTCTCACCGATCCGGACGCCGGCCCGCGCCTGCGGGCCTTCGGGTGGTGGGACGGGGACGCCCCGGTCGACGACGCCGCCCTCGTGGTGTGGGCCCTGGCCCGTAGCCCCGACCCCGACCTCGCCCTGGCCACGCTCGAACGGCTCCGCGACGCCGCGGGCACCGGGTGGTCGGCGCTCGACGCTGCGTTGCGCGCCGACCAGGGTCTGCGGGGGCGCCTGCTCGGGGTCGCCGGCGGGTCGACGGCGCTCGGCGACCACCTCGTCGCGCATCCCGACCGCTGGCGCCTGCTGCGCACCGTCGCGGGCGGGGGACCGGGGCGCGTGTTCGACCCGTCCGGGCTGGCCGACCTCGACGCGCGGACCCGGACCTTCCTCGATGCCGTCGGCGCCGACGCCGACGCCAACGTCCCGATCGCCCGCATCACCGCCGCCGCCGCGGTCGAGCTGCTGCGGCTGGCCTGGCGCGACGACGTCTTGTTGCTCGCGGCGACCGACCTGCAAGCGGTGTCGGAACCGGAGCTGCCGATTTTGCCGGTCGACCTCGTCGCCGCGGCCCTCGCCGACCTCGCCTCCGCCGGCCTGCGGGCCGCCCTGGCCGTCGCGCACGCCGAGGTGGCGGGGCGGTCCGGGACCGGGGCGTACGTCCCGCCGCGGCTCGCGGTCATCGGCATGGGCAAGTGCGGGGGCCGCGAGCTCAACTACGTCTCCGACGTCGACGTGGTGTTCGTGGGGGAGGGCTCAGCCGACACCGTGGCCGAGGCGACCCGCGTCGCGGCGGGCACGATGCGCGTCGCCACCGAGGCGTTCCTGGAGATCGACGCGAACCTGCGTCCGGAGGGCCGCTCGGGCGCATTGGTGCGCACCCTCGCCGGGCACGTGTCCTACTACCGCCGCTGGGCCAAGACCTGGGAGTTCCAGGCCCTGCTCAAGGCCCGGCCGGTGGCCGGCGACGAGGCGCTCGGCCGGGCCTACGGCGACGCGCTCACCCCCATGGTGTGGGCCGCCGCAGAGCGCGCGGACTTCGTGGCCGACGTCCGCGCCATGCGTCGCCGCGTCGTCGACCACATCCGCGCCGACCACGCCGACCGCGAGCTCAAGCTCGGCCGGGGCGGGCTGCGTGATGTGGAGTTCGCCGTGCAGCTGCTGCAGCTCGTGCACGGGCGCGGCGACGAGACGCTGCGCGGGCAGAACACCCTGGAGGCCCTCGCGGCGCTCGCCGAGGGCGGCTACGTCGGACGGGACGACGCGGCCAACCTGGCGGCGTCGTACCGCTTCCTCCGGATGCTCGAGCACCGCGTGCAGCTGCAGCGCCTACGACGCACGCACCTGCTCCCCACCCCCGACGACACCGCCGGTCTGCGCTGGCTGGCCCGTGCGGCCAAACTGCGCCCCGACGGGTCCCGCGACGCCGTCGGTGTCCTCAACGCCGAGCTCGCCCGCCAGACGGTTCGGGTGCGGCGCCTGCACGAGAAGCTCTTCTACCGCCCGCTGCTGGAGTCGGTGGCGCGGGTGCCCACCGAGGAGCTCGTGCTCACCGCCGGGTCGGCGACGCGGCGGCTCGCCGCCCTGGGCTGGACCTCACCGCAGGGTGCGCTGGGGCACATCACCGCGCTGACCTCCGGGGTGAGCCGGGCGAGCCGCATCCAGAAGGCGCTGCTGCCGGTGCTGCTCGACGCGCTCGGGCACACTGCCGACCCCGACCACGGCCTGCTCGCGTACCGGAAGGTGTCGGAGGCGCTCGCCGACACCCCGTGGTTCCTCGGGCTGCTGCGCGACGAGGGCGTGGCCGCGGAGCGGCTCATGTACGTGCTGGGGACCTCGCGCTGGGCCGCGGAGATGATGCCGCGCTCTCCGGAGGTGCTGCGCCTGCTCGCCGGGACCGGGCCCGACGCCGCCCTCGTCGCCCGCGACCCCGCGGAGGTGGCGTCGTCGTCGCGGGCCGCGGTCGCCCGCCACGCCGACCCGGTCGCGGCCGGACAGGTCCTGCGCTCGCTGCGCCGGATCGAGCTGCTGCGGGTGGCCTGCGCCGACCTGCTCGGGATGATGGAGGTCCCGACCGTGTGCGCGGCCCTCTCCCAGGTCTGGGTCGGGGTGCTGCAGGCCGCGCTCGAGGCGGCAGAGCGGGGCGTGCTGGGCGGCGAGGCACCGCCGGCGCGCGTTGCGGTCATCGGGTTGGGTCGCCTCGGCGGCGGCGAGCTGGGCTACGGCTCCGACGCCGACGTCCTCGTCGTCTGCGACCCGGTCCCGGGCGCCTGTGAGCGGGACGCCCTGCGCTTTGCCACGCGCGTGGTGGAGAACGTCACCGCCGCGCTCGGCGCCCCCAGCCCTGACCCGCCGCTCGAGGTGGACACCAAGCTGCGCCCCGAGGGCCGATCCGGTCCGCTCGTGCGGACGCTGAGCTCCTACCGGGACTACTACCGGCGCTGGGGCGAGACATGGGAGCGCCAGGCCCTGCTGCGGGCGCGGGCCGTGGCCGGCGACGCCGCGCTCGGGCGCGAGTTCGAGGACATGATCGCGCCGCTGCGCTACCCGCCCGAGGGTCTCGACGCGGCGTCGGCGACCGAGATTCGGCGGATCAAGGCGCGCGTCGACACCGAGCGGCTGCCCCGCAGCGCCGACCGCGCCCTGCACACCAAGCTCGGCACCGGCGGCCTCGCGGACGTCGAGTGGACGATCCAGCTGCTGCAGCTCCAGCACGCCGGCGTGGACCCGTCGCTGCGCACCCCGTCCACGCTCGAGGCCCTCGAGGCGGCGTCGAAGGCGGGGTGGCTCGACCCCGCGGACGCCGCGGCGCTCACCACGGGCTGGACCATGGCCACGCACGCCCGCGCCGTCGCGACGCTGGTGCGCGGGAAGCCGACCGACCAGGTGCCGCGCTCGGGTCGCGACCTCGCGGGCGTCGCGTCGGCGATGGGCTACCCCGACGACGCCGACCCGGGGCAGTTCGTCGACGACTACCGTCGCGCCACCCGTCACGCCCGCGCCGTGGTGGACCGGGTGTTCTATCGGGTCGACTGAGCAGGCGCGGGCTCACCGCGCGAGGTGGGCCAGGTCGAGGGTGGCCGGGAACGGCTCGGTCAACTCGACGGTCGTCCCGACGGCGATCTCGCGGTAGGCCTCGCCGTCGAGCGCGTGGAGGTGCCCGACGGGAGCCCCGGGGTGCTGTTCGACCCGGAGGTACCAGGGGATCCCGGACTGGGCGTAGAGCTGGGGCTTCAGCGCCCGGTCCATCGCCGCGTCGCCGGGGCTGACGACCTCGACGGCGAGTCGGACACGTCGCACGTCGTTGACCGTGGCGTCCATGTCGGCGTTCTCCAGCACCACCACGTCCGGGATCAGGATCCGGCCCGGGAGCAACCGTATGTTCGCGGACTCCAGGACCTCCCAGGGAGCGGGGGCCACGGCGTCCAGGGCGGCGCAGAGCCGGAATCCGAGCTTCTGGTGCCGGTTGGACCCGGACGGGCTCATCACGAGGCTGCCGTCCACGAGCTCGATGTGGCGGTCGACGGGGAGGGCGAGGAAGTCCCCCTCGGTCCACGGGCCGGCGTGCTCGAACGGGTCGATGTGGTGCTCGGGGGCGGCCACGGTTCCTCCTCTCCGCTGGTCCGGGGGTCATGGTCGCACTCTGACATGGCCCACCGACACGCACGACGGCCCGGCACCCCGTCGCGGGTGCCGGGCCATCGTGGTCGACCGAGCGCGATCAGCAGTTGTAGTACAGCTCGAACTCGTAGGGGTGCGGACGCAGGCGCAGCCCCGTGATGTCGTCGCGCTTGAGCTCGACCCACTTCTCGATCAGGTCGGAGGTGAACACGCCCCCCTCGAGGAGGTAGTCGTGGTCGGCCTCGAGGTTGTCGATCGCGACCTCCAGCCCGGCGGGGACCTGCGCGATGTCGGCCGCCTCCTCGGGCGGGAGCTCGTAGAGGTCCTTGTCGACCGGGCTCGGCGGCTCGATCTTGTTCCGGATGCCGTCGAGGCCCGCCATCATCATGGCCGCGAACGACAGGTACGGGTTGCCCGACGAGTCGGGGCAGCGGAACTCCAGGCGCTTGGCCTTCGGATTGTTGCCCGTGATCGGGATGCGGACGCAGGCCGAGCGGTTGCGGTTGGAGTACACGAGGTTGATCGGAGCCTCGAAGCCGGGCACCAGGCGGTGGTAGGAGTTGATCGTGGGGTTGGTGAACGCCACGAGGCTCGGTGCGTGGTGCAGGATGCCGCCGATGTAGTGGCGGCCCATGTCCGAGAGCCCGGCGTAGCCGTTCTCGTCGTAGAAGAGGGGCTCCCCGCCCTTGAACAGTGACTGGTGGCAGTGCATGCCCGAGCCGTTGTCGCCGGCGAGCGGCTTCGGCATGAAGGTCACGGTCTTGCCAGCCTGCCACGCGGTGTTCTTGACGATGTACTTGAACAGCTGCAGGTCGTCCGCGGCGTGCAGGAGGGTGTTGAATTTGTAGTTGATCTCGGCCTGGCCGCCGGTGCCGACCTCGTGGTGCAGCTTCTCCAGCGAGAAGCCGGAGTTGATGAGGTTGGTGCCGATCGCTGCGCGCAGGTCGGAGGTCTGGTCGGTGGGCTCGACCGGGAAGTAGCCGCCCTTGGCCGCGATCTTGTTGCCCTTGTTCTGGCCCGCCTCGAGCGCTCCGGTCCGCCACGCGCCCTCGACCGCGTCGACCTCGTAGAAGGTGCCGTTCATCCGCGAGTCGTAGCGGACCGAGTCGAAGATGTAGAACTCGGCCTCGGGACCGAAGAAGCAGGTGTCGGCCACGTCGACGGTGGAGAGGAAGTTCTCCGCCTTGCGCGCCACGTTGCGCGGGTCGCGGCTGTAGGCCTCGAGCGTGAGCGGGTCGTGGACGAAGAAGTTCATGTTGAGGGTCTTCTGCGCCCGGAACGGGTCGATCTGCGAGGTGACCGGGTCGGGCAGGAGCGTCATATCCGACTCGTTGATGGTCTGGAAGCCGGTGATCGACGAACCGTCGAACGCGAGGCCGTCGGTGAAGACATCCTCGCTGAACCCCGCGGCCGGGACGGTGAAGTGCTGCATCTGCCCCGGGAGGTCACAGAAGCGGACGTCGACGTACTGAACCCCCTCGTCCGAGATGTACTTGAAGACCTCGTCGGAATTGGTGAACACCCTCGGTGTCTCCTTCACGCTCGGGGACGGCGGACCGCGTTCGGGGTTGGAGGGAAGCGGCCCTCTCGGGCACAGGACGCTAGGGTGCACCCGTTGCTCGTCTGTCACCGCCATGTTTCGCAGCAGTTAACGGCACACGCGTGCGCGTCGACGCGCAGGCACGCGACGGGCCCGGGAGTCCGTAGCCTGTCACAGTGACGTGGTTCCGGGAATGGCTCCAGGGCGGGCCCGTCGGCACGGCTCCGGCCACGGCGCCCGACGCCCGTCCCGATGCCCATCCCGCCGCTGGGCCCGCCGCTGGGGCCGAGGCCGAGGACGGCTACCCGGGGCAGGACTTCGGACTCCCGGTCGCAGGACCCGACTCGGTGGCGACGCTCCCCCTGCGCGGTGGGCAGTTCCTGCTCGACCTGGTGATCGCGGGCGTCGTCGCCGCGCTCGTCGCCTTCCCCGCGCCGCCCAATCTGAGCCTCGCGGTGTGGGCCGCGCTCGTGTGGCTGCCCGTCGCCGTGGTGGGGCGGACGCCGGCGATGGCCCTGATGGGCATGCGCGTCGCGCGGGTGGACGGCGCCGCGTCGATCGGGCCGTTCTGGGCGCTGGCGCGCACCGTTTCGCTCTTCTTCATCGTGCCGGCGTTCATCGTCGACCGCGACGCCCGCGGCCTGCAGGACCGGGTCAGCCGGACGATCGTCCTCCGCAGCCGCTGACGACGTGATCAGCGGCGGCGTGCGGTCCGCTGCATGCCCTTGACCGAAGCGCCCTTCGGCATCGGCCCCTTCGGCATCGCGGGACCACCCTGCGTGGTGAGCGCCGCGAGCCGCTTCTCCACGACGTCCATCTGCTCGCGGCTGATGTTGCGTGGCAGCTTCGACATGTGCCGCTGCAACTTCGCGAGGGGGACCTGCCCCTCCTCGTCGCCCATCGTGAGCTCGTAGATGGGCACCTGGCCGACGATGCGGGAGACCCGCTTCTTCTCCTGGCCGAGGAGCCCCCGGACACGGTGCGCCACGCCCTCGCCGACGAGGACCACGCCCGGGCGGCCGATGACACGGTGCACCACGTCGAGGTGCGTGGTGCCCGCGACGGCCTGGGTCACGCGCCACTGCCCACGCATGTTGCTCAGCGCCCACCCGGCGGCCCCGGGCTGCCCCTCGGCCTTGGCGTAGACGTTGCGCTGGACGCGGCGCCCGAAGATGACGACGGCGAGGAGGACGCCGAGCAGGATGCCGGTGGGCAGCAGGAACCACTCCTGGCCGATGAGCAGGCCCGCTCCGAACGCGACGGCGGCGGTGCCGACGACCGCGCCGATGATCAGCGGCAGCAGCGCCTTGTCCTCGCGGCGCTGCATCTGGAACGCCTGCCAGAGCTGGGAGAAGCGCTCCTTGCGCGCGGTGCGGGCGGACTGCTTGGCCGCCTTCTTCTCGTCCTTCGAGAGCTTGGGCTTCGCTGCCCTCGTCCCTGCGCCCTTCGCGCCGGGGCGGTCCTGCTTCGGGGCCATGCTCCCAGTCTGCCCTACGGGACCGACGTCAGCGTCGGCGTGCCAGCACCGCGCCGACCTCCTGGCGGGCCTCGCCCTCGTCGGCGAGCTCGGCCATGCCCGCGGGCAGCTCCTCGCCGCGGGCGAGCTTCGCCTGCGCGTAGAGGCGGCCGGCCCGGTACGAGGAGCGCACCAGCGGCCCGGCCATGACGCCGAAGAAGCCGATGCGCTGCGCGTCGTCGCGGTGGGTGACGAACTCCTCGGGCCGGACCCAGCGCTCGACGGGGTGGTGACGCGGCGTCGGGCGTAGGTACTGCGTCAGCGTCAGCAGGTCGCAGCCCGCGTCGTGCAGGTCGCGCATCGCGGCGGTGACCTCCTCGGGCGTCTCGCCCATGCCGAGGATGAGGTTCGACTTGGTGACCAGCCCGGCCTCGCGGGCCGCGCGGATCACCGCGAGGGAGCGCTCGTAGCGGAAGCCGGGACGGATGCGGCGGAAGATGCGGGGCACCGTCTCGAGGTTGTGGGCGAGCACCTCGGGCGTGGCGTCGAAGACCGGTCCGAGCTGCTCGGGGCGGTTGTCGAAGTCCGGGATGAGCAGCTCGACGCCGGTGCCGGGGTTGTGCTCGTGGACCTGCCGCGCGGTCTCGGCGTAGAGCCACGACCCGCCGTCGTCGAGGTCGTCGCGGGCGACGCCGGTGATCGTGGAGTAGCGCAGACCCATCTGGCGGACCGACTCGGCGACCCTGCGCGGCTCGTCGCGGTCGAGAGCGGCGGGCCGGCCGGTGTCGATCTGGCAGAAGTCACAGCGGCGGGTGCATTGCTCGCCACCGATGAGGAACGTCGCCTCGCGGTCCTCCCAGCACTCGAAGATGTTGGGGCAGCCCGCCTGCTCGCACACGGTGGCGAGGCCGGAGCTCGAGACCAGGCCCTTGAGCTCGGTGAAGTTCGGGCCGGTGGAGAACCGCGTGCGGATCCACTCGGGCTTGCGTTCGATCGGTGTCTCGGCGTTGCGCGCCTCGAGCCGCAGCAACTTGCGTCCCTCGGGCTGCACGGAGCCGGTCGCGGTCACCACGACGAGGGTACCCGCGGGGCGCGGGCCCGTGGCCACGTCGCGGTGACCGGCCCGCCACTACCCTCGGCCTTCGTGGACCTCCGGATTTTCACCGAGCCCCAGCAGGGCGCCTCCTACGAGGATCTGCTGCGTGTGGCCCGGACGGCGGAGGACGCGGGCTACGACGCCTTCTTCCGGTCCGACCACTTCCTCGCCATGGGCGAGGCGAACGGCCTACCGGGCCCCACCGACGCCTGGCTCACCCTCGCCGGTCTCGCCCGGGAGACCACCCGGATCCGCCTCGGCACGCTGATGACCGCGGCGACCTTCCGGCTCCCGGGTCCGCTCGGGATCGCCATCGCCCAGGTCGACCAGATGTCGGGCGGGCGGGTGGAGCTCGGCATCGGCGCCGGCTGGTACGAGGCCGAGCACCGCGCCTACGGGATCCCCTTCCCCTCGCTCGGCGACCGTTTCGGGATGCTCACCGAGCAGCTGGAGATCCTCACGGGTGCCTGGCGGACCCCGGTGGGCGTGCCGTTCACCCACGCGGGCGAGCACTACACCTTCACCGGCAGCCCGGGCCTCCCCAAGCCGATGCAGGACCCGCACCCACCGATCATCGTGGGGGGCGCCGGCGCCCGCCGGACGCCGGCCCTGGCCGCACGGTATGCGGCGGAGTTCAACGTGCCCTTCGCGGGGGTCGACGAGACAGTGGAGCAGAACGCGCGCGTCGACGCGGCGTGCCGGCGCATCGACCGCGACCCCACGACGCTGCGGCGCTCGATGGCGCAGGTGGTGTGCGCCGGGCACGACGACGCCGAGGTGTCCCGGCGGGCCCGGGCCATCGGGCGGGAGCCCGACGAGCTCCGGGCCCACGGTCTCGCCGGGTCGCCGTCCCAGATCGTCGACACGCTGTGCCGGATCACCGAGCGCTCCCGCACCGACCGCGTCTACCTGCAGATCCTCGACCTCGCCGACCTCGACCACGTCGAGCTGATCGCGGCCGAGGTGGCCCCGCAGCTGCCGTGACCGGCGCGCCAGTCAGGATCGGCTGGCGAAGTCCTGGGTCCAGTAGTAGCCGGGGTCGCCCAGTCCGAGGCCGTTCTCGGAGAAGCTGCAGTTGAGGATGTTGGCCCGGTGGCCGGGGGAGTTCATCCACGCGGCCATGACGTCGTTCGCCGCGCGGTAGCCGTAGCGTGCGGCATCGGGCTCAGCACGGCCATCACGCTCGTCCATGTGGCCTAGCGAGCGTGCGAGCGATCACTGATAGCGGACGAACGGTCGCTCCCCGTGACCACATCGGCGTAGGGCGCGTCGAGGGCGTCGAGGACGGCAGCTCGAACCGCGAGCCGCACATCGTCGACGCCGACACGCCGGCCGAGCTCGGCGCTCAGGCTCGTCACGCCGGCGTCCCGGATGCCGCACGGCACGATGGCGCCGAACGCGCCGAGGTCGGGGTCCCCGTTGAGGGCGAAGCCGTGGAGGGTGACGCCGCGCGCGACGCGGACGCCGATGGCCGCGATCTTGCGCTCTGGCCCGCGTACGTCCGCGGGCAGCCACACGCCGCTGCGTCCCTCGACCCGGGCGACCGGCAGCCCGTACCCGGCGCACACGGCGATCAGCGCGTGCTCGAGCCGCCGCACGTGCTCGACGACGTCGACCGGCTGCCCGAGCATCACGATCGGGTAGCCGACGAGCTGACCGGGCCCGTGCCAGGTGATCCGACCGCCGCGGTCGACGTCGATCACCGGGGTGCCGTCGACCGGCCGGTCCGCGGGTTCGGTCCGGCGACCGGCCGTGTAGACGCTGGGGTGCTCGAGGAGCATGAGCACGTCGGGGCCGGTCCCGGCGACGCGGGCGTCGGCGTGGGCGCGTTGCTGCGCCCACGCGTCGGTGTAGTCGACGACGCCGAGCTCGTGCACCGCCACGGGGTCCGTGGTGGCGCGGTGCGCGCGCCGCGACGGGACGGGCCCGCTGGCCGGGGACGACGGGGACACCGCGATCATGCCCGGGACGCTACCCCCGCCGAGACTCGCCGAGGTGGGCGAGCGCGGCCCGGGCGGTGCGGCGGCCGGAGACGAGGGCGCCCTGCACGGAGGGGGTGTCGCGGTGGTCGCCGGCGACGAAGAGCCCGTCGGAGACCTCGACCGGGTGGCGCAGCCCCGCGGGGGTCGGCGGGGTCGCCGCGGGCAGCGCACGGGGGATCTCCACCGTGCGCAACGCCTCCCACGACGTGGTGGATACCCCCCAGATGCGCTCGAGCTCGCGCCGCAGCCGTGCTTCCGGCAGGCCCGCGGACCCGAGCACGGTGGAGGACACGAGGTGGCGGTGGTCGGGGGAGTAGGACGCCGCCGCCGCCGTGAGCACCATCGTGTTGACCACCGGTCCGCCTGCGCCGTCGAGGTGCAGCAGTCCCTGACGCGTGGGGGGATCGGCGGTCACGTGGTAGTGCGTGGTGAGCGCGAACGGGCGCGGGGCCGCGAGCCGACCGGGCAGGAGGCCCGCGGCGTCGCCCCCTTCGGTCGCGACGATCACGGCGCCGGCCCGGACCCGGCCGGCGTGGGTGACCACTTCCCCGGGCGCGACGCTGCGGACCGGGGTGTCCAGGTGGACCGTCCCCGCGGGTAGCCGCGCGGCGAGGTGGGTGGTCATCGCACCGATGCCGCGCGCGGGCAGCGTGAGGTCGCCGAGTGCGAAGCTGCGCCAGAAGAGTGACAGCACCCGCGACGAGGTCTCGAGGTCGTGGTCGCCGAGCACCCCGGAGAGGAACGGCCGCAGGAAACGCTCGGTCGCGGCGCCCCCGAGGCCCCAGCGCGCGAGGTCCTCGCGTGCCGGCCGCTCACGCATCCGGGCCTGCCGCGACGGCGGCATCACGAGTGACCGCAGGGAGAAGCCGACGACGCCGAGCTTGGACCGGAACGGGATGAGCCCGTCGACGGTGGTGCGCGGCGCCCACGAGGGCTTGCGACGAGGGTCCGCGAGGCGGTGCAGCGCTCCGTCGGCGTCGCGCACCGCGGCGCCGGGGACGAACCGACGCAGGTCGAGCGAGTCGAGATCGACCGCCTCTCGCAGAGCCGGGTAGGAGGTGTTGAGGATCTGGAAGCCCCGGTCGACGAGGAACCCGTCGACGACGTCGGTGCGCACGCGGCCGCCGACGCCGTCGGAGGCCTCGCACACCGCGACCGACCGTCCGGTGGCGGCAACGGTGCGGGCGGCGTTGAGCCCAGCCAGGCCGGCGCCGACGACGACGACGTCGACCTCGTCGGGGGGTCCCCCTGCGCCCAGGAGCCCGGCGCCCAGGAGCCCAGCGCTCGTGATCGGGCTGCTCATGACTCCAGCACGGCCGTCAGCGCCGCGCCGACGGTCGCGTGCCGGAAGGAGTACCCGGACCGCTCGAGCACCGCCGGCAGGACTCGCTGGCTCACGAGGACGCCCTCGTCGGCGAACTCCCCGAGGGCGATCCGCAGGGCGAACGCGGGCACCGGCAGCATCGCTGGACGGCGCATCTGCTCGGCCAGCACGCGGGTGAACTCGGCGTTGGTGACGGGAACGGGCCCCGTGGCGTTGAGCGGGCCGGCCACTGCGTCGTGCTCCAGCGCGTGGCGGATCGCGCCCACCTCGTCGTCGAGGGAGATCCATGGCTGGTACTGCTTCCCGCTGGCCAGCCGCCCGCCCAGGCCCACGCTGAAGAGCGGCTTCATCTGGCCCATCAGCCCGCCGGCCTGGGAGAGCACGAGCCCGGTGCGGACGGTGACGACGCGTGCCCCGGCCTCGTGCGCGGGGCGGGTCGCGTTCTCCCAGTCCCGGCACAGGTCGGCGAGGAGCCCGCCGCCGCTCGTCGAGGACTCGTCGACGGCGACCGAGCCGGTATCGCCGTACCAGCCGACCGCCGACCCGTTGATCAAGACCGGGACACCCTCGGCGGCGACCGCACGCGCCAGCGTGTCGGTGGGCACCATCCGGCTGTCGCGCAGCTCCTGCTTGTAGGCTCCCGTCCAGCGCTTGTCGGCGATGCCCACGCCACAGAGGTTGATGACCGCGTCGACGCCGTCCAGGGCGCCGGGCTCCACGTGGCCCGCGGGCGGGTCCCAGCCCCGCTCGTCGGGGGCCTGCGGAGCCCGTCGGACCAGCCGGACGACATCGTGCCCGGCTCCCCGCAGGTGCGGCACCAGGGCGGTACCGATGAGACCGGACGATCCGGCGATGACGACGCGCATGGGGTGATCGTCGCGGTTCATCGCGCCCCGCGCGAGCCGACCGGCCCGCGCGGGTCAGAGGCCCAGCTCGGCCTCGAAGGCGCCGGCCTCGAGCCGCGTCTTCATCGAGGTGAGGAAGCGCGCGGCGTCGGCCCCGTCGACGATGCGGTGGTCGTAGGACAGGCAGAGGTAACAGGTGGACCGGATCGCGATCGACTCGCCGCCCGCCCCGTCGTCGATCACCATCGGCTTCTTCACCACGGCGCCGGTGCCGAGGATGCCGACCTGCGGCTGGTTGATGATCGGCGTGTCGATCAGCGCGCCGCGGGACCCGGTGTTGGTGATGGTGAAGGTGCCGCCGGAGAGCTCGTCCGGCGCGATCCGGTTCGCCCGGGTGCGGTCGGCCACGTCGGCGATCTTGCGCGCCAGGCCGCCGAGGTTGAGGTCGCCCGCGTCGTGCACCACGGGGACGATCAGCCCGGCCGGCGTGTCAACGGCGACACCCAGGTGCTCGGCGCCGTGGTAGGTGACCTCGCCCTGGTCGGTGTCGATCATGGCGTTGACCCTGGGGTGCGCCTTGAGGGCCTCCACCGTCGCGAGGGCCATGAACGGCAGGAACGAGAGCTTCACGCCCTCCCGGGCCGCGAAGTCGGCCTTGGCGCGCTCGCGCAGCCGGGCGATGCGGGTCACGTCCGCCTCGACGATCGTCGTGAGCTGCGCCGACACCTGCAGCGACTCGACCATCCGCTTCGCGATCACGGCGCGGCGACGCGAGAGCTTCTGGGTGGTGCCGCGCAGCCCCGACTCGTCCGGCGGCGCGATCGACGTATTCGACGACCCGCTCGCGGATGCGGCGGCGGGCTTCTGCACCTCGCCACCGTGGACCGCGCCCTCGCCGGACCCGCCCGACGGCTCGGGCACCGTCGGCGAGTCCGACGCCGGCGGGCTCGCCGACGACTCCTTCTCCGCCGCCGCCTGCGCGGCATCCTGCTCGTCCGCGGCCGTCGCCACATCCTGCTTGCGGATCCGGCCACCGACGCCGGTGCCGCGCAGCTGGGTGAGGTCGACACCGCGCTCGGACGCGAGCTTGCGCACCAGGGGCGTCACGTACGGGGAGCCCGACCCCGTATCAGCCGTGTCGGCCGGGCCTGCCGCGTCGCCGCCCGCGTTGGCCGCGCCCGACCCTCCGGCGTCCTCGGTCGTCTCGTGGCTGACCTCGTCGTCGGCGCCGGACGCGGCGATGCCGTCGTTCGAGGCAGCCCCGGCGGGCTGCGGTGCGGGTTGGGGCTCGGGTTGGGGTTGAGGCGCGGGCTCGGATCCGCCGGCCGACGAGTCGGACCCCGAGCGCGGAGAGCCGTCACCGACCACAGCCAGCGTTCCACCGACCTCCACGATGTCGTCCTCGTTCGCCACGATCTCCAGCAGCGTGCCGGCGACCGGAGAGGGGATCTCGGTGTCGACCTTGTCCGTGGAGACCTCGAGCAGGGGCTCGTCGACCTCCACGGTGTCGCCGACCTGCTTGAGCCACCGGGTGATGGTGCCCTCGGTGACCGACTCGCCCAGTGCGGGCATCGCGACCGTCGTCCCCGATCCGCCCGACGAGTCTCCCGAGGACGAGCCCACCGACGACGCTGCTGGCGCCGGCTGCTGTTCGGGCGCGGGCTCGGGCTCCGGCTGCGCGGGCTGCTCCGGCTCGGCCGGCGCCTCGTCCTGGGGCTCGGTGTCCCCGCTGCCCCCGGACTGGTCACCGATCACCGCGAGCTCGCCGCCGATCTCCACGGTGTCGTCCTCGGCGGCAACGATGCGCTGGAGCACACCCGCCTGCGGCGAGGGAATCTCGGTGTCGACCTTGTCGGTCGAGACCTCCAGGAGCGGCTCGTCGACGTCGACGTGGTCGCCCTCCTGCTTCAGCCACCGGGTGATGGTGCCCTCGGTGACGCTCTCCCCGAGCGCAGGCATCTGGACGGTGTAGGCCATCGTGCTCGGGCTCCTCGGGTGGTCGTGGAGGTGGACGGCGGGAATGCGGGCGGAGCTCAGCCGTGGGAGTGCAGGGGCTTGCCGGCGAGCGCGAGGTGCGCCTCGCCGAACGCCTCGTTCTGGGTGGGGTGCGCGTGGATGAGATTCGCGACCTCGACCGGCAGCGCCTCCCAGTTGTAGACGAGCTGAGCTTCGCCGACGAGCTCGCCGACGCGGGTGCCGATCATGTGGACCCCGACGACCGGGCTGTCGCCGTCGCCCGCGGCCTTGACGAGCTTGATCGCGCCGGCGGTGCGCAGGATCTGTGACTTGCCGTTGCCCGCGAGGTCGTAGGTGACGGTCTCGACCTCGGTGTAGCGCTCCTTGGCCTGGGCCTCGGTGAGTCCGACCGAGGCGACCTCGGGCTCGCAGTAGGTGACCCGGGGGATCCCCGTCTCGTCGATGACGGGCGGGTGGAGTCCGGCGATCTCCTCGGCCACGAAGATGCCCTGTTGGAAGCCCCGGTGGGCCAGCTGCAGGCCGGGGACGATGTCGCCGACGGCGTAGACGAAGCCCCGCTCCGTCGTCAGGTTGGTGCGCAACCGCTCGTCCGTGGGCACGAAGCCGCGATCCAGGGTGACCCCGACCTCGGAGTACCCGAGGTCGGCGGTGTTGGGCCCGCGCCCCACGGCCACCAGCAGCAGGTCGGCCTCGATCTGCTCGCCGTTCTCCAGGTTGATGGTGACCGCGTCGGCGGTCTGCTCGAGTCCGGTGAACTTGGTCCCGATCTTGAAGGCGATCTTGCGCTTGCGGAACTGGCGCTCGAGCGACGTGGAGAGGAACTCGTCCTCGTTGGGCACCAGGTGCGGCAGGGCCTCGACGATGGTGACCTCGGCGCCGAACGACTTCCAGACGCTCGCGAACTCCACCCCGATGACGCCGCCGCCGAGGACGATCACGCGATCCGGCACGTAGTCGAGGTTGATGGCCTCGTTGGAGCTCACCACCCGGCCGCCGAACTCCAGGCCCGGCAGCGTCTTGGCGTACGACCCGGACGCGAGCACGACGTGGCGGCCCGTGTAGGGCGTGCCGTCGACCTCGACGGTGTCGGCGGCCACGAGGCGCCCGGTGCCCTCGACCATGTGGACTTTCCGGGACTTCACCAACCCCTGCAGGCCCTTGTAGAGCTTCGCGACGACGCCGTCCTTGTAGGAGTTGACGCCGGTCATGTCGATTCCCGACAACGACGTCTTCACCCCGTACTGCTCACCCTCGCGGGCGGAGTCCGCGACCTCGGCGGCGTGCAGCAGGGCCTTGGTGGGGATGCAACCTCGGTGCAGGCAGGTGCCGCCGAGCTTGTCCTTCTCCACGAGCGCGACCGAGAGGCCGAGTTGGGCCGCGCGCAGGGCGCAGGCGTAGCCGCCCGAGCCGCCGCCGAGGATGACGAGGTCGTAGGTGTCGCTGGACTGCTCTGCGTTCTCGGTGCTGCTCACTTGCTGCTCCCGCGGGCGTGTGGCGTGCGGTCGGTCGGGTTCGTGTCCGGTCGGTCCATCCTGTCACCGGTGGCCGGAGAATCAGCCGTTCTCGGCGATGTCGGCGAGCAGGGCGGCGAGGGTCCGGACGGGAAGACCCGTGCCGCCCTTGCCGGTGTAACCGTGCGGGGCGCCGGTGTTGAACGCGGGCCCCGCGATGTCGAGGTGGGCCCACGGCACGCCGTCGACCACGAACTCCCGCAGGAAGATCCCGCCGACCAGCATCCCGCCGAAGCGGTGGTTGGTGACGTTGGCGATGTCGGCGACCCGCGAATCGAGGTCGGAGCGCAGCTCCTCGGGCAGCGGCATCGTCCAGCCGCCCTCGCCGACTCCCACGGCGTGCCCGGCCACGCGGTCGCGCAGGGTGTCGGTGCCCATGATCCCCGGCGTCCGGGAACCGAGGGCGACGAGCTGGGCACCGGTCAGCGTCGAGGTCTCCACCAGGTAGTCGGGGGAGTCCTCGCAGGCGCGCGCGACGGCGTCGCCGAGGATCAGGCGACCCTCGGCGTCGGTGTTGAGGACCTCGACGGTCCGGCCGCCGTACATCGTGAGGACGTCGCCGGGGCGGTAGGCCGTGCCCGAGGGCATGTTCTCGGCCATCGGCACCGTCGCGACGATCTCCACGGCCAGCCCGAGCTCGGCGGCCAGACAGGTGGCGGCGACGACACCGGCCGCTCCGGACATGTCCGAGGTCATGTGGTCCATGTTCGCGGCGGGCTTGATGGAGATGCCCCCGGTGTCGAAGGTGATGCCCTTGCCGACCAGGGCGACCTTCCTCGTCGCCCCCGCCGGCCTGTAGTGCAGCCGGACCAGGC